>Ga0187807_1000461_pt1 | contig 12823 bp, 15 predicted proteins | sample NC_wetland_sal_i_4_FD_132432 | JGI IMG/M metagenome (GOLD analysis project Ga0187807, IMG submission 132432) | Wetland sediment microbial communities from Neuse River Estuary, North Carolina, USA - ASW_2 | ecosystem: Environmental > Aquatic > Freshwater > Wetlands > Sediment | place: USA: North...
GCGCCGCCGCGCGTCCATCTCCTCGTGGTTCTCCCACGGCTCGGGGATCATCATCAGCAGCGCGTGCGGCAGCGACCGGCCGCCCAGGTGCAGCAGTTCCAGGCACTCGTCGAAGCTGCCCGAGTCCGACCCGGACGGGTCGACGATCGGGAACAGCCGCTCGAGCCCCTTGCCGCTCACCGAGTCCGGGATCAGCGGGCTGGCCAGCATCGCCTCGCGGGCCCGCATCCAGTTCCTGTTGCCCTGCACCGTGTTGATCTCGCCGTTGTGCGCGATGTACCGGTACGGGTGCGCCCGCGGCCAGGAGGGGAACGTGTTCGTCGAAAACCGCGAGTGCACCAGCGCCAGGTCCGAGGTGTACCGCTCGTCCGACAGGTCGGGGAAGAACGGCTCCACCTGCGGCGCGGACAGCATGCCCTTGTACACCAGCGTCCGGCAGGACAGGCTGGCGAAGTAGATGCCCGCCTCGTGTTCGGCGCGCTTGCGCAGGCAGAACGCCATCCGCTCGAGGACCATGCCGCTCTCGCCGGCCGCTCCGGCCACGAACACCTGCGCCAGGTGCGGCAGCACCTCCCGGGCGCCGGGCCCGCAGGCCCCCGGGTCGTTCGGCACGTCGCGCCAGCCGAGGACGGTCAGCCCCTCGTCCGCGGCAAGCCTGGCGAACTCGGCAGTCGCCACGGTTCGTTCGGCATAATCGATGGGCAGGAACGCCAGGCCCGCGGCGTACGCGCCCGGGTCGGGGAGCGGGAGATCCGTGACCGTACGGAAGAACTCGTCCGGAATCTGGGTGATGATGCCCGCGCCGTCGCCGGTGTCCGGGTCGGCGCCCGCGGCGCCCCGGTGTTCAAGATTGCACAGGACGCGCAGGGCGCTCGCTACTACGTCGTGCCCGCCTCGCTTGGAGAGGTCGGCCACGAAACCTACACCACAGGCATCGTGCTCGAACCGGCTATCGTAAAGTCCGTCGGTTGCGGCAGGCACCATCAACACTCCTGTCGTCTATGTCCGCTGTAATGCCATGCTGCGGTGGGGACGACGCTGGCCCTGCTGCTACACGTAAGTTACGTTGACATTACATGACTGGTGAATCCCTTTCCAGGGCCGGCTTGTGCGCAGGCTGGTAGGGCCTGTTGCGCATGTGGCGGGTGCGTGCAAGGTAGACGGTGGCGCCGATGAGGACCGCGGCGTCACCGAGTTCCCCGGCTCTGAGCCCGAGGACCACCGGCAGATGACCGATACCCAGCCAAAACAGCGTGAAACCGCCGGCCGCGTAAGCCGCGGCCCACAGCGCGAAGACGCGCTCGCCGGGCAGCGCGAACCGGCGCGCCGCCCAGGCCACCCCCACACCGGTCGTGACGCTCCATAGCGCCTGGTAAAGGAAAATCGGTTGAAATGTGGCGAAATTCTCATAACCGGATGGGCGATGCGCGGGTGAAATAGCGACCGCCCACCAAAGCGAGGACGGATGGCCGTAACCCTGCTGCGCGAACCAGTCGCCGGCCGCCGCGAGCGCCTGGCCGAAGGCGATCGCGGGCGCTGTCGCGGCCGCCACCGGGCCTAGCCGCAGCCGGCGTCCGCGCGGGTTCTGCGGGGTCCGCGGGTTTCGTTTCAGCGCGGTTGGCCGGCGGCGGGGGGGTCGCGGGAGCGGGCGGCGCGGGCCACCTGGCGCGTAGGGGCCGGCCGACAGCCGGCGGCAGGCCAGCCACGCGGCGAACGTGCCCAGTGCCACCGCGCCCGGGAAGCCGATCACCGCGTCCCAGGTTCGCACCGCCTGCCAGGGTCCGCCCTGCACCTGGGCGAGCAGCGCGCCGAGGGCGGCGGGGATCAGCCCGGCGGGGACCGCCCAGGCGGCCACGTCCACGATGACCCCGCGCGGCCCGCCCGCGTTACGGTACCGGCGGTCGGCGATCCAGATGGCGAGCAGGATGCCCGCGATCACGCACAGCGCCTGCGCCCGGAGGGTGAGCAGCCCGAGGTGCCAGCTTGAGTGCGGCGGGCTCGGGATGTACGCAAGCGGCATACCTGGACGTTACTCTCTTTTGCCGCTCCGCTCTCCCGGCGCGGGAGGGCCGCACGAGGAGCTATGCCAATGATCGTGGATCACTAACCAGGGCCCGCCATGGTTAACGATCCACGCTCTTGGCTGTCGGCATACTTACCTGCTAGCCGCGGCGGACGCCGGAGGCTAGGTCGGCGGTCAGGGCGCGGACGGCGGCTACGCCGGCGTCCGCGTCGGGGGCGGCGGTCAGGCGGCGGACGAAGGCGGAGCCGACGATGACTCCGTCGGCGAACCCGGCGACTTCGGCGGCCTGGTCGCGGTCGCTGACGCCGAGGCCGACGGCCACCGGGAGGCTGGTGTGGTCTCGGACGCGGGCGACGAGTCCGGCGGCGCCCGAGCTGACCGCGTCGCGGGTGCCGGTGATGCCCATAAGGCTGGCGGCGTAGACGAAGCCGCGGCACACGGCGCTGATCTGCGCGATGCGATGGGTCGTGGAGCTCGGGGCGACGAGGAAGACCCGGTCCAGGCCGTATTTGTCGGACGCGGCGAGCCAGGGGCCGGCCTCTTCCGGAGTCAGGTCCGGCGTGATCAGCCCGGCGCCGCCGGCGTTCGCGAGGTCACGCGCGAACGCGTCGACACCGTAGTGGTCGACCGGGTTCCAGTAGGTCATGATCAGCGCGGCGGTGCCCCTGTCCGCGATCGCCTGCACCAGGTCGAAGACGTCCTTGACCCGGGTGCCGTTCTTCAGCGCGCGGTACACCGCGTCGGCGATCACCGGGCCGTCTATCAGCGGGTCGGAGCAGGGCAGGCCGACCTCGATGACGTCGGCGCCCGCCTCCGCCATGGCGAGCGCGGCCCTTGTCGCGGTCTGGCCGTCGGGAAAGCCGGCCGGGAGGTAGCCGACGAGGGCGGCGCGGTTGTCCGCGGCCGCCGCCGCGAACGCCTTCGTGACGGTGCTCATGGCGCTCAGACTCCGAACCACTGGGACGCGGTCGCCACGTCCTTGTCGCCGCGGCCGGACAGGTTCACCAGGATCAGGCCGTCCGGGCCCAGTTCGCGGCCGACGTCCATGGCGCCCGCCAGCGCGTGCGAGGACTCCAGGGCCGGGATGATCCCCTCGGTCCGGCACAGCGCGGAGAAGCCGTCCATCGCCCGCGCGTCGCTGACCGATCGGTACTGCGCGCGGCCGGTGTCCTTCAGCCAGGCGTGCTCAGGGCCGACGCCGGGGTAGTCAAGGCCCGCCGAGATGGAGTGCGTGTCGAGCGTCTGGCCCTCGTCGTCTTGCAGCAGGTAGGTGCGCATGCCGTGGAGCACCCCCGGGGACCCCTTGCTCAGCGTGGCCGCGTTCCTGCCCGGCGCGTCGCTCTCCCCGCCGGCCTCACAGCCGACCAGCCTGACCCCGGCGTCCGGGATGAAGGCGTGGAAGATGCCAATCGCGTTCGAGCCGCCGCCGACGCAGGCCAGCACCGCGTCAGGGAGCCGGCCGGCCAGGTCGAGTACCTGCTGCCGGGCCTCGACGCCGATGACGCGCTGGAAGTCCCTGACCATCATCGGGAACGGGTGCGGGCCGCCCACCGAGCCGATGCAGTAATGCGTGTAGTCGACCGTCGACACCCAGTCGCGGAACGCCTCGTTCATGGCGTCCTTGAGCGTCCGGGTGCCCGCGGTCACCGGGATGACCTCCGCGCCGAGCATCCGCATCCGGGACACGTTGAGTGCCTGCCGCCTGGTGTCCTCTTCGCCCATGTACACCGCGCACTCCAGGCCGAGCAGGGCGCATGCCGTCGCGGTCGCCACGCCGTGCTGGCCGGCTCCGGTCTCGGCGATCACCCGGGTCTTGCCCATCCGCTTGGTCAGCAGCACCTGGCCGAGCACGTTGTTGATCTTGTGCGATCCGGTGTGCGCGAGGTCCTCGCGCTTGAGCAGCACGCGGCAGCCGCCGGCGTGCTCCACGCTGAACCGCTTGGCCTCGGTCACCAGCGTGGGGCGCCCGGCGTAGTTCTTGAGCAGGCCGGCCAGCTCGGCCGTGTATTCCGGGTCGGTCCGCGCGGCCTCGTACTCCTTGGTGAGCTGCTCGAGCGCCGCCATCAGCGACTCGGGCGCGAAGCGCCCGCCGAAGACCCCGAAGTGGCCCGACATGTCGGGAACCGGGGAAATGTCAGGTTCTGCCGGTGCCTGATCCACCGCTGGGCTGCTGTCCACGGCGGACAGACTACCCCCGCTCGTTGCGCAGCGCAGGATGCGATCCGGCCGTCACGAGGTCGGCGACCGCGGCGCGCGGGTCCTTCTCCGTCACCAGGGACTCCCCCACGAGCACGGCGTCCGCCCCTGAGGCGGCGTACGCGAGCAGGTCATGCGGTCCGCGGACACCGGACTCGGCGATCTTGACGACGCCTTCGGGGATCCGGCCGGCCAGCCGGCCAAAGATCGAGCGGTCCACCTCGAGAGTGCCAAGGTTGCGTGCGTTCACTCCGATCACCGTGGCCCCGGCATCCACCGCGCGGTCAAGCTCCTCGTCGGCGTGTACCTCGACCAGTGGCAGCAGCCCGATCGACAGGGCCCGTTCCACGAGCGAGACCAGCGCGCTCTGCTCGAGTGCGGCGACGATGAGCAGCACCATGTCCGCGCCGTAGGCGCGCGCCTCCCACAGCTGGTAGGAGCCGACCACGAAGTCCTTGCGCAACAGCGGGATCTGCACGGCACGGCGAACAGCGGCGAGGTCGTCGAGCGAACCGCCGAAGCGGCGCTGCTCGGTGAGCACGCTGATCACTCGCGCGCCGCCAGCCTCGTAGTCGGCTGCCAGCGCGGCCGGGTCGTCGATCGCCGCCATCGCGCCGCGGGACGGGCTCGCCCGCTTGACCTCCGCGATGACGCTGACCCCGTCCGCCTTGAGCGCAGCGAGCGCGTCGAGCGGTGACGCGGCCCGCCTCGCCATGTCCTTCAGCTGCTCAAGCGAGACGCGCCGCTGCCGTTCGGCGAGATCGGCACGCACGCCGTCAAGGATCTCGTCGAGCACACTCACGCGGTTCCGTCGTCTCCTCAAATCGGTAATGTTGCGCCACCGATGCTAGCCCTCGCCGGCGCCCGGCCTCGGCTGCCCCCCTGGAGTTTGCCTTCGCAATGCATACGCCATACCTTCGCGTTGCCCGGGCGGCCCCGCCAGATCCAGCACGTAGCCGACCCCGTGGATGGTGCGGATCACGTCGGTGCCCAGCTTTGCCCTCAATTGCGCGATGTAGACGTCGACGGCCCGCGGGCTCGGCCGCTTGCCCCGCTCGTTTTCGAGCGCGGTGAGCAGCCGCTGCCTGCTCAGCACCCGTCCCGGCTGCTCGGCGAGCGCCGAGACCAGGGCGTATTCGGTCCTGGTGAGGCTGACGTCCCGGCCGTCAAGGACGATCCCGTGGCGGCCGCGGTCGGGGCGCCCGGCCCGGTCGAAGCGCCCGGGACCGTCAGGGCCCCCGGTGCGCGACTGCGCCGGCACCGGGTGCAGCAGGTCCGCGACCGCGACGACGAGCGCGCGCGGGCTGAACGGCCGGGTGAGCCACCGGCGGGCGGCCGGCGGGCTGTTCAGGCCGTGCGGCCTGGGATCGCCGCGGTCCAGCAGGAAGACAACCGGGATCCCGGCGGCCAGCACCTGCCGGATGCCGCGGACCTCGAGGCCCGGCATCGTCAGGTCGACCACGAACAGGTCCGCCGACCGGCCGGCCAGCGCGCGCAGCGTCTCCGCCGGGCCGCGCGCGAGCAGCACACGCATGCTCGCCCGCTCGAGGTAGCGCCGCGCCATCTCGGCTACCTCGGGCTCGTGATCGGCGACGAGCACGCTGGGCATCGTGTCAGTCCACGCTCGCCGGATCCTCAGCCGAGCCGGCCGCCACGGTGGGGTCCTCCCCGACGCTGAGCGACTCCCACATCGACGCCGAGTCACGCGGGCGCCCGGGCGCCGCCGCACTGGCGGCTGACGCGGCCGCGCTGGCGGCGGACTCGGCCGCACTGCCTGCTGACTCGGCCGTACCGCGCCGCTGCGGCAGGTCGTACCTGGCCGACATCACCGGCCAGCTCGGGCCGCGGGTCGCCGCCGCCAGTCCGGCCAGGAAGATCAGCAGCGCGCCGGCGAGCACGGCGAGCCGCCACGGCGTGCCGGTCATGATCGCGTGTCCCGCGGCTCCCCCCACCACGACGGCGGTGCCGCCCGAGGTGCCGCTCGTCGTCGACCCGGCCGCGCCGGACACCGCGGCGGACTCCGGCGAGGCGACGCGGCTCGCGGCCACGTTGATCACCGCCGCCGCGGTGACCGCCGTGGTCACCGCGGCCCCCGCGCCTGCGCCGAACAAGGCAAGCAGCACCCCGGCGGCGCGGCGCAGCACCCCGCGGGTGGCGATGACCGCGGCCAGGCCGGCCAGGGCGGCCAGCGCCAGGGCGCCGGCCAGCGGCACCAGGTCGGCGCCGGAAACGTCGATCACCTGCGGCGACAGCGGCTTGGGCGGGGTGAACACGGCCTGCGCCCAGCGCTGCCTGACCGCCAGCAGCACCAGCCCGGCGCCGACGGCGCCGGCAAGCAGCGCGGCGCCGTACTCCCGTCTGGCTGCCAGCCGCCGCCTCACCGGGATCAGCCGCCCTGGACGCTGACGGCGTCCGGCCGCTCGCCCGCGGCGGCGTCGAGCACGTCCGCGTCGAAGCAGGTCCGGTCGCCGGTGTGGCAGGCGGCCCCCACCTGGTCGACCCGCACCAGGATCGCGTCGCCGTCGCAGTCGAGCGCCACCGACTTCACGAACTGCAGATGGCCGGACGTCTCGCCCTTCACCCAGTACTCCTGGCGGCTGCGCGACCAGTACGTGCAGCGGCCGGTGGTCAGCGTGCGATGCAGCGCCTCGTCGTCCATCCAGCCGAGCATCAGCACCTCGCCGGTGTCGTACTGCTGGGCGATCGCCGCCATCAGGCCGTTCGCGTCCCGCTTCAGGCGGGCGGCGATCTGCGGATCAAGCCGTGATGGCCGCACGGCGTCTGTCATCGGTTGCCTCTTCTCTACTCCGCGTGTTACCGGTAGCGCGGTTACAGCCTACGATCTTCGGGTGAGCTACTCACGGGAGGAACGGCTCGCCCTGTGCGACCTGCTCGACGCTACCGGCCCTGACGCGCCCACGCTGTGCGCGGGCTGGCTGACCCGCGACCTCGCGGCGCACCTGGTGCTGCGTGAGCGCCGACCGGACGCCGCGGTCGGTGTGCTCGGCGGCCCGGTGGCCGGGCACACCGCGCGGGTCCAGCGGCGCCTTGGCGAGCGGCTGAGTTACACCGAGCTCGTGCAGGCGTTCCGGGACGGGCCGCCGCGGCTTTCCGCGTTCGCGCTGCCGGGCGTGGACGAGAAGGCCAACACCGTGGAGCACTTCGTGCACCACGAAGACGTGCGGCGCGCGCAGCCGGACTGGGAGCCGAGGGACCTCCCCGCGGGACTGTCCGAGGCGCTGTGGCGGCGCCTGAAGTCGGCACGGCTGTTCCTGCGCAAGGCGCCCGTCGGGATCGAACTGGCGCGGAACAGCGGCGGCGAGAACGGTGGCCCCTACCGTGTCACGGTGAAGAACGCCAGGCCGACCGTGACCGTCATCGGGACCCCGGCCGAGCTGACCATGTGGTGCATGGGCAGGACGGGTGCGGCCAACGTCACATACGACGGCACCGCGGCGGCCGTTGGCGCACTGCGCGACTGGCGCCGCTGACAGCTGCTAGCGGCCCATCTCCCGCTTCAGCCGCGCCAGGTCGTCCTCCACGTCCGTGTGCGTGGACTGCGGCGTCGCCGGCGCCATCGGCGTCACCGGCGGGACGACCACCTCGCGCGACTCGACCTGGCGGCGTGGCCGCTGTTCCTCGGGCCTGTCCCTGACCTGACGGCGGCGCCGCGCCCCCATGATCTTGACGGCGACGTAGCCGCCGCCTGCGACGATGGCGACGAACGCGATCGCGGTGAGCAGGCCGAGCAGGAGATGGACCACCGAATCAAGCACGAAGAAGACGACGATGCCGCCGACTACGACGGCGCCGACCTTCAACCAGTTCATCCGGCGCCCCCTTTCTGCCTAGACACGTTCGATAATAGTCAGAATGCCGAACGGACGGGTCGGTGCGCGGCGCGGCACGCGTCGCCCGCGGGGTGGGAAGGACTTAGGCATGCACGTACTCGGGATCGACATCGGCGGCACCGGCATGAAGGCGGCGCCCGTCGACGTGGCCACCGGCACACTGCTCGACGAACGCAAGAAGATCGCCACGCCGAAGCCCGCGACCCCGCAGGCATGCGTTGAGGTGGTGCGGGAACTCGCGGAATCGTTCGGATGGACGGGTGTCACCGGGGCCACCTTCCCCGGCGTCGTCACGAACGGCACCGTCCGCACGGCGGCGAATGTGGACCACGCGTGGATCGGGACGGACGCGGCCGGGCTGTTCGGCAAGGCCATCGGCAACGACGTGACCGTGCTGAACGACGCGGACGCGGCCGGCATCGCGGAGATGACGTTCGGCGCCGGGAAGGGCGAGCAAGGGACGGTGCTGATGCTGACGTTCGGCACCGGGATCGGCAGCGCGCTGTTCACCGGAGGGCTGCTGCTGCCCAACACCGAATTCGGCCACATCGAGATCCGCGGGCACGACGCAGAGAAGCGGGCGTCCGAGCAGGCCAAGACGCTGCACGACCTGAGCTGGGCCAAGTGGGCCGGCCGGGTGGATGAGTACCTGCAGCAGATGGAGGCGCTGCTGTCCCCCGACCTGATCATCGTCGGCGGCGGGATCAGCAAGGAATCGAACAAGTGGGTGCCGCTGCTGACCGGCCTGCGGGCCAGGATCGCGCCCGCCGGGCTGCTCAACGACGCGGGCATCGTCGGCGCCGCCATGGCGGCCGCGGGGATCGCCACCTCGAGGTAGCGTTCCGGCTACGCCGTCCCGGTCCCTGTCCCGGTCCCTGTCTTGCGGATCACGATCAGCCTGGTGTCGCGCGTCGTGCCGCTGACCAGGCCGCCGGCGAAGACCTGCTCGCCCACGGCCAGCGCGGTCGTCTTTGTGCGCGCCCCGTCGTCGCGGACGACGGACGCGCCGGTGATCAGCCAGGTCCACGTGGTTCCGTCCTGGGCCCGCACCGCGACATCGGCACCGGCGACCGAGGTGATGGTGCCGCGCTCGAACGCCAGCGTGCGCGGTCCCTGCTTGGTCTCGAAGGAGAACTGGCCGTACATTCCGCCGAGGCGGCGCAGCAGGGCCAGCGCCCGGCGCAGTCGCCGCAGCGCCGCCCGCTCGGCGGCCGTGCGGGGCGGGGTGGCGGTGCCCGACACGAACGACGCGTCGGATAGCGCGCCGTTCAGCACGGCGGCCTGGCCTGTGGGCCCGGTCGCCGGCGCTCCTGCCGTTGCGACGGCCGCGGGCGTGCTCGGGCCCGCCCCGGAAATCACGTCCGTCGCGGCGTACGCGCCGCCCGCCACGACCACGCCCGCCGCGATCAGCGCCGCGGCCCGCACGATCGGGGTGCCCGGCTTGCGTGGCCGCCCGCCGGACGGCAGGCCCGCTCCTGTGTCCACTCCACCGCTAGTGTCCATGTTCATCACGACGATAAGTATGGGTGGCGCGACTAGGGCCCGCATGGGCAACCGCTGGGGGAAGCCTTGGAATTTACCGCAGAATCTGTTAAGGGGTGCTCAGCGGACCGGGTGGCCGGCGGCGCGCAGGGCGTCCTTGACCTCGCTGATGCGCAGCGTGCCGAAGTGGAAGACGCTGGCGGCGAGCACCGCGTCGGCGCCCGCGTCGATGGCGGGCGCGAAGTGCGCCAGGGTGCCCGCGCCGCCGCTGGCGATGACCGGCACGGTGACGGCGGCGCGCACCAGGCGGATCAGCTCGAGGTCGAATCCGGCGGTGGTGCCGTCCGCGTCCATCGAGTTCAGCAGGATCTCGCCGGCGCCTAGCTCGACGCCGCGGCGCGCCCAGTCCACCGCGTCGATGCCGGTGCCGTTCCGTCCGCCGTGCGTGGTCACCTCGAAGCCGCTGGGGGTCGGCGGGTGGCCAGACAGCACACGGCGCGCGTCCACCGACAGCACCACGCACTGCGACCCGAACCGCCGCGCCGCCTCGGACAGCAGTTCCGGCCGCGCGATAGCGGCGGTGTTCAGTGACACCTTGTCCGCGCCGGCCCGCAGCAGCGCGTCGATGTCGGCGCAGGACCGCACGCCGCCGCCGACGGTGAGCGGGATGAACACCTGGCCCGCGGTCCGCCGCACCACGTCGTACATCGTATGGCGGCCGCCGCTTGAGGCGGTGATGTCGAGGAACGTCAGCTCGTCCGCGCCCTCCTGGTCATACCGGGCGGCGAGTTCGACCGGGTCGCCGGCATCGCGCAGATCGCGGAAGTTGACGCCCTTGACGACCCGCCCGGCGTCCACGTCCAGGCAGGGGATCACCCGCACCGCGACGGTCATCCCGATTCGTCCCCGTCGGGCGCGAACTCCCGGTGTGCCACCGCCTCGACCTCGACGAGCATCCGCGGGTCGATCAGCGCCGCCACCTGCACCATGGTGCTGGCGGGCGGCGCGTCCTCGAAAGCGAGCCGGTGGGCCTGCCCTGCCTCGGCCCACCGCGAGATGTCGGTGACGTAGATCCGGGTCCGCACGACGTCGGCGAGGCTCGCGCCGAACTGCTCAAGCGCCGCGCTGATGTTCAGCAACGCCTGCTCGGTCTGCTTGGTCACGTCCCCTTCGTGGACGACCTTGCCGTCCACGACCGACGTGCACCCGCTGACGAAGATGAAGTCGCCGGCCGCGACGGCCCTGCTGTAGCCGGCCGCCTGCTCGAACGGACCGCCGGACGATACCCGCCGCCGGGCCGGGCTCATGACGCCTCCCTGGTAGCAGACGACACTTCGGCTAGGGCCTCTTCCAGCGTGAACGCGCCCGCGTACAGCGCCTTGCCGACAATGGCGCCCTCGACCCCGATGGGCACCAGCGACGCCAGGTCCCGCAGGTCGGCAAGCGACGAGACTCCCCCGCTGGCGACCACGGGGGCTTTCGTCCGCGAGCAGACATCGCGGTACAGCTCCAGGTTCGGGCCACGCAGCATGCCGTCCTTGAGGACATCGGTGATGACGTACCTGGCGCAGCCCTCGGCGTCGAGGCGGTCCAGTGCCTCGTACAGGTCACCGCCCTCTCGCGTCCAGCCGCGGGCGGCCAGGGTCCTGCCGCGGACGTCGAGGCCGATCGCGATCCTGTCCCCGTGCCTGGCAATGGCCTCGCGGACCCAGCGCGGGTTCTCCATGGCGGCGGTGCCGATGTTCACTCGGGCGCAGCCGGTGGCCATGGCACGGGACAGCGACTCGTCGTCCCTGATCCCGCCGGACATCTCCACGTTGATATCGAGCTTGCCGACCACCTCGGCGAGCAGTTCCGCGTTCGAGCCGCGGCCGAACGCGGCGTCCAGGTCCACCAGGTGAATCCAGGACGCGCCGGCCCGCTGCCAGGCCAGGGCGGCCTCAACCGGGTCGCCGTAGGAGGTCTCGCTGCCCGCGGCGCCCTGCACCAGCCGCACCGCCTGGCCGCCCGCCACGTCGACGGCGGGCAGCAACGTCAAAGCGGTCATAGCGTCTCCAGCCAGTTAGACAGCACCATGGCGCCGGCGTCGCCGGACTTCTCGGGGTGGAACTGTGCCGCGGACACCACGCCGTGCTCGACGGCGGCGGCGAACGGCTCGCCATGCTCGGCGACCGTGATGCGGGCGCCCGCGTCAATGAGCGGTGCGGCGTCGGCCATCCGCAGCGCGTAGGAGTGCACGAAGTAGAACCGTGTCCCTGCCGGGATCCCGTTAAACAGCACCGATCCGGGTGGCACCGCCACGGTGTTCCACCCCATGTGCGGCAGCACCGGCGCGTCGAGCCGCTCGACCGTGCCCGGCCAGACCCCGCAGCCTTCGGTGCGCAGGCCGTGCTCCACGCCGGCGCCGAACAGGACCTGCATGCCGACGCAGATGCCGAGCACCGGGCGGCCGAGCTCGACGCGCCGCGCGATCAGCTTGTCGCCGCCGACGCCGCGCAGCCCCGCCATGCACGCCGCGAACGCGCCGACTCCCGGGACGACGAGCCCGTCGCATTCGGCGGCCGCGTCGAGGTCCGCGGTCACCGTGACGGACGCGCCCGCCCTGGCGAGCGCCCGCTCCGCGGACCGCAGGTTCCCCGACCCGTAGTCGAGGACGACGATGTCGCGGCTCACAGCACGCCCTTGGTCGACGGCACGCCGCGCGCCCGGGGGTCGGGCGCCGCCGCCGCGCGCAGCGCCCGGGCCACGGCCTTGAACTGCGCCTCCACGATGTGGTGCGGGTTCCGCCCGTACAGCACGTGCACGTGCAGGCAGATCCCGGCCGAGAACGCGAGAGACTCCCAGATGTGCCTGGTCAGCGTGGTGTCGTAGGTGCCGATCATCGGCGACATGCCAGCTGGCTCGTCGTGGACCACGTACGGCCGCCCGGACAGGTCGACGGCGGCGCGGACGAGCGTCTCGTCCAGCGGCACCAGCGCGTCCCCGAATCGGCAGATGCCGGACTTGTCGCCAAGCGCCTCGCGCAGCGCCTGCCCCAGGGCGATCGACGTGTCTTCCACCGTGTGGTGGGCGTCGATCTCGATGTCGCCCTTGGCGCGCACGGTGAGTGCGAGGCAGCCGTGCTTGCCGAGCTGCGCGAGCATGTGGTCGAAGAACGGGACACCGGTTTCCACCTCGACGGGGCCCGGCCCGTCCAGGTCAAGCTCGACGAGCAGCTGCGTCTCCTTGGTCTCCCGCGTCACGCGGCCGACCCTGCTCATAGGTTCAGCAC
>Ga0187807_1000463_pt1 | contig 12784 bp, 18 predicted proteins | sample NC_wetland_sal_i_4_FD_132432 | JGI IMG/M metagenome (GOLD analysis project Ga0187807, IMG submission 132432) | Wetland sediment microbial communities from Neuse River Estuary, North Carolina, USA - ASW_2 | ecosystem: Environmental > Aquatic > Freshwater > Wetlands > Sediment | place: USA: North...
GACGGCCGAGACCGAGAACCCGTGCCCGGCGGCCATCAGCAGGGCGAAACCGCCGGTGGCGCAGAACCCGATCACGCCGAGCCTGCCGTCGCATCCGGGCTGGCCCGCCAGCCACGCTCGCGCCGCATCGACCTGGCCGAAGGTCTGGCCGCGGCCGGCTCGCAGGTCACGGAACATCCTCAGCAGGCACGCCGACGGCCGCCCCCAAAAGCCCAGGTCGACCGACAGGGCCAGGTACCCGGCGCCGGCCAGCCAGTCCGCCTGCGCGCGCACCGCCTCATTGATGCCGAACCCGTCGTGCAGCACCACCATGCCCGGCCAGCGGCCCTCACCGCCGGGCCGCGACAGGTAGCCCGGCATCCCGCCCGCGGGCGTGGGAATCGTGACATCCACCGCGGCCCGCCCTCCGTCCGGGGCGCCGGACCTCAGCGAGCGGATGGGGCGAGCGCCTTGTCGACCCACGCTCGCAGCGCGGCCACCGGGCGGCGCCTGTCTGCCTGGCCGCCACCTGCCCGCCACGCAGCACCAGCAACGTCGGGATCGCCTGCGCCCCGAACCGCTGCGATAGCCGCGGCGAAACGTCGACATTCACCTTGACCAGCTTCACCTGGCCCGCCAGGTCGCGGGCGAGCTGCTCCAGGGCCGGGCTGACCATGCGGCACGGCCCGCACCAGGGTGCCCACAGGTCGACGATGACAGGGATCGTGGCGGCATCCGCGATGTCCCCGAAGGTGGTGTCGTCGGCATCGGCGATCCATGGCAGCGGCTGATGGCATTCCCCGCACCGGGGCGTCCCGGCCGCCGCGGCCGGGACCCGGTTGGCCTGGCCGCAGTGCGGACAGCGGATCGGCTCACCTGGCATAGATTCATTCTCCCGCTGCGCCAGGTCTCTGACCGATCCAGGCGCAGATCGCTCATGCTAAGTCCGTCGGCCGCTCGCCAGGTCACACCATCAAAATTGCGTCATCTCCCTCCATTGAGGATGCTCGGACCATCGACTATCCGGCTCGTCCTCATCTTCGGAGATGACGGGGCGCTCGGGCCCCCAGCACGCCCGTCCGCGGCGGTGCTGGCCGGAATCCTCACCTGCTGGCGGGCCTTGCTGCCTGATCGCCGGCTTTGCCGGGCGGGGTGAGTTGCTGCGCCAGCTCGTCAAGCACCTGGCGCACTCCCTCGGCGAACACCTCGACATCAGGGCAGGGGTCCCGGTCAGCGACCGCGGTGAGGTTGAGCTGGCCGGCATAGGACATGACCGCGGCGCCTATAGCCATGTTGCCCGTGATCGCCAGACCGGGGATACCTCACGCAGCGGTGCCCCGGCAAGGTACAAGGGCGCCGGCGGTCCGGCACATTGGTGATGAACGTGTTCAGGTACCGCTGATGAGGCAGGAGAAGGTTGAAGGCTCGCTGGGCGAGGATGAACCGGAAGATCCCGCTGGTTACCTCCGGGCGGGCGTTCTTCTTGCGCTCGGCCGGAGGTCGGCGGCGATCAGCTCAAGCCTGCGGGCATGGCAGGGCTCGCCGACCGGCAGCGGGACGGTCATCCACCCGACCTGATTGCCCTGGGGCCGGCCGGACTGCTCCTGGTGCAAGGAGACCGGGACCGACGCGCGCAGCACCAGGTCCGCGACGGGTTCGCCGCGGGCCAGCAGCAGGTCGCGCAGCCCTCCGGCGACCGCGGCCAGCACCACGTCGTTGACCGTCCCGCCATGCGCGGGGGCGATCGCCCTGGCCTGACCGAGGTCGCTGCGGATCAGGGCAAGCCTGCGGTCCAGGCCGATCCGGCCGCGGTTGAGGCTGGTGGCAGGGGCACGCTGGCCGGCCGCCTCACGCCAGGCAGGCCAGGTGCGCCGCGCCCGTCGCAGCGCCCCGGCCGGGTCCATCAGGCCCGACAGCGCGCGACCGAGCTCGCGGGCACGCCGGCGCCCATTGTCACGCAACAGTTCCCGGGCGGACGGGGCCGGCGCTGGCGTCCACGGTGCCGCGCCCGGCGCGGGTGCCCCAGCAGCAGGGTCGAACAGTGCGCTGAAGGCGGCCACTCCCGCCACCCCGTCCGCCATGGCGTGGTGCATCCGCAGGAATACCCCGACCCGCCCGCCATCCAGGCCTGGTGCCGAACCACACCTGGCAGGAGCGCGAATGGTTCGGCCAGGCCCGAAAGGACCGGCATTCCCCCTACCGGGACTTCTATATCTGGCGGGACCCGGGACCGGGCGGCGGGCCGCCGAACAACTAGCTAGGTCAGCCGCTTCGGCGGGCCGACATGCGCGTGGGATGAGGAGGCCGTCCTATACCACCTGCACCTATTCGCCCGCTCGCAGCCAGATCTCAACTGGCGCAGCGCCGATCGGCGAGTCGGGCGGCAACTGGTCAGCCGACACCGGCAACGGCTTCTACGGCGGGCTGCAGTTCACCGGGCAGACCTGGCTCGGCTACGGCGGCGGCCAGTACGCCCCGTCGGCCAATCTGGCCACCCCGGCCCAGCAGATCGCCGTGGCCCAAAAGGTCCCGGCGGGCCAGGGCATCGGCGCCTGGCCCGTGTGCGGGGCACGCGGCTAACCCCGCCAGGGCGTCACCTGCCGCGCCAGGATCGCTTCGGCGGGGGTGGGCAGGTGGCGCCGTCCCGGTGCTCCGCCAGGCCGGCAGTGCTGCCGGGACCGCTGTTTGCGCCGTGAGGCCGGACGCGGCGAGCATGGCAAGCCAGCCGGACATCCGGAACACCGCGAAGTAGACCAGTCGTAGTGACACGAGTACTGACAGTCCCCGGCCATGAGGCATCCGAACAGTCAGATCGTTACCTCGATCGTCTTCAAGTGGCGAAGACAGACCAGGTCAGCAGGAACGACAAGGATAATCGGCACCCACATCTTGACCAAACATGGCCCCGGCCCGGCCGCTGCGGCAAACATCCGGAGATACCCGGTGACCAGTCGGCGTGTCGAGTTGCCGTTTCACGGGAAACGCGGTACAGGATGCCTCGCCTCCCAGGCGCACACGGCGATCCGTGCGCACTGTTCTGCCCAGGACAGGCCTGGAGGGATGCGGGAACTGCTGGCGTGGCGTTTGTGGCTCGTGGGCCGCCCAGCGGGCCCGCAATCTGCTCATGGATCCCGGTGAGCGGGCCGGGGCGGTTCGAGCTCCTGATCCGCGATCGGGACCGCACATTCACCCAAGCATTCGATCAGGGTATCCGCCGGGAACGGCACGCGGGTAATCCAGACGCCGACACGGTCGCCACGGGCAGATTCCTGCGCGGAACGGTTCGCGGGAACACTTCGCCGCGAGTGCCTGGATCTCGTGCTGATCCTCGGCGAGCGACATCTCCGCAGCGTCCTGGCCGAGTACGCCCGGCACACCAACGGCCACAGGCCGCATCAGGGCTCGCGGCAGAAGCCTCCGCTGCGTGAGCCCGGCCACCCCGTCGATATCACCGCCCCGATCGAGCGCAGCCGTGTCGTGGGCGGCCTGATCAGCGAATACCGCCGGGCAGCCTCGCGAGCGCGAAGCGGCAGGTCAGCGGCTATGAACGAGTTTTGGCACGGCACACCCGCAGCGCAGAATCGGCTGGTTGTCGCGGGAGGAGCTGTTCGCCGGGTGGCGGGTGTTCTTCGAGCGGCTCGCGGCGGAGACCTGCACGACCGCCTCGGCCCAGTCGGCACTGGTCCCGATGCGGTCCCGGTTGGGGACCTGGTTGTGCACGCCTTCGGCATCCCACCGACGGCCCGGACGGGTCCGAGGAGGATGGCACGCTGAGCTGGTCCTCCACGACCATGGTCCTAGTCGAGGCGCACTGAGCGGGCCGGGATCTAATTGCCGCGGAGCCAGAGCGCCATCGCGTCGGCACCGGCCGCCGCGGTGGCGGCCAGCCCGGTCAGCACGGCGCGGCGGTGGGCGGACAGCCACAGCAGCGGGTCGGCGGCGGGGGCCTGGTCGTCGAACGTGCCGTGCGCGCCCTGATCCTCGGTCTGGTCACGGGGTTCGAACACGTTCGATCCCAGCCGCGGCAGGTCCTGTCCGTCTGCGGGGACTTCACGCCGGACCGGCCCAGGTACCAGTCGAGCAGCTTGGGGGCGAGCCGCTCGCCCAGGATGGTGTCCGCCGTGGACAGGCCCACCCACATGTTGCGGCGCGGGTGCTCGGCCAGGTACGCGATCGCCCGGGCGGGCAGCTCGGGCTGGAACACGGGCGGGACCGGCATCGGGTGCCCCGGCATCTTGCTGAGGTTCCAGTTGAACTGCGAGGTGTTCAGCCCGGGAAGCTGCACCATGCACAGCTTCACCTTGCTCTTCTCGTGCGCGAGCTCGCACATCACCGATTCGGTGAATCCGTTATCCGGTCCCCGCCCCGGTCCGTGCATTGCCTGGAGCTGCATCTTCCCGCACTTTTTCAGCGTTCCCCGGCGACTGGGGCCGGGCTCGCGCGCTCCGCCTTGTCCGCCCGCGCCTTACGGTGCGCCGCCGCACTCATGATGCCGAGATCCGCGAGGCCTTTCTCGAGGGCCTCGCGTTCCCCCGCCGCCGGCGGCCGGGAGATCAGCCCTTGATGCCGGATGAGCTCCCGCAGTGAGTCGGCACGGTTGAAGTTGCCGGAGCTGCTGCCTTCCGATACGCGCAGGATGACATATTCGCTCGCGCCGCCGCGGGCCAGCTCGCGTGCCGCCTGCTCGAGTTCGGGAGCATCGGTGACGAGGATCACCCTGTACGTCTCTATGTTGTCGGACCAGCCGTGCAACCCGCGGTGGCGCTCCAGATCGATTTCCTTTGCCTGTTTGAGCGCCAGGTCCCGTTCGGCGTTCTGGCGCTCCTTCCAGGTCCGGTACCAGTCCGGAGCGCTCCACAGGAGCCGGAGCGCCACCATGAGAGTCGCCAGCCTGGCCGCAGCCCAGCCGATATTGCCCCAATGCCACTGCATCCGGTCAGCACGCCAGACCGGCAGCGCTGAACCTCCCTGAAACGCCCCGCTGGCCGGCTTCCACATCCCTCATCAGCCACCGTCCCAGCCTTCGGCGAGCACCGCCGTCACCAGTTCCCGTAGCGGCCCGGCCAGCTCCCGCTCCGCCACCAGGGCAACATGCTCCCCGGCGCGGATCTCGTACACCGGCTCCCCGGGCTCGGGCCGGTACGGCGGTGTCACCTCCAGGTGAGCTGAGGCCGCCAGCTGCTCCCACCAGTCAGCGTCAGCGCGCCCGGTAGTCTCCACGATCGCCTGGCGCACCGCGCCGTCGGCACCGATCGCGGTGACCGCGATCTCCACATGCGCCAGTCTTCCCGCGTCTCTTCCCGCGTCCGAGCGCTCAACCCGGGATAGCGCCCGCCTTGCACTGACCCGGACGCTCGTCACTTCCGCGGCGATTGTGGTACCTGAGAAGGTTTCCGCCTGCTGGGCGGTGCACTCGCATGGGGCGGTCAGTCGTCCGTCTCCTCGCAGAAATCGAACCAGCTCGCTGGCTGGTCGACGATCCGGTGACCGGAGGCGGCCATCCAGAGTTCGAGCCCGGCGTGACGGGGATTGTCCTCCGGGGTCGGCCAGACCCTGGCCCAGTGTGGCTCGCCATCGGCGCCGATGCGGACGAGGTCTAGGGTCTCCACGCCCTCGCCCAACTCGCGCCCAAGGTGGTGCTCAAGCAGCACGAGCCCAGGCCCGTACCGGTCGGCCAGCACCGCGCGGATATGCACGGCGGACTCGGTGACAGTGCCTGCGTGGCCGGTCTCGGTGACGGCGGCCACCTGGCGCGGGGGATCCGTAGCGGTTACCCACACCCGCAGGTGCGCGACGCCCTCCCTGGCCACGCCCGCCGGGTACTGCCAGAACGGGTCATCGGCGACCAGCTCGCCGAGCGGCGGCAGGTCGTCCGCCGAAGCAGGCGTCAGGCCATCCATCGCTCGATCTTCCCAGGTCCGGCAGTACCCTTGCGAAGCCCGTCACCAGCTGGCCGGCCTTCCGCATGTCCGCTCCAGACTGCATAACGCCGGCGGGTAACCGTCCCTCCGGCCGGACCTCGGCCGCAGCAGCGGCCGTGTCCCATCCGCCGACGTCGTCGCCCGCCGCCTTCCGGAACACCCACCACGCGAGGTCAAGCGCCTCAGCGACATCGCCAGCCTCGATCGTCATCACGATCACCAACCGCACGAAATCGCGGCCCCTGCGGGTCACCCGGTCAATCCGGGGAGCGATAACCGTGGCGCTCTCCTGGCCGGCGAGACGGCGCTCGAAATCCCCGGCGGCGGTACCCCACGCGAGCGCGCCGCCGATCCGGGGCACGGCAAGTTGCACCTGGTACCGCATCACCTTCCCCCCGTAGCCACCATGCTATAGGGCCTCACGTGGGATAATGGACGCGGCGAAGGGAGCAGGAGCCGTGCCCGCACCGCAGCGGACTGCCCGGATCGAGGACGACATCTGGGACCCTGCCGCGACCCGGGCCAAGGCCGAAGGCGCCTCCCTCGGTGCCCTGATGCGTGCCTCTGTCCAGGCCTACGCCAGCTGACTAGCACCGCCGAGCCTGCCAGTCAGCCAGCCGCCCAGGTGACTAGTCAGCAGGGCCCCGTCGGCCAGCCTGCTGGTCAGCCCGCCGGGGCGATCGCCATCACCGGCGGCGAACCCGCCCCCCCCGGACCGTATGCGCCGGCCCCGGATGCTGGCAGCGCAACACGGACCGCTACGGCCTGCGCCGCCTCCCCCTCTGCCCCGCCTGCCGCCGCCCTCCAGGGCCAGGACCACAAGCGCGAACTCCCCGAGGCTGCGGCACGCGCCATCCGCCGCGGCGCAGCCTGACCGTTCCGGCCCATCCTGGCCGCGATCTTCCCCGGCCTCGCCCTCGCCGATCCCGCCAAGAAGGCCATCACCGGCATGGCCCGCCCGCCGTATGGGGACTGCCGTCCCATCACCGCCGGCATCTCCTTGGCGTCAGTCAGTAACCCGCCGGTAACCCACAACGCGCGGATTGGCCGCTGTCGCGTTAATCGAGCCAAAAGGTGCCCAGCCCGCATGCGCGGGCGGGACAATGTGGCAACTGACCAGGGCCCCGGCGGACTGGAGCAAGAATCTGTCGCAGAGGCGGTGGTGATGGGCCAGGGAGCCACGGATCCCGTGATCGAGCTAGACGAGCGCGGCATCGACCTGCTGAAGAGCTGGGCGCATCCCTGCACGGAGTTCCGTGCCGCCATGCAGCCGGACGGCTCCATCGTCTTGCACCCGATGTCCGCGCACGATGCTGACCTGTGGCGGTCCGGGCTAGTGGACGAGATCATCGAGAACTTCTCGCGCCCAGAACGCATGATCCGGCTGAAGGCGGACAAACTTTGACGGCCCGGCTGCTCGATTTTGCCCCCGCTGCCTGGCAGGCATACCAGGGTCTGCGAGCCGATGGGATTGGCAGCCGGCTCAAGCAAGCGCTGGAGCAGCTGGCAGACGATCCGGCGCTTGTACGCGCCGATGCACGCTCACGCCGCTGCCTGGTCATCGAGAAGCAACTGCAACAAGCGGCGCAGGTGTGGGGTCTGCCCGTAGATGCCCCTGACGGCGCCCACGTGCTGGTTGTCTGGCGGGAGATCGGGCCCGTGATCGAGATCGGCTACATCGGCCCCGTACCAGCCACGCGCAAGGCTGCTGCAGAGAATTGAAGGCCGAGGTACTTCGGTGCCAGTAACCATCACCGGCCTGGCCCGGCGGACCAGGCGACGGCGTCGCTTGGCTCGCCAGCCCCGGATGCTCCCGCCACGAACGGCCAGCGCTTTCCGAGTGGATATCCGCCGTTCGGCGCGGCTAGTGGTCCTTCGGGGCTAATTACCTCAAGCGCGCAGATCAGGTCAATCTGGCGCGCGCTACGATAAAGCGCCCCGGTGATGATGACCGGTGGCCGGGATGAGTGAGTGGCCGACGTCACCTCCATTCCGGGCTTGTGCCGGTTCCAGCCGACCGTAACCCGGTGACAGGAACTGCGCCGGGAGAGGTGACTGAGCGTAACGGTTTCGTATCGCTCGACTTATAGTCTGGCGCCCCGCCTGATGAAGACTCGGAGAGTGACATGCCGCAGCGAGAAGGGACGTTCGCCGCTGGCGGCGTGACCGGCAATGGCATCCGGGCGGTGCCTGCTATGGCGAGCACGCGCGCACTGCTGGCGGCGGCCACACCGCTCGTCTTGCTAGGTGCGGTGCTTGGGTACGCCAGCGATCGGCTGTTCGCAGGCATCCCAGTGCGTATGTTCCTCACCTGCTTTGCCCTGGTCCCCGGCCCGTCTAGTGGCGAGATCGAGTCCGCGAACGCCGGGCACGGCGTCCCGTGCGTGCGCAGCGCTGGTGGCGTGGCCTCCGGTACGGTGCACCGGGCCGTGGAGCCCGCCCGCGCGCGGATTCGGATGACAGGAGGCGGTCAGTGACGGCGGACGTGGCCGGGCGCCGTCTTTGTCTGGCCTCTCCGGCGACCGCGGCAGTTCTGGCTGTCGTGGTAGCGCTGCTGGCCGCCGCCCTGGTTCCGCTCTCGTTGCTCGCACGGCAGAGCGTGCTTTCGAACGTTGGGTCGAACGTGGTCTTCCTGCCCATGGCTGCGGCCGGATGGGTGGTCGCCCGGCGCCAGCCGGGGAACCCGATCGGCTGGCTGCTGCTGGCCGCACCGGCTGGCCAGCTGCTCAGCGCCGACGCCGCACTCTACACCGGGCTTGTGTACCGGTTCGGCCACCGGCTGCCGCTGGGCCCGGTCGCGCTGCTGCTGGCGGTGTCATTCTTCAGCCTGTACCTGACGCTCCCGCCGGCCATCCTGCTGTTCCCGGACGGCGCGCTGCCCTCGCCGCGCTGGCGCTGGGTGCTGCGGGCCTACCTTTCTGTCGTCGCCTGCCTGATGGTGAGCGTGTACGCCGTCGTGGTGGGCGTCCTCCTCGCGCATCATGTCCGGCTTGACGCCGGCGGCGGACTCGCCGCCATGGACAGCCCGTCGGGCAGCACGGCCTGGCTGTCCCGGGTCCTGGCGCTGGGCTACCCGGTGCTCATCGCGTTCTGGCTGGCATTCGCCGGCCGCCTGCTGCTGAGCTGGCGGTGGGCTGGCGGTGAGCGGCGTCAGCAGCTGAAGTGGCTGCTGACCGGGTGCGCGGTCGCCCTCGCCTGCGGCCTGATCGGCATCCTTACGGGGGTGTTCGATCCGCACGCGCCCGCGGCCGTCCAGGCGATCACCAGCGTCATCAACAGTGCCGGCTTCGTCGCATTCGCCGGATGCCTCGGGGTAGCCATCATGAAGTACCGGCTGTATGAGATCGACCGGATCATCAGCCGCACGCTCGCCTACGCGATCGTGACCGGCCTGCTGCTGGGGGTGTACGCGGGTCTGGTGCTGCTGGCCACCCGGGTGCTGACGGTGACGTCGCCGGTGGCGGTGGCCGGGTCGACGCTGGCGGCGGCTGCCCTGTTCAGCCCGCTGCGACGGCGGGTGCAGCGTGTGGTGGACCGGCGATTCAACCGGACCCGGTACGACGCCGGGCAGACAGTGGCGGCGTTCGCAGCCCGGCTGCAAGATGCGGTCGACCTGGACAGCGTGCGGGCGGACCTGCTCGGCACGGTGCACCGGGCGCTACAGCCAGCGCATGCGTCGGTCTGGATCTCCGGCGGCGCGCCAGGACCGCCGGCTTGACCGCGGAGCGCGCCGCCATCCCCATCTGGCATGGCTTCTCAGGCGCCCCGGCCTGCGATAGCCACGGTCTCCGCGCGGCGAATCTCGAGCGAGCCAGATTGGATGATCCGCGCACTGCCGCCCTCCGCAGTCGGCGAAGCCCTCAGCCGCTCCGAGTCCGCGATATGTGCGTATTGCAACCAATTAGTTACATTTTGCTGGATTGCATTCTGTCACCATCACTGCTGCCGACGGGGATGTCGCCCTTCGGCAGTCGTCCCAGAACTGGGGGCAGCGACCGCCGTCGATTATTAAAATATGACGCTCCTACGGGCCCGGGCTGCACGGAGGGGCACGAGGGCTGCGACCAGCCTGCGGCAGAGGACTGGGCCTCGTCTCCACGGCCCGCATGCCCGCGGCGTCGGCGTGAGGATCCTCACCGGCAAGCTCTACGGCACCTACACGCCGCACGGCGAGGGCAAGTTTTTCTTCACCATGATGGCCGCCTTCGCCGAGCTTGAGCGGGACATCATCTATGAGCGCACGATGGCCGGCCTGAAGGCCGCCCGGGCGCAGGGCAAGGTCGGCGGGCGGCCCACCGTCATGGACCCGGACAAGCTCGCCGCCGCCCGGGCGCGGCGGGTGCGCGGCGAGAGCCCCACGCAGATCGCCCGGGCGCTCGGTGTCAGCCGCGCATCGGTCTACCGCCACCTCGGATGTGACGCCCAGGAGGCCTAGGCCGCGCCGCCCTCGCGCGTGGGATTAGCCCAGATAGCCCCGCGCTCAGCGGCAGGCGCTTGGCGATTACCCCCGGCTGGTGTCGCTCCCTCCCCTGGGAGTATTTGCTGCAGGCGGCTCGATCTGGCGCATCGCGAACGCCTTCTCGTGTTTCACGCCGCAGTGGCCGGTCTCCCCGGCCCGGGCACGAGCCGTCATCAGAACAGCGGCTCGCAATCGGCAGCGGGAACACGCGAGCCCCGGCGCCGCGGCCGGGAAGGCACTCCGGCTCGGAGCGCGGCCTGGACGGCGGCCGCGACGAGCTGCGCGGTCTCCGCGTCGATGACGATGTTCCGGCGGAGCAGCACGCGGCGCACGACCTGCCCGGCATGCGGGGGCACGTCGCGCGGGCCGATGGCGGTCACACCCCGGACTGTAGAAGCTATGGTCCTGGTCCGGTTGCCGGACACGCCGGATTTGCAGCGCCTTTTCCGACGATCACCGGGCGGCGCCCGCCCGGTCCAGGAGCCCACCGGTGATCATGTCGAGAACCGGAATTACAGCACGTGGTCCTCCCCGGGACCCGGGCCTGGGTACGGCTGTCTGTGCGCCCCGCTAGCGGGGCGTGCCCCGGGCCGCCATCAGGGCGTTCAGGGCCTCGTCCAGGGTGCGGGCCGGCGGTAGCCGGCGGTCCAGCCCGGTCAGCCGGAACAGCTGACGGACCCTCGGCCGGCCGCAGACCACGTGCAGGCTGCCGCCGTGCGCGGCGGCGCGGTTGGCCGCCCCGACCAGCGCGGCCAGCCCGGCTGAATCGATGAAGCGGACCTGGTCCAGGTCGGCCACCAGCGGGCGGCCGCTGGCGGCCAGCTCGGACAGCCGCTCCCGCAGCCCGGCCGCGGTCGCGATGTCAATCTCCCCGGCGACGGTCACGATCGGGTAGCCCCGCTCCTGCCGGGCCTCGATGGTCAGTGCCTCACCCATGGCCAGCCTCCCGCCCGGCCCGGCCAGTGTCCTGCCCGGGCCGGGAACGACCGGTATTACCCTGGCGCCCCCGGGTACAGCTGGAAGCCCCCTGCCCGCTATGCGGGCCGCTGAAACTTTCGAGTGCTCCCCGCCCCGCTCAGGTCAGGAGGCGGGGAGCTGACAACCGGTACGCGGCCCAGCGCGTCATACAGGGGCGAGCGGGGATCGTCTGGGTCGCCGTCCGGCCGGGGGGGGTAAGCCGGACGGCGACACAGTACCAGCGGCGGCAGGCGCGGAGAGCGGTGTCTTCCCGGGGGCCTGCTGGCCAGGTACCACGTCCGCTCACACCCCGGCCCGGTCCGCCTGCTGGCGTCAATCACACAACCGTCGCACAGGTGAGAACCGATCTCCAGGGAATCAGCCATGCTGAAAGAAATTGGTCAGATGAGGGCTGGCGGCTCGCCGTAGCTGCGGGAGTCCCAGGCCTTGTTGTCGCCGCCAGGCGCCGGATGCGGCTCAGGCCGTGTCGGGGCCGGGGCCGGGGTGGCGGTGTGCGGGCTGGCCGCGGTCGCGGTCTGCGGCGACTGGCCGGTTGCGGGTGAGGCCGCGGGCGTCGCATGAGTTACTGAGGCTGAAGCAGCGATTGCCGGGTCGGCCCCGGCCACTATAACCAGCCCCGAGGCGGCCCCGATCACGAGCGGCACAGCCAAGGCCACGGCTTTCTTCCCTGCAGACTGGCGCGGAAGATAACGGCTGGCCATCAGCACTCGTCCCTTCGCACTCCCGTGCCCGACCTTGGACACATATACGGAAATGTCCCCCGGCCTGATGCCGTTGCCCGCCGGGCGCGTGTGCGGAGCGGCCCGACCCGGTGACGCATGGCGGCGCCAAGCATTTCGGCGGGGGCAGATTGGAATTGGTTCCCCGGCCGCGCCGTAATTTCCGTTCATAGTGGCCGGTGGGTGCAATCGGTGAGCGGTCGGTTCACCTCGTCAGCCAGCCGGTGACCTGGAGCACGTCGGCGGCCACCCCGGTGACTGGGCGATCCTCGTTGGTGTGGTCCTCTGCGGCCACCATCTGGGGGTGCCGGTAGCAACGGCGCCGGGAACCGCGTCAGGCCATCCAGTTTGCTAACACCCGCTGGCAAGGGCAGGGATCATGCGTACGATCCCTGCTGGCGGTGACGGAACGGGTTGAAGGCCCTCATACGGATTCGGGGAAGATCCATGCAGCCGTTGGCGCTAGCGATGGTCTTGGCCCGGCCGCCGGTCATCCCCGTGTAGCCGGCGAGAGCGCCGATCGCTCGCGGTCCGCTGGAAACTACGGCGGCCCTGGCAAGGCGTCGGCCTCAAGAGCCTGCACGAGGCCCTCGACACCACCACCCCTAGATCGTTGACCGGGATATCTGGTGAGGTCAGGGGCTTAATGGTCGTAGGCGATCAGGGATCGCTTTACCGGTGCGCCGATGAGCCAGTTGTGCCAGATGCAGGCGTTCAGCGCGAGCAGC
>Ga0187807_1000464_pt1 | contig 12783 bp, 13 predicted proteins | sample NC_wetland_sal_i_4_FD_132432 | JGI IMG/M metagenome (GOLD analysis project Ga0187807, IMG submission 132432) | Wetland sediment microbial communities from Neuse River Estuary, North Carolina, USA - ASW_2 | ecosystem: Environmental > Aquatic > Freshwater > Wetlands > Sediment | place: USA: North...
GCACAGGCTCCTTCGCCCCGTGAGTAACGTCGGTCATTGTCTCATCGCGCGCCGCGGGCGCGGCGGCGGCCTGGGTGAAAAGCTCGTCAAGGCCGGGGATGACGTTGCCGTGCGGGCAGCGCTCGGGGTGGCCGAGCAGCTCGTACAGCCGCTGCTCGACGGACTCCGAGATCACGTGCTCCCACCGGCACGCCTCGATGTGCACCTCTTCCCAGGGCATCTGGATCACGCTGACCAGCAGGCACTCGGCCAGCCGGTGCTTGCGCATCACCCGGGTGGCGAGCGTCCGCCCGACGTCGCTCAGCGAGAGCTGCCTATCCCCGGCGACGTGCAGCAGCCCGTCCCGCTCCATCCTGGCCACCGTCTGGCTGACGGTCGGGCCGCTCTGCGTCAGCCGCTCGGCGATGCGCGCCCGCAGCGGCACGACCCCCTCCTCTTCGAGTTCGAAGATGGTACGGAGGTACATTTCCGTCGTGTCAATGAGCCCCTGGGCTGTCAACTCCTCATCCTCCTGCTTGTGATGCTATGCCCAGGAGCTAAGGGGACAGGCGCTCAATGCGCCAGCCGTCATCGTGACGCCGGTAGCGCAGCCGGTCGTGCAGCCGGAACGTACCCGCCTGCCAGAATTCGACGGTTTCCGGCATCAGCACGTATCCGCCCCAGAAGTCGGGCATGGGGATGGTGGCAGGCGGCGCCCAGCGCTGCTCGAGCTCGGCGACCCGGTCGTCGAGTTCCGCCCGCGACCCGATGACCTGCGACTGCCTGCTGGCCCACGCCCCGATCTGCGATCCCCGGGGCCGGGACCGGTAGTAGGGCTCGCTGTCCGCCTGCGACATGATGCGCACGGCGCCCTCGGCGGTCACCTGACGCCGCATGGCGTACCAGGGGAAGACCACGCACGCCCGGGGGTTCGCCGCGAGGTCCCGGCCCTTGCGCGAGGTCCGGTTGCTGTAGAAGGTGAAGCCGGACTGGTCATGCGCCTTCAGCAGCACGGTGCGGGCTCGCGGGTCGCCTTGGGAGGAGATGGTGGCGAGTACCATCGCGGTCGGCTCGGGCACGCCTAGCGCCTCGGCGTCCGCCATCCACCGGGCGAACTGTGTCATGGGGTCACCGGCCATCGTGCCCTCTGACAGGCCGCCCGGCTCGGGATCACGCTGTGTCGTGTCCATGGGTAATGATCCTCACACCTGTTTCGGCTACCGCTACCCTGATCAGGGCGGTTGAATGGTAGCGCTGGAATCGACCCCGCCGCCCATCCGCGCGGCGTTTACGGCTGTTCGGGTTGGGGCCAGCACGTGGCGTGAGGTGCCCTCTGACACCCCCATGAGGAAGAGGAGAGGAAACACCGATGTCAGACTTCAAGCCGGGTCTCGAAGGCGTCATCGCCTTCGAGACGGAAATCGCCGAGCCGGACAAAGAAGGCGGTGCGCTCCGGTACCGGGGAGTTGACATCGAGGAGCTAGTCGGCCATGTCCCTTACGGGCATGTCTGGGGCCTTCTCGTCGACAATGCCTTTGCGCCCGGGTTGCCGCCTGCCGAGCCTTACCCGATCCCGGTTCATTCCGGCGATATCCGGGTCGACGTGCAGAGCGCCCTGGCCATGCTCGCACCCGCCTGGGGGCTGCAGCAGCTACTCGATATCAGCGACGAGCAGGCCCGCGAGGACCTCGCCCGCGCCTCGGTGATGGCCTTGTCCTTCGTGGCGCAGGCCGCCCGCGGTGTGGGGCTGCCCATGGTGCCGCAGCGCCGGGTGGACCAGGCCACGACGATCACCGAGCGGTTCATGATCCGCTGGCGCGGCGACCCGGACCCGCGGCACGTGAAGGCGGTCGACGCGTACTGGGTGTCGGCGGCCGAGCACGGCATGAACGCCTCGACGTTCACCGCCCGCGTGATCGCCTCCACCGGGGCCGACGTGGCGGCCGCCCTGTCCGGGGCAGTCGGCGCGATGTCCGGCCCGCTGCACGGCGGCGCGCCCGCGCGCGTCCTGCACATGATCGAAGAGGTCGAACGGAGCGGGGACGCTGACCGGTACGTGACGTCCGTGCTGGACCGAGGCGAGCGCCTGATGGGCTTCGGGCACCGGGTGTACCGGGCCGAGGACCCCCGCGCCCGGGTACTCCGCCGCACGGCCAAGGAACTGGGCGCGCCGCGGTACGAGGTCGCGCTGGCCTTGGAGAAGGCGGCGCTGGCCGAGCTCAGGGCACGGCGTCCGGACCGGGTGCTCGAGACCAACGTGGAGTTCTGGGCGGCCATCGTGCTGGACTTCGCGGGCGTTCCGCCGCACATGTTCACCTCGATGTTCACCTGTGCCAGGACGGCCGGGTGGGCGGCTCACATCCTGGAGCAGAAGCGCACCGGCCGGCTGGTCCGGCCCGCCGCGCGGTACATCGGCCCCCCGACGCGGTCCGTCCGCGACGTCCCCGGCGCTGACGAGGTGCTCGACCGGCAGGCGTTAGTGCTCGATGGGCCCGCCGGTAAGCTGCGGCAATGAGCGAAATCGTGATCCCGGCGGAGCTCAAGCCCGCCGACGGCAGGTTCGGCAGCGGGCCGGCCAAGATCCGCCCCGAGCAGCTTGCCGCGCTTGCGGACTCCGGAGCCGCCTACCTCGGCACGTCGCACCGCCAGCCGCCGGTCAGGTCACTGGTGCAGCGGATCCGCGGCGGCCTGGCCGAGTTGTTCAGCCTGCCCGCCGACTACGTGGTCGCGCTCGGCAACGGCGGCACCAGCGCGTTCTGGGAGATGGCCACGTTCGGGCTGATCCGCGAGCACTCCCAGCACCTGAGCTTCGGCGAGTTCTCGGCCAGGTTCGCGGCCCTGGCCAGCCGCGCGCCGTGGCTGTCCGAACCGACCGTGGTGGAGTCCGCCCCCGGCAGCCATCCGGCGCCGTGGCCGGATCCGCGGGCGGATACCTATGCGCTGACCCACAACGAGACCTCGACCGGCGTGGCGATGCCGGTACTGCGCGTCCCGGGCGCTGATCCCGGGTCGCTGGTCGTGGTCGACGCGACTAGCGCCGCGGCCGGCCTCCCGGTGCGGGCCGACGAATTCGATGTGTACTACTTCGCCCCGCAGAAGGGTCTCGGCTCGGACGGCGGCCTCTGGATCGCGCTGATGTCCCCGGCCGCTGTCGAGCGGGTGTCCGAGATCGCCGCGAGCGGGCGGTACATACCCGACTTCCTCTCGCTGCGGATTGCCCTGGAGAACTCGGCCAAAGACCAGACCTACAACACGCCGGCGGTGGCGACCTTGTTCCTGCTGGCCGATCAGATCGAATGGATGCTCGACCGGGGCGGCCTGTCCTGGACCACTGCCCGGACGGCACGATCGGCTGCCATACTGTATACGTGGGCGGGGAAGGCGGCCTTCGCGGACCCGTTCGTCGCCGATCCCGCGCAGCGCTCGCAGGTCGTCGGCACGATAGACGTCACGGGTGGGCTGTCCGCTGACGACATAGCGGCGGTCCTGCGGGCGAACGGAATCGTCGACACGGAGTCCTATCGGAAGCTAGGCCGTAACCAGCTGCGAATCGGCATGTTCCCCGCGGTTGATCCGGCGGACGTGGAAGCACTGACCGCTTGCATCGATTACGTGGCCGAGCGCGTCGCGGCTAACGGCAGAGGCAGCTAACGGATGATCGATCCGATCAGCACCGTCAGCACGAGGAGCACGAGTACGGCCGGAAGTAGCCATCGGGGCAGCCGGTTCACGATGACAGCCTATTAACCTGCAGACGAGACAAGATCCGAGGTGGGTCATGGGTGACAACGTGCACAGGGCAGACTTGCTGAGCGAGCCCGCGCAGTCCCCGCGGACCGGTTTAGACCCGAAGACCCGCCCGACGCGGGAAGGGATCAAGCGGCTCCCTGGATCGACTGCCGCTTCGGGGGACATCATGCGGCTGTTTGTGGCCATCGCCCCGCCCTCGGCGGTGCTCGACGAGCTCGACGCCCTGGTGGAACCGCTCCGCGCGAGCCGACTCGACCTGCGCTGGACCAACCGGGAGGCCTGGCACGTGACGCTGGCCTTCCTCGGCCAGGTCGACGAGGCCGCCGCGGCCCGGCTGCTGCCGCGCCTGGAGCGGGCCGCCCGTCGGCATCACCAGGTGCGGCTGTCGTTCGCGGGTGCGGGCGCCTTCCCCACCCAGGCCCGGGCGAACGTGCTGTGGAGCGGCCTGTCCGGTGACTGCGGGGCGCTGGCGCGGCTGGCTGAATCCGTCGCGGCGGGCGCGAGCCGCGCGGGTGCGCCTCCGCCGGACAAGGGCCGCCGCTTCCAGCCGCACCTGACCCTGGCCAGGTGCCGCATGCCCGCCGACGTCACCGGGCTCGTGGCCGAGCTGGGTGGCTACCAGGGGCAGACGTGGACCGCGGACCGCCTTCACCTGGTCCGCAGCCGCCTGGGCGCCACCGAGCACCCTCGGTACACCTCGCTCGCGAACTGGCCGCTGCGGACGCCGCCGGTCACGAAGACTGGCTGAGCTTCTCCAGGATCGGCACCGCCGCCCGGAGCGTGGCGCGCTCCTCGGCGGTCAGTTCGGCCAGCCGCCGGGCCAGCCATGCGTCCTTCCGCCGCCTGACGCGCTGGACGACGGCGCGCCCCTCGTCGGTGACGGTGAGAATCACCTGCCGCCGATCGGTCGGGTGCGGCGAGCGGAGCACCAGGTCGCGCTCCTCGAGCACGGCGATGACGCGGGTCATGGACGGCGGCTGCACTTTCTCGTGTTCCGCCAGCTCGCCCGGGGTCATCGCCTGGTGCACCTCCAGGGCCGCCAGCGCGGCCAGCTGCGTCTCGGAGAGCACCGCCTCCGTCATCCCCGATGTGGTGCGCTGGGCCCGCAGGCGCCTCGCCAGCCTGCTCACGGAAATCCGAAGTACCGTGGCCAGCCCGGCATCAGTGCTGGTCTGGCTGACTGTCATCATCGGTAACCTTCGTCGGGCCTGCCTGGGGCGTGGACGGCGTGGACTAAGTACATCACGCCGGAGAACCCTGCGCAGCCGCGGCGCGGGACCTCGTAGCCTGATGGGGTGAAGCTAACCCGTGAGCCGGAGGCACGCCCCTCGCCGCCACCGCCGCTCGAGGCGAACGACCAGCTGGTCACCTGGGTCGGCACGGCCGGCTGGGCGGTCGCGCTGGTCGTCCTGCTCATTGTCCGCGGCAGCCTGCCGCCCGGCCAGCGTTGGTGGATCTGGACCTGCGCGTGCGGGCTGGGGATGGGGCTGTTCGCACTGTGGTACGTGCCGAGGCTGAAGCGCGCCAGGGCCCGTGCCGCGGCCAGCCGGGCGCCCGAGAGTGAGCCCGAGGGTGAACAGGGTCAGTCGGCCCCGCGGGACAACGGCTCGAACACGGTCTCCTCGACCGAGACCCCGGGCAGGTCGACGAGGTCGTAGCCGAACTCGTCGATGACCGGCGCCACCGCCCGGGCGGCCACCGCGTCGGCCATGGATTCCGAATGAGCTCCGCAACCGTGATCGGCCGACACGACCCGGCCGTCGTCCGGCGCGTAGGCGTTCGCGCAGGCGCCGAAGAGACGACCAAGCTCCCCGCTGAGCGGCACGAAGAAGCCGCAGCTGACGCAGTGGGCGGGCGCCGCGTGCGCGAGCGGCGTCCGCGGGCCGTGCTCGCTGGCGTACCAGCGCTCGGATGCGCTTTCCCGGCCGATGGCGGACAGCACGCGCGACCGGCCGGGCGCGGGCAGCTCGCCCGGCTCGGCGGGACCCAGGTCTCCTTCGTCCGCGCCGTCGGCGAACCAGTCGGTGACGGCGTCCTCGCCTTCGAGCACGACCAGCGATACCAGCCGGTCGTCGTCCGGCGGTGCGGGCAGCAGGTCGCCGACGCCGAGATCTCCCGGCCGCAACCGGTCCTGCCATGGCAGCCAGTCCGGCGCGAGCAGGGCCCCCGGCCCGGGCAGCAGCACCGTCTCGCTGACCGTTACCGCCTTGGTCCTCGGCGCCCGGACGACGGTCACCGCCCATCTCCAGCCGGCGTAGGCCGGATCCGCGCAGTCGAACAGGTGGGTGACGATGCGTTCGCCTTCTGCCTGCACGCCGTCGTGGTCGCCGACTTGGTCGGCGCCCACGACGGCGACGACGGCGTCCCGCGCGAGGTCGACCGCCTCGGCGCAGGCCTGATCTGGTTCCCTGGTTCGGGTGCGGGTGGGGCTCACGGCTACCAATTCTCACTCATCACGCATGACGCATGTGCGGTAACCCGCCGTTTGTAGCGATGGTAACGGTATCTGGGTCGCCGCAGTGCCAACTACCAAGAATACTGGTTACATGCGGCTGTCCGAGGCGATGCGGCGAACCGGTGGCGCGGCTCGCGCCACGGGCGGCGCGGTACGCTCCGGCGCGCGGGCCGGCGCCACCGGGGCCCGTCGGACCGGCGGCCTCGTGCACCGGGTGACCGGCGCCTCGGGGGCCGGGCGGACGGGCCTGTCCACGCTCATCGAACTGACCGCCGCCGGCGGCGCCGGGGACGCGTTCGTCGCGGTGTCGCTGGCCGGAACGATCTTCTTCAGCACATCGGTGGATCAGGCCCGCGGCCGGGTGGTGCTCTTCCTGCTGGTGACGATGGCCCCGTTCGCGGTCCTCGCGCCGTTCATCGGGCCGGCCCTGGACCGCATGCAGCAGGGCCGTCGCTACCTGCTGGCCGGCACCCTGCTGGCCCGCGGGTTGCTCTGCTGGGGGATGTCGGCCGCCATCAACAGCCCGGTGACGCTGCTGCCCGCGGCGTTCGGCATCCTCGTGCTGCAGAAGGCGTACGGCGTGGCGCGGGCGTCGATCACGCCGCGCCTGCTGCCCGCGGAAATCAGCCTGGTGTCCGCCAACGCGCGGTCCCAGCTCTTCACCCTGACCGCTTCCCTGCTCGGCGGCGCGCTGGCGGCGGGGATCCAGGCCACGGCCGGGGCCGCCTGGGTGCTCCGGGCGGGCACCCTGATCTACCTCGCCGCCATGTTCCTCGCGCTGCGGCTTCCCGAGCAGGTGGACTCACCGCCGACGCCAGCCGCCGCCGGCCCGGTACAGGCCGCCGCCCCGCCGCCAGATTCTTACCCGAACGGGCGCAGGAGATACGCCCCGGCCGACGACGCCGACCGGTGGGTGGCCGAACCCGGCCGGGACGGCCGTACCATCCCGTTCGAGCCGGCCGCCCTCCCACCAGGCGCCCTCCCACCACGCGCAGGGCCGCCCGGCGCGGAACGCGTGGCCGCCGAGGGAGCCCAGCCTAATGGGCCCAGGACGGCAACCGGCGCCCGGCGCTGGCGGGGCCTGGCCAACGTGGGCCCGGTGGTGGGCGAGGCGATGCGGGGCAACGCGGTGCTGCGCGCGTTCTCCGGCTACATGGTGTTCTTCCTGGCCTTCTACCTGCGCAGCGCGCACTTCAGCGTGTCGCACAACTTCGCGCTCGGCGCCCTGGTAGCTGCGGCCGCGGCCGGTGGCCTGGCGGCGATGGCGATCGGCTCCCTGATCCGCGCCCGGGCCCCGGTGCTCATCCTGTTCTCGATGCTCACCCTGGCGCCGATCGTGACGGCGGTGTGCGCCTGGTTCTTCAGCCTCACGGCCGCCATCACGGTGGCGTTCACCGCCGCGCTCGCGGCCGGGCTGGCCAAGCTGTCGCTCGACTCGACCGTGCAGCGCGAGATCGGCGAGGAGATCCGGTCCTCAGCGTTCGCCGTCTCCGAGACGCTGAACCAGGTGGCGAACGTCGCCGGCAGCCTGGCCGGCGTCCTGGTCTCGATGCTGGACAACGGCCAGGCGGGCCTGGCCATCGCGGCGGCCTGGCTGACCGCCGCGCTGGTCAGTCTCGTCGCCCGGCGCAGGCGGCGCATCCTCGCCGGGCGGACGAGCGAAGGACCCGAGCCGCCCCGGACCCGCCCCAGCCGCCGGTAGCGATCACGACGCGCGGAGCGCATCGGCCGGCGCCAGCCGGGCGGCCCGGGCCGCGGGATACCCGCCCGCCAGGATGCCGGTGACCAGGGCGACGCCGATACCGACCGCGACGCTGGCCGGGGGCACGACGGCGGGCTGACCTGCGCCGAACGCGTAACCCGCCGTAGCCGCCGCGCCGATTGCCGCCCCGGCCACCCCGCCCAGCGCGGAAAGCAGCAGCGACTCCGTCAGGAACTGGAGTCCGACCTGCCATCGGGTCGCCCCGAGGGCCCGCCGCAAGCCGATCTCGGCGCGCCGCTCGAGCACCGAGATCACCATGATGTTGCCGATGCCGACCGCGCCGACGAGCACCGCGACCGTGCCCAGGCCGAGGAACAGCCCGGTGAAGGCGGTGCGCGCCGCCGCCCGGGCCGCGAGGATGCTCGACGGCAGGCTGACCTGCACCGCTTCCGGCTGGGCCGGGTTCGCGGTGAACGGCAGGACGCTCGCCACCGACTGCACCTGGTCGGGGACGGCGCGCAGGTAGATCTCGGTCGGGCGGCCGTCCAGCCCGAGCAGCGAGTCGGCCACCGGAAATCCCACCAGCGCCGCCTCATCGATCTCGGGCGCCAGCGGCACCGGCCGGAGTAGGCCGATCACGGTGAAGTACCGGCCGGCCAGGTACACCTGGGTCGCTGCGCGCACGCGGTCAATGCCGAGCGTCTGCGCCGCGACCGCGCCGAGAACTGCGGCGGGATACCTAGCGGTCGCCGCGGACAGGAACGTTCCCGCGGCCACGCTACCGCCGAGGGTGCTGAGCAGCCCGGGCTGGGCCGCCAGGACCGAGATGCCGCCGCTGTCGACGGCGGGCACGGCGGCGGTGCGCCGCACGGTGGCGGCGGGCACGTACCCGGTCGCGGTCACCGACTCAACCGGCGGGATCCGAGCGATCATCGGCTCGGCGGTCGGCGGCAGCGGCGCGGGCGAGCCGTCGAAAGCCTGCCCGGCGTTGACCGTGAGCAGGTTCCCTTCGGCGCCGAGCTGGGCCAGCAGGTTGGCCTTGGACGAGGCGGAGATGCCGAGTACCGCGACCGCGGCGGCGATCCCGATCGCGACGCCGAGGCAGGAAAGCGCCGTCCGCAGCTTGCGCGCACGCAGCCCGCGCCAGCCGCTGAGGACCAGGTCCGCAGCAATGCTTCCCGCGGTCATCGCGGCACCGCCCCAAGATTCCCAAGATCCCCAAGATCCCGGGCGGGCCTGTCGTCGGTGACGATCCGGCCGTCCTGCATCACGACCCGGCGGTCCATCGCGGCCGCCACGGCCGGATCGTGCGTGACGACCACGACGGCCGTGCCGTCCGCCGCCAGTCCGGCCAGCAAGTCGATGATCTGCTGGCCGGCCACCGAGTCCAGGTTGCCGGTCGGCTCGTCGGCCAGGACCAACTCGGGGCGGCCGACCACGGCGCGGGCGATGGCCACCCGCTGCCGCTCGCCGCCGGATAGCCGGGCAGGCCGGTGGCCGAGCCGGTGGCCGAGCCCGACCCGTTCCAGTGCGTCCACGGCGGCGGTCCGCCGCGCCCGGGCCGGGCCGCCCTGGTAGAGCAGCCCGAGCGCCACGTTCTGCACGGCGTCCAGGTGGTCGAGCAGGTGAAACTGCTGGAAGACGAAACCGAGGCGGCGGGCGCGGACCGCGGAGAGCTCGGCGTCAGACACCGCGGAGACTTCCTGGCCGCCGATCCTGACGCTGCCGCGGCCCGGCCGCTCCAGCGTTCCCGCCACGTGCAGCAGGGTGCTCTTGCCCGAGCCGGACGGGCCGAGTACCGCCGCCCGTTCGGCCGGATGAATTTCCAGGGATATTCCGGCCAGCGCGATCACTGGCGGCGAGCCGGGATAGCTCTTGGCGACATCGGTGATCTCAAGCACCGGGCTCATGACGAGGGCACCTCCACCCGCTGGCCAGCGATCAGCCCTGGCCCGCTGACCTGAACGAGAGTCTGGGAGAACAGGCCGGTCTGAACGGCGACCAGGTGCCCGCCGGAGCCGCGTACGACCTCGACCGCATAGCCGCCGCCCGCCAGCGCGACCAAGGCGCTGACCGGGACGGCGAGCACGTCGCGGGCCTGCGCCGAGACGATGCTGACGGTCACCGGCGCCTGATCGAGGTGGCCGGCCGCGGCCAGCCGGACGAGGCGGACGGTCATCTGCACGGTGGCCTGGCCGCCCCCTTGACTCCCTTGGCCCCCAGTAGCCGAGCCGGAAGACCCGCCACCCCCGGCCGCGACCGACGAGACCGACGTGACCACCCCCGGCGTGGTCGTCACGCCGTCCGGCAGCGTGACCGTCACCTCGTCCCCGGACCGCACCAGGTATTCCTGGCTCACCGGGACCTGGGCGAGCACCACCGGCGTGGGCGACGTGGCGGTCAGGACACTCGCGCCAGGCTGCGGCGGCGAGCCCAGGACCGGGGTCACGGCGGTGACGCGCAGCGGACCCGGCGCGTAGGTGACCTGGCCGAGCGGCACCGTCCCGGTGACGGGCAGCCCGCGCGCCGCCTGCCACAGTTCCACCGCGTACGCGGTCGCGTCCGTGAAGTAGTCACTGACGGTCAGGCCGGCACCATAGCCCAGGGCGATCAGGTTCCGGTCAAGCTGGGCTACGTCACGCCCGGCGGCGACGCCGGCGGACAGCGCCCGCCACTCCGGCCTGACGCCGTAGAACAACGTGACCGGCGTGCCGTCCACCTCGTAGAGGGCCTGGCCCCGGTGGACCATGGTCCCGATCGCGGGCAGGGCGGTGAACGCTGTCCCCAGCGCCTGGTTGACGATCGTGTAGGAGCCCGCGTAGCCGAGCGACCCGGAGACCTGAACGGTATTGGTGAGGTTAGCTCGGACCACCGGGGCCGAACCCGTCACGGTCGCCGCGGTCGCGGGATGTCCTGGCCGCAAGGCCGGTCCGCCGATCACGATCCCAGCGGCCACCGTGGCCAGGACGATCGGCGTGGCCACCAGGCCGGTTCGCCGCAGCGACCGTCCGGCGGCCCGGTCAGCCGTCATTGCCGAGGCTCGCCAGCGTGGACGCGCGGATCTCGGTGTCAAGCAGCGACCGGCAGACGTGCGCGGCCCGCTGGTAGACGGGGCTCGCCTTCCCGCCCGCCGGTATCTCGCTGGCCGTCATGCTGAACCCGTGACCTGGCGTGTAGGGCGTCTGTGGTGTCGGGTCCTGGTCATTCGGCAGGCCGTGCGCGCGCATGCATTCGGTGGCCCGGACCCCGGCTTGGACGAGCTGCGGCGGCGCGGGTGGCTCGTTGCCTGGGTCAAAGCCGGCCCGCGCTGCCAGCGCGCCGCAAGCCTGCTGGACCGCGTTAATCGTCGCATCGGGCGCATCCTCGATGCTGCGGCTGTCGCTGAGCACGAGCGTGCCCACGGCGACCAGCGCGGCGGGCGCGGCGTATGAGGCCCAGGCGGTCAAGATCTGCGAATCCAGCGCCCTCAGCCCTGTTCAGGTCGCGAAGTGCAAGGCGCAGGCCCAGCAGTCCCTGACGAAGGTAACGCAGGCCAGCGCGGCGTACCAGCGCACCCAGACCCTGCGGCGGCTGCTTTATTACTCGCTCGGCGCCTTGGCCGTGGTGGGCGTGATGTCGGCCTGGCTCGGCTGGATCGTCGCCGGGCGGGCGCTGCGCCCCGTGCACGCCATCACGGCGGCGGCGCGCACCGCGTCGGAGGAGAATCTGGGCGATCGGATCGCGCTGGCCGGCCCCGACGACGAACTGAAGGAACTCGCGGACACCTTCGACGCCATGCTCGGGCGGCTGGACGCCGCCTTCGCCAGTCAGCGCCGCTTCGTGGCCAACGCCTCGCACGAACTGCGGACGCCGCTGACCGTGATGCGCACCGCGATCGACGTCACCCTGGCCAAGCCGGGCCGGACCCAGGCCCAGCTCGAAGCGATGGCCATCGAGGTGCGCCAGGCCGTCGACCGGGCCGAGGCGCTGATCGAGGCGCTGCTCACGCTGGCGCGCAGCGACCGCGGCACCGGGTCCAGGGAACCGCTCGACGTGGCGGTGCTCGCCGAAGACGCGCTGGACGCGGCCGCCCCGGCCATCAGGGCCTGCCCGGTCACGATCGAGGCGGCGCTGCGGCCCGGCCCTGCCCTGGGCGACCCGGTGCTGGTCGAGCGCCTGGTCACCAACTTGGTCGACAACGCTGTCCGGCACAATGTCCCGAATGGCTGGGTCCAGGTGGCGACGGGCACCCGCGAGGGCATGGCGTTCATCGAGGTGGCCAACGGCGGAGCCCTGATCCCCGAGGAACTTGTGCCGTCGCTTTTCGAGCCCTTCCGCCGCCTGTCCGAATGCGCCGGGTCGCCGGATGGCACCGGCCTCGGCCTGTCGATCGTGCGGTCCGTCGTTGTCGCGCACCACGGCCAGCTCACCGCCAGGCACCGGCCCGCAGGAGGCCTGGAGGTATCGGTGCTGCTCCCTGGTCACGCCGAGGGATACCCGACGCCGCCCCGCTAAGTCAGGGCTCGATGTCGTCAGCGACGGCGCGGAGCACGGCGGCGATCTTCTTCGCGTCGCGGGCGTCCGGATGCTTGCCACGACGGTAGGTCGTCGACACGTCATCGAGCAGCTTGATCAGGTCCTCGACGATCACGATCATCTCGTCCGGCTTCTTGCGCGACTGCTTGGCGGCCGCCACGGTCGGCGGCGGCTCGAGGATCCGCACCTGGAGCGCCTGGGCCCCGCGGCGTCCCTCGGCTACCCCGAACTCCACCCGCTGCCCTTGCCGCAGCGCGGTCGTCCCGGCAGGCAGCGCCGACGAGTGCACGAATACCTCGCCGCCGTCGTCACGGGCGAGAAAGCCATACCCCTTATCGGAGTCGTACCACTTGACCTTGCCGGTAGGCACGCGCAGACCTCA
>Ga0187807_1000465_pt1 | contig 12772 bp, 12 predicted proteins | sample NC_wetland_sal_i_4_FD_132432 | JGI IMG/M metagenome (GOLD analysis project Ga0187807, IMG submission 132432) | Wetland sediment microbial communities from Neuse River Estuary, North Carolina, USA - ASW_2 | ecosystem: Environmental > Aquatic > Freshwater > Wetlands > Sediment | place: USA: North...
CTGGCGCCTGACCCAGGACCAGCCCGGCCGCATGACCTGGCGGCTACCAAGCGGCCGCGAATATCAGACCACCGGCCCGCCCTATCCCGGCTAGCGATTGCTACCGCAGCCGCAGCGCCTCAGCGGGCGCGAGCCAGGCCGCGCGCAACGCCGGATACACCCCGGCCAGCGCGCCGACGACGACGGCGATGCCGACGGCAGCCAGCAGCACTGGCCACGGCACCACCGCGTCCCAGTGCCGCGACGCCGCATATACAAACGTCGCGAAGCCGCCGGCAACTGCGCCGACGGCACCGCCCGCGGCGGCGAGCAGCACAGCCTCGGCGACGAACTGCACGGCGATGTGCTGCGGGCGCGCGCCGAGCGCGCGCCGCACGCCGATCTCGGGCTGGCGCTCCAGCACGCCGATCACCATCACGTTGGCGATGCCGATGCCGCCGACCAGTAGGGCGATGCCGCCGAGCGCCAGGAACAGGCCCTGGAACGCCGACGCAGCGTCGGCCCGGGCGATCAGTGCGTCCGCCGGGTCAGCGATCGACACGTCTTGCGGCGCCGCTGGATCGGCGGCGTAGGGCAGCAGCGGCTGGACAGCCGCCAGGCTGGCCGGATTGGCCCGCACGTAGATCTCTGCGGGTGCGGCGCCTGCGTGGAAGAGCAAGTGGGCCACTGGGCGGCCGATGAGCGCCGTCCGGTCTAGCTCGGGGGCGAGCGCCACCGGGCGGAGGATTCCGACCACGCTGAACCAGTGCTCGCCCAGCCACACCTGCACCGAGCCATCCGCCCGGTCCACGCCCAGCGCGGTCGCTGCGGCGGCGCCGAGCACGAGGGCCGGGTACCGGGCGGTGGCCCGCGTCAGGAACCGGCCGTCAGCCAGTTGGGCCTGCACGGCGCGCGGCAGATCCGTGTCGGCCCAGTAGACCGTGATCGCCTCGGTGTTAGCGGCCGGGATCCTGTCGTTGCGGTAGACCTGAGCCGACACATCGCCGACTGCGGCGGCGCTGATGACCTGCCCGATGCGGGCGATCATGCCGGGCGCGCTAGCTGGCAGTGCCGCATTCTGACCGCTGAAGTCAGAACCCGCGGAGACTGTCAGCAGGTTGGTGCCCAGCGTGTCGATTTCCGCGACCAGCTGGGCCTGGCTGGAGCGCGAAATGCCGAGGACAGCCACTAGCGTCGCGATGCCGATGGCAACGCCGACAGCCGACAGCAGCGCTCGCAGCGGCCTGGTGGCGAGGCCGAGTGCGGCGAGCGGCCAGACGTCGGCCGGACGCATGCGGCTGGGCTGGAGACCTCCGGTCGCAGCCGCGCTGGATGCGTTGCTCGCGTCGTTCGCGGTGTCGGCCGTGCTCCCGCCCTCCGTTGTGCCGGTCGAGTTGGCGGTGGTTTCGCGCCGCCGGGCGATGAGCTTCATGTGGCATCGCCGCCAGCGGCAATCCGGCCGTCGCGAAGCCTGATGACCCGGCCTGCGGCGGCGGCGACGTCTGGGTCATGGGTGACCACAATGACAGTGGTGCCGCGGCCATTCACGCCGGCGAGCAGCGCAATGACGTCGTGGCCAGCCGCTGTGTCGAGGCTGCCGGTTGGCTCGTCGGCCAGGATCGCGGCGGGCTGGCCGACCATGGCTCGCGCGATCGCGACCCGCTGGCACTCGCCGCCGGACAGCTCAGCTGGCCGGTGGCCCGCCCGGTGAGCCAGCCCGACGTCGGCGAGCACTTCGGCGGCGGCTCGCCGCCTGCTGGCGGCCGGCACGCCGCGATAGAGCAGCGCTGTCGCCACGTTGTCCACGGCGGTCAGGCCAGGCACCAGATGGAACTGCTGGAAGACGAAGCCGATCATGGCGGCGCGGATCGCGCAGAGGTCGCGGTCGGGCAGACTATGCGCCGGCTGGCCCAACAGGCGAACAGTGCCGCCCGACGGCCGCTCCAGAGTTCCGGCGATGGCCAGCAGTGTGGACTTCCCTGACCCGGACGGCCCCGTTATCGCGACAAATTCGCCGTGCGCGATCGCCAGGGTGACCGAGTGCAGCGCCGTCACCGCGCTAGCGCGGGGGTAGGACCCCGCGCGCGGAGACCCAGCGTGCGTCTTGCTGACGTCGATGAGCTCGAGCACGTTCACTGCGACACCACCACCCGCTCTCCGGCGCTGATGCCGGGTCCGCTGACCTGGACGCGCCCACCGGCGAAGATCCCCATGGTGACGTCGACGATGTGGTGTACGCCCGCGCTGGTGACGACTTCGACGCCATACCGGCCCGCGCGCAGCGCGACCAGCGCGGTGACCGGTACTGCGAGGACTCCCCGTACCGCCTGGATCGAGAGCGACACCTGGACCGGCACGTCGGACGCCGTCCCGGTCGCGGCGGGGTTACTGGGACTGACGATGAGCTCTTCGGTCGCGGCGTCGGAGGCAGCAGAAGAGGGGACGGGGGTAACGGCGGCGACCGTGCCGGGAGTGACCGCGTTCGTCGGCAGCATTATGGACACCGGCTCACCGACCTGAACGGGCGGCAGAGTGGGATTGATCGGCACCGACACGATCCGCTGATTGGTGCTGACCTGGTATGGCGGCTGGCCAGGCGCGGCGGTGTCGCCGACCGCGGCGGACTGTGCTCCGACCAAGACAGTCGATGGCAGGAATACAATCTGGCCGAGTTCGACCTGGCCAGTGACCTGATACCCGTGGCCGGCCTGCCAGCGAGCGACGGCGTCGGCGGTGAGCTGGTCGAACCGACCGGTCGGGGCGGACAACAGGCCGGCGGCGCAGCCCTCGGCTATGAGCCCGGCCTGAAGCTGGGCGACATCAGGCCCGGCGGACATGCCGAGCTCGAAGGATCGCCAGGCCGGCAGCGCGCCGGTCATCAGGATTACCGGCGCGTTGTCGACTCGGTAGAGCGCCTGACCGGCTGTGATCGCGCTTCCAGCCGCCGGCAGCCAGGTGTACGTGCCGGCCAGCTGGTTCACGACCGGCTGGGTCGGCGCGTACCCTAGCGTGCCGCCGGTCAGCACCATCGTCGCCAGGTTGGTCCTGATCACCTCGGCGGTGGCCAGTCGCGGCGGTGCTGCCGAGGCAGGGGCCGCACCGCCGCCCCGGATCGCGACATCGGCGACCGCACCCGCGACTGCCGCCGCGACCAGCAAGGCGGGCAGGGCGACGCGCCTGTGCCTCATGGTCCGCTCCCATCGTCGACGACGCCGGCCGGGAGCAGGTGCCTGCACGCAGCGTCGGCGGACCGGAACTGCGGCGAGTACCGGCCGAAGTCGTTGCCCGCCATGCCGGGCACGCTGCCGAGGTTGAGCTGGCCCTCTGAGTTCGGGTCGAGCATGGCGATGTCGTGGCTGCGCATGCATTCGGCGTAGTGCGTCAGCGCCGCCATGCGCGGCTCCGCTAGTGCCGCGGCTCCGGCCTGCTTTGCCTGAATGATCGGCTCAATGAAGTGAGTGCAGGCCGCGTATGCGGTCCTAGTCGCGGCGTCCCGCGTGGGCAGGTCGATGGTCAGCCCGGCATGGCCTGGCCGGTGATATGGGTCGGACATCTGCGCACCGTGACCGCGCATGCAACTGGCGAAGCTAACCATGTCCTGGTCGCTCTGGCTCTGGTTCGGCGGCTGGCCAGGACCTGAGCCGGACGCGCTCGCTCCAGATGAGCAGCCCGCGGCGAACAGGGTCACGGCAGCCAGCCCGGCGGCGAGCAGCGCCGCTGCCGTCAGTGGCGCCGCACGCGGGCCGCGGTCCGGACGGCGGCCGCCGGCCCGGAAGTCCGGCGTTCCCTTGTCTTTCGTGGTCTGCATGTGCGGTGCCTCCCGAGCGGCCGGGCGCACGCCGGCCTGAACAACCAATAGCCCCCGGACGGTTACAAGGACGTCACTCGCTTCCGCCGCCAGCCCCGGCCGCGCGGCTGGGCGACCAAGTGAAGAGCCAGGTCACGGCTCGTGCGCGCGCGCTATCGTCCGGCGCTTTGTGATACCGATGTGATCCGCGCTGATGCACCATGACTGCGTGCGCGTACTAGTGGTGGAGGATCAGGCGGAGCTGGCCGACGACATCGCCGATGGCCTGCGCGATCAGGGAATCGCCGCGGACGTCGCCTATGACGGCTCGGCCGGAATCGAGAAAGCGATGATGACGGCGTACGACGTCGTGGTGCTGGACCGGGACCTGCCGCGAGTCCATGGCGACGCCGTGTGCGCGACGCTGGTTAGCTCGCCGTCGGAGGCGCGCATCCTCATGCTGACCGCGGCCGGAAGCGTCGGCGACCGGGTAGACGGTCTTAACCTCGGCGCGGACGACTACCTGGCGAAGCCGTTCGCGTTTGCCGAGCTGGTCGCCCGCGTTCGATCGCTGGCGCGGCGCAAACCCGCGGCCGCGCCGCTGCTGGCTCGTGGCGACCTCCTGCTTGACCGGGCCAGGCGGCGGGTCAGCCGGGCCGGCCGCCCGGTCGGGCTGACGCGCAAGGAACTCGGCATCCTGGAGGAGCTCATGATCGCCGACGGTGCGGTGATCAGCGCAGAGGACCTCCTCGAGCGCGTGTGGGATGAGAACGCCGACCCGTTCACCCGCACGGTGACCGTTACCGTCGCGCGGTTGCGGGCCAAGCTCGGCCCGCCGGACCCGATCGAGACCATCGTCGGCAGCGGATACCGGCTGCGATGACGAGACTCCGGAGGCCGGAGGCGCTGCGGAGGCTCTGGCCGCAGAAGGTGCGGCTGCGACTCACCCTGTTGTACGCCGGGCTGTTTCTGCTCGCGGGCGGTGCCATGCTCGGGCTGACCTACGGCCTGGTCGCGGCGAGTCTGCCGACGACTAAGCCGCCTGCCACAAACAGCCGGTATTACCAGACGGAGCTAGCCAAGGTGGATGCTTGCAAGGCGGCCTATAAGGGACCCGGCAAGCCTCCGCAACCGAGACCGGCCGCTGTCTTGGAGTGCAAGCAGGCCTCCGACTATGTCGCCGGAGCGCAGGCTGGCGCGCAGAGTCAGCGCGACCGGGCGCTGCACAACCTGCTGCTGTACTCGCTGCTCGGCCTCGGCGTGATGACGGCTGCCTCGGGCGGGGTTGGCTGGTTCGTCTCCGGCCGGGTGCTCCGCCCGGTCCAGGCCATCACCGACACGGCCCGGCGAGCCTCGGAGCAGCACCTCGGCGAGCGGATCGGGATGACCGGGCCGCGGGACGAGCTGCGGGAGCTAGCCGACACCTTTGACGACATGCTGGAGCGCCTCGACCATGCGTTCGCGGCCCAGCGCAGCTTCGTGGCGAACGCCTCACACGAGCTGCGGACTCCGCTGACGATCATGCGCACCGCCATCGACGTCACGCTAGCCAAGCCGGACCGGACCCCCGACCAACTGGCGGACATGGCCGAGCGACTCCGCCGGAATGTCGACCGGGCCGAGCGCATGATCGACGGGCTGCTCACGCTGGCTGCCAGCGAGCAGGGAACCGCCTGCAGCGAGTTCCTCGATCTGTCAGTGCTCGCCGAGGATGCCCTGGAAATGGCGTCCGTCAGCGCCCACCGACTGGGTCTGACGGTGCGCACCGATCTGCATCCGGCCCGCACCACCGGCGACCCGAAGTTGCTGGAGCGCATGGTGTGGAACCTCGTGGACAATGCAGTCCGGCACAACGAGCCGGGTGGCTGGGTCCAGCTGGCTACCGGCGTGGAGCGGGGCGACGCTTTCCTGCGCGTCGCGAACAGCGGCGCCGTCGTGCCGCCCGAGTCGTTCCCGGTCATCTTCGAGCCGTTCCGCCGGCTGGCGGGCCGGACGGGCAGCCCGGATGGCGTGGGGCTCGGCCTGTCCATCGCGCGCGCGGTGAGCATCGCCCACGGAGCCCGGCTCGACGTGCGCGGCCTGGACGGGGGCGGACTCGAGGTGAGCGTCGCGCTGCGGCAGGAGAACGACGGCGTCACCAACGTCCATGGTCAGTACAGCTAGACAGGCCCGCCCGCCGGGCCACGGCCCTGGTCTCACCACGCGTGGGGACCGAGGGCTCGCGCGGCCCGGCGGGCGGACGGTTTCTACCGAGTCATCATGACCTTGAGCGCGCCGGTGTCGGCGGCCCGCCCGAACACGTCATAGGCGGCGAGGATGTCAGCGAGGTCGAAACGATGCGTGACGAAACGCGCCGCGTCGATCTTGTGCGACTCGATCAGCCGGAGCAGTGTCGGGGTCGAGTAGGCGTCGACGAGCCCGGTGGTGACAGTGATGTTGCGGATCCAGAGCGACTCCAGATGCAGCGTCGCCGGCTTGCCGTGGACGCCGATGTTCGCCACGTGACCGCCGGGACGAACCAAGCTGGTGCAAAGCTCGAAGCTCTCCGGAACGCCAACTGCCTCGATCGCCACGTCTGCGCCACGCCCACCGGTGATGCTCTTGACGTATGCCACCGCGTCCTCGTGGCCGTTGTTCACGGTGAGGTCGGCGCCGAACTCGAGCGCCGCCTTCAGCCGCGCGTCGGCCAGGTCGATGGCGACGATGTGGCCGGGCGTGTAGAGCCTGGCGCCGGTGATCGCGGCCAGGCCGATAGGCCCCGCGCCGACGACTGCGACGGTGTCCCCAGGCCTGACCTTGCCGTTCAGCACGCCGACCTCGTAGCCCGTTGGCAGGATGTCGGCCAGCATGAGGATCTCCTCATCCGCAGCCCCGGCCGGAACCCGGTAGGTGGAGGTGTCGGCGAATGGCACCCGGACGCACTCGGCCTGCGTTCCGTCGATGAGGTGGCCGAGGATCCAGCCACCGCCGCCGGTGCACTGGCCCGCATGGCCGTCGCGGCAGTAGTCGCAGCATCCGCAGGCAGAGATGCAGGAGACGAGGACCCGGTCACCAGGCGCGATGGTGGTCACCGCCGCGCCGACCTGCAGGACGGTACCAATGGCCTCGTGGCCCAGCACTCGGCCGCTGGCAACCTCGGGCACATCGCCATTCAGGATGTGCAGGTCCGTGCCGCAGATCGTGACCGCGTCCACGCGCACGATCGCGTCGGCGCTGTCCTCGATCATCGGGTCCGGGACGTCTTCCCAGGCCTTGACCCCGGGACCGTGATATACGAGCGCCTTCATCGGTACCTCCTCGAACCGTGTTCGCGCGGTTCAGTACGAGGCTCGTCCCTGGTGGTTGGGCTGTCAGGGTGCTAGCGTCCCGCAGCCCAGAGCACTAAGCCCCGGCACACGAGGGGCAGAGGTCGCGATCCGGTTAATCGTGGCGTACGACGCAGACCGGGCAGCGCGCGAGGTGCAGGACGGCAAGCGCCGCCGAGCCGAGCACCATCTCCTGCAGGCCACCGCGACCCCGGGAGCCCACGACGAGCAGCTGAGCTCGCGCCGTGGCGGACAGCAAGGCGGAGCGTGGCGCGCCCTGCTCGACCTTCGCCTGCACCAGGACGTCCGGATGGTCGGCCTGGATCTTGGCCAGTGCATGGCTGAAGTCCGCCTCCACGCGGCTAGCCATGCCAACCACGCCCGCCGCGTCCGACAGGGCGCAGATGGCGATCAGCGGCACGGCCCGCAGCTCCGCCTCCTTGATCGCCAGTTCGAGGGCGGCCTGCGAGTTTGGTGATCCGTCAGATCCGACGACCACCGGCGCCGGAAGCTGGCCCGGCACTGCTCGCCAGTGGCCCCGAACGACCGTGACCGGCGCGTGCGCATGCGAGGCGACCTGAAGGCCAACCGACCCCAGCAACAGCCCGGCCAGTCCGCCGCGTCCGCGGGATCCAACCACCACCATGTCGGCGCCGTCGCTCTGCGCGCACAGCGCCTGAGCCGGCGGCTGGTGGACAAGCAGCGGTCGTACCTCGTGCGAAGCTCCGCCGGCCCGCGCCCGTCGCAGACCGGAGGCGAGGATGTCCTCGGCACGCTGCCGCGCCGGGTCCGCCCCAGCAGTCGTGGCCCCGACGCCCGCGTCGCCGTGCGCCCAGGCGTGGCAAACGGTCAGCGGTGTGCCGCGGAGTGCCGCTTCGCACACGGCCCAGTCCAGGGCGTCGTCACTGCCCGGCGACCCGTCATAGCCCGCAATGATCCCGCGCGGCCTCGGTGACTCAGACTCTTCGGCAACCATGATCGACCTCCGTCACAACACCACCGCGCTGGCGCGGTCGCTGCGGCGCGTCCCCGTCACGATGGGTACTTGGCCAGGATCTCCCTCAGTTCGCCGACGAAACGCAGCGACTCCCCGTGCTCTCGCTGCCAGACGTTCCGGCCGAAGATCAGGCCAGTGGCACCCGCCTCCATGGACTGCCTGGCCTTCTCGAGCATGGCGGCGTCGCCGGCCCGCTCGCCCCCGGATACCAGGAGCAGCGTGCGGTTGGCTGACCGGACCACGGCCTCGATGGCCTCTTGCGAGCTGAAGTCACGCTGATACGACGCGGGCACGCCGGCCTGCTTCTCCGGATGCGGGAAGTTGACCTTGACGACATCGGCGCCGAGTTCGCTCGCCGTCCTGGCAGCGTAGTCGACCTGGTAGAAGGAGTCCTTCCCGCCCTTGGCGTCGACCGCGGTGCCACGCGGGTAGGACCAGACGATCAGCGGCATGCCGAGTCGCTGCGCCTCCTCCCGGACCGTCAGGTACTGGCGGAAGTCGTGCTCCTGGGCGGGCGACCCCACGTACAGCGTGTAGCCGACGGCGTCCGCACCGAGTCGCACGGCGTCCTGCACCGACGCGTTCAGCGGCGACAGCGGATCGATGTCGTCTGGTACGTCGGTCTTGCCGTTCAGCTTGAGCACCAGCGGCACTTCGCCGGCGTAGTCCCAGTAGAACTTCTCCGCCAGTCCGATCTGGATGGCTATGCCGTTGAATCCGCCCTCGAGCGCGAGCTTGATCACGTATCTCGGATCGCTCGCCGCGGGATTGGCGAAGAAATCACGCGGGCCGTGCTCAAGCCCCTGGTCGTAGGGCAAGAAGATCGCCGTGCCGTTGGCCAGTCCGTGCCTGTACAAGATCCGGCGTAGACGGGCCTTTTTCCCGGTGTTCAGGCCCATCTGATCCAGGCTAGGTCGCGCGCTCATGGGTGATCACCTCACACGGCGTCTTCGTCGCGCTCGCCAGTACGTACCCGAAGCGCGCCCTCCACCGGGGATATCCAGATTTTTCCGTCGCCGATCGTGTGCGTATTCACGGCCTTGGCGATCGAGTCGGCCACTAGCGAGGCCTGGTCGTCACTGATCAGGACGTCGATCCGCAGCTTGGGCAAGACCAGCGCGGCGGCATCGGCGGGCCGTTCCGCGGTTACGTGTCCGTACTGCTGGCCGAAGCCGCGGACCTCGGTCACCGTGAGTCCGCGTGCGCCAGCGGACGACACGGCGTGCATGACGTCGTCGAGCTTGTCCGGCTTGACCACGGCGGTAATCAGCTTCATGTGATCGACCTCCATTCGCCCCCATCCTGCGACAACCCAGTCGGTCCGGCCAGGGCCGAAAGTCCGGATCGCTGGCCCCTGATCAGCAACCGCTTCCGGCTGAGCTCCGGGCTCAGCCAGCAATCCACGCTAGCTTGCCGCCAGCCGGAAGTTTCCCCCCGCACCCGCCCGGCCGCGAGTACAAGAGATGTGAGCCGCGAGTCCGAGAGATATGAGCACGAGTCCGAGAGATGTGAGCCAAAGGAGGCACAGATGGGCATTCACCACGCTGACGTGATCGGCTCGCTGCTCCGCCCGGGGTACTTGTGGGAAGCGAAGGCCGCGCTGGCGGCCGGCCAGCTGACACCGCGCGAGTTCAAGCGGATCGAGGACCGCGCAGTCGATCAGGCCATCGCCATGCAGGAGGGCTGCGGGCTCGACGTCGTCACGGACGGGGAGCTGCGCCGGTTCTCGTTCTTCGACAACCTGATGGGCGATGTGGAGGGGTATACCGAGCGGCTCGGCGCGCATATCCCGTTCCACGGCCCCGAAGGTGACTGGGATTGGCAGTCGCCGGTCTGCGTCACCGGCAAGCTCCGCTCCAGGCGGCAGATCACCATCGAGGAGTTCAGCTACGCCCGCGGCCGGGCCAGCGTGCCCGTCAAGGTGACGCTCGTCAGCCCGCTGTTCGTATACACGGGCTGGGCGCCGGAGGTGTCGAAGGCCGCCTACCGGGACGCGTATGAGATGTTCGCGGACGCCGCCGCCATCATCAAGGACGAGGTAACCAGGCTGGCCGAGCTTGGCTGCACGTACGTGCAGATCGACGCGCCCGACATCGGCACGCTCGTCGACCCGGAGAACCGAGGGATGCGCGAGTCGCTGGGCATGCCTACCGAGCGGACCCTGACCGAGGGGATCGAGATCGTCAATTCGGTGGCCGACGTGCCGGGCGTCACGTTCGGGCTGCACCTGTGCAAGGGCAACAACCAGAGCATGTGGATCGGCACCGGCGGTTATGACGTGATCGCTGAGGCGGTTTTCACCGGCCTGTCGAACTTCGATGTGTTCCTGCTGGAGTACGACGACGAGCGGTCGGGCGGGTTCGAGCCGCTGACGAAGGTGCCAGACGACAAGGCCGTCGTGCTCGGCCTGATCTCCAGCAAGACCACCGAGATCGAGCCAGTCGAGCAGATCACCGCGCGAGTGCATGAGGCAGCGAATTTCATCGACCTGGAACGGCTCGGCGTCTCTACGCAGTGCGGGTTCGCCTCGGTGTCCGTAGGCGCCAACCACATCGGCGAGGACACCCAGCAGCGCAAGCTGGAACTGGTAGGCCAGGTGGCGCGCGCGGTCTGGTAGGTGATCGTCAGATACGTGATGGGAACGGGCCCGCGTCGTCTCGCGCTTGCCCGCTATGCTCGGGCAAATGACGATACCGGCCGATTGTTATACCTGCGTGCACGATGCCGCGGGCGACCAGGCGCCGCAGTGGGAGCGCATCGCTGCCGACGAGCTCTGGCGCGCGACGCATGCGTTCAACTCTGCGCTGCCCGGCTGGCTCGTCCTTGTCCCGCGCCGCCACGTGACGTCGATCGGCGAGCTAACCGATGCCGAGGCAGCGACGCTCGGCAGCTGGCAGGTCCGGCTTTCCCGCGCGCTCATGCAGGTGCTCGGCTGCCAGAAGACCTACGTCGCGCAGTTCGCCGAGGCTGAGGGCTTCTCACACGTCCACTTCCACGTCGTCGCCCGGCCGCCTGACCTCGCTCGTGAGCTGCGCGGCCCGAAGATCTTCCAGCTGCTGAATCCGGCTGACCGACCACACGTGGGCGCGGACCAGATGAATCAGATCGCCGTCGAGCTCGCCGCTCACCTTGACCAGCCCCACCTGGGCCACGGCCTCGGTCGCTGACCGAGGCCGTGGCCCAAGCGGAGTCGCTGACCGACAGTGCGGCGGGCCAGCTCAGCACTGGCGACCGTCAGCGGAACTCGAGGCCGTCGAAGGTGCCGGACTTCCGCCAGTTGTCGATGTAGACGAAGTACGCGCTCGCGCCGTAGGGATAGCCACGGGGCAGCCACACGTTCGCTCCCAGCTCTTGTCCCTCGTTGTTGTAGTAGCCGGGCGTGCAGTCCGGTCCGCCGAGGGTGCCGCCGGGGCCCGTCAGCAACAGCTCGAGCCAGGCTTCCTCGGCGTCCTTCGTCACCTCGACGGCGCCGAAGCCGCCGTCCAGCGTGTGCCGGATGATCGTGGCGATCGTCAGAGCCGAGTCGACGATGTTGTGCGGCACGTTGGAGATCAGGTTCGCGCCCTGGAACGGCTGCACGATGAAGACGTTCGGGAAGCCGTGCACGTGGATCCCGTGCAGGCTGCGCATACCGTCAGCCCAGTAGTCGGACAGCGTGATGCCGTCGCGCCCGGTCAGGTCGAACCCCCAGCGGCGGGCGTGGGGCGTGCCGACCTCGAAGCCGGAACCGTAGATGATGCAGTCCAGCTCATACTCGCGGCCGGCCACGACCACGCCCGTTTCGGTGATCCGCTCCACGCCCTTGCCGTCGGTGTCCACCAGGTGGGTGTTCGGGAGGTTGAAGGCCTGCAGGTACTCGTCGTGGAAGCACGGCCGTTTGCATAGCTGCCGATACCAGGCCTTGAGCTTCTGCGCCGTATCCGGGTCATGGACGACCGCGTCTGTCCGCGCCCGGATGTCTTCCATCTTCTCGAAGTCGGATTCTTCGAGCACGGCGAGCATTCCGGCCGGGTTCCGGTCCTCCGGCGGCAGCATGCGGATTTTTGCCCACATCCGCCGGGCGATTTCGGTCCAGCCGTCCTGAACCAGGTCCTCGTCGGCGGGCTGGCCCGTCTGGTTGTGGGTGAAGTTCTCCAGCCAGCGCTGCTGCCAGCCGGGCGTGGCGATGTCGGCAAACCAATCCGGGTCGATGGGGTGGTTGTCGCGGACGTCCACCGATGACGGCGTGCGCTGGAAGACGTACAGCTCGCGGCATGCGCGGGCGAGCTCTGGCACGCACTGGACTGCCGTCGCGCCGGTTCCGATGATGCCGACCCGCTTGTCGGCGAGCTTGTCCATCGGCGCACCCGCCGCGTCACCGCCGGTGTAGCCGTAATCCCAGCGGCTGGTATGGAAGGAATGGCCGCGGAACGCCTCGATCCCCGGAATGCCCGGCAGCTTGGGCACGTGCAGCAGGCCGGCGCCCAGCACCACGAACTGCGCGGTCAGCCGGTCGCCGCGGTCCGTCTCGACGATCCACCGGGAATGCGCGTCGTCCCACCGCAGGCCGGTGACCTCGGTATGGAACAGCGCGTCGTCGTACAGGCCGAACTGACTGCCGATCCGCTGGCAGTGCGCCAGGATCTCGGGCCCGTGCGCGTACTTTTCTGTCGGCATGTGCCCGGTTTCTTCCAGCAGCGGCATGTACACCATCGCCGCCGTGTC
>Ga0187807_1000466_pt1 | contig 12771 bp, 12 predicted proteins | sample NC_wetland_sal_i_4_FD_132432 | JGI IMG/M metagenome (GOLD analysis project Ga0187807, IMG submission 132432) | Wetland sediment microbial communities from Neuse River Estuary, North Carolina, USA - ASW_2 | ecosystem: Environmental > Aquatic > Freshwater > Wetlands > Sediment | place: USA: North...
GCGAAGCAGACCGACGCGAAGCAGCCCGAGGCGGCGGAAGCAAGCGCAAGCGCGGGGGAGGCGGAAGCGGGGGAGGCCGAGCCCCAGCACACCGACACTCCCGACGCCGACGGCAAGCCGGACATGGACGAGGTGAAGCGCAAGTTCCGGGAGGCCCTGGACAAGAAGCGCGAGATCCAGGCGGAAGGGTCGGCCGGCGGCGGCCGCAACACCGGCAAGATCCACGGCGCGCACGGGCCGGAGGACCACCGCCGCACCTTCCGCCGCAAGAGCGGCTGACCGTTCACCGTCGAAACGCGTCGAAAGGCAGAGCGGCGCTCCCGGTACCCTATCGGGGTGGGAATCTCATCGCCTGGTTGTTTTGTCATGGCCGTGGACGGGCCCTCGGGCTCTGGCAAGTCCACCGCCTCGCAAGGTGTCGCGCGGGCGCTCGGCCTGCGCTACCTGGACACCGGCGCGATGTACCGGGCGCTGACCTGGTGGCTGATGTCCCACGGTACCGACACGGCGGATCCGGCATCTGTCGCCGAACTCGCGGCGGTCCCGGCCATCGAGGTCAGCACCGACCCGCGCGACCCGTGGACCCGCGTCGACGGCACGGACGTCTCCGCGGACATCCGGACCCGAGAGGTTTCCGCCCAGGTCAGCGTCGTCGCGCGGGTACCGCAGGTGCGGACGCACCTGATCGCCATGCAGCGCGCGATCATCGCCGCGGCCCGCCCGGGCATCGTCGCCGAAGGCCGCGACATCGGCACGGTGGTGGCGCCGGACGCGCAGCTCAAGGTGTACCTGACCGCGGATAGCGATGCCCGCGCGCGGCGCCGCGCGGCCGAGCAGGGCGCCGCCGTCGACACGACCGAGGCGGACCAGGCCCGCCGCGACCGGCTGGACGCCGCCCAGTCGGCCAAGGCCGACGACGCGGTGCTCATCGACGCCACCGATCTTTCACTGCCAGCGGTGATCGATAGGATCGCCAGACTGGCCCGCGAGCGCACGCAGCTCGCCTGCGCGGGGGAGAAGAGCAATTGATTCCGAACGAGGCTTCGGAGACTGGCCAGCCGGTACTGGCTGTGGTCGGGCGGCCGAACGTCGGCAAGTCGACTCTGGTCAACCGGATTCTCGGCAGCCGCCAGGCTGTCGTTGAGGACGTGCCAGGCGTCACCAGGGACCGGGTGGCGTACGACGCCAACTGGCGCGGCCGCACGTTCACGGTGGTGGACACCGGCGGCTGGGAGGCCCGGGCGCAGGGCCTGCAGGCGCAGGTGGCCGAGCAGGCCAAGATCGCCGTCGACATGGCCGACGCGGTGCTGTTCGTCGTGGACGCCCGGGTCGGCGCCACCGACGAGGACGAGGCGGTCGCGAACGTGCTGCGCCGGTCCGGCAAGCCGGTCGTGCTCGCGGCCAACAAGGTGGACGACGCCAAGAGCGAGGCAGACGCGCAGTCGCTGTGGTCGCTCGGCCTCGGCGAGCCGGTCATGGTCAGCGCGATGCACGGCCGCGGCAGCGGCGACCTGCTCGACCTGATCCTCGAGGCGCTGCCCGAGGCGCCGCCCGAACGGGAGCCCGAGGTCGGCCCGCGCCGGGTGGCGCTGATCGGCCGCCCGAACGTCGGCAAGTCCAGCCTGCTGAACAAACTCGCCGGCGAGCAGCGCGCGGTGGTCGACTCGGTGGCGGGCACCACCAGGGACCCGGTGGACGAGCTCATCGAGCTCGGCGGCACCACCTGGCGGTTCGTGGACACCGCGGGCATCAGGCGGCGCTTTCGTGAGAGCCAGGGCGCGGACTACTACGCGGCGCTGCGCACCGCGGGCGCGCTCGACCGCGCCGAGGTGGCGGTCGTGCTCGTCGACGCCAGCCAGCCGCTCACCGAGCAGGACCTGCGGATCATCACGATGGTGATCGAGGCCGGCCGGGCGCTGGTGATCGCGTACAACAAGTGGGACCTCACCGACGAGGAACGGCGCGAGTACCTGGAGCGGGAGATCGACCGCCAGCTCTACGGCGCGCGGTGGGCGCCCCGGGTGAACATCTCCGCCTCGACCGGCCGGCACGTCGAAAGGCTGGTGCCCGCCATCGAGCAGGCGCTGGCCAGCTGGGAGCAGCGGGTGGGCACCGGGCAGCTCAACGCGTTCCTGAGCCAGCTGGTGGCGGCCACCCCGCCACCGTTGCGCGGCGGCCGTCAGCCGAAGATCCTGTTCGCCACCCAGGCGGGCACCAAGCCGCCGCACTTCGTGCTGTTCACCACCGGCTTCCTCGAGGAGACCTACCGCCGGTTCATCGAGCGCCGGCTGCGCGAGGAGTTCGGCTTCGCGGGCACCCCAATCAAGGTCTCCATGCGCCTGCGCGAAAAGCGCGGCAAAGGCGCCGCCAAAGGCGGCGCCCGAACCGGCCAAGGCGGCCAGGGCGGCGGCCGGCCGCCCAGGCCCGCCGCCCGCCGCGGCTAGCCCCCTCGGCCGGACAACAGGATGGATCCGACACGTTCTGACCTGCCGGATCCTTCGCGTTAGCGGCGCAACAGGCGCCGGCCGTCAGCAGGCGCCCCGCACCGTTCGGGATAATGGCTCGTTGTGCTTTCAACGCAGCAACTCAGCGAACTCGACAGGCGCCGTGTCTGGCACCCGTACGCGCCGATGCCCGCGGTCAGCAAGCCGCTGCTCGTAGCCGAGGCGGAAGGGGTCCGGCTGAAGCTGGCCGACGGACGGCGGCTCATCGACGGGATGTCGTCGTGGTGGGCGGCGATTCACGGGTACAAGCACCCGGCTCTCGACGACGCGGCGCGGGAGCAGCTGGGGCGGATGAGCCACGTGATGTTCGGCGGGCTGACGCATGAGCCGGCCGTCCTGCTGTGCGACCGGCTCGCGACGCTCGCCCCCGACGGCCTCGAGCACGTATTCCTCTGCGACTCCGGGTCGGTGAGCGTCGAGGTGGCGGTCAAGATGTGCCTGCAGTACTGGCGATCTCGCGGGCGCCCGGCCAAGCGGAAGCTGCTGACCTGGCGCGGCGGGTACCACGGCGACACGTTCATGGCGATGTCGGTGTGCGATCCCGAGGGCGGCATGCACCGGATATGGGACGGCGTGCTGCCGCGGCAGGTATTCGCCGGGCCGCCGCCCGCGGGGTTCGCCGCGGGCGTGGACCCGGCCTACGCGGCCGAGCTGGAAACGCTGATCGGAGAACACGCGAACGAGCTTGCCGCGGTGATCGTGGAACCCGTGGTGCAGGGCGCGGGCGGGATGCGCTTCCACGACCCGGGGTACCTGCGGGTGCTCCGCGAGGCCTGCGACGCCAACGCGGTGCTGCTCATCTTCGACGAGATCGCCACCGGATTCGGGCGCAGCGGCGCGCTGTTCGCCGCGCAGCACGCGGGCGCCGGGGTTTCGCCAGACGTGATGTGCGTGGGGAAGGCGCTGACCGGGGGGTACCTGTCGCTCGCCGCCGCGATCACCACGAGCGAGGTGGCGCGCGGCATCGCGGACGGCGAGCTGCCCGTGCTCGCGCACGGGCCGACGTTCATGGGCAACCCGCTCGCCTGCGCGGTCGCGAACGCGTCGCTCGACGTGCTGCTCGGCCCGTCGGCGCCCGCGGCGCCGACGGCGTCCAGCGCCACCTATCCGCGCGGCTGGCGCGCCGAGGTGGCGCGGATCGAGGCGGGCCTGCGCGGCGGGCTGGCGCCCGCCGCCGGCTGGCGGGGCGTCGCCGACGTCCGGGTGCTCGGCGCGATCGGCGTGGTGCAGCTTGACCGCGACGTCGACGTGGCCGCGGCCACCGCGGCGGCGGTGCGGGCCGGGGTCTGGCTGCGGCCGTTCCGGGACCTGGTCTACACGATGCCGCCCTACGTGACCTGCGACGAGGACGTGGCGGGGATCTGTTCGGGCGTGCTCGCGGCGGTGCGAGCGGCCACCGCGGTGGCGGCCGTCAGGTAGGCCTGGAGCGGGTCCCCCTCGTCCGGCCGGCCCGGGCGCTCGGCCGCGGCCAGGTGAAACCAGACCGTGGTGCCGGCCGAGTCGCGCAGGTATCCCCACTGGGCCGCAAGCTGCTGCACGAGGAAGAGGCCATGGCCCTCGGCGGCGTACGGGTCGTCCTTGACGACGGGCGTGCCGGCCGAGCCGTCATCGGCCACCTCGACGAGCACCCCCTCAGGTATCCCGATGACGGCGACGGTGACCGTGCCGCCAGGTGCGCCCGAGTCCGTGTGCTGGATGGCGTTGGTGACCAGCTCAGAGGTCAGTAAGGTCGCGGCGTCGCGGTCAATGCCTGGCAGTGCCGCGAGAGTGCGCGCGATGAAGGCCCTGGTGCCGGAGACCTGTTCCGGGCTCCCCGGAATGGTGACGGACCCGAGGATCGCGGCGCACTGCCTCGTGCCGGACGTTGGGTGGCGGCCTGTTACGGGGGTGTCCATCTGCGCTTCCCTCCCACAGTTGCGCATTCGGCATTCCGGAAGCATCGGAAAGTGCTTCCGCCTCGTCTAGCTCAACAGTCTCGCCTGTTTCAGCATCCGCCTATTTGCCGCCGCTCAAGAACCCGGCAAATGAACCGAGATAAAACAACGTTTCGAGACTTATTCCATCAGGATCGTGGACTTCGTCGATGTCTTATGTCCGATTTACCGTTTTTGTGTGTCGATCAGCGCATAATGCTTAGCTTGTCGTTCCCTCCCGCGCGTCATAACGATGATGCTGGCGCAAGCGCACCCCGCGCAAGTGCGTACGGCAAATTTCGCGGATGAAATCCCGGATGCGATTTCATTCTCAGCTGTTCCCGCTGTATCGTTCTGCCTGTCAGGATCGTCGGCATGAACTGGTCATCGAGCTAATTCGAGACCAGTGCATGACGTTGCGCTGGCTGAAGGAGGTGGACCTCCGATGGCTACGGGCCCGACCGTTCGACGGCGCAGGCTCGGCACTGAGTTGCGCAGGCTTCGCGATTCCAGCGGCTACAAGCTTGAGGAAGTGGCCGCTCATCTCGGCGTCGCGCCATCCACGCTGTCCCGCATCGAGACCGGTAAGGCGCCCACCAAGTCGGCGTACCTGAGCCAGATGCTCGAAATGTACGGCGTCAGCGACGCCGAACATCGGCAGGTTCTGGTCGACATGGCCCGCGAAGGGCACCGCAAAGGCTGGTGGGCGGCATACGACGACGTGCTGCCCAGCGGGTTCGACATTTACGTCGGGCTGGAGGCGGAAACAGCCGCGATCCGCAGCTATGAGATTTCAGTGGTGCACGGCCTGCTCCAGACGGCGGATTACGCGCGTGCCGTCCTGCGGGAGATGTTCCCCAGGCATACGGCGCAGCAGATTGACCGCCTGGTCGACCTGCGGATCGAGCGGCAGCATCGATTTCAAGACGAACCGCCGCTCGAGCTCTGGGCGATCCTCGACGAGGCGGTAATCCGGCGCACGGTCGGCGGGCCGGCCGTCATGCGCAGGCAATTGAATCACCTGGTCGCCGAGGCGGACCGCCCGGGCATGACAATGCAGGTCCTGCCGTTCGCCTGCGGTGCGCACGCCGCCCATGGGGGACCCTTCTCGATTCTCGCGTTCCCTGATCGGTCCGATTCCGAGGTGGCCTACGTGGAGTCAGTGGCAGGCTATATCTATCTGGAAAAGGACCGAGATGTGCGGGCGCGCTCGGAGGCCTTCGACCGGCTCCGGGCCGCGGCGCTGTCGCCAGGCGCTTCCGCCGACCTGATCGCTCAGGCCGCGCGTGATCTTGCGTAACCCGTGACGGTGTGACCGGTCACGGAAGGGAACAGAATAGGTACGAGCACTGGAAGGATTCGCATGGAAACGGATCTGAGCAACCTGCAGTGGTTCAAGAGCAGTGCCAGCGCGGCCGGCAATTGCGTCGAAGTGGCGCACCTGCCTGGCGGTGGTGTCGCGGTCCGCGATTCAAAGGATCGTGCCAAGGCGCCGCTCGTCTACACCCGGCATGAGTGGGAAGCGTTTCTGGTCGGCGCCAAGAACGGCGAGTTCGACCTGCCGCTCACCTGACGGACGCCCGGCTCGCCGGCGATTGAGGAATCAGCAAGCTCTCTGACTTCCCGGCCCAGCCAGACCGGGGCAGAGCAGACGGGGGGTGCCCGCGGCGCGGGGACCCCCCGTGATGTATCGGGCCGTCCGCAAGGCTGCGCAGCCGGCTCCACGGGGAAACCGGGCACGAACGATCGTCAGCCGAACTCGCCGTCCTTGGCCCCGCCCACAAAAGCGTCCCACTCGGGTGCGGAGAACACCAGCGCCGGGCCGGAAGGATGCCGGGAGTTCCGCACCGCCACCTGGCCGTCTGCGAGAAACGCCACCTCGACGCAGTTGCCGCCGGTAGGCCCGCTGCGGCTGCTCTTCACCCAGCGCGCTTGCGTCAGCTCCGTCGCGGACATTCCGTTGCTCACGTCATTCATCGCGTATCGCCTCCAATTCGCTGATGATCTCACCAAGAATCTGCGGTGTCCTGCTCGGCTCGTAGGCCACGATGCTCAGCCGCTCCATGGCCAGCAGGTAACGGTCGACCTCTGCCTGCTTGTCCAGGTACAGCGCGCTGGTCAGGTGCTCGACATAGATCACGTCGGGGAGCTCGCGGTCGGCGAACCGCAGGATGCTGAAGCCGCCAGGCGCGGCGTGACCGCCCACGCCGTACGGGATGACCTGCAAAGTCAGAGCCGTGGTGCTGCTCTGCTTGCGCAGGTACCTCAGCTGCTCGATCTGCACCTCGGGCCCGGCGACCGGGCGGCGCAGCGCCGCCTCGTCGACGATGACCCAGAGCTTGAGCTTGCCTTCACGAAACCGGCGCTGGCGCTCCTTGCGGAGCACGACGTGCCGCTGCGCGTCCTCGATATCGAAGTCGCCGAGCGCGATGACGGCGGCCGCGTACTCCTCGGTCTGCAGCAGTCCGGGGATGAACTGCGGCTCGTACACGCGGATGGACCGCGCCGCCTCCTCCATGCCGACGTACGCCTGGAACCAATCGGGCAGGATGTCGTGGTACCGGTGCCACCAGCCTGGCTTGTTGGCCTGCTCGGCCAGCGTGAGCAGCTGCTCGCGATCCTCGGCGCCGACGCCGTACAGCGTCAGCAGGTCGAGCACGTCGATCTCACGGATCGCGTTGCGCCCGAGCTCGATGCGGCTGATCTTGGATTCGGACGCGCGGATCGCCGCGGCCGCCTGCTTCGCCGAGATCCCCCTGCTCTCCCGAAGTCGCCGCAAGTGGGTGCCGAGCACGATGCGCAGGACGGTAGGCCCGTCAGAAGAGTCAGGCACGGTGGCCGACCTCCTCATTTCCCCGTTGCCGCTTGCGAGGCGGGACGGTTAATGTCGCTTTAAAATTCACGCAATTGCGTCGCCGAGGCGGCTATCACATACATCGATGATATCCCATACGGGATATCACGCTAGCTGTCAAACCTTAGATTACCTGCTGCAACCGAGTCGCGTGACGCCCCTCGTCGTGCGAAGCGCACGCGCCGCCGAAACCCTATTGTGCATGCACGACCCGGCCTGTTGTGCATGCACAGAGGGGGTGGGTGTGCATGCACAAGCGCGGCCACGCGGGACGGACAAGCGATACAATAAGCCTTCTGGGAACTTCACGAGGGACTTCAGGAAAAAGCGAGCGGAGAGTTCACGAAATTGCGTTGCGGGTAATTCTTGAATTCACCCGTCCGCGTCGGACGTCCGGCCCGCGCCGCCGGCGGTCCCAGGCAATTGCAAACGGATATTCCTCCTCCGTTATGATGCATGTCATGCGCTATCGAACCCTTGGTGACTCCGGGCTGCTCGTGTCGGTGGTAGGTCTTGGCTGCAACAACTTCGGCGGCCGTATCGACGTGCAGCAGACACGCTCGGTAGTCGATGCCGCGATCGACGTCGGCATCACGCTCTTCGACACCGCCGAGATGTACGGCAAGGACGGCGGATCCGAACTCGCGCTCGGCGAGGTGCTCGGCAGCCGCCGCGACAAGGTCGTGCTCGCGACCAAGTTCGGCCACCAGAAGGTGGACATGGGATATGGCCCGGCCGCGGGGGCCAAGGGCGGCCGCAACTACATAAGGCTCGCGGTCGAGAAGTCGCTGCGGCGGCTGCGCACCGACTACATCGACCTGTACCAGCTGCACACTCCCGATCCGCTCACCCCGATCGAGGAGACGATCGCCGCGCTCCACGAGCTTGTCGCCGAGGGCAAGGTGAGGTACCTGGGGCACTCGAACCTGTCCGGCTGGCAGCTCGCCGACGCCGCGCACAAGGCGGCTGGCGCCACCCCGTTCGTGTCCTCCCAGAACCACTGGTCGCTGCTCGAGCGCGGCGCGGAGGCGGAGGTGGTCCCCGCGGCCCGGCACTTCGGGCTCGGCGTGCTGCCGTACTTCCCGCTGGCGAACGGCCTGCTCACCGGCAAGGTCCGGCGCGGCCAGGACGTCCCGGCGGGCACCCGCCTCGCCGCCCGCGCGGGCTACATCACCGACGACAAGCTGGACAAGGTGGAGGCGCTCGTCTCCTGGGGTGCCGAGCGCGGCGTGAGCATCCTGGAGATCGCGATCGCCGGGCTGGCGGCGCAGCCCGGCTGCGCTTCGGTGATCGCCGGCGCGACCTCCGCGGACCAGGTCAAGGCCAACGCGGCCGCGGGGGAGTGGGAGCCGACCGCGGCCGATCTCGCGGAGATCGACGCGATCGTCCCGCCGCCCGCGAAGGAAAGATAAAGATCTAGTTATCCCGAACGGTTTCCGGCCGCCTCCGCACCGTCACGCTGCGCGCGGCCGGGCCCCGGCACGCTCAGCCGTCGGCCTCCGCGGTCTGGTAGAGCGTCGCCACCGACGTGCCGAACACCGACGAGTACGACACCGACGGCGTCAGCCCGCCCTGCTCGTAGCCGCCGATCACGCCGATGACCGTGCCCTGGCCGGACGTGCTCGAGACGTCGGCGAGGAACGGGCCGCCGCTGGTCCCGTCGGTGTAACCGCCGCAGTCGAATTCCAGCTGGGTCTGGCCGAAGCTCTTCGTCCAGTTCACGCACCAGACCGGCTCGTCCGCGCCGTCCGGGTAGCCGATCACCTGGACGAGCACGCTCTGCTGCTGCCCAGGGCCGAGGTTTCCCGCGCTGAACTGCTCGGCGCCGGTGATGTCCTCGACGGGTACGCCGTCGCCGTCGCTGGCGGCGGAAAGCCGCAGGAACGCGACGTCATCGTCCGGGTCCTGGGAGGCCTGCCAGGCCTTGTCGGTATAGATCTGGGTGACCTCCCACACGCCGAACGGCGCCTTCCCGTTGGCGTAGCCAGGGACGAACGCGATCTGGCTGACCTTGCCCGTCACGCAGTGCGCGGCGGTGACGGCCAGGTCGCCGCTGCGGCTGTGCACGACGCTGGCCGTGCAGAAGTGGGAGCCGAGCTTGCCCGAGTTGTAGCTGAACAGCGCCCCGACGGCGGCGACACCGTCGAAGGCCTGGCCACTGCTCGACGTTCCCTTCATCCGGTACGCGGGGTCGAGCCGCTGGGCGGCGCCGGTGGCGCCGCCGTCGGCGGGAACCGCGAGCACCGCGGCGAGCATGGCCGCGGCGGCGACGGCTGCGAGGAGGCTAAACGGCTTCCGGCCGGCCAGAGCGCGGCGCGCCGTCCACCTCATACATCAACCTCCACACACACCGGAACTCACCCTCGAGCGCCGGATTGTCCGCTTTCGGCCCTCACAGGGCGAATGCTTGCAAACGACCAAACTTAGCATCGTTTGTTGCGCCGCCGATGCTCAATTGTGATCTATCGATCGCCGTCACGCTAGAGGCTGATCCTTAGAAGATCCTTAGATTTCGCTGCGCGATGCTGGCAGCAGCCCAGTTCTTCGCCTGCGCTGCCCTCGCCTGCCCAGCCTCCACCCGCAGAGCGCCTCGGCCCGCCAAGCCGTTACTCCCACCCCACCCGCCCCCACCGGCCCGTTGCGCACGCCGCCCGTTGCCGCCACCGCCCGTTGCCGCGCCGCCGTGGACCATCCAGCGACGTCGGCTGCCCCCGCCCCGGCGGCGGACCCTGCGATCGTAGTCTGCGGCGCATCCAGCGCTGCGTCCGTCACTGGAGACTCTGCCGCAACACCCCTAGCGCCCGCCCTGGTCATGATCTCGAAAACATTTTTTATGACGTAAACAAATATCGCTATAGCGTAGAAATACTTTCGCGATCATGGAATGACGATGCCCGGCGGCAGTGCTGTCTGGTTCAGTCGGCGTGCAGCCTCTTGACCCCGTGGCTACCAGCGAGAGTGGACGTCGGCGCGGAAGTAGCTGTCGTAGAGGTCGGCGATGCGGCCGAGGGCGTCCTGGCTGAGCGGCGGCAGGCTAGCCGCGGCCGCGTTCTGCCGCGCCTGCTCGGGGCTGCGCGCACCGGGGATCACCGTGGTCACGCCGGGCTGCTGGATCACCCAGCGCAACGCGGCTTGCGCGGTGGTCACCCCGGCGCCCCCGCCACCCCCGCGGCCCGCGGCGCCGGCCGTGAACGCGCCGCCGCCCGCGGCGCCGTCACCGTCGCCGGCGTCGAACGCGTCCGGTGCCGCAACGATGGCGCCGAACTCGGCTGCCGCTCGCACCCCGGCCGCGTAATCCACCCCGGAGAAGGTCTCGCCCACGTCGAACGCCTCGCCATGCCGGTTATAGGACCTGTGGTCGTCCGCCCCGAACACGGTGTCCATCGTGTACCGCCCGGACAGCAGCCCGGAGGCCAGCGGCACCCGGACGATGATCCCGACCCCGGCCAGCAAAGCCGCCGGGAGCACCCGGTCGAGCGGCTTGCGGCGGAACGCGTTGAGGATGATCTGCACGCTCGCCAAGCCCGGCCGCCCGATAGCCGAAAGCGCCTCGTCGCAGGTCTCGACGCTGACCCCGTATGCCGCGATCCGGTCCTCGGCGGCCAGCGTGTCCAGGGCGTCGTACACCGCGTCGCTCGCGTAAACAGCCGACGGCGGGCAGTGCAGCTGCACCAGGTCGAGCCGGTCCACGCCGAGGTTGACCCGAGACCGGTCCGTCCACTCGCGGAAGTGAGACAACGTGTAAGCGGACGGCACCTGCGCCACCCGGCGGCCCATCTTGGTCGCCACGAACACGCCATGCCCGGCGTTGCCGGCCAGGAACCGCCCGATGATCCGCTCGCTACGCCCGTCGCCGTACACGTCGGCGGTGTCGAAGAACGTGACTCCGGCCTCGACGGCGGCCCGCAGCACCGCGAGGGCGTCCGCCTCGCGCACCGCGCCCCAGTCGGCGCCGAGCTGCCACGTGCCCAGGCCAATCACCGAGACGGGACGGCCCGTCCGGCCGAGAACTCGCCGCTCCATGGCTCGCGATCCTATGCTGTGCGCCGTGACCAGTGACGCGAGGCCGACCTGATCGGGACATCGAGCCGGACCAGGAAAACCACGCGACGGGATCGCGAACTGGACCGGCGGATCGCGCGGCTGGCGATCCCGGCGCTCGGGTCGATAGCCGCGGAGCCGCTCTACAACATCGCCGACACCGCCATCGTCGGGCACCTCGGCCGCGAACAGCTCGACGCGCTGGCGATCGCGGCCAGCGCGCTGGCGCTCGCGGCGTGGGTGGCGATCTTCCTGTCCACCGCCACGACGACGGCGGTCGCCAGGCGGGCCGCGCAGCGGGACGAAGACGCGGCGGGCCGCGCGGTGGGCGCCGCGTACCTGGTGGCCGCGGGCTGGGGAGTGGTCACCGCCGCCGTTGTCGTCATCGCGGCGCCGTGGGTGGCGCGGCTGCTGGGCGCGCACGGGGACGTGCTGGCCGGCGCGACCGGCTACCTGCGCGCCGCCGCGGTCGGGCTGCCGTTCCTGTACCTGTCCTTCGCCGGCAACGGCCATCTGGTCGGCCTGGAGAACACGCGCACCCCGCTGCGGATCGCGCTCGGCGCGAACGTTCTCAACGTGGCGCTTGAGGTCGGCCTGGTGTTCGGCGCGCACGCCGGGCTGCTCGGCTCCGCGTGGGGCACGGTCGCCGCGCAGGCCGCGGCCGCTGGCTGGTATGCCAGGGCGTCCTGGCGCACCGCCAGGCTCAGGCCGCGCAAACCGGGCAGGCGAGAGATCACGGAACTGCTCGGCGACGGCCACCGGCTGTCGGTGCGGACGGTCGCCCTCGGCGTGGTGCCGCTGGCCACGACCGCGGTCGTGGCGCGGCTCGGCCCGGTCACCCTCGGCGGCCAGCAGATCGCCTACCGCCTGTGGTACCTGCTGTCGCTGTCGCTTGACGCCCTCGCGGTCCCCGCGCAGGTGTACGTCAGCGCCGCCCTCGGCGCCGGCGACCCGGAAGCCGCCCGGCTGGCCGGGCGGCGCACGCTGTGGCTCGGCCTGGCGGCCGGCGTCGTCCTCGGCGTCGTGACGGCGGCGCTGGCACTCGGCGCGCCCGCCCTGTTCACCGACGACGCCGCGGTCCGCCACGTCGCCGTCACCGGCCTGCTGGCGTCGGCGTGCACGCAGCCGCTCGCGGCGCTGGCCTTCGTGCTCGACGGGCTCATCCTCGGCCTCGGCGACTACGCGGCGATGCGCCGCGCGATGATCCTGGCCATCTTCGCGTTCGCGCCGGTGGCCGTCCTCGTGCTGCGCTTCCACTGGCTCGGCCTGATGGCCGTGTGGGCAGCACTGGGCCTGTGGCTCGCCGCCAGGTCCGCGCTGCTCGGCCGCCGCTGGGCAGCCGCCACCGTCCGTTCGGAATAAAAGACTTTCATCCCGAACGAAGGGGTGGCGGCTCCCCGGGCGAGGCCGCGATCCAGTCCGGCGGCCGGCGTCCGAGCGGGCCGCGCCCCTGGCGTCA
>Ga0187807_1000468_pt1 | contig 12743 bp, 8 predicted proteins | sample NC_wetland_sal_i_4_FD_132432 | JGI IMG/M metagenome (GOLD analysis project Ga0187807, IMG submission 132432) | Wetland sediment microbial communities from Neuse River Estuary, North Carolina, USA - ASW_2 | ecosystem: Environmental > Aquatic > Freshwater > Wetlands > Sediment | place: USA: North...
CCCGATGGGGGTATTTGCGGCCCGCCGGCGACCGAGTCCAAGTGCGGCCGGACCGCAACCCCTGAGCCGCCCGGCTCAGCTACCTGCGGTTTTCATCGTTGCCCAGTCTCGTGCCTCTTGATGTTGAACGTCGACCGGCACGGCTATAGGGGGCGATCATGGAACCACATGCCATATAGGACGAAAAAGTCCGCCCGCGAGGCCAGCATGATAGTGAGGAACCTGTGACGAATGGCGGCGCGCCCGATTCCTTCGGCGACTTCTACGCCGCGGAGTTTAATGGCCTGCTGCGATTTATGTTCAAGCATGGAGCAGACTGGCACGATGCGTTTGACGCGTGTCAGGATGCGTTCCTTGAGGCGCTGCCGCGCTGGCAGGCGATCGATAACCCGCGTGCGTGGGTGCGGACGACGGCGTACCGGGCGTACCTGAAACGGCGGGCCAGGTTCGCCGAAGATGAAAGGCGCATGTCCCGTGCGGACTGGGCACCGCGCCCTGCCTTCGACAAGCTGGAGATACCCGAGGAGGAGGCGCGGGTACTGCGGCTTTTCGCCTCGCTTCCGCCTCGCCAGCGCCAGGTCCTGGCATGGCATTACGACGGGTATTCCAATATCGAGATAGCGAAGATCCTTGGTCTTACGGATAAGGCCGTGGCCGCCAACCTCTACCAGGCGCGGCAGGGGCTGAAACGCCTGCTGTCGGAAAATGGCGAGGACGGCTCCGCGGGAGGTGCGCGGTGAGCGGGACAGGACGTGACGGTATCAGCGACGACCAGCTGGACCAGCTGATCCGGGCGGCCGACAGCCGCCTGGCCGGCGAACTAGAGCGCGTCGTCAACATCCGGGAGGGGCTGGAAGCCGTCGAGCTTGCTGCCGCCGGACGTGCCACTGCTCCCTGGGCGACGATCTCCCGGTTCCCGCTGCCTGTTCCGGACAGCCCGGCCGGGCTGGCGGCCGCGGACCCGGCGGAGGGAACGTCGCCGGTCGTCCGTGCTACCTCACCGGACGGGCTCGCGAGCTTCATCCTGTACGAGCGACGCGACGGGGAGTACTGGCTGGAGGTGTCACCGGGCCCTGGAGCGCCAGCGCCGGGGATCGTGCTCGTCCGCTACACCGTAGACGCGGGAGACCAGCGGGAGCTGCTGATCCCGGTGGACGGTGCCGGTGAGACTCCTACCGCGCTGGTCCGGCTGCCGGGGTATGTGCCGGGAAGCTGGGATGCGTCCAGCCCGGTGCCGCCCGCCGACGTGCCGGCCTGGGATAGCGACGTGCTTACCGCCTCTGTCGACGCCGCCGTGACCTCGGCCACGGTGCGGGGCTGGCAGCGGCTGGCGTCACTGGTGCCGGACCACGTCCGGTGGTTGATCGTCGACACGCTCGGCGACGACCCGGCATGACCGGTACGGCCTCTAGCGAGCCCGTCCCGGCCCGGACTCAGCTCGCCGACATACTGGCGGAGCGCAAACTCGAGGAACAGCAGAAGTTCGAGAAGATCACGGGCCCGCGGCAAAGCAACGCGGGCCCGCGGCAGCCGCTGTGGTGGTGGTGCTGCTGGGACGCCGTGCGGGGCCGGCACGGCTGGCTTGGCAGCGGCGACCATGACGCGGCCCTTGACCTGATCCGGGCACGGGAGCCGAGGTCAAGCGGCATGGCCCGGGCGGCGCAGAGCGTCAGCTGGATCAGCCACGCGCTTAGCGCGGACAGCGGGCCGGCCGGATCCGGGCAGCCGGGCGCGTTGCGCGACCTGGCGGCCCGAGCGGCCGGAAACTGGAGCGTGAGCCGGGGGATCGCCATCCCGGCGGATACGGGAAGCTTCCCGGCCGGCGCCGCGCTCGCCGCGGTGAGTCCGCCGCTGCGGGACCGGGTGCGAGCCGTGCTGGCCTGCCTGGACGATGTGGCCGGCGATCCGGGGCAGGCCATGGTGGCGATCTCGGCGCTGCTGCTGGCCGCGGACCAGCCTCCCGCGAGCAGGCCGGTCGGGGTTCGGGTAGTTCTCGGTGAGCGCCGCCGGACGGGCGAGACCAGGGGCGTTACCGGCACGCTTGAGCTGCTGAGCCTGCCGTCCGGTCCGGTCGGCCTGTTCCCCGATCCGCGGGCTCTGCGCGTCATCAGGGCCAATGAGACCTTCAACGAGGCGCTGCGGCTGGCATGGGAGTCTGCCGCCGGAGGCGAGCGTGGCCGCCGGTGCGTGCTGTGGCGGCTGACCGTGGACAAGCACATCCCTGACTCGGCCATCGAAGGCGGCTCATTCGGCGCGGCGTTCGCGATAGCGCTGCGGGAACTCCTGCGCGGCCCTGAGTCCGGACCGGCCGTGCTGCCCGCGGTCCGGGCATTCTTCACCGGGCCGCGCCCCGGGTACGCGGTAACCGGCGCGCTCACCCGCACGCAGCCGCCCGGGTACCACGACACGAGCGCAGGGCCGTGGCTCGCGCCGGTTGGCGACTTCGATGTCAAGCTCCAGGCGGCCGCGGCCAGAGGCCTGCGGCTGATCGCCCCGGCCGCCAACAGGACGGCCACGGCGCCCGACGGCGTCCACTGGGCGCGGACCCTGCGCGAGGCCGACCGGCAGGCCCGGCACGTCCGCCCGGTGCGGACGGCGATGGCCGCGCTCGCGTTCCTCGCCGTGGCGGGCGTGTCAACCGGCGCCGGCGTCGCGCTGACCGCCGGGTCGCCCGGTAACGCCGCGGCCGCCGCGGTGCGGGCCGCCCAGGCGCGAGCGAACGCGGCGAACGCCGAGGCCAGCCAGCAGCACGCGGCCGCGCTTTCCGATGAGCTCGCCGCGCTGGCGGTCGCCAACCTGGACACGCACCTCAACATCGCCCAGCTGCTGGCCGTGGAGGCGACGCGGATCGACAATACCCCGCAGGCCAGGGCGGCACTCTTCCAGGCCGCCACGGCCAGCCCCACCATGCAGCGAGCGTTGCCCGTCGGCGGTGATGTCACGGCGCTCACAACAGCCGCGGACGGCGATGTCGTGGTAGCCGGCACAAGCAGCGGCCATCTCGTGCGGTTCGACCTCGCCACCGGCGTCCGGACCGAGGTGGCGGTCGGCGGCCGTGCGATCGGTGACCTGGCGGTCAGCGCCGGCGGTGCCGTCATCGCGGCGGACAACGGATCACAGGCCTTCATCTGGAGCCGGGGACAGACACCAGTGACCCTCGGCACGCACGAGCCTGCGGTGTCTGTCGCGGTGTCGCCATCCGGGCTCCTGGCGGCTGTCCTGACGTCCTGGACTGGGGCAAACGGATCCGCCTCTCAGCAGATCACAGTCTGGAGCCTGCCCGTCGGCCGCCAGATCGCCGCTGTGTCAGCTAGCAGCGACGCAGATGAGCAGGTGAGCTTCTCATCGGAGTCGGTGCTGACCGCGGCGTCGGGCATCGGCCCGTTCCAGCGGTACGCGGCAGCTAGCCTCCGGCCGATCTCGGCAGGCACCCAGCAGTTCGCACCACCTAGTGGCGACTACGCGTATGGCACGTCGGCGAATGGAGAGTTTTCCGGCTACAGCGAGTTCGGCGCCGTAACCGCGTGGCCCAACACGACTTTCGCCCCGGCCGCCGGGTTCCATTTTCTCGACGGGGCGGCGCCGTCGTCGCCGGCCTCGTGGCTCACGATCAGCGATGACGGAAGGCGCGCCGCTGTCGTCAACGACGGTGTGATCACCGTCAGCCCGCTCACCAGCGACACCCCGCCGCCCGGCCTCTCGCAAAGTCCCTCGATCGCACGCGGCCTGCAACTGACGGCGAGCGCTGACACGACCGCCGTTTCCTTTCTGGGCAGCGACGACCGGCTGGTCTCGGCCGCCGGCGACTTCCTCTATCTGTGGGATCTGCGTCAGGGTGTGCAACTCGGACCGCCGACCGGGATCGTGGTTCCGGCCTTCCAGGTACAGGAGGCGCCCGCGCCGCTGGCGATGTCTCCGGACGGCCGCTATCTGGCCATGATCGATGGCAACCCGGCCAGCCCTGCCACCATCGGAGACCCGGCGACGCTCTATGTCTACCGAAATGGTTCCACGCTCACCCCAGCGGGAACCTGGTCGCTGAGCGGGATCGGATGGTCCGGCGCTCCCGTGTGGTCCGGTGATCAGCCCTTGCTCATCGGCGATGACGATGACGGCAGTCTCGTAGAGGCGGCTACGCCCGGGGGACGGGTGCTCGGTTCGTGGCCGCTGCCCAGCGGCCCGCTCGAAGGGGAGGTGACCGGGCAGTACGTGAGAGGCGGCGAGGTCCTCATCGCGCTGGGCAACGGCGTCGAGTCTTTCGACCCGGTGACCGGGGCGGGCACGTACCGGCGGATCCAGCTTTCGGGGAACCCGCACTTCGCCAGCGAGTTTCTGGTGGCGATCAGCCCCGGCGGGGACGCGGCCGTCCTGGAAGGTCAGGGTGCCTCGGGCGGGGCTTCCAGCACTCTTGTCTATGTCAGCCTGCGGACGGGTGCCGCGCACGTCATCGAGGCCGGGCAGGCGCAAACCGTCGCGTTCACCAGGGACCGGCTGCTCATCGAGCTGTACGCGGGCGATGTTCAAGAGTGGGACAGCGCGGGCGACCGTCTTCTTCGGACCCTTCCCGGCGAGGGCGAAGCCAACGGGTTCACGGTCTCAGCGGACGGGACACTGCTGGCCCAGGTCACCAGCAACGGGGTCGCGATCATCACCGACCTTGGCTCAGGGCAGGTGATCGGCACTCTCAGCCTGCCCGTCTCAGGAGGCCAGTCACCCGATCCCTGGGCCATCACCACCATGGCTTTCTCGCCGGACGACCGGTATCTCATGACCGCGACCCCCGGAGGTGCCCTGACACGATGGGACATCGGCGAGAGCGACCTCATCAGGCTCGCCTGCCAGCGAGCCGGCGGCAATCTCACTCCGGCGATCTGGGCGCAGTTCGTGCAGGCCCCGCCGCCACCGGGCAACCTGTCCTGCCTAGGCGGCACGACCGGGCAATGACGAGGGTTCGGCCGGGCGGCCGGCGAGCCCGGCGAGGAACGCCGTAGCGACGGCTGCCCAGGCGGCGACGGCGACCCAGAACATGAACCGGGCAAGCGGTTCCATGAATGCCAGGTGGGCGGTCTTGCCGAAGGTCAGCGTGGCAACGCTGTACATGCCGAGGGGGAAGACGATGCTCCACAAGGTGGGCTCGTAGGCGAGCGGCCAGTGCCGCCGGATGTACCGCCACAGGCCGAGGATGATGAGCAGCGGGATCCACCAGGTGCCGAACGCCCACAGGGCGAACGTGAACCCCTCGATGAAACCCGCGGTCGCCCGGACGACAGGGAGGTCCGCGGGCAGAGCTATGTCGTGGGCGCCCGCCAGCACGGAGATCGCGGTGGCGCCCATCAGGATCCAGTAGGGCGGGCCGAGGGTGGCCGGCGTGACCGGGACGGTGAGCCAGCGCAGCAGGATCAGTGCCACGACCATCAGGTACAGCAGCAGCCCGACGCACCACAGGCCTGCGGCGACCGGGGCGAGGAACGCGGACTGCGAGGGCCACGCGGGGACGAGGACCGCCGCCGCGACGGACAGGGACTGCGTGGCGACAACCCACAGCAGCCAGGACCCGTTGACGCCGCCGAGTACCGAGTCGTGTGCCCTGGTGAGCACCAGGCTGGCGGGGATGCCATAGGTCAGTACCAGCCAGATCGCGCCGGCCACGGCGGCCAGGATGGCGGTGGCCAGCGGGTGCCCGGCGAGCGCGAACCGGGCCCCGAGCACATCGATGCCGGCGGTGATGGTGAAAAACCCGAATACCCGGTCCGGTGCCCGGATGTCGGCCGCGACATTAGGGCGGAAGTAGATCAGCCGGGCCACCAGGGCCGCGCCCAGCACGACCAGCCCGGCAAGGGCGGCGGCCAGCAGCGCCCACGACAGCCAGGACGGCCCGAGCAGGAACGCCCCGATGGAGATGATGGCGGTGGCCATCACGAACGCGAAGTAGCCGGGATGCAGGTCGCGGACCGCGGCCGCGATCCGGCCCGGCCTAGTAGGGGACACCGATCTTGCGCCACCGCCGGCCGCTGGTGCCGGGCTCGGCGGGCCGAGTGGCGACGCGGCGGCGGTAGACGATGTAGGGCCGCCACAGGTACCACAGCGGGGCACTCCAGGCGTGCACGAGCCGGCTGAACGGCCAGACCGCCCAGATCAGCCAGGCGGACGCGGCGTGCACCTGGTAGACGACGGGCGCGGTCGCGATCGCCGTCACGTCGGGGGAGCCGCTGAACAGGCCGCGGAACCAGGGGGCGACGGTGGTGCGGTAATCGTAGCCGTGGCCGAACAGGTTGACGAACAAGGTCGGGATGACTCCGGTGACGATGATGAGCAGCAGCAGGATCAGCGCCACGTAGTCGACGGGGCTGGTGGTGGCACGGACCCGCGGCACCAGCAGCCGCCGCCCGGCCAGGATCACCACCCCGGCGATGATCAGCACGGCCGCCACTGTGCCGGCGGCCGCGGAAAACCACCGGTAGGCCGTCTCGGGTATCCCGATGGCATGAGTCCAGCGCTCGGGGATCAGGATGCCGATGACGTGGCCGGCGATTGCGGCGAAGGTGCCGTAGTGGAAAGCGGGGGAGCCCCATTTGAGCAGCCGGCGTTCCTGGAGCTGGGTGGACCGGCTGGTCCAGCCGAACTGGTCGTAGCGCCACCGCCAGACATGGCCGACAACGAAGATGCCGAGCGCCAGGTACGGCAGCGCCACCCACACGAAGATCTGCCAGGAGGTGGCGTTGCTCATCGGGAGACCTCCGCCCCTGTCAGGTACCCGGGCGGCGCGAACGGCGCGCTGTCAATCGATTCCATGCCGACCTCTTCGGCCGGCGGGCCGGACTCCCAGAATCGCCGCACCAAGACCTGGTCGGGGCGGCGCAGCGCGGGAAGCTGCGCGCAGACGGCGTCGATGACGTCGGCGTAGGGCGACGGCACGTCGCGCAGCCCGCGCAGCAAGAGTTCCAGGTCGGCGCGGTGGGCACGGAGCAGCTTCTCGCCCCGCGGGTGCAGTGCCGCGAAGTCCAGGACCAACGGCAGGTAGTCCGGCAGCTCATCATCGGTCGGCTCGAACCCGGCGGCCCGGTAGGCGGCCTTGAACGCCAGCATGGCCATGCCGCGCTTGCGGGTGTCGCCGTACCGGTAGTAGGTCAGGTACAGCGCGCACCGCTTGCGCAGGTCGAAGGTCTCCACATAGTGCCGGGCTACGGTATCGGGAGAGGTGCGGGTCAGCCAGTCAAGGAATATCCCGAACGGTGCCCTGCTGGCTCTCGGCGCCTCACCGGCTGCCTCGGTCAGCTGACCGAGACCGTCGAACAGCGCGGTGGTCGGGTACTGCAGCAGCACCGAGGCCAGCTTGTACGGGCTGACGGTCATGCTTCTCCTCGCGGGGAGAGGTCGAGGTGCAGCCGCCCGTCGCCATCACGGTATTCCTGGCCGCCGGGCGGGTGGAACGAGTCCGGGCCGCCGGGCTGGGCGCAGAACAACTGCTCGTGCTGCGCCATCAGGCGGCCCGCGTCCTCGGCGTGCGCGGGCGGGATGACGTATCGCTCGTCGTACTTGGCGATTGCGAGGAGCCGGTACAGGTCCTCCAGATCGGCTTCCGTCGCGCCCGCCGATTCGGCCAGCCCGTCGGGCACGTCGAGCCCGAGCTGTCCTGCCCGCATGAACGTGCGGACCGCGGCGAGGGTTCGAAGCACCCGCCCGATCGGGCCGGTATCCCCGGCGGTGAACAGGTTGGCCAGGTACTGGGCCGGCACGCGCAGCGCCTCGATGGCGGCGAACACCTGGTCCGGGTCGGCGTCGTCGTATCCGGCGGCGTGGACGACGTCGGCGACCGGGGACAGCGGCGGGATGTACCAGACCATCGGCAGCGTCCGGTATTCCGGATGCAGCGGGAGCGCCACCCGGTGCCGGGCTATCAGCGCGTAGACGGGGGAGCGGCGTGCCGCGTCCAGCCAGTCGGCCGGGATGCCCTGCCGGGCGGCCTCGGCCCGCACATCCGGGTCGTCCGGGTCGAGGAAAACAGACAGCTGGGCGTGGTACAGGTCCCGCGGATCCGCGGTGGCCGCGGCGCCGAGCACCTTGTCGGCGTCGTAGAGCACCAGGCCGAGGTAGCGGAGCCGGCCGACGCACGTTTCCGAGCAGATCGTGGGCTGGCCCGCCTCGACGCGCGGGAAGCACAGCGTGCACTTTTCCGCCTTGCCGGTGCGGTGGTTGAAGTACACCTTCTTGTACGGGCACCCGGACACGCAGAACCGCCAGCCGCGGCAGCGGTCCTGATCTACCAGCACGATGCCGTCCTCTTCGCGCTTGTACATCGCCCCGGACGGGCAGGACGCGACGCACGACGGGTTCAGGCAGTGCTCGCAGATCCGCGGCAGGTAGAACATGAAGACCTGCTCGAACGCCAGCCTTACCTGCTCGCTCAGCCCGGCCAGGTCAGGATCGTCCCTGGCGTGGTCGGGGCCGCCGGCCAGGTCGTCGTCCCAGTTGCTGCCCCACCGCACGCGCATGTCCCGTCCGGTGAGAGCGGAGATGGAGTGGACGCTGGGGGTCAGCTTGCCCGCGGGCGCGTCGATCAGCGTCTGGTAGTCGTAGGTCCACGGGTCGCCGTAGTCGTCGATCGATGGCAGGTCGGGGTTGTAGAAGATCGACAGCAGCCGACGCAGCCGCCCGCCGCCGCGGAGTTGGAGCCGTCCCTTGCGGTCCAGCGTCCAGCCGCCTTTCCACTGTTCCTGGTCCTCATAGCGGCGCGGGTACCCCGTTCCCGGCTTGGTCTCGACGTTGTTGAAGTAGACGTACTCGGTGCCGGGCCGGTTGGTCCAGGTCTGCTTGCAGGTCACCGAGCAGGTGTGACAGCCGATGCACTTGTCGAGGTTCATCACCATCGCGACCTGGGCCATGATCCGCATCAGAACTCCACCTCCTGAGAGCGGCGGCGGATGACGGCGATCTCGTCGCGCTGGTTGCCGGTGGGACCGTAGTAGTTGAACGCGAACGACAGCTGCCCGTACCCTCCGATCAGGTGGGTGGGCTTGATGACCAGCCGGGTCAGCGAGTTGTCCGAGCCGCCGTGCCAGCCGGAGATCTCCGACTTCGGGGTCATCAGGTGCCGGTCCTTGGCGTGGTACATGTACACGGTGCCTTTCGGCATCCGGTGGGACACGACGGCGCGGCAGGCGACGACCCCGTTGCGGTTCCAGGCCTCGATCCAGTCGTTGTCCGCGACGCCGATCGCGGCGGCGTCGGCCGGGCTGACCCAGATCACCGGGCCGCCGCGGAACAGCCGCAGCATGTGCAGGTTGTCGGCGTATTCGGAGTGGATCGACCACTTCGAATGCGGCGTGAGGTAGCGCACCGTCACCTCGGGACGGCCGTCCTGCGATATCCCCTGGTCGCCAAAGTGCCGCCGGTAATCCAGCGGCGGCCGGTAGGCGGGCAGCGCCTCCCCGTACTCGGCGATCCAGTCGTGGTCGAGGAAGAAGTGCATCCGCCCGGTGAGCGTGTGCCACGGCTTCTTCCGCTCTACGTTCACCACGAACGGGGAGTATCTGCGCCCGTGTGTCTCGCTGCCTGACCACTCCGGCGACGTGATGACTTCGCGCGGCTGCACCTGGGTGTCGGCGAACGTGATCTTGTCCCCGGCGCGTTCTTCCGCCAGGTCGGCCAGCGGCACCCCTGTCCGTTTCTCCAGTTCCCGCCAGGCCTGCAGCGCGACCTCGCCGTTGGTGGTGCCGGACAGCGCGAGGATCGCCTCCGCCAGGTGCACGTCGCGGGCCAGCGACGGACGGCCGTCCGCCACGCCGCCGCGCACCGCGCCGTTCGCGTGGCGCAGATAGTCCACGGCGCGCGCGGGGATCCAGGTGATCCCCTTGACCGAACTGCCGAGGGTTTCCGTCAGCGGGCCGAGCGCGGCCAGCTTCTGCGCCACGGCCGGATAGTCCCGTTCGATGGTGACCAGCCGCGGCATCGTGACGCCGGGCACCGGCTCGCACTCGCCGTTCCGCCAGTCCCGGACCGACCCGCCCGGCTGGGCCAGTTCGTCCGGGGTGTCGTGCATCAGCGGCGCGGCCACCACGTCGGTGCGCGTCCCGAGGTGCGCCGCGGCCAGCCGGGAGAAGTCCGCGGCGATCGCGGTGAACACGTCGAAGTCCGTCCGGGTCTGCCACGGCGGGGCGATCGCCGGGTTGAACGAGTGCACGAACGGGTGCATGTCGGTGGAGGAGATGTCATGCTTCTCGTACCACGTGGCGGCCGGCAGTACCACGTCGGCGAACGTGCAGGTGCTGGTCATCCGGAAGTCGATCGCCGTCAGCAGGTCCAGCTTCCCCCGCGGCGCCGGCTCCCGCCAGGTCACCTCGGCCGGGCGCAGATTGTCCGGGGACTCTTCCGCGCGGACCGCGTCGTGGGTGCCGAGCAAGTGCCGCATGAAGTACTCCATGCCCTTGCCCGACGAGCCAAGCAGGTTCGCCCGCCACACGGTCAGTACCCGCGGCCAGTTCGCCGGGTCGTCCGGGTCCTCGGCGGCGAACCGCAGGCGGCCCTCCCGCAGCTCACGAAGCACGTACTCGGGAACAGGCACCCCGCTCCGTTCGGCCTCATCGCAAAGATCCAGGGGGTTACGGCCGAAAGCCGGGTGCGACGGGGTCCAGCCGAGACGGGACGCCTGCGCCACGCAGTCGGCGAAGGTTCTGCCGTCGAACAGGCCGCGGCCGAGCGGGCTGGCCAGCTCGCCGGGACCGAAGGCCTCATACCGCCACTGGCCGGTGTGCAGGTAGAAGAACGAGGTGCCTGTCATGTGCCGGGGCGGGCGCTGCCAGTCGAGCGCGAACGCCACCTGCTGCCAGCCGGCCAGCGGCCGGACCTTCTCCTGGCCCACGTAGTGTGCCCAGCCGCCGCCGTTGACCCCCTGGCAGCCGCACAGCATGATCAGCGTGAGGAACGTCCGGTAGATCTCGTCCGAATGGAACCAGTGGTTGGTGCCGGCCCCCATCGTGATCATCGACCGGCCCTTCGACAGTTCGGCGTTGCGGGCGAACTCCCTGGCGACCCGGGCCGCCGCGGCGGCGGGCACGGAGGTGATCGGTTCCTGCCACGCTGGGGTGCCCGGAGTGCCCGGGTCGCCGTAGCCGGCCGGCCACTGTCCGGGCAGGCCGTCACGGGGCACCGCGTACTGCGCCATCAGCAGGTCGAAGACCGTCGTCACCAGGTGACCGCCGACCTGGACGGCGGGGACACCGCGGCGGACCGACGAGCCGCCTTCGGTCTGGCCCGCGTCGAACCTGGGCAGGTCGACCGCGACCGCCTCGTCGTGGCGGCCATGCAGGGTGAGCACCGGGTCAGTGCCGGCGAGGTCGAGGTTCCAGCGGCCAAGGCCGGCCTGTGAGAAGCGGAACCCGAGCGAGCCGTTCGGGACCACCGGCTCGCCGGTCCCGGCGGCGAGCAGCACGGTCTTGTGCCTGGCGCCCTCGGCCTGGTCGCCGAGGTCGGCCGCGGTCAGGAACCGGCCGGGCACGTAGGCGTCACCTCTGCGGCGCAGCGTGACCAGGAAGGGCGCGTCGGTATAGGTCTTCACGTAGTCGGTGAAGTAGGGCACCTGCCGGTCGCGGAAGAACTCGGTGAGCACCACGTGCCCCATGGCCATCGCCAGCGCGCCGTCGGTGCCCGGCGCGGCCGGCAGCCAGTCGTCGGCGAACTTGGTGTGGTCGGAGTAGTCGGGGGAGACGACCACGACCTTCTGGCCCCGGTAGCGGGCCTCGGTCATGAAATGCGCGTCCGGGGTCCGGGTGATCGGCAGGTTGGTGCCCCAGATGATCAGGTAGGTGGAGTTCCACCAGTCCCCGGACTCGGGCACGTCGGTCTGGTCACCGAACACCTGCGGAGAGGCGATCGGCATGTCCGCGTACCAGTCGTAGAACGACAGGATCGTGCCGCCGATCAGGGACAGGAACCGGGTGCCCGCGGCATAGGAGACCATCGACATGGCCGGAATGGGGGAGAAGCCGACCACGCGGTCCGGTCCGTGTTCCTTGATGGTGTGCACGTGCGCGGCGGCGATCAGCTCGGTCACCTCAGGCCAGGTGGCGCGGACGAAGCCGCCCTTGCCGCGGGCCTCCTTATAGCGCTGAGCCCGCACCGGGTCACCGGTGATTTCCGCCCACGCCCGCACCGGGTCCCGCAGGCGCTGCCGCGCCTCGCGCCAGAGCTGGAGCAACTCGCTCCGAACGTAAGGGAAGCGAACCCGTGACGGCGAGTAGGTGTACCAGGAGAACGACGCGCCGCGCGGACAGCCCCGCGGCTCGTATTCAGGCGAGTCAGGGCCAGTCGACGGGTAGTCGGTCTGCTGGGTCTCCCAGGTGATGATGCCGTCCTTGACGTACACCTTCCACGAGCACGACCCGGTGCAGTTCACGCCGTGGGTGGACCGGACCTCCTTGTCATGCCGCCACCGCTCCCGGTAGAACTCCTCCGCGCCGCGGCCGCCGGTGCGGTGCACCTCACGGAAGTCAGGGCTCGGCGTCCCGCCTGGGACGAAATACTGCGCCTTGCGCAGCAGTTGCTCGACCGGTTCTCCCGCCGGGAGCAACGGCGCGAGCAGGCCGCGGGCCTGCGCGTCAGGGGTGGCGGGTGACGGTTCGCCGGCCGCGTCCCCATGGTGTGTGCCTGTCGACTCGGCCACCTGACCCCCTCGCTGGTCTCGCGGCTAAGGTCGGATCTTTCACGACTACCCTTACCACTCACGCCTCGCCAGCAGTCAAGGCCCC
>Ga0187807_1000469_pt1 | contig 12732 bp, 11 predicted proteins | sample NC_wetland_sal_i_4_FD_132432 | JGI IMG/M metagenome (GOLD analysis project Ga0187807, IMG submission 132432) | Wetland sediment microbial communities from Neuse River Estuary, North Carolina, USA - ASW_2 | ecosystem: Environmental > Aquatic > Freshwater > Wetlands > Sediment | place: USA: North...
ACCGACTCCCGGTCCAGCATCCGGTTGACCGAGAAGTGCTTGCCGATGTCACGCAGGAAGTCGAGCACCGGCATCGGCCCGGTCCAGTCCAGGTTGCTCACGATCAGCGCGCTGGACTCACCCGTGTCGAAGTCGAGGAACCTGGACACCTCGCCGCGGATTCGCTCCACCCACTGGCCCACGACCTCGCGCGGGTTGAGCACCCGCTCGGCCGACTTGCCGCTCGGGTCGCCGATCAGCCCGGTCGCCCCGCCGACTAGTCCAATCGGGCGGTGCCCGGCGAGTTGCAAGCGGCGCAGCGTCACCAATTGCACCAGGTTCCCGATGTGCAGCCCAGCGGCGGTCGGATCGAACCCGCAGTAGATCGTGACCCGGCCGGAATTCAGCGCCCTACGCAGCTGGTCGATATCGGTCGTGTCGGCGAGCAGGCCGCGCCAGGAAAGTTCGTCGATGATGTCGTCCACGCCTGCATGGTGCCACTTAAGGGCCGTTAGGGGGTAACCAGTTTGCGCCGGGGCACATGCGGCCGGTACTGCGAGACGGTCGGATCACCCTCGAACCAGAAGCGCCAGGGGCTCTCGGCCGCGCTGCTCACCCCGACCCGGGGTCCGGTGGCAATTCTCCGGGGGGTGCCAGCGGGGTCGTCCCCCCGGGCTGGCATATTTTCCGAACGAGGTGGGTTGCCCGCCCCCGTACTGACCCGGAGTGGCGATGCGGCGGCGCACACGTCGGCTCCGTCCAGCGACCGGTCGATGCCGAGCGCCTGGCAGAGCCGGGCCGGGCCGCGGGCCAGGTCGCGGTCCGCGACCCGCACCGCCCCCCTGGTGCGCCGGGCCCGGGCCAGGTCCGCGCCCGCGATGATCGCGCCCGCCCGCAGCAGCACCGCCGAGGCGCTGCCCTCCTCCCCCAGGCAGACCATGTTGACGCAGAAGTGCATGCCATAGGTGAAGTAGACGTAGGCGTGCCCGGGCGGACCGAACATCACCGCGTTCCGCGCGGTCTTCCCGCGGTAGGCGTGCGAGGCCGGATCGGACCGGCCGGCGTACGCCTCGACCTCAGTGAGCTCGACCGCGACCAGGCCGTCCGCCGTCTGGTGCTCAAGCACGCGGCCAAGCAGGTCCGGCGCGACCTCGACCGCGTGCCTGGAGAAGAAATCCCGCGAGATCGGCACCTACCTGACGTCCCCGGCGGCCCAGGCGGCGTGCGCATCCACCGTCGCGCGCAGCGCGGTGATCTGCTCGGCGACCCGCTCCGGCGCCGTCCCGCCGTATCCCTTGCGGGCCGCGAGGGCACCCTCGACCGTCAGCACCTGCCGGACGTCGGGGGTCAGGTGCTCGGAGACCTTGGCCAGGTCGGCGTCGGTCACGTCGGCCAGGTCGCAGTCGTGTACCTGGCACCACACCACCAAGTGCCCGACTACCTCGTGCGCCTCGCGGAACGGGACACCCCGGCGGACCAGGTACTCGGCCAGATCGGTGGCGAGCGTGAACCCGGTCGAGGCGCCACGACGGAGCCGGTCGGGATTGACCCGCATCGTCGCGATCAGGCCAGCCATGGCGGGCAGAACCAGGAGCAGGGTGTCGACGGCGTCGAAGACCGGCTCCTTGTCCTCCTGCAGGTCCCGGTTGTAGGTCAGCGGCAGGCCCTTCAGCGTCGTGAGCAGTCCGGTCAGCCCGCCGATCAGGCGGCCCGCCTTGCCCCGGGCCAGTTCGGCCACGTCCGGGTTCTTCTTCTGCGGCATGATCGAGGACCCGGTCGCGTAGGCGTCGTCGATCTCCACCCAGCCGAACTCCTGCGAGGACCAGAGCACGATCTCCTCGCCAAGCCGGGATAGGTGCACCCCGATCAGCGCCGCGGCGAAGCAGAACTCGGCCGCGAAGTCGCGGTCGGCCACCGCGTCCATGGAGTTCGGCGCCGACTCGTCGAAGCCGAGTTCAGCCGCGAGCACCTGCGGATCGACCGGGAGTGACGACCCGGCCAGCGCGCCGGACCCGAGCGGGCTGACCGCCGCGCGCTTATCCCAGTCTCGCAGCCGGCCGACGTCGCGGGCGAACGCCTGCACGTGGGCGAGCAACTGGTGACCAAACAGCACCGGCTGCGCGTGCTGCAGGTGCGTCATGCCGGGCGCGGGCACGTCGCCGCTGGCGGCCGCCTGGTCGATCAGCGCGGTCTCCAGCTCGGCCAGCCTGCTCGCAATCAGCCGGACGTTATCCCGCAGGTAAAGCCGCAGGTCGGTCGCCACCTGGTCGTTGCGGCTGCGGCCGGCCCGGAGCTTGCCGCCCAGCGCGCCGAGCCGTTCGAGCAGCCCGCGTTCGAGCGCGGTGTGTACGTCCTCGTCGACGACCGTGGGCCGGAACGACCCGTCCGCAACGGCCCGGTCCAGGTCGTCCAGGGCCTTGAGCATCGCGCTGAGCTCGGCGTCGGTGAGCAGCCCGGCCCGATGCAGCACCCGGGCGTGCGCGCGGGAGGCCCGCAGGTCGTACCTGGCCAGCCGCCAGTCGAACTGGACGCTGACGGACAACCGGGCCAGCGCGTCCGCGGGCCCGGCACCGAACCGCCCGCCCCACAGCCGCGTAGCCCCCTGGACCCCGCCCGAATCCCCTGCCGACTGTTCCGCTGCTTCCACAGTCCTTCTTTCTATCGCACTAACGCCTCAGTTTTGTCGCACCTTGGAGTGGCGGCGGCGGCGCGTGGACTTATCCCTCATTCAGGTGGTCACCGGTGGACGTGGAAGAACGATCATCGCCGACGCTCGGCCCGGCGCAGGAAGTCGGCCGCTAGGGCGTCGCCGCCGGCCGGATCGCGCGCGATGATCAGGACCGTGTCGTCACCGGCCACGGTGCCGAGGATCGATGGCAGGGCCGCGTGGTCGATGACCGAGGCGAGGAACTGGGCCGCCCCGGCCGGGGTCCTGAGCACGACCAGGTTGGCGCTCGCCTCGGCCGAGGTCATCAGCTCGGCCAGGTAGCGCGCCAGGCGTGAGCCGTGCGGCGATTCGGACCTTTCTTCTCCGATGGCACCGCCGGGGAGCGAGCCCGGGCCGCCCGGCTCGTCCGGCAGGGCGTAGACGAGCGCGCCCCCGGAGCGCAGCCGCACCACGCCGAGTTCGTCGAGATCCCTGGACAGGGTCGCCTGCGTCACGTGCACGCTGGCGTAGCGTTCCAGCAGCTCGGCTAGCTCCTCCTGGGAGCGGACCTGCTCACGGGCGAGGATGGCCGCGATCCGCGCGTGCCTGGCTGTCTTGGTCAGCGGCGTCGTCATTGTTGCTCCAGCAGCCAGGACAGCAGGGCCTTCTGCGCGTGCAGCCGGTTCTCCGCCTGCTCCCAGACCACGCTGTTCGGACCGTCGATCACGTCGGCGCTGATCTCCTCGCCGCGGTGCGCCGGCAGGCAGTGCAGCACCAGGCAACCCGGCCGGCCCAGGGCCAGCTTCTGGGCATCCAGGCGGTAGGAGTCCCCTGCGCCGAGAATGGCCAGGCGTTGGTCTCGCTCCGCTTCGGTGCCCATGGAAGTCCACACGTCGGTGGCGATCACGTCGGACCCGTCGCACGCCGCGCTGGCATCGGTGCCGACCTCGACCCCGCCGCCGGTCTTGCGGCGATCCGCCCGGCGGCGGCCAGTACCGCCGGGTCGGGGTGGTAGGCCTCGGGCGCGCCGATGCGCACATGCATCCCGGCGGTGGCGCCGCCCAGGAGATAGGAGTGCGCCATGTTGCTCGCGCCGTCGCCGAGGAAGGCCAGCACGCGGCCGGCCAGCGAGCCGTAGTGCGCCCGGATGGTCTGCAGGTCGGCCAGTACCTGGCAGGGGTGGAACTCATCGGTGAGCGCGTTGATCACGGGCACGGTCGCGGCCGAGGCGAGCGCGTCGATGCGCTCCTGCCCGGAGGTCCGCCAGGCGATGGCCGCCACCTGCCGGGTAAGCACCCGGGCGACGTCCTCGATCGTTTCACCCCGGCCGATGTGCGTCGTCTGGGTGTCGATGACGACCGGATGGCCGCCGAGCTCGGCGGTGCCGATGGTGAACGACACCCGGGTCCGCAGCGATTGCTTGTCGAACAGCACCGCGACCGCCTGCGGTCCCGCCAGCGGCTGCCAGCCGAACCTGTCCTTCTTCATCCGTTCTGCCAGGTCGAGGATTGCCGCCTGCTCAGCGGGCGACAGGTCGTCATCGCGCAGGAAGTGCCTGGTCATGAGCTGACCTCCGCGAGGATCGCGGGCAGCGCGGCGATGAACTCGTCAGCCTCGGCGGCGGACAGGATCAGCGGCGGCGCCAGCCTGATCGCGTCGGGCTGTACCGCGTTGACCAGGAACCCGGCCCGCCGGGCGGCCGCCTCCACGTCCGGGGCCACCTCGGCCGTCAGCGCGACCGCCCGCCAGAGCCCGAGGCCGCGCACCCCCGCTACCAGCGGGTGGCTGATCTCGCCGAGGCCGGCCGCCAGGTGGTCTCCGACCGCCATGACATGGGCCAGGAGGCCGTCACGCTCGATTACCTCGAGCACGGCCAGGGCCGCGGCGCAGGCGACCGGGTTGCCGCCGAAGGTGGAGCCGTGGTCGCCCTTGGCGAATCCGGCGCCGGCCGCGCCGAGGCCGATGCACGCGCCAATGGGCAGCCCGCCGCCCAGCCCCTTGGCCAGGGTGAGCACATCGGGCCGGACGCCGGCGGCCTGGTGCGCGAACCACGCTCCGGTCCGGCCGATGGCGCTCTGGATCTCATCGAGCACGAGCAGCGCGCCGGCCGCATCGCACGCCTCGCGCGCGGCGCGCAGGTAACCCTCGGGAGCGGGTACCACGCCGCTCTCGCCCAGGCCGGGCTCGAGGAAGACGGCCGCGACGTCGGCGCCGACCGCCGCGCGCAGCGCCGCGGCGTCCCCGTAGGGAACGAACCGCACAGTCAGGCCGAACGGGCCGAACGGCGCGCGGATGGACTCCTTGCCGGTCAGCGCCAGCGCGCCCATCGTCCGGCCGTGGAAGCTGCGCTCGGCAGCCACGATCACCGGCCGCCCCGGCCCGGCGATGCGGCGCACCAGCTTGACCGCCGCCTCGTTGGCCTCGGTGCCCGAGTTCGCGAAGAAGACCCGCCCCCCGGGGGGTACGGGGGGGCGGGCAGCCCCCCCGTGAGCGGGGGGGGTCTGGGGGGGGTCGTCCCCCCCGAGAAGGCACAGCAGCCGCTCGGCCAGCTCGACCTCGCGCTCGTGCAGGAAGAGGTTGGAGGTGTGGGCAACCTCGGCCACCTGGCGGCTGACCGCCTCGACGATGGCCGGGTGGGCGTGGCCGAGTGAGCTCACCGCGATCCCGGCGATCAGGTCCAGGTACTGGCGCCCGTCGACGTCCCACACCCGGCAGCCTTGCCCGCGGCTAATGGCCAGCGGGGGCACGCCGTAGTTCGGCATGAGGGCCGCCGTGAACCGCTTCTGGAGTGCTTCGGTTTCACTCATGCTCTGCTGTCCTATCTCGCTCATCGCTCGGGGTCTCCCGGGGTGACCATGGTGCCGATGCCGGAGTCGGTGAAGATCTCGAGCAAGACGGCGTGGCTGAGGCGGCCGTCCAGGACGTGCGCCTGCGGGACGCCGCCGCGCACGGCGGCCAGGCATGCCTCCATCTTGGGGATCATCCCGGCCGAAAGAGCGGGCAGCAGCCGCTCGAGTTCGGCCGCGGTGAGCTCGCTGATCACCTCGGCCGACGACGGCCAGTCCCGGTACAGGCCGGCTACGTCGGTGAGCATCACGAGCTTGGCCGCGTCCAGGGCCACCGCGAGCGCGGCCGCGGCGGTGTCCGCGTTCACGTTGTAGACCTCACCGTCCTGGCCCGCGGCCACGCTGGAGACGACCGGGATCCGGCCGTCGGCCAGCAGCGCCTCGATCGCGCCCGGGTTGGTGGCCACGATCTCGCCGACCAGGCCGATGTCCACCGGCTCGCCGTCGACGATCGCCGTCTTCCGGGTCGCGGTGAACGTGCTCGCGTCCTCCCCCGACATGCCCACCGCGAACGGGCCGTGCCGGTTGATCAGGCCCACGATGTCCTTGTTCACCTTGCCGGACAGGACCATCCGGACCACCTCCATGGTCTCCGGCGTGGTGACCCTGAGCCCGGCGGTGAAGGCCGACTCCACGCCGAGCCGGTTAAGCTGCTCGGTGATCTGCGGGCCGCCGCCGTGCACCACGACCGGGCGCAGCCCGGCGTAGCGCAAGAACACCAGGTCCTGGGCGAAGGCCAGGCGCAGTTCCTCCTCGGCCATCGCGTGCCCGCCGTACTTGATCACCACGGTCCGGCCGTGGAACCTGTTCAGCCAGGGCAGCGCCTCGATCAGCGTGGCCGCTTTGGCGGACGCGTCCTCGATCCGTCCTTCCGTCACCGTCATGTCGAGTAAGCCCTCATGTGGAGTAGGCACTGTTCTCGTGCACGTAGGCAGCGGTCAGGTCGGTGGTCAAGATGGTGGCGGAATGCGGGCCGGCGGACAGGTCCACGGTGATCGTCACGTCCTTCGGCTTCAGGTCTACCTTGGAGCGCTCGTCGCCGGGGGCGCCGTGCCGACAGACCCAGATCCCGTTGATCGCGACGTTCAGCCGATCGGGTTGGAAGACCGCGTCGGTGGTGCCGACCGCGGCCAGCACCCGGCCCCAGTTGGGGTCCTCGCCGCCGATGGCGCACTTGAGCAGGTTGTTCCGCGCCACGGCCCGCCCGGCGGTTACCGCGTCGGCCTCCGAGGCGGCCCCGACCACCTCGATCGTGATCATTTTCTCCGCGCCCTCGGCGTCCAACTGAAGCTGCCTGGCCAGGTCCGCGCACACCTCGGTGAGCGCCAGGATGAACTCGCTCTTCTCGGGGGACACCCCCGCCGCCCCGCTGGCCATCAGCAGCACCGTGTCGTTGGTGGACATGCAGCCGTCGGTGTCCAGCCGGTCGAAGGTCACTGCGGTGGCCGCCCGGAGCGCGGCGTCGAGTTCGGCTGGCGCGAGTTCGGCGTCGGTGGTGAGAACGCACAGCATGGTGGCCAGTCCCGGCGCGAGCATCCCGGCGCCCTTGGCCATTCCGCCGATGGTGTAGCCGGTGCCACGCCGGAAGGCGATCTTCACCACGCTGTCGGTGGTCCTGATCGCGTCGGCGGCAGCCAGCCCGCCCGCCCGGGAGGCGTCGGCGACGGCGGCGTCCACACCGCCGAGCAGCTTGTCCATTGGCAGCCGCTCGCCGATCAGTCCGGTCGAGCAGACCGCGATCTCCCCGGCCCCGACCTCAACGAGCGCGGCGGCCAGGTGCTCGGCGGTGGCGTGCGTGTCCTGGAAGCCGAGCGGCCCGGTGCAGGCGTTGGCCCCGCCGGAGTTGAGCACCACGGCCCGGACCCGGCCGCCCTTGACCACTTGTCGGGTCCAGGTCACCGGTGCGGCCTGCACTCGGTTAGCGGTGAACACGGCGGCGGCGGACCATGTGGGCCCGTCGTTCAGGACCACGGCCACGTCCGGCTGACCGGACTGCTTCAGCCCGGCCGCCACTCCGGCGGCCCGGAAACCAAGCGGGGCGGTGACGCTCAAGGGGATACTCCGTGTGCGGTTAGGCCGGCAGTCTCCGGCAGGCCGAGCATGAGGTTGGCAATCTGGATGGCCTGGCCGGCCGCGCCCTTGACCAGGTTGTCCAGGGCACAGACGACGACGGCGCGGCCGGCGTGCGGGTCGGCCGCCGCTTGCAGGTGGGCGGCGTTAGAGCCGAGGGTGGCGCCGGTGACCGGCCACCGGCCCTCGGGCAGCACGTGCACGAAGGGTTCCCCGTGGTAGGCCTCGCGCAGCGCCTCGCGCAGCTGACCAGCTGAGGCGGCCGACCTCGCGGTGCAGGTGGCCAGGATGCCACGGGCCATCGGGGCCAGCGTCGGGGTGAACGAGACAGTCACCGGAGCCGAGGCGGGCAACCCAGCCCGTTCGGGATCAATGTTCTGCTCTATTTCCGGCGTGTGCCGGTGCGTGCCCCCGACCTGATACGCGGACATCGACCCCAGGACCTCGGTGGCGAGCAGGTCGGGACGCGGCGAGCGGCCCGCACCGGACGTGCCCGAGGCGGCCACGATCACGATGTCGGCTGGCTCGGCCAGGCCGGCGGCCAGCAGCGGGGCCAACGCCAGGATCGAGGCGGTGGCGTAGCAGCCGGGCGCGGCCACCGTGGCGGACGCCCTGATCGCGTCCCGGACCCCGGGCAGTTCGGGCAGGCCGTAGGTCCACTGGCCGGCGTATGGCGTCTGGTAGTACCCCGCCCACGCATCCGGATCGGCGAGCCGGAAGTCGGCGCCTAGGTCGATGACCTTAAGCTGGGCCGGAAGGCTGGCGGCCAGCTGCGCGGACTCCCCGTGCGGGAGGGCGGTGAAGAGCAGGTCGGCGTCCGCGAGGACGGCCGGGTCGGTGCCGGCGAAGACCGCGCCGTCGAGGGCGGGATGCCCGGTCAGTTGCGGGTGCGCCGCGGTCACCGGCGCGCCGGCGTTGCTGTTCGCGGACAGCGGACCGATCTCAAGGTCGGGATGGCCAGCCAGCAGGCGGAGCAGTTCGCCGCCCGCGTAGCCGCTGGCCCCCGCTACCGCAACCCTCGCACCCATATATCCCTCACGTCCGCCGCCACCCTGGAAGAGTATTCATTATAACGCATGAATATGCAAAGTGTCGTGGCCATTCGGGAGAGGCGCCGGGCATTAGGGTGAGACGGTGGAGCGGGTTGGGGCGCGGCGGGGCCTCCTCGGCGGACTAGGGACTCTGTGCGGTCTTTGGGTCTGCGCCTGCCTAGTGACCGGGTGCTCGTCCGCGCAGCCGGCCGCGAGCGTCGGCGCGACCTGCGGCAGTACGCACACCGCGGCCGGGGTGCCGGTCATCATCAAGGTGGCCGAGGGCTCGGTGAACTGCCAGACCGCGATGCACGTGGAAAACGAGTACGCGGCCAAGATCAAGGCCGGGCAGGTGCCGGGCAACGGCGGTGGTGCACCGGTCGTGGTGAGCGGCTGGACCTGTCAGGGATACAACACCCCGGAGGTGCTGAGTACGGGGAACGCGTCGCAATGCCACACCGGCAGCGCCACCATCCTCGCGGTCCTGCCGGTGTCGACCCCTACGGCCGACTGAACTCCGTTAAGCCCTCACGAACTCGCGGCGCGGCGGAACAGGCTCGGCCCGTCCGAGGCTTGCCCGGCGGCCACCGCGCCGTTGATGCCCCGGGACGTGCTGCTGACCGCGCTCAGGCCTCTGGTCGTGCTGATCATCTGGACCTGATCCCGGCCGCATCCCTTGGCGCGGTAAAGAGCGGCGTCCGCGGCCGCCATCAGTTCGGCGTACTCACGCTTGCTGCCGCTGTCCAGCGCGGCCACCCCGATCGACACCGTGACGTGCACCCGCTCGCCGCCGGTCGCGCCGGGGGCGATGATGCACAGGCCGGAGATGGCGGACCGGACCCGTTCGGCGATCCGGAAGGCGTCTACCGCCCGGGTCTGCGGCAGCAGTAGCGAGAACTCCTCGCCGCCGAATCGCCCGGCCAGGTCGTACTCGCGCAGCATGGTGTTCAGCGTGTGCGCGATCTCCTTGAGCACCTCGTCACCGGTCAGGTGCCCGTAGGTGTCGTTGATCCCCTTGAACCGGTCGATGTCCAGCAGCGCCACCGCCAGCGGCGTCCTTGTCCGCACCGCCCGGGCCACCTCCGCGGTCGCCTCGCGCTCCCAGGTCGCCGCGTTCAGCAGCCCCGTCTTGGAGTCAGCCCGCGCGTCTTCGAGGAGCCGAGCGTGCCGCACAGACCGCTGTAGCAGGGTGATGAAGGGAAACGCGAAGGCCAGGGCAATCCAGCTGAAGGCTACGCAGAACGTGACAAGCACCGCCACGCACAGCTCATTGACGTCGTTATACATGGGCTCCCTGGCGAGCTGCTCTTCGCGGAAGCTCACGGCTGGATTCGAGCCCTTGATCGCAGTCCAGATCAGGACCTGGTTAATGATCCACTGCACTGCCGCGCAAGCAGCCACGATCAGCATCCAGGCCAGCGCATGGCCGCCCGGATTCGAGGCAGCGCCATGCACCAGCCGGATAAGGATATGGAAGACCAGGGCGGCGGTGACATAGCTCAGTCCGATAGCGGCCGCGCTGAACACGCGCCTGTACACCGGAACCCGGAGTATCCGCCACTGGCATAGGGCGAAGCGGATAGCCGGAAGAACAGGCGCGTAGGGGAGCGGCAGCAACATCGCGACTGGTAGTTCCCAGACCGCGTACACGTCCTTGACAAACCCAAGGTTCTCGCCTATCCGCCTGGTCAGCTCGACGCTGGCGACGCTGCATATCAGCAGGCCGGCGAACAGCACAAGTTCGTGGACATGGATGCTTACCCGGCTTGCCCCGATCGCCAGAATGACGGCGTCGGTCAGTACGACCAAGACAACGAAGCCGACGACCCAGCGAGGAAGCTTCCAGATCGGCCATGCCCTTGGCCCCATGCTCCGCTCGCGCATCGAGCGGATTGCATCCACCGGTGTCTCCTTGGCAGCCACGAGTACTTTGAACCTGAGTCGGGGGCAGCACGTACTCCCTAGTGTCCCGGATTGTGACGATAAGGACTGCTGAACGTCAAAATTCTGCTACTCAGCGAGATAAATCCCGTAATCATCTAGCGCATTGCGCACGCATGCTTACTCTGCGTTCTCCAGCCCCAGAGGTACCGCCTGAGCTATCCGACATTTCGGATTTACGAGCTCTGGTTCTTCTTCTTCGGTATGCTCCCCGGCTTGACTTATGAGTGGCGATGCCTACTTCACGAGAGGAGGAGTGTCATCATGCGCACCAGCAGCTGGAACTAACCCCCGGCTACTCCCAGACCCCGACCGCCGCCCCCCGAAAGGACGCACCATGCGCACCAGCAGCTGGAACTGACAAGTTTGTAGCAACTAGTACCGGGCCCGTGCGGCGAGCTCGGGTAACGAAATCTGCGCGCGGCGGAATGCGCTTGGCACGTCCGGCCGACTGCCCTTAGCGCTGCCGTCGTTGTCACGAGCCACGCCGCCGCTGACGGCGCTCACGCCCCTGGTCGTGCTGATCATCTGTACCTGGTCCCGGCCACCGGACTTTGCGCGGTACAGGGCGGCGTCCGCTGTGGCCATCAGTTCGGTGTACTCCCGCTTGCTGCCGCTATCCAGCGCGGCCACCCCGATCGACACCGTGACATGCACCCGTTCCCCGCCGGTCGCGCCGGGAACGATGATGGACAGCCCGGCGATGTTAGCGCGCACACGTTCGGCGATGCGGAAGGCGTCAACCGCCCGGGTCTGTGGCAGTAGCAGCGAGAACTCCTCGCCGCCGAACCGCCCGGCGCGGTCGTAGTCGCGCAGCAGGCTGTCGAGCGTTCGGGCGATCTCCTTGAGCACCTGATCGCCGACCAGGTGACCGTAGGTGTCGTTGATCACCTTGAACCGGTCGATGTCGAGTATTGCCACGGCCAGCGGGGTCCTGGTCCGTACCGCGCGGCCTACCTCTGCGGTTGCCTCGCGCTCCCAGGTTGCCGCATTCAGCAAGCCCGTCTTCGAATCGGCCCGCGAATCATTGACCAGTTGGACGTGCCGCAGCGACCGCTGCAGCAAGGTGACGACGGGCAGCGCGGCCAGGGCGAGCAGCGGGTTCCCGGCCACGCCGTAGGTAACCAGGACGCCTGTGCAGATCTCGGCCGCGTCGTTGTACATCGGCTCGCGGCCGAACACTTCGATACGGATACTCGTGGCCGGATCGGCACCCCTGACGGCCGTCATGACCACGGTCTTGTTCACGACCTCCTTCACCAGCACGCTGAGCGCCACCAGCAAGGTCCACACCGTGCCGCGGCTGAGGATCCCTCCCGAGTCCTGGGGTATCAGGCCGTACAGGCCGTGGAAGGTTACCGATGCCGCACCGTAAGAGAGGCCGATCGCCGCCCCGGTGAACACCCTGCGGTAGACGGGGGCACGCCGAATCCGCCACTGCACCAGTGCTATCCGGACGACCGGGACGATCAGCGCATAGAGCGGAGGCAGCAGGATGGCGGCCGGCAATTCCCATACGCCCTGGACATCCTTGATCACGCCGCCTTGCTCCCCCGCCTTCCTGGTCAGCTCGACGGAGGTCGCCGTGCATCCCAGCAGGAGGCCGAACAAGGCCAGATCATGCTTGGTAATCGCGGTGAACGAGGCCGCGATGCCGATGGAGGCCAGATCTACGGCAATGACGGTGAGCACGAAGGCCAAGAGCCAGCGGGGTAGCGACCAGAGGCCCCAGTCACTGACGGCTGTCATCCGACGCGTGAGGCGACGGATCAGCTCCATCAGCACCTCCTCATGCAAACCATTGCACCGCCACCCAGGTAGCAGTGTGCCCGTCTATTGTCCCGCATTGCTAGCCCCGGAGAGCGCAGAACGTGAAAATCCCACTACTCACTGGTAGAACAGTGCCCCTTTTTGCCCGCTTGGTTCACCACACGTCCCCATGGCATCTCTAAAAGTCACGGTCTGTCACGCCAGAGACAGTCTTATTCCGGCAATAAGTACAAAGCACCCCCTGGGCGCAATTGCAAGCCACAATGGGTAGCCGTGACGCCGACGGTGGGATACCGAACATCGGAAGAGCGCGCGCCATGGACAGCGAGCACCCGAAGCCGAACCACGCCTCCCGCCGGGGCGTTTAGATGGTTACGTAGAGAATCTAACCGAATACTGAAAGATAGGAGATCGCCATGCGCGACACCGGCTGGGGCTGACCCGCACC
>Ga0187807_1000470_pt1 | contig 12731 bp, 11 predicted proteins | sample NC_wetland_sal_i_4_FD_132432 | JGI IMG/M metagenome (GOLD analysis project Ga0187807, IMG submission 132432) | Wetland sediment microbial communities from Neuse River Estuary, North Carolina, USA - ASW_2 | ecosystem: Environmental > Aquatic > Freshwater > Wetlands > Sediment | place: USA: North...
GCTCGCCGAGTCGGACCGCCGCGTCCGCGGCAACCTGGTCGCGATGAACCAGTGGCTGTCCGCCGCGGCCGGGGCGCCGGGCACCGGACGCAAGCTGCGGGTCCGCTTCTGGTTGCGCCCCGTAGAAATTCTCGAATCATCATCCGGAACGGTGCGTGGTCTTCGCCACGAGCGCACGCATCTGACCGGTGAGGGGAAATTCGAGGGCACCGGTGAGTTCGAGACGCTGGACGCGCAGATGGTGCTCCGCTCGGTGGGCTACCAGAGCGTGCCGCTGGACGGCGTCCCCTTCGACTCCCACTCCTGCACGGTGCCGAACGACGGTGGCCGCGTCCTCGACGACTCCGGTGCCCCGCTGCCCGGCGAGTACGTCGCCGGCTGGCTCAAGCGCGGCCCGACCGGCGTGATCGGCACCAACAAGGCGGACGCGGCCGAGACGGTCCGCGCGCTGCTCGCCGACCTCGCGGGCGGACCGGACGGCGACGACGCGGCGCTGCCGCGGCCCGGCTTGCTCAAGTTCCCGGACACCGCGCCCGCCGCGGACGCCGGCGACGGCGCCGGCTCACCGCTCGCGGGGGTGCTCGCCGCGCGCGGCATCCGCCCGGTGTCCTACGACGAGTGGCTGCGCATCGAGACCGCCGAAGCCGACCTCGCCAGGTCCCTCGGCCGCGGCGAGCGCGTCAAGCTGCCAGGCAGCAAGGCGATCTGGACCGCCTGCCGCCCCGCCGACTGACCCGCGCCCGGCGCCGACCGTCGGTCACATGCCGTCGCCGGCGGCCGAGCACCCGCCCCGGCACAGAGCGCTGCCCGATTAGTCCGCCTGTGCACCCGTATTCTACTCACTGTCCGTAATAATGTCCGTACCTGCCCGCATGATGGTGTCCAGGCGGTCCCGTGGACCGCCGGAGTGCGCGGCGAGGGGACCGGACATGCTCGACTGGAGCGGCGCTGACCGCATGCGATATCTGCACCTGGCCGAGACGCTCGGGCTGGCGATGGCCAGACGGGCCGCGGACATCCTCGAACGGCATCGCGAGGCACTGAACCGGGCCGCGCCCAGCGACACCCTCCCGGACAACGCCCAGTTCGCGGCCGACGACGCCATCTTTACCGCCGTCCTCGACGCGGCGAACGAGTGCCTGGGCCGCTTCGACGACAGGCCCGCGGAAGAGCGCTGGTGCGATGCCCTGCTCGAGTTGATCCTGCTAGCCCAATTCGCCGCCGCCGCCAGCTGACCCGGCGCCTGCGCGTGCCCGGCGTTCCCGCAGGAACGCAGCGACTGCGGGAACCGTCCCGCTTCATGCCCCAGTGCCCGTGTCGCCCGGTTTTGTCAGGCCCCTCCCCTAAGGTTAGAACTTAAGTTCGATTAAACCTGAGGAGGGCATGATGGCACGTCGGGAAGCGGCCTCCGGCGACGAGGCCTGGCTGGGACTCCGGCTCGGCGAGACCGAAGATCTAGCCGATCACGATGAGGACGGCGACTTCCTCGACGACGAGGACTACGAATACCTCGCCGACGACGAAGACGACGACGGCTGCATCGCGCGGGGCCTGGAGACGTGCTGCAGGCTTTCGGCGGAGCCGCTCGTCCGGTGCGCGGTGAACGTCGCTGATTCGGTCGACCGGACCGTGTGCCGGGCCGACGAGGGGCAATGCGCGGCGGCCGCCGCCGAGCTGACCCGCCTGCTGGCCGTGGTGTCCGGGCTACTGGCCCAAGTGCACGCCGTCGTCCCTGGCATCAGCAGGACCGACGCCGTGCGACTGCTCTGCCCGCTGGGCAGGCTGTCCGTCGCGATGAACCAGTTCCGCGCACACGGCTGCCCATGGGCGTGCGGCCACCCCGAGGGCGTACCCGACAGGCTCGCCGAGCTCGAGCCGCTCGGCGGTCTGCTTCAGGAGTGCGCGGCCGTGATCCAGGCGGCCGTTGGCTTCTCGCGCCGGCCGCGCTGGGGCTGGTGACACCAGCGGGATCTGAGGGGCGAATGGTGGGGATTAAGGCCCACCGAAGGGGTAGAAAGCAGCGAACAGGCTGAGGGGCTAACCGTGCGAGGTTATCCCTATTAATATTACCGAAAAAGTAATAAATGCACGGCCCGACTGCGGCCACGTAGCGAGGGGGGAATGTGGCACTGCCGGACTTCCTGGTAGCCGGAGTTCCGAAGGCGGGGACGACCGCGTTGCACGCCGCGCTCTCCGGTCATCCGGACCTGTACATGTCACCGGTCAAGGAGCCGAAGTTCTTCCTGACCGACGGCCCGCCGCCGGACAAGGGCGGTCCCGGAGACGCGCTGACCTACCGGGAGCACATCTGGCAGCGAGACCGGTACGAGGCGCTGTTCGCGGCTGCCCCGCCGGGAACGCTGCGCGGCGAGTCGACGCCGCTGTACCTGTACGACCGGGCGGCGCTGCGCCGGATCAGGGCGATGATCCCCGCGGTCAAGCTGATCGTGATCCTCAGGGATCCGGTCGAGCGGGCACACTCCAACTGGACGCACCTGTGGTCGGCCGGCCTTGAGCCGGTCGGCGACTTCGTGCGGGCCAGCACGGAAGAGGAGCGCAGGATCGCGGCCGGGTGGGCGTCGTTCTGGCACTACACAGGGCTCGGCAAGTACGGCGAGCAACTCGAGTACGCGTTCTCGCTGTTCCCGCGTGATCAGTTGCTCGTGCTCAGGTACCGGCTGCTCGTCGACTCGCCGGCCGCGACGCTGGACCAGATATGCCGCTTCCTCGGCGTCAGGCAAGGCATCCTCACCGAGATCCCGCGGGAGAACGTCACGACCCACCCAGAGCGAACGCTGGCCCACCGGGCTGTCTCGCTGGGCATGCGCGCGGGTGACACGCTTGGCAGGCTGCTCCCTGGCGACACCGCCCCGGTGGTGACCCACCGCCTCGAGCGGTTCCTGCAGCGCGGCCGCAGGGAGCGTCAGCCGCTGGGCTGGGACCAGCGGCAGGCGCTGCTGCCCGAGTTCGAGGATGACATCAGGCTGCTCGAGAAGGTGGTCGGCGAGGATTTCGGCGACTGGCTGGCGCCCAGGGAACGGTCCGGCGGTCTGGTCGGCGCCCGCCCGGCCGGCCAGGGTCAGGCGAAGAACGGCCGGCCGAGATAGCCGTTCAGCGGAGTTCGGTAACCAGTGCGTGCGAGCCGTCCGGCTGGGCCATCTCGTAGTACAGCCTGGTCCGCCCGTCGGGCAGGTCAACAAGATCCAGGTAGCGCAGGCCGCCGGTGCCATACGGCGAGGACGCGGCCGGGCCACGGCCAGGCGGCGAGATCGCGATCAGCGCCGCGGGGTCGCCGCCGGTCGCGATACCCGTCCGTTCCTCGTAGTTCTCCTCCGCGCTCGCCCGCCCGTCGTAGTAGGCCAGCACCGACTGCTCGCCGAACTGGACCGCGCTGACCCTGGTGCCACGCGAGTCCCACTCGCCTGGCCGGCCCGACAGCGCCGTCCCGTGCCAGGTCCAGTCGAGCCCGTCCGCGCTCGTCGCGTACTCGGTCGTCATCTGATCGGTTTCCAGCGGGTCGGCGAGCGGGTGGATGGTCGCCCACATGTGCCACTTTCCGTGGTGGTGCTGGATGACCGGGTCCTTCACGGCCCGCTTGGCCACATCGCCAGGGAGCATGACCTCACCCCGCCGGACGTCGAACTCTGCCGGGTGCGCAGCGTCGGTCACCTCGACGCGCCAGTGCTTGGTGCCGGTCGTGGCACAGCTCAGGTACAGGCGCCACCGGCCGTCCGGCAGCCGGACCAGTTCCGGGCGCTCGAGCGACTCGGCTTTCAGCTCATCCTTGCTGATCATCGCGAGCGTCTCGAAGTGCACGCCGTCGCTGGCGAAGGCGAGCGTTACGGCGTAACCCCGGCCGTGGCCGATGGGGTTGCGGAGCCGGCAGGCTAGGTAGATCCCGTCATCGGCCGCGACCGCCGACGACCCGCCCGCCCAGTATCCGGAACCCGCGCCCGGGGCGGCTACCGCGATGGCCGCGTCGCCCGGTCGGGGGAGAAGCACGTCATAATTGATATCAATCATATCGGAATTATAGACAATCTTAGTAGTGCAAGTAAGCAACACTCCGGCTCACGCCGGACCGAATGGACACGAAAATGAGCATACAGACATGCGGCGTGTCCCGTACCAGGATCGATCTAGTCGATGCACGTGCAAACCCCTCTAGGCAGATCCGTGGTCAGGGGATAAAGATGGTGTAACGGGCCGATCGTCGCAAGGGGGCCACGATGAGGGCAACCGTCCGCGTCGCCGGGCGAGCAGCCGCGGCTGCCGCATTCGCAGCCACCGCGGCGCTAGCGGTTACCCTCACCAGGGGGGCACCGCTGCACGCCTCGCTGACGTCCTCGCGGAACACCGCGTCCGTCATAGGCGCGGCCGCGGGCGACAGGCACGCCCACGCCGGGCTTCCCCAGTGTGCGCTGGCCAGGCTGGACGTCTCCATCGCGAGCCCGGGTGCGGCCGCGGCCCGCCTCATCGCCTCGCACGACATCGTCCGGTTTCCGGTGGACTTCACGAACATCTCGGCCAGCGCCTGCACGCTGAGCGGATTCCCCCAGGTGACCGCTTACAGGACCGGCGGCACGCAGGTCGGCAACGCCGCCGCCATGGACACGTCGGTGAGCGCGCTGCGCGTCGTGCTTGCCCCGGGCGCGACCGCGCACGCGGCCGTCGTCGACAGCGCCTCGGCCGGCCGGTGCCGGCCGGTGTCCGTAGCGGGGTTGCGCGTCGTGCCGCCAGGCCAGTCCGTGCCGCGTTACGTACGGCACGCGATGACCGCGTGTTCCGCGGCCGGCCGGACGGCGCCGGTCTTCCTGCACGTCCGGGCCGTTCAGCCCGGCACGGGCATTCCGGCCGACGCCAAGACCGACCGCGCGGGCTCGCGCCACGAGAGCCACCGGGCCGGCCGCGCGACATGAACTGATCCGCCCGGCCGGGGCGCCTTGGCCGGCTGCTTACCCTTGGACGCGGCAGCTATGCGACGAGGCTCGGGGCAGCCAGCCCGTTTCCGAATCAGGTGCGCCCGGGGACAATGGGGATCATGAGCGTGAGCGAGACCGGGATCGCGCGAGAGGCGCAGGCCCAGCCTGCCAAGTCCGGACAGCGGCAGTCCCCGACAGCCAGAAAATCGAAGAAATCCGAACAGGACGCCACCGCGCCCGCCAGGCAGTCGGCAGACGGGCAGCTACCCGCCGGTCCGGCGCCTGCCGCCGAACCACTCCCCGCGCCGCGAACGCAGAACCACGCCGACCATCCGGAGCTGCCCGCCGACCGTTACCTGGACCGCGAGCAGAGCTGGGTCCGGTTCAACCAGCGCGTCCTCGAACTCGCCGAAGACGAGCGGGTGCCCCTCCTCGAACGCGTGCGGTTCCTCGCGATCTTCGCCTCCAACCTGGACGAGTTCTTCATGGTCCGGGTGGCGGGCCTGATGCGCAGGATGGTCGCGGGCTTCCCGGTGGAGGGCGCGGGCAGCCAGATGGCCGTGCACGTGCTCAGGAACACCCTGAGAGCCGCCGGCGAGCTCACCAAGCGGCACGCCGCTGTGTTCAGCGAGATGATCCAGCCCGAGCTCGCCGATCACGGCATCGAGATCCTGCGCTGGAAGGAACTGTCCCAGGCCGAGCGGAACGATCTCACCGACCTGTTCAGGCACCGCATCTACCCGGTGCTCACGCCGCTCGTTGTGGACCCCGCGCACCCGTTCCCGTTCATCTCGGGCCTGAGCCTCAACCTCGCCGTCACGCTCGCCGATCCGGCCACGGGCGCCACCATGTTCGCCCGGGTCAAGGTCCCGCCGCTGCTGCCCCGCTTCCTGCGGGTGAACGACTACCGCTACGTGCCGATCGAGGACGTGATCGCCGCGCACCTGAACCAGCTGTTCGGCGGCATGGACATCGTCGAGCACTACGCGTTCCGCGTCACGCGGGTCCGCGAGCTCGAGGTGGACGAGGACGTCGCGGAAAACCTGCTGATGGCGATGGAGCGCGAGCTGGTCAAGCGCCGGTTCGAGCCGGCGGTCCGCCTCGAAGTCGAGGAGGACATGTCCGAGGACGTGCAATGCCGCCTGGTCAAGGAACTCGGTATCGACGAGGACGTGGTGTTCAGGGTCCGCGGCCCGCTGGACCTGGCGGGCCTGAACGTGATCGCCGACCGGCCCATGGGTGAGCTGCGCTACCCCGCGTTCGTGCCGTCCACCCGCGCGGTGCCCACCGACACGAGCATCTTCAGCACGCTCAACGAGCGCGACGTGCTGGTGCACCACCCCTACGACTCGTTCACCACGAGCGTGGAGCGGCTGCTCGAGGAGGCCGCCGCGGACCCGCGGGTGCTCGCCATCAAGCAGACGCTGTACCGCACGAGCGGCGAGTCACCGATCGTGGACGCGCTGATCGACGCCGCCGAGGCCGGCAAGCAGGTCGTGGTCGTGGTGGAGATCAAGGCGCGGTTCGACGAACGGGCGAACATCACCTGGGCACGCAAGCTCGAGGAGGCGGGCTGCCACGTCGTCTACGGCTTCGTCGGCAAGAAAACGCACTGCAAGCTGCTGCTGATCGTGCGCGAAGAAGCCGACGGGAGCCTGCGGCGCTACTGCCACATCGGGACCGGTAACTACCATCCAACGACTGCGCGGCTGTATGAGGACCTGGGCCTGCTGACCGCGGACCGGACGGTCGGCGAGGACGTCACCGACCTGTTCAACCATCTCACCGGGTACAGCAGGAAGAGCGGCTACCGGCGGCTGCTTGTCGCCCCCGAGGCGCTGCGCGCGGGAATCGTCGGGCGCATCGGCCGGCAGGCGGCGCGGGCCCGGGCGGGCAAGCCGGCCCGGATCGCGTTCAAGTGCAACGCGGTCGTCGACGAGGTGGTGGTGGACGCCCTGTACCGGGCCTCGCAGGCCGGCGTGCCGGTCGACCTGTGGATACGCGGCATGAGCGCGCTGAAGCCGGGCATCCCCGGCCTCAGCGACAACGTCAAGGTCCGCAGCGTCCTTGGCCGGTTCCTCGAGCACTCGCGGATTTACGCGTTCGGCACCGGCGAGCCCGACCCCAACCCCGCACCAGGCGAGGACCCCGAGGCGGGCAACGAGGTCTGGATTGGCAGCGCGGACATGATGCACCGCAACCTTGATCGCCGGGTGGAGTCCCTGGTCCGGGTCGCCGACGCGGCGCACTGCACTAGACTGCGGGAGTTGATCGACCTCGGCATGGACGACGGCACGTCCTCCTGGTGGCTGGACAGCGAGGGGAACTGGACCAAGCACGCGCGGGATGCCGCGGGCAGGCCGCTGCGTGATGTACAAGAGAGCCTGATCAAGTGACGCACGGGGACGCCTGATCGCAGGGGCGCGGTCAGAGGAAGAGCCGAGGACGCAGCACAGATGGCAAGCAAACCGCCTGACAGCAAGCTGATCAGGGCGGCAGGCGCGGTTGCCTGGCGGCTGGGCCCAGACGGCGGCGAGACGCAGGTGCTGCTCGTCCACCGCACCAAATACGACGACTGGTCGCTGCCCAAGGGCAAGCAGGAGCCCGGTGAACCGTTGCCGATGACTGCGGCCCGCGAGGTCCTTGAGGAGAGCGGCGCGCGGCTGACTCTCGGCCGCCGGCTGATCTCGGTGCGCTACAAAGTGAGCGGCCGCCCCAAACGAGTGCACTACTGGTCCGCGCGGGTGGCGGCCACCGACGCCGCGGCAGTGCCGAACACTGAGGTGGACCAGGTGGCGTGGCTGCCGCTGGCCCAGGCAGGGGAGCGCGCCAGCTACGGCCACGACGTCAACGTGCTCGAGGACTTCGCCGCCCGCCCCGCCGACACGGTCCCGCTGATCCTGGTCAGGCACGCCAAGGCGGTGACCAAGTCGGCCTGGAAGCACGACGACGCGTCCCGGCCGCTCGACGACAGTGGCCGGGCGGACGCCGAGGCGCTTTCCGCGCTGCTCGCGCGCTTCGCCCCCGCCGCGCGCGTCATCAGCTCGCCCGCTCTCCGCTGCGTGGACACCGTCCGCCCGTACGCCGAACTCACCGGTTCGCGAGTGCAGGCGGAGTCATCTCTGGAGATATCCCGAACGGGCGCCGGCGTCTGTGCGGCCGTCATCGCCGACGTGGTGGTGGCCGGCGAGCCCGCGGTGCTCTGCGCGCACCGGGAGAACTTGCCCACCCTGCTGGCCGCGGCCGGCGACATGCTCGGCGCCGCGCTGCCGCCGAGCGGAGCCGACGCCCCACTGCCCACGGGGGGCTTCTGGGTCCTGCACATGGCCGACGGCGCGCTGGCGGCCGCGGACCGCTACGACATGTCCGGGGCCTTAGACTCCTCGACGGTTTGGCTGGCCGCGACCCGTGCGCGCCGCCGCCGGCGCAGCCGGACGGCGATCCACACGGCGAGCAACGCGACGACGCCGATGATCGCGTACAGCGCGTACCTGGTCATGCCGTTGTAGATCGCCTCGATATGGTCGCCGGCGAAGTAGCCGACGCTGACCCAGGTCCCCACCCAGGCCGCCGCGCCGATCAGGTTGTATGTCGTGAACTTCACCGGGTGCATCCCGCTGACGCCGCAGATGATCCCGTTGAACTCGCGCAGCCCGACGATGAACCTGGCGACCACGACGACCACGCCGCCGTACTTGTCGACGGTCTGCTCGGCCTTGTCCAGGTGGTGCTCCCTGACGAACACCCACCTGCCGAAGCGGAGCACGAGCGCCCGCCCGGCCAGGTGCCCGATGCCGTACCCGATGGTGGCGCCGACCACGCTGGCCGTGAACGCGACAACCCCGAGCGCGACGATGTTGAGCTGCCCGGCTCCCGCGTAAATGGCTCCCGCGATCATCGCGAGCTCGCCAGGGACGACCGGCACGCCAATGTTTTCCAGCAGCAGGAGCAGCCCGATCGCCAACAGCCCGTAGTGGTCAATCGGCCCCTGCACGGCACCGAGGAACGACGGCAGCTGCGGCTTGCCCGCCAGCGGAACCAGCGACGCGGCCAGCACGGCAGCCGTCGCCGGAGCCGCCAGCCGCGCCGTCATCCCGTCTCTCCCGGCGTGGTCTCTGCCGGCGGCGGGTCCCCGTCGGGCCCACCGCCATCCACTGCCGCTGGCAGCCCCGTCACGGTCACCCCGGCCGCTGCCGCCCCGGCAGCGGCCGGCGACGGTGCGGCCGCCGAGTTCCGCAGCGCCTCGGCCAGCGGGCCGGCGGTCAGCTCCGCCTGCCATGGCCGGGCTCCGTAGCTGGCCAGCCGCGCGGCGACCGTCTCTGGCGTGGCGGGGTCGGGCGGTTCCCAGCTGAGCCGGCGCACCGCGTCGGGCGCCAGCAGGTTCTCGACGGGCAGCCCGTGCGCGCTGGCGATCGCGCTGACGGCGTCCCGCGCCGCCGTCAGCCGCAAGGCCGCGGCCGGGTCGCGCTCGGACCAGCGGTGCGCGGGCGGCGGCCCGGCGACGACCGCGGTCCCGGTGAGCTCGGGCAGGTTGCCGTCGGCGAGTTCGCGGGCGCGCCGCACCGCGGCCAGCCATTGCGGGCCGTACTTCCGCGCGTTCCGCGCCACGAAGCCGCTGATCTTGTCCAGTTGCGGCCGGGTCGCGGGCAGCTGCCTGGCGGCCTCCACGATGGCCTGGTCGGCGAGCACCCGGCGCGGCGATACGTCGATCTCCCTGGCGATCGCGTCCCTGGCCTCCCACAGCTCGCGTATTACCGCCAGGCCGCGCCTGCTGCGCACCTTGTGGATGCCCGACGTGCGGCGCCACGGGTCTGGCCGTGGCTGCGGCGGCGGCGCCGAGGCGACGGTGGCGAACTCCTGCCGCGCCCACTCCGTCTTCCCCTGCGCGTCGAGCTGCGCGGCGAGCGCGTCGCGCAGCTCGGTCAGCACCTCGACGTCGAGCGCGGCGTACCTGAGCATCTCCTCCGACAGCGGCCGGACCGACCAGTCGGCGGCGGAGTGTTCCTTGGCGAGCCGGTAACCGAGCACCTCCTCGAGCATAGTGCCGAGCGCTACCCGCGGGTAGCCGAGCAGCCGCCCGGCCAGCTCGGTGTCGAAGAGCAGCCGCGGCCGGTAGCCGACCTCGGCCAGGCACGGCAGGTCCTGCGACGCCGCGTGCAGCACCGTCTCCGTGCCGGCCAGCGCCTCGTCGAGGCCGCTCAGGTCCGGGCAGGCGATCGGGTCGATGAGCACCGTGCCCGCGCCCTCCCGGCGCAGCTGCACCAGGTACGCCTTCTGCCCGTACCGGTAGCCCGACGCGCGTTCGGCGTCCACCGCGACCGGCCCGGTGCCCGCCGCGAGCCGCTCGACCGCCGCGGCCAGGTCCCCGGCCGTGGTCGTCATCGGCGGCATCCCGTCTCGCGGCTCGACAAGCTCGATGATCTTCCGCTCCGGCTCACCAGCCCCGAGTCCGGCTTCGCCGGGCCCCGGCTCGCCGCCGGACTCGCCGGGCACGGCCCCGGGAATCTCCCTCCCCGACGGCTCGCGATCGCCCGTCACCGGTGCCGCCGCCCGCCGGCCCGCAGCGCCCGCGTCCCCGGCGGCTGGGCCGGCAGGCCGGCGGCGGCGGCGATCAGGTCACACCAGGCCGCCACATTGCCGCCGAGGTCCTCGGCGTCTCCCGGGCACCAGGATGCGCGCAGCTCGAACCCGGTCGCGTGCGGCTCCTCTTCCTTGGCGCCGAACCCCTCGGTGATCACCCGCGTTACCGTACCGCTCGGCGCGGTGTAGCCGGGCGCGTGCAGCTCCAGCGCCTCGGTGAGCCAGCTCCAGCCCACCTCGCCGAGCAGCGGGTCGGCCGCCATCTCCGGCTCCACGTCGGCGTGCACCTGCGCGACCAGGCGGAACACCCCGGTCCAGCCCAGCTGGCCGTCCGGGTCGTACAGCAGGATGAGCCGTCCGGTCCCCGCCTCGGTGCCGTCCCGGTAGGCAGTGGCGGCCATCGCGGCCGCGTAAGGCGCGAGCCGCTTCGGGGCCGGCGAGTCCTCGAAAGCGATGTCTTCCCGCACCTCGGCGATCGCGTCCCGGCCCGCCTCGAACTCGGCGACCGCGGCAGCGAAGATAGTGTCTTCCCCCGGGCGCCGGCCAGCCGACGCGGGCTTGTTCGCCACCATCATGGCCTGAGCGTACGTCGTGCCTGGCCGCGCGCTGTGCGCGGGCGTCTTGTTCGGCTTTCGGTGCCGCGTCGGCGGCTAGGCGGCACGGACGGGCTGTCTGGCCACGGCGGCGTCCGTGACGCCCGTGCCCGCGATGGTTGCCATGATGACTCCCGCCCCGCACGCCGTGCACATCCACTCGGGGCACTCGCCGCCGGAGTCCGGGCACTCGCCACGGTGAACCTGCTCGAACGGCTCGTCGCCACCACATCCGGGACAATTCCCCAACGGGCTCATCGCGCTGGTCCTTTCGCTGCGGTACAACGGACGGTCTGGCGGACTCGTCCCGATCTTGACACGTACGCGCGCGTTTCCCGGGGATCTCGGACGGCGTGTCGAGAGGGCTGTGAGAAGATCCGTTAGTGACCCAGCCCCAGATGAACTCGCCTTTTATCCGCGCATGCCGGAGGGAGCCGGTTCCGTACACGCCGGTCTGGTTCATGCGCCAGGCGGGACGGTCGCTGCCCGAGTACCGCCGGGTACGGGAGGGTATCCCGATGCTCGACTCGTGCACCAGGCCGGAGCTGGTCACCGAGATCACCATGCAGCCGCTGCGCCGGTACGACGTGGACGCGGCGATCCTGTTCAGCGACATCGTCGTCCCGCTGCGCGCTGTCGGCGTGGACGTGGACATCAAGCCGGGCGTCGGCCCGGTCGTCGACCAGCCGATCCGCCACGCGAGCGACCTCTCCCGGCTCCGCCCGCTCGAGCCTGCCGACGTCCCCTACATCACCGAGGCGGTCCGGTCGCTGACCGCGGAGCTCGGCGAGCGACCGCTGATCGGCTTCGCCGGCGGGCCGTTCACCCTGGCGTCCTATCTGGTCGAAGGCGGGCCGTCGAAAAACCACGACCGCACCAAGGCGCTGATGTACGGCGACCCCGGACTCTGGCACGGGCTGCTCGGCGCGCTGGCCGGCATCGCGATCTCGTTCCTGCAGGTGCAGATCGACGCCGGGGCGTCGGCGGTGCAGCTGTTCGACTCCTGGGTGGGCGCGGTCAGCCCGGAGGACTACCGGCGCACGATCCTGCCGCACACCAGCCGGATCTTCGCCGCCCTCGCGCCGTCCGGGGTGCCGCGGATCCACTTCGGTGTCGGCACGGGTGAACTGCTCGGCCTGCTCGGCGAGGCCGGCGCGGACGTGGTCGGCGTGGACTGGCGGATCCCGCTCGACGAGGCGGCCCGCCGCGTCGAGCCCGGCAAGGCGCTGCAAGGCAACCTCGACCCCGCCGTGCTGCTCGCGCCGTGGGACGTCGTCGAGTCCCGCGCCCGCGAGGTGCTAGCCCGCGGCCGCAGCGCCGAGGGCCACATCTTCAACCTCGGCCACGGCGTCCTCCCCGAGACCAGCCCCGACACCCTGGCCAGGCTCACCGACCTAGTCCACTCCGCCTCCGCCCGCACCCCCGCCCTGGCCCCCCCCCCCCCCCCCCCCCCCCCCCCCCCTCCCCCCCCCCCGCCCCCCCTCCCCCCTCCCCCCCCAGCCGTCCCCCGCGCCTCATCCACCCCCCAAGCCGCCGCGCCCCATCGCCCCCCAGCCCCCCCCCCCCCCCCTCCACCCCCCCCCCCCCGGCCCCCCCCCCACCCGGTTCCCGGCCCCCCGTTGCGGGCAGTGGCCCC
>Ga0187807_1000471_pt1 | contig 12719 bp, 13 predicted proteins | sample NC_wetland_sal_i_4_FD_132432 | JGI IMG/M metagenome (GOLD analysis project Ga0187807, IMG submission 132432) | Wetland sediment microbial communities from Neuse River Estuary, North Carolina, USA - ASW_2 | ecosystem: Environmental > Aquatic > Freshwater > Wetlands > Sediment | place: USA: North...
TAATGGGCCCGGTAATAGGCGGGGCTAGGTGGGTGAGCCGGCCGCGGCGCCGGTCGCCTGGTCCTGGCCCCAGCGCGCGATCGCGGCGTCCAGGTCGAGCGGGAGGATCATGTCGCCGTCGGCCGTCTCGGCGGCCCAGTCCTCGGCCGGCACCCGCCACATGACCTCGAACTCGATGCCGCTGGGGTCCTTGGCGTACAGCGACTTGGACACCCGGTGGTCGCTCTCCCCCACCAGCGCGCCGGCCGCCGCCAACCTGGCCCGCGTGTCAGCCAGGTCGGCCAGCGTGCCGACCTCCCAGGCCAGGTGGTACAGGCCAGGGTTTTCCGGGCGATCGGGGGCGTGGCCGGTGCCGATCTCGAACAGGCCGAGGTCGTGATCGTTGGCCGAACCCGGGGCGCGTAGGAACGCGGCGCGGCCGGGGATCTCCAGCCGGACCTCGAGGCCCAGGGTGGTTCGGTAGAAGTCGACGGTCTGCGCCAGACCGTGCACGTAGAGGACAGCGTGGTTCAAGCGCCGGACGGCCATCTGCGCTTCCTTCCTTGGGTGAATCGCTAGCTGTTGCAATTCCCGGCGGACGGCCGTCATTCCCGCGCGGCCCTAACGTACGGACCGGGCGGGGATCCTGGGGCTGCGGGCTCTTGATCAATGTTGACGCTATTACTACAGCGTGTCGTAGAGCTAGCTACCTGAGCATCGACACGGCAGCCGTGCTCGATGCGCGGCGGGCCGAGCGGACCGGAATTTACCGGATCTGGCCGCGCTGGCGGCGGCGGAGCTCGCGGTACCGGCGCCGCTGGGACTCATCGAGCATCAGCCAGGCCCCCGCGGGGATAGCGATGGCGACGATGATGAGCAGGCCTACCAGCCAGAAGGGGAGCCACCCAAGCAGGATCAGCCCCACAACGACCCCTGCGATGCCCCACTTCATGTGCGGTGTCATGCTGACTCCGTTCATCCGTCCCGGGCCGGGGGCCCCCAGGCCGGCCCAGCTGGTTCTAGCTTATAGCGCTCTGGGGCATCATCGGTTGGGTCTCGGTGGCCCGGTCTCAGTAGCCGAGTCTCAGTTGCGGAGTACGCTGCGGGCATGGGTGATCTGGTCGACGCTGGGGAGGGCGCCGTGACGATCTGGATGCCGGTTGAGCCTGAGGCCAACGAGCTGCTGAGCCGCAGCCCGCTCGCCCTGCTCACCGCCATGCTCCTCGACCAGCAGGTCCCGCTCGAGCGGGCCTTCAGCGCGCCGCTGGACCTGGTCCGGCGGCTCGGGCACGAGCCCACCGCCGCCGAACTGGCCGAGTTCGACCCGGACGTACTGGCCTCGATTTTCTCCGAACGGCCCGCCCTGCACCGCTACCCGAAGGCGATGGCCGCCCGGGTCCAGGACCTCGCCCGGCTGCTCATGGAGCAGTACGACGGCGACGCCGCCCGGCTGTGGGAGTCCGCGGAGTCGGGCGCCGAGCTACTCAAGCGGGTGGCAGCGCTGCCGGGGTTCGGGGCGCAGAAGGCGCAGATCTTCGTGGCCCTGCTCGGCAAGCAGCTGGGCGTGCGGCCGCCTGGCTGGCGGGAGGCGGCGGGGACGTTCGGGGCCGAGGCGACGCGGTTCTCAGTGGCGGACATCACCGACGAGGAATCGCTCGGCGAGGTCCGGTCCCACAAGCAGGCGATGAAGGCGGCCGCGAAGGCCAAGGCGACCGCTTCCTAGCGCGGTCTTCGTGGCCGGGGCGTGGCGGCCACGTCGTTCGGCCCAATTCTTGACATTCTTGTGTTAGGTACATGCGGCGGCGGGGCTGGGTGTTGCTACCGTCGGGGTCATGGAGTCCATCGATGCGTTCATCGACCGGCTGCCGAAGGTAGAACTTCACCTTCACCTGGTTGGTTCCGCGTCCGTGCCGACCGTGCTCGAGCTGGCGCGACGGCACCCGGACGGAGCTGTGCCCCAGTCCGCCGCCGAGCTCGCCGCCTTCTACGAGTTCCGGGACTTCCCGCACTTCGCGGACGTCTACGCAGCGGTCAGTAGCCTGGTCCGCGAGCCGGCCGACGTCGCCGAGCTGGTCCTTGGCGCGGCCCGCGACCTGGCCGGGCAGAACGTCAGGTACGCCGAGCTGACCGTCACCCCGTACACGTTCACCGGTTGTGGCATGGCGGCCGCGGACCTGACCGAGGCGCTGGACATCGCGGCCCGTTCGGCCCGCCGGGAGCACGGGGTCCGGATCGCCTACATCTTCGACATCGCCGGCGAACTCGGCGCGCAGGCCGCGCAGGCCACCCTGGAGCACGCGCTCAGGTGGCCGCCCGAGGCGCTGACCGGGTTCGGGCTGGCGGGGATCGAGCAGGCGCGGCCGGCTTACGCCGAGGTGTTCCGGTCGGTGTTCGGCGCCGCGATCGCGGCCGGGCTGCGCAGCGTGCCGCACGCGGGCGAGATGTCGGGACCCGCGACGATCTGGGAGGCCGCGGACGGCCTGCGGGCCGAGCGGATCGGGCACGGCATCAGCTGCCTGGACGATCCCGCCCTGGTCGCGCGGCTGCGGGAGAGCCAGATTCCGCTCGAGGTGTGCCCGACGTCCAACGTCTGCACCCGGCAGGTCCCCTCCCTGGCCGCGCACCCGCTGCCGCGGCTGCTCGAACAGGGCCTGTTCGTGACGCTGAACAGCGATGACCCGCCGATGTTCGGGACCACGCTGACGCAGGAGTACCGGCGGGCGGCTGCGGCGTTCGGGCTGGGCCACCAGCAGCTGGCGGCCCTGGCGGCCAACGGGGTGCGGGCGTCGTTCCTGGACTCCGCCGCGAAGCAGGCCCTCCTGCAGGAGATCGAGGCCGTCGCCGCGACCGCCGGCGTCACGGCGCGAGGCTGAGAACGCAGGCGGACGGGGTGCGCGGGAGCGAGACGGAGAGCGTGCCTGCCCGGGCATCCCAGCGGATACCGGCGCCGGCGCCGGACGGGTACAGGATCCTGGCGGTGAGCGGCCGGCCGCGCAAGTGCGGGATGGGGAGCGTGGCCGCAGCGGGATCGTCCGCCGCGGTCGGGGCGCTCGTCGTGGCGAGGGCGGCGGGATGGCCGCTGGCCTCGGCGAGGGGGCCGCGGTGCCAGACGGTCAGGTAGCTGGCGTCCGGCGCGCGCAGGCCTAGCGCGACCCACGAGTCGGCCCACCCGGGCAAGCCCAGCGGCCAGAACGGCACCGCGGCGGCCAGGTCGGAGCGGATGGTCTTGTATACCCGCACCGCCTCGGCGACCAGTTCGCGCTGCGGGCGGCTCATCTGGTCCAGGTGGCCGGACAGGTGGACACGGCCTAGCATCGCGCCGCACAAGGTGAAGGCGATCTCGTCGTCGGTGAACTCCGGCTGCGGGTAGGCCCAGATGGCGGCCTGTTCCGGAGTCATGGCGGCGGGCGCCGCGGCCGCGATCGGCGGATAACGAAGGAAATCCTGCTGGTCGCTGGTGGACTGGACCTGGAGGCGGGCGAGCAGCGCGTAGTCGGTGCGCATGCCGCCGGACGAGCAGTTCTCGATGACCAGGCCCGGATGACGGTCCAGCGCCGCGTCCAGCCAGTCGAGGTGCGCCCGGTTCGCCGCCAGCAGGCCAGCGCCCAGGGCGAGGTTCCCCGTATCGGTCCCTGGCCCCACGCAGATGTTGTAATCCAGCTTGAGGTATCCGACGCCGAGGTCATCGACCAGGAAGTCCACTACCTCATCGAGGTGCTTTACCGCGGCAGGATGGCGCAGGTCCAGGTGATAGCGGCCATGTTCGACCACGAGACTGCCGTCCCGCTGGAAGAACGCCTCGGCCGGCAGTTTCCCGGCGACCGGGCTGTTGACGCCGACGACCTCCGGCTCGAGCCACAGGCCGGGAGTCATCCCCGCGGCCCGGATGTGACCGAGGACCTCGGCAATCCCGTTCGGGAACCGCGTGACCGAGGGCTTCCAGGCGCCTACCGTGTCCCACCAGCCCTCGTCAAGCCCGGTGTACCAGCCGGAGTCGATGCAGAAGTACTCCGCTCCCGTTTCCGCCGCCGCCGCGATCAGCGGCAGCAGCCGCTCGGTGGTGGGGTCGCCCATCAGGGTGTTCATGTAGTCGTTGAAGATCACCGGCAGGCGGCGGTGGTCATCGTGCTCGCGCCGGATGGCGCGCCGGCACGCGATGAGCCTGGCCATGGCTCCCTCGAACCCGTCATCGCTCACCACGACGGCCGCCGGAACCGTGGTGAACTTCTCGCCTGGCCCCAGCGTGATCCGCCAGTGGTGTTCGGCGTCCGCGGGGCCGAGGAGGGCGATATACGCGCCGGTGACGGCACCCCGCGACGCATGCCAGCCACCTGGCCCGGCCTCGTCGGACGCGCGGCGGCGGGTGCATTCTCCTACCTGCCAGTGCCAGGCCCCGTGGTGCTCGATTTGCCAGGCCCAGGCGTGGCCGGTGCGCCCGGCGATCACGGCACCCATCGGCAGGTAGGCACCAGATGACCAGGTGCCCTGGCTGGTAAGCCCGAACCTGCCACGCGGATCCGCGCCATGAACGCGACGGTTCAGGTCGGGCAGCGCATCACGGAGCGGCCTGCTCTGCCAGCGGCTCTCGGCGAGCCAGTCGTTCTCCGCCCACCGCACGTCGAGATCAGCCAGGGCCTCCGGGTGCTGAGCCGCGGGCCCGCCGGACCGGCCGCTGGACAGGCCGCCGCACAGGAACGAGGTCACGGATTCGACCGTCACCGGCTTGCGGCCGTGGTTGGACAGGCGGACCCAGGAGCGCAGGGCACCCTGGCCGATCAGGATGCGGTAGAACACTTCGGCCCGCAGGCCGGTGACCGGGTCGACGAGGTCAATGCGCAGTTCACGCCAGGATGAACCGGAGGAGCCTTCATGGTGACCTTCGCGATAGCCCGCGTAGCGGAAGCGGCTGCCGGCCGCGGACTCGCAGTAGCGACCGCCGGACCACATCCGGCCCTCGCCGGAGACGATGACGTCGAGCAGCGGCAGCGCCGCGCCGGTCGGGACGGGGGAAGCGGCATCCGCCGGGATGCTCGCCGGTCCGCCAGGAGCAGGCGGCGCGGCCGGCGGACGAGGCGGCGCGGTCAGCCTGGTCATCCTGGCCATCCCGTCTTCGTCCACGTCGATCCGCAGGTCCAGGGCGTCGTCGGACCAGCCGATGACGGTCCTGGCCATTTCAGTTCGGACGGCCAAGCGAGCCTCCTCGGCGCGTGCTCGTGGGCATTCGCGCGTGAAATCGTGACTTGCATGCTCTTGACGCACATGTTGTGACCGGTCACAATCCTTCCATGGTTGTGACCGGTCACACAAGTGGGTCGGCCCCCGATCCAGCGGACCCAGGGGCCGCGGCGGCCGGCCGGGGTGCGCGGTCGGTGAGCATCAGGGACGTGGCCGCCGCGGCCGGCGTCTCCTACCAGACCGTGTCCCGGGTGATCAACAGCCATCCGAGCGTCAGGGAATCGACCAGGGAACTTGTCCTGGCGACCATCGACGACCTCGGGTTCCGTCCCAACCGCGCCGCCCGCGCGCTGGCCGGGGGCCCCGTGCAGTCGGTCACGGTACTGACACCCAACACCACCCTGTACGGCTACATGGCCGCCCTGCAGGGCATCGAGGAGGCAGCGCGCGCCACGGGATTCGCGGTTGGCGTCCGTGTGGTCGAGTCAACCGCGCCCGAGGAGGTCAGCGACGCGGTGGCCCGAGCGATCGAGCCTGGCGGCGCGCTCATCGTCATCGCCTACGACGAGGCCGGGACCGCGGCGCTCGCCGCGGTCCCGGCTGAGGCGCCGATGGTGGCGATGGTCGAGGCCCCGGCGGGCGATGAGGGCCACGGCAAGCCGTGGGTCTGGCTGGACGACAGGCGGGCGGCCCTGGAGGCGACTCGCTACCTGCTCGGCCTGGGCCACCGGACGGTCCATTACCTGGCCATCCCGTCCTCGACCCACACTAGCCAGCGGCAGGCGGGCTGGCGGACCGCGCTCGAGGAAGCCGGCGCCATGGTCCCGGGCCCCGTCCAGTGCGGCTGGACACCCCAGTCCGGCTACCAGGCAGGACAGGCACTCGCCGTCGATCCGGACGTGACCGCGGTCCTGTGCGGCAACGACGACCTCGCTCTTGGCCTCATGCGGGCGATGCAAGAGGCGGGCCGCGCCATCCCGGCCGACATAAGCGTGGTCGGATTCGACGACACGCCAGTAGCGGGATTCCTCACCCCATCCCTCACCACCGTGCGCATGGACTTTGCCGAACTGGGCCGGGCCAGCTTCGCCTTGCTCCAGGCACTCCTCGAGCCGGAGACCGCCGTGCCTCCGGCACCATGGCCCGCGCCTGAACTGATCATCCGCGAAAGCGCGGGGCCGCCCCATCTGCCGCGCGGGTCATGCGGGACCCGCGCGGCAGGCACTCAATGCACGCCATAGCAAGGGAGCATCTCGTGATTGAGAAGATACACAGGCCGCGCCGCAGGCGCGAAAGTGCCGTCTTGCGCCCGAGGGCAAGACGCCCTCGGACACGACGCAGAGCGACGGCATCCACCGCGCTGCTCGCCACGAGCGCGGCCCTGCTCCTCGCCGCCTGCGGCGGCCCGGCCGCGTCGTCGAGCAGCAGTTCGTCATCGGGGGGAGTAGTGGACATCACCTGGCAGACCATGTGGTCGGGTAACACCCTCACGCTGCTCAGCCAGATGGTGAACAAGTTCAACGCCACTCATCCGAAGATCCACGTCACCGAGTCCAACATCCCGAGCGCGACCGGGGACGCGAAGCTGCTGTCCGAGATCGCGGCCGGCGACCCGCCGGACGTGTTCACCGAGTGGAACCCGGTGCTCGGCGAGTACGCCGCGGACGGCACCATCCAGTCGATGGCCCCGTACCTGACCGGCACCTACTCCGGCGTGGAGAAGTGGCTGTACCCGATCGCCCTGCAGGGCGGCGAGTACGGCGGCACGCTGTACGCGCTGCCGATGGGCATGAACTCCTGGGCGCTGTACTACAACAAGTCCATGCTGAAGGCGGCGGGCATCTCCTCGCCGCCCACCACGCTGGCCCAGCTCTACGCCGACCAGGCGAAAGAGTGGAAGATCTCCGGCGGCAAGCTGAAGCAGATCGGCTTCTACCCGAGCTACAACCAGGGCATGGAGTACTTCGACAGCTTCTTCGGCGCGGTGAACTGCTTCGACTCCTCGGGCAAGTACGACCTGACCAGCTGCCCGGGCGCGCAGGCCGAGGCGAAGTTCCTGGCCTCCTACGACAGCTACCCGTACTCGCTCGTCGCGGCCATGGCGACCGCGTACGGCGGGGTAGCGGGCGGCGATGACGACCCGTTCGTGGCCGGCAAGGAAGGGTTCGCCATGGACGGGCCCTGGGAAGGCGCGCAGAACATCCCGGTCACGAACTCGGCCATGGTCGGCAACTTCGGCGTCGTCCCGTTCCCCAACACGGTCGGTGGCCCGAGCACGTTCGGGCAGGGTAACTACAACATCATCCCGAAAGGTGCGGCGCATCCGCAGCAGGCATTGGAGTTCATCGCCTGGTTGGCCGGCTACAACAACGAGTCCTTCATGACGTCGCTCTACCCGAAGGGCGGCTGGATGCCGACCTCGCCGGCCGGCGCGGCCGCGCCCGCCTTCCAGGCGTGGCTCAAGGCTAACCCGTGGCTGAACGTGTTCATCGAGCAGATGTCGAGCCCGCTGTCGGTGACACCCAAGCTCACCCCCACCGAGTCCGAGTTCTTCACCGCAGAGGCCACCGCCTCCGAAAACATAGCCGAGAGGTCAGATAGCTGGCAGCAGGCGCTGACCTATATCGACCAGCAGGCCAACAGCGGTGCCGGCGGCTAGCCCCGCTCTAGCACCGAGACGACGGACGAGGCAGAGGCAGAGGCAGAGGCAGAGGCAGAAACACGCGATGGCAAGCACGGCAGTACACAAGGTCACGCCAACCAGGCTGATCCGGTGGCGGCAAACCCGGCTCGGGCTGCTGTTCATCAGCCCGTGGGTCATCGGGTTCTGCGTGTTCTACCTCTACCCGTTCTTCGCGACGCTGTACTACAGCTTCACGACGTTCACCGGGATCGGGAACCCGGTCTTCAAGGGGCTGGCGAACTACTCCGGCCTGCTGCACGACGCGACATTCCGTACCGCGCTGTTCAACACCTTCTACTACACGATCATCGAGGTGCCCTTCTCCACCGCGGCGGCGCTCGGGCTGGCGCTGCTGCTCAACATGAACGTGCGCGGCCAGGCGGTCTACCGGACCCTGTTCTACATCCCGTCGATCGTTCCTGTCGTCGCCTCGTCGCTGATCTTCGTCTGGATCTTCCAGCCGTCGTTCGGCATCGTGAACTCGCTGTTGTCCGACGTGCACATCAACGGCCCGGCATGGTTCTTCTCGATCCCGTGGTCCAAGCCGACGTTCATCCTGCTCGGGCTGTGGGGCCTCGGCCAGCCGATGGTGATCTACCTGGCGGCGTTGCAGGGAGTGCCCAAGGAGATGTACGAGGTGGCCTTGCTGGAAGGCGCCGGGCCGTGGCAGCGACTGCGCAAGGTGACGATCCCGATGATCAGCCCGATCATCCTGTTCAACGTGATCTTGTCGCTGGTGCTGTCCATCCAGTACTTCACTCAGGCGCAGGTGATCGAGTCCCCGTCTGGCAGCCCCGGCAGCTCGACCATGTTCTATGTCACGTACTACTACCAGCAGGCGTTCACGGACCTGCACCTCGGCTACGCGTCCGCGATGGCGTTCCTGCTGTTCATCCTGGTCCTGATCATCACCGTGGTACTGCTGAAGACGTCAAGGCGCTGGGTGTACTACGAGAACGAGCAGAGGTAACCAGCATGCAGATCGTATCTCCGCAGGTGACCTCGGCTAAGGGGGCGCCGTCGCAACGGCAGCCTGCGCTGCGGTCGCGCCGGGCCCTCCGCAGGCTCGGTGCCAGCCTCGGTAAGCACAGCGTGCTGATCGTGGTGTCCGCCATGTTCGCGCTGCCGCTGGTATGGATGGTCGGCACCTCCTTCAAGACGGCGCAGCAGGCGCTCACGCTGCCTGTCGTCTGGTGGCCGCACCCGTTCCTGTGGTCCAACTACCCGGACCTGTTCGCGGCATTGCCGTACTTCAGGTTCTTCTGGAACACGTTCCTTTACGCCGCTATCACCATCGTCGGCGTGTGCATATCGAGCAGCCTGACCGCTTACGGCTTCTCCCGGCTCAGATGGCCGGGCCGGGACGCCGTCTTCTACGTGATGCTGATGACGCTGATCCTGCCATTCGTCTGCACGCTGATCCCGCTGTTCGTGATGTACAAGCGGTTCGGCTGGATCGGCGGTTACCTGCCGCTGGAGGTGCCGACGTTCTTCGGCAGCTCGGTGTTCAGCACGTTCCTGCTCCGCCAGTTCTTCATGACGATCCCGCAGTCGCTGTCGGAAGCCGCGCGCATCGACGGGGCGAGCGAGTTCTACATCTACAGGCGGATCATCCTGCCGCTGGCGAAGCCGGCCATGGCGACCGTGATCCTCTTCCAGTTCATCTACTGCTGGAACGACTACCTGGGACCGCTGGTCTACATCAGCAACCAGAACTCCTACCCGCTGTCGCTGGGCCTAGCCCTGATCCTGGGCGACTACACGACGAACTGGGCATGGGTGATGGCGGGAGCCACGGCGGCGACCGCCCCGATCGTCATCCTGTTCTTCCTGACCCAGCGCACGTTCATCCAGGGGATCGCCCTGACCGGAACGAAGGGATGAGTGCCAGATGCCCATGAGCTCGCCGAACCGGCCAGCGGCCGGTCGCGCCGGCACCGCTTACCCATCCGGCGTGTCCGGTATATCCGGGATGTTCGGGACGCGGATCATGGCGGCGCTGGCCACGATGTTCAACTTCCTCGCGCTGAACCTGGTCCTGCTCATCGCGTCGCTGCCGGTCATCACGGCACCGGCGGCCCTGAACGCCGCTATGGTGGCCCTCGACCGGTGGCGCGGTGAGGGCGAGGATCGCGTCGTGCGCGAGTTCGCCATCACGCTGCGGTCCAGGCCGCCGCTGCGTACGACGCTGCTGACCGGCGTACCGCTCGCGGGGGTCGTCATCGGCCTGACCGAGGTACATCACTTCGTCCGGGGCGGCAGCCTGACGGACCGCGCTTACCTCGGGCTCGGCCTCGGCGCCCTGGTGATTACGCTCATGGCCCTGGGTTACGTGTTCCTGCTCGCCGCGCGGGACCCTGCCCTGCCGCCGGCCGGACTGTGGTCGTTGTGCGCTGCCCTGGCGATCAGGAATCTCCTGGTCACTGGGCCACTGTTCCTCATCGAGATAGCCGGCGTCACGGCCATCACGGTGATCGACCCGGCGCTGCTGCTCCTCGGAGCCCCGCTCCTGCTGCTCCAGTTGATGAGGCTCACCGCGCAAGTCGGTCTCCGCAGGGCCGCACGGATACAGCTCGGCGGCGCACCCAGCATCGACAAGATCGTCGTGGCTCCGGCAGCGCTACCGTAAGGGGCGGATCATGGCGGACGTGCGCGGCCACGGCGGCGCCGACGAGCGGATGCTGGCCGCGCTGTACGGCCCGAAGGATCCCGGCGGCGAACCCGAGCCCGGCGACGCGGCGCGCCAGAGCGCGAACCAGCGCGACGGCGCCTTCGCGCTGGCCGTCGGTGTCGCCGCCAACGAAAGCTTCCGTACCGGGCAGCCGGTGCGAATCGCCGACTTTATCGTGTTCAGCGAGCCCCGTGCCGGCAGCGGGTACGGGTAGGTATTACTCTGCCGGTACGGACGGGTAGGGGCCACCCGCCATATCAGGAACGAGGCTATGACCAGCCGTCAGCCGGGAGCTACGCCCACGCGTCAGTACTGGCTGCGGTTGCTGCCGCTGGCGCTGCTGATCATCCTGGGGCTGGCCGGGCTTAGGGGCGCGGTGGCGACACCGCGATGGGACGGGCCGTTGCACCGCGACGGCGTGGCCGTCGGCGTCGCCCTCGAGGTGGTGCTCCTGACCCTCTTCCTGGTCACGATCCGGCGCACCGCTTCAGGCAGCCAGGAGGCAGTCCCGCGCAAGCTGCGCGGCCTGCTCCTGTTCGCGCTGGGCGCGGGCGCGGTGGCCGTGGCCGTGGCGACGCTCGTCGGCCTGCACCTGCACGTGTTCGCGCCCCCACCTAAGACGCCGCGCCGCCCGGCGGCGCCCACCGCGACGCCCTCGCCTCCGGTGCTGCGGCCTGGTCCGGGACATGGCACGTTCTTCCATATCCCGGTGGCCGCGCTGCTGTACACCCTGCTCATCGTGGTACTGCTGACCGGGCTGGTGCTCAGCATCTGGTGGGCCAGGCGGCTGCGGCCCTCGATCGGGTCTCGCGAGGACGGCTTCATCGCCCATGACTCCGAGGACCTGCGCGAGGCGGTCGAGTCGGGCCGTTCGGCGCTGCGCACGGTCGACGACGCGCGGGCGGCCATCATCGCGTGCTATGTCGCGATGGAGACCAGCCTGGCCGAACGCGGCGCGGCCCGGGGCATCGCGGACACCCCCGACGAGCTGCTGGCGCGCGCCCGGCAGAGCGGCATCGTGCGCGGCACCGCGGCTGCCCGGCTGACGGCGCTGTTCTACGAGGCGAGGTTCTCCAGCCACCCCCTTGACCAGCGGCAGCGTGAGGCGGCGGAGCGGGCGCTCGACGAGCTGGCCGCCGCGCTGGCGGAAACCGGAGCCGCTGTATGAGCGGACCCGGGGAGGCGCGGGAGGACGACGGCACCGTCAGCCCGTGGCGCGGGACGACGCCGGAACTTCTCATCGCGGCCGCGGGAGTCCTCGCGGTGGCGGCAGCCGGGTACGCCATGGCCGGGTGGGCGGGGCTTGCCGTGGTGGCCGTCGGGACCGCGGCGACCGCCATGGCGGTGCTGCGCGTCCTGTTGCCCCAGGCCACGCCGGACCAGGCCAGGAAGGCCCGGGAGAAGGCGACCCCCCGGATGCTGAGCGGCTACTCGCACCGCAGGTTCGTCGTGCAGACCTCGACCTCCAGCCTCGGCTTCTACCACAGTGAGCTGCGGCCGGTGCTGGAGCACCTGCTGGCCGCCCGGCTAGCCGAGCGGCACGGCGTGCACCTGTACCAGGACCCCGAGGCCGCCCGCAGGCTGCTGTGCCGCAGCTCCCGTGACGCCGACCTGTGGCCGTGGATCGACCCTTCGGCCAGGCCGGAGACCTCCGCCCGCGGCGCTCCCGAGCAGCGGGGTATTCCCCGGCGCACCCTGGCGCGCCTCATCGACCGATTGGAGAAGCTTTGACCGCCCCCATCCGGACGACCGAACAGACCGCCCAGCTGTGCACGGCGATCCTGGACGAGCTCGAGCGGGCGGTCGTCGGCCGCCGCCGGACCCTGGAGCTGGTGCTGATCGGCATCCTGGCCGGCGGCCACGTCCTGCTCGAAGACCTGCCCGGGCTGGGCAAGACGCTGATCGCGCGGTCGTTCGCCCGGGTACTCGGCCTGGACTTCGCCCGCATCCAGTTCACCCCCGACCTGCTGCCCTCGGATGTGGTCGGCGCCCCGCTGTATGACCAGCGGTCGGCCGAGATGGTGTTCCGGCCGGGCCCGGTGTTCACCCAGCTGCTGCTGGCCGACGAGATCAACCGGACGCCGCCCAAGACGCAGGCGGCGCTGCTCGAGGCGATGGGCGAGGGCCAGGTGAGCGTGGACGGGCTGACCCGCAGGCTGCCCGAGCCGTTCATCGTCCTGGCCACGGACAACCCGATCGAGTACGAGGGCA
>Ga0187807_1000472_pt1 | contig 12715 bp, 13 predicted proteins | sample NC_wetland_sal_i_4_FD_132432 | JGI IMG/M metagenome (GOLD analysis project Ga0187807, IMG submission 132432) | Wetland sediment microbial communities from Neuse River Estuary, North Carolina, USA - ASW_2 | ecosystem: Environmental > Aquatic > Freshwater > Wetlands > Sediment | place: USA: North...
AGGGGTATTGGCCATTGTAGTATCATTTTTATGATACTACCCAATTTTAGGTACTAAAAAATAAGAATAAAGGATATGGTGATTTAAATGAAGTTCGTTGTAAGTCCAATGCATATAGTGAGTGTTGGAGGATATATAGTCGAAACAGAGTTCCCTTACAGAAACCTTATAGTGGTAAATCCAACGGAAGAACCAATTAAAATGGAGATCCCAGTATTTAAGGAAGAGTGGATTGAAGAACACCGTCAACTCGGACTTGAAATTACGCCAATAACAGAAAAGGACAGTTTTTTAAGTAATTTCAGAAAGGCTAAACTCAAACTAGAACAATTGAAAAAGGAAAAGGCAAATGGATAAAGTTTGTGAAGTTTTTACCTATTTTTTAATGGATTTGAGAAATTTCTAATTGATTCACTCTTTTTATTTTGTTTTTATAATTTTGTTTATTGGAATGCCTTATTCGTTGATCTTTTCAGATACCCTCATTGCCAGAGCACTAGCCAACATGATGGTTGGAAGTCCCTGTGATTTGGGTGCAAGTGATAGGTCAGCAATCCAGAGTCCCTCAGACAGTTCAGATGAACGCATAGATGAAACATCTTTCTTTTTTAGAGGTACAGTACCTCCAAGATGACCTCCATTGTACATTCCATTTACAAATGGGCCTGAAACTCCTGAAAGTTCCATAATATTTCTAGCTTGATCCAAAGCTCCCTCCAACTTTGCTTCATCTAGATCTGAAACTTCCTTTTCAACGGTACCATCTGCGAGTACGGTTCCGTTCTCCATATCTGCAAGTTTTACCATGATTCCCACCCTATCATTTAAGGAAACACTGCGCCATGGTTTATGGAAGTAATGTGAAAGTATGTCGATGTATGGAGATAAAATATAATCTTCTTGTGAACTGTACCATGCCATTGGTGGCTCACTTAACTGTCTTGAGTTTTTTAAGACTCCTCCTAGAGTTAAAACAATGTCGACCCATAACTTGTCTTCGCAATACAAACCTGATGCCTTTAATATTTGGGCAGTTCCAACTCCTCCTCCTGCTAGTACAACAGCATCCGCATGATATATCTTTGTTGCTTTACCAGACTCAACTGAAACTCCGTAAACTTGATTGTTACGTGTTAAAATTCTTTGAACTTTGGAAGATGTATGAAGCTTCGCCCCGTTTTCAAGGGCAATCTTCAATAATACACCAGAATCCCAACGTGCACCAGTGTGACAGCCCATCTCACAGAGTCCACATGATGTGCATTTATGAAATTCAACTCCTTTAGGTGTTGGAGTGGGGTTTAAATTCAATTCTTTGGCAGTTTCAAACATTTTTTTAGTAAGTGGTCTCCATCTATTTTTTGGGACAGAATTTATGTTAGTTTGGCTTTCGATGGCTTCAAATTCTGGAGTTAGATCTAATCCAAGCTCCTTCAGACCATGTTCTGCTCTTACCATATTTCCACATGATATGGCAGTACAACCTCCCTCTGTAACTCCCCTCACAACCACGAGTTTGTTACTTGATCTTGCAAGGTTCATATGGGGAAAAATTCTGCCTACGTTTTTTACGTTTCCAAGCAATCCTAACCGTTTTAAAGGTTCTGTCAATGTCATTTTCCTTGTAAATGGCTTGAATGGTTTTCCTGCTTCCAAAATTGTGACTTCATGACCTTTTGAAGACAATTCCTTGGCAGCAGCAGCACCTCCAGCTCCTGATCCTACTACAATCACGTTCATCAAATTCCCCCTTCAATATTTATACAGCCCTTACATCTTTTTGAGCCGGTTGTGATTTTTTCAACAAATTCCAAGTCCATGTAATCATTTAAACCTTTTAAAACACCTTTATCTGCGTGGCTTAAGATACAGCAGGTTTGGGGAGTGTAATAATTAGAAAGTGTGCATGAGTTAACCCAGAGAATGATGGTATTTTCAGATATTTCAGTGATAAAATCAATTCCAAGTACCCTGTAAAGTATTTTAGCAGCTTTCATGGTGTCATCAATGCTATCTTGTACTCCAAGAATGTTTCGTGCATGTTGACCAAGTTTAAAACCTGCTTCAAACATCTTTATCCTTCCTTCTATAATGGCCTGGGTTTCTCCCAGAAGGTCGATCAGTATTTTCACCCTTAAATTGTGTCCCAGTGCCATTTGCTTTCTTCTATCATCAGGATTTCCATTTAAATCAATCTGTTTTGGAGGTGATCCACCATGGTCCTTGATAAGTTGGTCAAGGTATTCGTTTGTAATGTCGGTTGTGCCTCTCAATTCCTGTTTAATTATGAATTGTGGGGTCCAGACAGATAATATTCTCAGTTTAATGCCCATATTCTTCACCATCTTCTCCAAAGTAGATGATTTCAGATCTTTTTTTCAGTAATTCATTCCAAGATTTGTCATATATCATGTTTACAGAAGATTCATTCTTTTTTAAGATATTTTGACGTTTTAATTTAAGATTGGCTGTGATATCTCCATGTTCGATTGAAAGCTCGTCCTTCATTACCATCCACTTCCTGATTCTTTCGGGGCTTGAAAGTCTCTGGTTAATTCTGTGAAGATCTCCTTTGAAATTTACAGGGTTGAAGGTGTCATCGATCCATATCATTGCTATGCAGTATGGTTTCTGATCTCCCACAAGCATGACTTCGGATACTCCTTCTAACAGTTTGATCATACCTTCAACTTTAAGAGGTCGAATACTTTTACCATAGGAGTTCACAATCATCTCTTTTTTTCTACCGGTAATCACTAAACTTCCATCTTCAGTCAGCTGGCCATAATCTCCTGTTTGTAACCAACCTTCTTTGAATTGATTTTTATTTTTTAGGGAGTTGTTGTAGTAACCTGAAGTTAACTGGGGGCCCCTGACAATTATCTCACCATCATCATTTGTTGAAATATGGGTATCTGGAAGTGGAGTGCCCACGGTTCCTATAATGTTGGATCCCAACCTGTTTATGGTCAGTAATGGTGCTTCAGTTAGGCCGTATGCATTGTGTATTTCGATTCCAATTTCATGAAATGCTTGAAGAAGTTCTTCGCTAATTGGCGCAGAACCCACTATTAACTGGGCACATTCATCAAGACCTGCCATTTTAAGGATGAATTTATTCAATATTTTTCCATATATACGATTCAATATAATATTTCTCGTGTTTAGGTACATATGTCCCAACCATTTCTGCTGAATTTTGGTCCAAATTTTTTCGTAGAACCTCGGTACTGAGAAGAAGATGGTTGGTCTAACCCTGGGTAGAGCAGCTTCAAGTTCATGGAAGTTCTCAAGAAAATAAATTTCAAGGGACGCAGGTGCGTAATAAGGAGAATATGTTCCTAAAATACCTTCAACAACATGGTTCATTGGTAAAAAAGATAAATATTTGATATTATTTGTTCTATCTATCCATGGGGGCATTGATGCAATAAATTCACCCATCCATCTCAAATTTCCATGGTTAAATTTTACTCCTGCAGGTTTTCCAGTTGTACCTGAAGTGTAACGTATAGTTGCAGTATCATCGAAGTCCACAGGTGCTAAAATTTTAGCAGGATCTTCATATGATACCTCAGTTTCAGAATTTAAAAACTCCTTCCAACCTATTATTTTTTGGTTTGGTTTGTAATCCCTGTAAAATGACACAACCGGAATGTTAATCTTTTTGGAATTATCCAGCAATTCTGGAGTGCCTAGAAATATTATAGATGCCTCACAATCCGCAATTATATCATTTATTTCATCCACTGGGCTTGTGTAGTATATTGGAACACTAACTGCACCTAATAATCCAATTGCTACATCTAGTGCTAGATAACGACTACCATTAAACCCCGCAATAGATATGCGGTCTCCTTTATTGATTTTCATGGCTTTAAGACCCATTAAAACCTTTGAAACCTGATTTTTAAAGTTGGAAGAGTTAACTTTGATGTATTCTCCATCAACAATATCATAATATAAAACTGGAAAACTTTTACTTTTCAGGCGATAAAGGATTTGTTCATGCACAGTTCGAGTGGAACGGTGAAAAAATCCATAGTAAAATGCAAAATCTAACAACCGAGGTAGATATTCCTCACATTTGAGTTTATATTTGCCCATGGACATTGCTGTGTTTTTGGTGTCGAAGACTCTATCTTCCTTCATGTACGGCTCAAGTTCATGAAGAACCCTCCCAACTCCATGTTTAGTGTTTAAAAATTTTTCTGCAACTGGGAGTAACGAATATAATGGCAAGTAAACAGGTTTGGGAAGTTTTAAACCCAGGTTTCTTTCTGCCCATTTTTTTACTAAATTTAACAGTTCATGAACAGTTGGATTGCTCTGATTAGGAGCAGTTAAATGGAATGTTTTACCAATTGAATTTTCATTTAATGTAATGGAACAAATTGCATCTGCAACATAATCTACTGGCACCAGATTAATCTTCAAATTTTTAGAAACAGGAAAAAATCGCAGTCCATTCATATAAATACGTATTAATGAGTATATGGTGTTGAATGTTTTGATGTAACCAGTAGAAGAATCACCCACAATCATTCCAGGTCTTAAAATCGCAGACGGTAGATCAGCCTTCCTAACAATTTCCTCTGCTTCGTATTTGCTTTGTTCGTAGTTAGTTTTAAATCCATATTCTCCACTTAAAAAGTCCTCTTCAATGAAACCCTTCCTTTTACCTGCAACGTATGCTGTGGAAATGTGAGAAAATTTCTTCAACTGGTAATTTTTAGCCTCTAAAGCTATTTCGACCATATTTTGGGTTCCACGAAGATTAATTTTTCTCAATTCTTCCATGGAACTATTTAACGTTAGATCGGCAGCTGCATGTATCATGTGGGTTACATTTTCAACCAGATATCTGTAATCTTTCTGATTTAACCCCAGTCTACCATGTGTTACGTCTCCAGTCATGATCATGATCTTGGACTTTTGAGAGTTAACTTTCTTCAATTCACCCATGAGTGTTTCAAATTCCCACCAGCTTCTTGAAAGATGTCTAAGAGCTTCTTCATAATTATTCCCTCTTATAAGTAATATTAATGATGTGTTAGGATTTTCTATTGATCTTTTAGCTATTTCTGTGCCCAAAAATCCAGTTGCTCCAGTTATGAAGATCACGTTTTTCAAACTTTCACATCCTGTACATGGTTTGATAAAAAGTTACTGAGGATTTTTTTGTTGTTTTGTGATAGTTTGAGCTGTTTTTGATAACATTTTTCAATTAATTCCTTGTTTTGATTTGGATTTTCAATGAGCTGGTCTACTCTCTTTGAAAGGATTTTCCATATTCCAGCCAGCTTAGAGTCAGTTTTTGGATAGGATAAAAGAAATTCTTTGTCTATTTTAATGTCTTTATACAAACCTTTAAGCCTTTGATCATGTCCAATTGCTATTTGGGGAACTGAATTTTTCATAGACAACACCCCTGCATGATATCTCGATGTTATTAAGAGTTCAAGACTTCTGAGAACTTCAGTCATCTGGGATGCGTTATATTTTCTGGCGGATACTATTAGGGCACTGTCAGAATGTTTCATTTTGTTCTTAATTTCAACTGCTATTTTTTCATCCAACTCTTCCATGCATATTATGATCAGGTTTTTATTGTGCTCTTCCACGATCCTGTCTGCTTCCTTGGCCCAATTGTCACTCAATTTTCGGCTTTTGATAACCCTAGATTTGGATCTTGAGAAGTAGTATGGCCATTTGTACAAGTCCGCTTTTCTCCCCCATGGCCTTATTACAACGGGCCAGAGATGAAAGTCCACAACTGCGATTCCTACAAAACCATTTCCATGGACAAGATTTTCAGAGTTCCATATCTTTTTAAGAATATTCTGATCTTGGAAGTTTGTTTTGAATGAAAATGCACAATCTGCAGTGTTTTTGATTGGTGCTTTCACACCAATGTCAATCAACCGGTTTCCCGCATATTTGGTTCTTGTAATTATAAGATCTGTTTTACTAGCTTCTCTTTTTACGAGAAATCTATTGAATCTAGATAGCTCTCCTGAGTCCACTGCGTATGCAATGCATGGGATACCATAGTTGAACGCGCACCTTGTAGTCCATAAAAAGGCCCATAAAAGAGCTGAAGTCCAAGTGTCCATGTAGCAACTTCCTTCCACAAGTAAAACAAGGTCCTGTTTTTTTACAATGTTCTTCAGTGCAAAGAAGTATATGGAAGGTATGGGTACAATTTTTAAGTGTTCATCTTCTTTTATGTATCTTCTGAGATTTTTTTCATTAAGTGTGGGAATGGTCAATTCCACATCATTTCCAAGAATATTTCTAACGTCTTCAATGATTGAAATTAATCTTGTTTCAGAACCTGTGTTGTTTGCTCCATTGTAACCCATTAAGAGGACTTTTTTAAATTTATTTAGATTTTTGTTCTTTATTTGAGTAGTTTCTTCAATTTCCATTTTTTTTGTCCAAAAAATTGGGTATCATTTCCCTAGTTTTTCTAATTTATGATTCTCAATACAAATTCTATTTATTTTCAATTTTTATAGATTCTAATATGAAATTTGAATGATCTATCATTTTTTTATAGGCCATGTCCATAAATGAGGAGTAATTTGTATCATATTTGAGTATGAAATACTCAAAGAATAGATACAATGCAAATGAAAAATATTCCCTAGCAAGGATTTTAGGATCGAACTCTTTTATCATACCATTTTTCATCATTTTTGTGAAAATGATTTCCCATTGGCTGATAGGGTACTCCAGAAGTTCGTTAATAAAAAATTTCTTGATTTTTTCGTTATGGAATACCTCAATTGACAAGATCCTCCAGATTTTTTCTGTTTTTGGGTTGGACATCCCAGTGATAAATTCTCTTGAACCTGTTTCAAAGAAAAGTTCAGGACTTTGAGAAATCAATTCATCGATTTCTTCTTCTGTCAAACTGTAAGTTCCCATTTCTTCTATTAAATGGTTAATAATGCTTTCAAGTATTGCTTCTTTATTTTTGTAGTGATTGTAGATTGAACTTTCCCTAATTCCCACTTTTCTACCTATTTCTCTCATAGATACTGCATCGTAACCCCTCTGAGAAAAAAGATTAACAGATGCTTCAAAAATACGTTCTTTGGTGTTTAAATTTTCATTGGGAATTTTTTCATATTTCATAAATTTTGCAACCACCTATTTTTCTTAGAATTTTCTTTAACTAACGAATGTTTGTTAGGGTTGCATTTTGTTATCATTAAACTAATACATAAATTTAACGAACGATTGTTAGGTATATTAAGATTGAATTAAAATTTATTCCAATAAAACTACTCACTTCATTGGTGAAAATAGGATGAAAGATCAAAATAAGGTTAAATGAATTTTTGGTAGTTTATTGTTTTAATATGGAAGAATTCCTCGTAAAAAAAATTAGTAATAATGTCTTTAATAAGTATATAAACACTTAAATATGGCCTATTTGGGTTATTTGGTACAAATACATGAAAGACGTATCTTAGAAAAAATTGGCATTTTAATTCTTTCAACAATGTATTAAAAAAATAGATTATGTCAAATCATCATATATCACTAAAATTGGGGGTTACTTAAACCCCCATAGTGACAATTAATTAATTTCTAACTCAGGATTTAGAGACATTACCTACAGATTCATTATTTCTGTCCATTACTACTACAACAATCAGTAATATAATGGCAATGACTGAAACTACTGTTCCAAACATGAATAATTTACTGAATGCATGGCTAAATGTAATCGCTCCACTTAAGGCAGCACCCAAGAAGAAAGAACCTGCTAATGGCCCTATGGTACCTCCAACTCCCTTAAACGTATTCAATATGCCTACTCCAGTACCTTCTTCATCCTTTGGCATGAATGATAACATGAGTACCTGAAATGCACTGAATGTAAAGCCCATTCCTATTCCAATTAGTATCAAAGCAATTGAGAGGCTAATTGAATCTTTAACGAAATAAGCCATGCTGAAGAGTCCCAAACTCAGAATAGGTGATCCTAATAAGAGCATGCATTTAGAACCAAACTTATCTATGAGTACTCCTCCTAATATTCCCATTATGAGGAGTGTTATAGATAAGGGAGTCAATAGGATACCACTGTTTTGCACATTCATATTTAGCACCAACTGGGCAAAGCTTGGAACGTATGTAAATGCTGTAAATGTTCCTAAACCGGTTAGTAAAATTGCTATATTGAGAGATAGAATTTTACCTTTCTTAAGTAGGGGAATATCCAATATAGGTTCTGGGACGCGTTTTTCATATAAAATTAATGATATGAACAACGCAATTGATACCATGAATAGTGGAAACACAGTTATATTTGTCAACGATATTGTTTGCACTCTTACTAAAGCTAATAGCATGGTTGCAATTGTACCTATGAGTAACAGTGAGCCCAAGTAATCTATATGTGGATTTTTTTCACCGTGACTTTCTCTGAATTTAGTTGCAAATAGTATCGCTAGGATACCTATAGGAATATTGACATAAAATATTGTTCTCCAACCAAAGTTTTGAATTAAGAATCCTCCAATATTTGGCCCGATAATCATTGCAAGTGATGAGGTGGCCATTAACACACCCATTGTTTTTCCCCTTTGATCTTCAGGAGCTGCATCATTCATTGTAGACAATGCCGATGGTAGGACTATACCTGCACCAATACCCTGTATGGCCATGGAAAATATTAAAGAGTAAATATCCCATGAAAAACTGGCTGTAAAAGAACCAATTATGAATGTGGCGACTCCCACAATGTACAATTTTTTTCTACCAAACATATCTGATAATTTCCCGGCAAGTGGCATTATTGCTGTCATAAATAACATTAACACAGTTAATGTCCATGATACCATCTCGTAAGAAGTATTCAAATCTTTAATCAATGTTGGTAATGCAGGAATGAAAATATATGCATCAATTCCTGTCATAAAAACTCCTAATGCTAACACCATCATAATAAAGAATGGTGAATCCCAGATCTTGTTGTTATTTGAATCATTTGTTGTATAACTACCCATTTTATCTCACTCGGTAAATTCAATTAGTTAACAGCTTAATTTGTTAATTTATTAATTACAATATCAGTTGTAAACTACATTACAACTTTAGTAGAATTCATGGTTATTAAACCTTTTGGTAAAGTTGTAAAATACATTACAACTAAAATTTAAATAGGTGGATAAAACATATCTTATTGAGATAATAGTTGTTATTTAATCACTAAATCAGGAGATTTTTATGGAGAAAATTCCACAAGAACTTATTAAATCATTAATGGAACTGGGACTTTTAGAATCAGAAGCTAAAATATATGTTGCACTATCCATGATGGATAATGCCGAAGTTAAGGAACTTATTAATCTTTTAGGCCTATCCAAACCTAACACATATGAAGGCCTCCGGATGCTTGAAGATAAAGGGTTAGTTGTACTCATCAATACTCGACCAATGGCTTATCAAGTTACACCTCCTGAAATTGGCCTTGAAATGTTATTAAAAACCCATTCAGATGCAAAAAAAGAGGCTGAAAAACTTTTTTCAACGATTGATAAAGAGAATTTTGTGGAAAAAACAACAGAGGTGTTGTTGCATGTGTTCGGTGAAAAAAGTATTGACTTTAAAATTAAGGATATGTTTGATAATGCAACTGAGAGTGTATATATAATCTCATCACCTCAATACATTAAATATTTTGAAAATTTAGATGGAGATAAACTTAATCTGGATATTACGATTTTTTCAGATGGAAATGGAACTGATGAAAGGTTAAAAAATTTTTTTGGGAATAAAAAGGGCAATTTTCAAATTATAAATGAAGAAAATGTAACTAACATGCATTCATCCAAAATTAAATGCTCAGAAGAACTTGAAGAATATAAAGAAGCTCTTTCAATTTTTGAATATAAAAATATGATGATTTTAATGGTGGATGATTCTGAAATTATGTATGTGCTACCTTTTTCAAAAAATACATTGAGTGCATTTAATACAAAGAATAAATCCTTGATAACGTTAATGAAGTTAGGATTAAAGAATATGACAAATCAACTCTCATGGGAATAAATGACTCGGTTGTTGGAATGGATCATGATAATTTTATTTAAGGGAGAATTTTCATAGTTATTTCAAGTCAAAATTAAGGAGAGCAACATGAAAGAATATGCCATTACAATAAAAGCTCATAACAAACCTGGCGTACTCCGGGATATCACAGAAATGATGGCTAAATGTGGGATAAATATATCTTACACTCATTTATTTGTAGAGAAAGATGGGTCTGCCTCAGTATACATGGAATTGGAGGATGTTAAGGATATTGAATCCCTTGCGCATAATATTAGGACCCATGGGAATGTGGATGATGTTATAACACACCCATCTCTGGGAGAAATCTACGGTAAAAGAATAATCATCATTGGTGGTGGGGCGCAAGTTGCCATGGTTGCGCAAGGAGCCATTACAGAGGCTGATCGGCACAATATCCGGGGTGAAAGAATAAGCGTAGATACAATTCCTTTAGTTGGAGAACAGGAACTTGCAGAAGCAGTATCTGCAGTTGCTAGACTTCCTAGAATCGGTGCGCTGGTGCTTGCAGGTTCACTCATGGGTGGTAGAATTTCTTTAGCAATTGAAGAAATTAAAAAGGAACATGATGTTACTGTGATAAGTCTCAATATGCCTGGAAGTGTTACTGAAAAGGCGGATCTCGTGGTTACAGATCCAGTACAAGCAGGGGTAATGGCAGTTATGGCTGTTGCTGATACGGCATTATTTGATATAAAAAAAATTGGGAAGAGAAAGTTTTAAATCCTTTTACAAAGGTTCTAACGTTCTTATTAATCTTTCAGCAGCAATTTTCACTTCGGTGTCCTTGATATTGCCACTTTTTGCAATTTTCAGTGCCATTTCCAGTACTTTGGGCACATCTTCGGCCGATATATTTTCAGCCATGTTGGTATAACTCTGATTTGGTATATCTTCCAATTCAACATTATTTTTTGCCATAATGTCCTTCATTTCTTGGCATTGTTTGATTAATTCTGGATCATCCTTCTTACTTTCACATTTAGCCATAAGTTCTTTATTTTTTTTATCGTCCATTTTAGCACCTATTACTAATTTATAGGTTTATAGGAACTTATATTTTGTTGAAGAAAAAAAGAATGTTATTCACACCAATTGGTTACAACTGAATATTCTGAATTATTTTATAAATAAATGAAGAAAAAAAAATTAATATGAGTTAACTCATTTCAATTGCTCTAATTAATCTGCTCGCAGCATTTTTAAGTTCAGTATCAGTTATATCTCCACTTTCTCGAACCTTTAATGCTAATTGTAGTACTTTTGAAACGTCTTTTGGAGTTAAATTTTCAGCCATGCCGAGGTAGGTTTGATTTGGGTCGTCTTCTAATGTAACATTTTTATCCTTCATCATACTTAGTAAAACTTCGCAAGAACCCATTACCGATGTATCATCCATGTTTTCACATTTTTTCATTAGTTCTTCAGCCTGCTTATCCATAAAATCACCATTGATATTATGTACCTGAGCAGATTTATATTTTTATCTTTACAAAACTATTTTCAAAAAATCTTCAACCTGATTCTAATGCTATTTTAAATGATTTACATACGTTTGAAGTTGTAATAAAAGAATATTAAATCTCCTAGTTGGATCAACAATTCTATATCTTAAAAAAAATATAATTAGTACTTGGTCATTGCAAGAAAATTGGATTAAAAAAAATTTATTCAATGTATATTTCTGTCGAGGGATTGTATGTCAATATATTGTGATACGATGGATGGACCTATAGTTAAAGCAGCGGAACTCGCATTAGAAATGGAAAATATTAACTATGTTTTACCGTTTGTAAAAATAGAATATGAAACTGAACTTAAAGAAGCGTTTGATAAGTCAGTTTCAGTTAGAGAGCTGAGTGGAGAAGCAGCTGAAATTGCAGACTACTGGTTTTTTGAAACTGCTGTTCGCCTTTACATGTTGGGTGCTGGAAAGCCATACTCTGGAATAAAGCAAGCTGGTATTAACAGAGAACATATAATTCTCAAAGCCCAGGATGCAGTAGAAAATCAAGATAAAACAGGTCTAGAAACTTTTTTGCTCGAATCGTTGAGGGATGCTATTGAAACGAAGTACGAGATTACGATATCACAAAATGATTATGATGTTAATGATACTGAAGCAGCAAGAAACTATCTGAATTCCCTTATGGATTTTGTAGAATTTTCCTACGAAATCTTAAAAATTATTGAATCATAGTATTCATCTTAATTAATTGATAAAAACTTGAAGGAGATAGAAAATGTCTGAAGAACTGAAATCAAAACCTTTAAAAGTAGAAGATCTCATTGAGTACCAAGAAAATGCTGTTGTGAGTCGTGAAATAATAAGGAAGGAAACAGGAACAGTTACTATTTTCGCTTTTGATAAGGGTGAAGGATTGAGTGAACACACTGCACCATTTGATGCAATGGTTCAAGTCGTTGATGGTACTGCAGAAATAATAATTTCAGGCTCAAAAAATGTGGTTAAAAAGGGAGAGCTTATTATCATGCCAGCAAATGAACCCCACGCGCTAAATGCTATTGAAAAATATAAGATGGTACTTACCATGATTAGATCCAACTGAAAGTGTTTATTAAGTTTTTAACCAACTCCAATTGTTTTAGTAGATTTATAAAT
>Ga0187807_1000473_pt1 | contig 12702 bp, 10 predicted proteins | sample NC_wetland_sal_i_4_FD_132432 | JGI IMG/M metagenome (GOLD analysis project Ga0187807, IMG submission 132432) | Wetland sediment microbial communities from Neuse River Estuary, North Carolina, USA - ASW_2 | ecosystem: Environmental > Aquatic > Freshwater > Wetlands > Sediment | place: USA: North...
ATCACCTGGGCCGTCTGGGTCATGGTGGCCTGGGCGTCGCTCATCGCCCGGGCGATGCCGAAGTCCATGACCTTGATGTCGCCGTTGCGGGTCACCATCACGTTGCCCGGCTTGATGTCGCGGTGCACGATGCCGGCCTGGTGGCTGTAGTCCAGGGCGCGCAGCACCCCGTCGATGATCTCCAGCGACCGCTCCGGCAGCAACCGGTGACCTTCCTGCAGCAGGTCACGCACTGTGCGGCCGTCCACGTACTCCATGACGATGTACGGCACGGGGAGGCCCGTGGCCATGTCCTCGCCGGTGTCGTAGACCGCCACGATGGACGGGTGGTTGAGCGAGGCCGCCGACTGCGCCTCGCGGCGGAACCTGGCCTGGAATATCTGGTCCCTGGCGAGGTCGGCGCGCAGCGTCTTGATCGCGACGATCCGATCAAGCCGGATGTCACGCGCCCGGTACACCTCGGCCATGCCGCCGCGGCCCACCACGCCATCGAGTTCGTAGCGGCCGCCGAGTAGACGGGGCTGTGTCATATCTCGCACTGTGCCAAACCACCCTGCGTTTTTTCTAGTGTCTCTAGGACGTCGGCGTAGGAGAAGACGACGACGGTGTCACTGTCGGCGACGCCGAGCTGGTCGGGGTCGGTGAGCTGCTCGCCGAGGCGGACGGGCTCGCCGACTGGGAGGTCTTCGGGGACGATGTCGGTTTAACGGACTTCGTCGGCTTAGGGTTGCCGACGGTGCGGCTTGGCGAGGTTCTCGGCTGCACCACCACCACACTAGAAGGTGTCGGACTGGAGTCCGGGCTGACGGTGGTGGGGGACGGCCTGACGCTCGGTGTGTTCGGCTGCCGCGCCGTGCTGCCTGTATTTCCGCTGGTCTGGCCCGTGGAATGACTACTCAGGTACAGGCCGGTCGCGACCGCTGCGGCACACAGGACCGCGGTCGAGCCCGCGGCCACCAGCTGGCGGCGCCGACCAGGGCGGCGCCGACTACCGCCACGCGGCCGACGGGAGCCGGGGCCTTCGTCGCCGAGCAGGGCACCGGTCGCCGCGGGCGGCAGGTCCGCCCGGGTGGCGCCCAGGTATTCGGCGGAATCCGCGGACCCGCCCAGGGCCAGTGCGTCCCGCAGTACGTCGGCGCGATCGGCGACCACCCGGACGCTGGCGGGCCGCTCCTCCGGCGTCTTGGCCAGCATGTGGTAGACCAGATCGCTGACCGGCTGCGGCACGTCCGGGGGCAGCGCGGGCACCGGCTCGTGCTTGTGCGCGAACGCGATCGCCAGCGGCTCGCTGGCCGTGAAGGGCGGATGCCCGGCCAGGCATTCGTAGGCGACCACACCGAGGGAGTAGATGTCAGAGGCATCGGTCACCTGGGCGCCGGTGGCCTGCTCAGGCGATACGTACATCGCCGTGCCCATCACCATGCCGGTCTCGGTCAGGTGTGACGCCTGCGCCGCGGCTACCGCGGTGGCGATGCCGAAGTCGGTGATCTTCGTGGTGCCGCCCGCGGCGACCAGCAGGTTGCCTGGCTTGATGTCACGGTGCACGATGCCGGCCTGGTGCGCGGCGTCGAGCGCGCGCGCCGCCTGGCTGATGATGTCCAGCGTGGCGTCCGGGGAAAGCCGGCCCGCCCGGGCCAGGATCGCGGACAGCGGATCGCCGTTGACCAGCTCCATGACCAGGTACGCGCCGCCGAACTCCGAGGACTCGCCGTAGTCGTAGACCCGTGCGATGCCTGGATGGGACAAGCTTGCCGCGTACCGCGCCTCGGCGCGGAACCTGGCCAGGAACGCCTCGTCGCCGGCCCGTCCGGTGGGCAGCAGCTTGATCGCGACAGCGCGATTGAGCAGGTCATCCTGGCCGCGCCACACCTCGCCCATGCCGCCGGCCGCTATGCGGTCGGTCAGCCGGTAGCGGCCAGCCAGCAGATAGTCGCTCACTGATTCCTCAGGGTTTTCAGGTACGCCTGGATGACCTGCACAGCGATGGGTGCGGCCGCAGAGGCGCCGTAACCGCCGCCTTGAATTATGACGCCGACGGCGATGTCCGGGTTGGCTCCGTAGGGGGCAAAGGCGGTGAAGGCCGCGTCGTCCAGCCCAGTGACCGTGCCGGTCTCGGCCGTGCCGGTCTTGCCCGCGATGACGAGGCCGCCCTCGTTCTGGGCATTGAAGGCGAACGAGGTGCCGTTGGAGTCCTGCACCACGGCGCGCATCATCTGTCCCACGCTATTGGCAACGGACGGGGAGACCGGCTGGCTCAACACGGACTGCGGTGTCACCTGGACCGTGCTCAGGTCGCTGGCGGTGACCTGCTGCACCAGGTAGGGCTTCATCAGCGTGCCGTTGTTGGCGATGGCCGCGGCGAACATGGCTTCCTGCAGCGGGGTGACGGTGTCGCTGAACTGGCCGATCGCCGAGAAGGCGGTCAGCGCCAGGCTGGCCGGTATCACGTAGTTGCTCTGCGCCACGGGCAGCGGGATGGTCAGGTTCGGGTTGTTCATGCCGAACTTCTCGGCCATGGCGTTGAGCGTCGACGCGCCGAGGTTCATGCCGATCTTGCCGAAGGTGGTGTCGCAGGACTGGGCGAATGCCGTGATCAGCGGCGCCTGGCCGCTCCCGTTGCCGCAGGTCTCGCCGAGGTCGTTGGTCAGCACGTGGCTGGTCTGCGGCAGCGTGAGCTGGGTCGGCGAGTCGACGTTGGTGTTGATCGTGGTGCTGGGATTCTGCGTCAGCAGCGCCGAGCTCGTCACGATCTTGAACGTCGAGCCGGGCGGGTACGTCCCCTCCAGTGCCCGGTTGAGCAGCGGCTGGGTCTTGTCGGCGAGCAGCTGGTTGTCGTTCTTGATGAGCTGGGAACCGTCGTGCACGGCTAGCAGGGCCGGGTTATAGCTCGGGTAGCTGGCCATGGCGAGGATCGCCCCGGTCTTCGGGTTGAGCGCCACGACCCCGCCCGGCTTGCCGAGGGCCGCGAGCGCATTGTAGGCCGCGGCCTGTGCCTTGGAGTTGATCGTGACCTCAACGGTGGCGCCCTTGGTCGTCTTGCCGGTGATCAGGTCGATGACCTTCCTGACGTCAAGCGCGGAGTCGTTGCCCGACAGCAGCGAGTTCTCCGCCAACTCGATGCCGGTCTGGCTGTAGAGCGTGTCGTAGCCGGTCACCGGGGCGTACTCGGGACCCAAGGGGTAGGACCGCTGGTACTTGATGGAGTCGTCGGGATTGGTGCTCAGCTTGGACGCCGCGATGGTCACGCCGTCGGAGGTGACGATGCTGCCGCGCTCGTACTGGTTCTGCGCCGCGTAGAACGCGCGGGAGTTACCCGGCTTGCTCGCCAGGCTGGCGGGTTCGAAGCCCTGCAGGTAGTTGACGTTGATCAGCAGCAGCAGGAACATCACCAGGACGGCGATCGATATCCGGCGCAGCGCCCGGTTCACAGCGTCACCACCTGCGTCAGTCCCTCGTCCTGTATCGGCCGCGGCGGCGGGCGCCGCGCGGTGTCGCTGAGCCGGGCCAGAAAGGCGATCAGCATCCAGCTCGCGACCAGCGAGGACCCGCCCTGGGACAGGAACGGGGTGGTGATGCCGGTCAGCGGGATGAGCCGGGTCACGCCGCCGACGATGACGAACACCTGCAGCGCGAGCATGAACGACAGGCCGCCCGCCAGCAGCTTGGAGAACGGGTCCTTGACCAGCATCGCGGTCCGCAGCCCGCGCTGCACGATCAGGCCGTAGATCAGCAGGATGGCCATCAGCCCGGCCAGCCCGAGTTCCTCGCCGAACGCGCTGATCACCAGGTCACTCTGCACCAGCGGGGTGATGTACGGCTGGCCGCCACCCAGGCCCTTGCCGAGCAGGCCGCCGCTGGCCATGCCGTACAGGCCCTGGACGAGCTGGTAGGCGTTGTTGGACGGATTCTGCCCGACGAACGGATGCAGCCAGATGTCGAATCGTTCCCCGACATGGGCGAACAGCTTGCTCGCGGCGAACGCGCCCGCCACGAACATGACGAAGCCGAGCAGCAGCCACGAAGTCCGCGAGGTGGCGATGTACAGCATCGCCACGAACAGGCCCATGAACACCGCGCTGGTGCCGACGTCGCTCTCGAAGACGAGCAGCAGCAGGCTGGCCGCCCAGGCCACCAGGATCGGGCCGAGGTCCCGCGCCCGGGGCAGGTCGATGCCGAGCACCCGCCGGCCGGCCAGCGCCAGCACGTCCCGCTTGGCCACCAGGTAGCCGGCGAACGAGATGGCCAGCGCCAGCTTGGCGAACTCCTCCGGCTGGATGGTGAACGTGCCGAGCCGAATCTGGATCTTGGCGCCGGCGACCTCGCTGATCGAGGCCGGCAGCAGCGCGGGCAGTGCCAGCAGCAAGATCCCGATCGCGCCGAGCGTGTAGGTATAGCGCTGCAGCACGCGCGGCTCGCGGATGAGGGCGAGCACCGCGACGAAGCACCCGATGCCGAGGGCCGTGTAGACCACCTGGATCTCGGTCGCCGACGAGCTCAGCGGAGCGGTCAGCAGGTTCCCCTGCGCCGCCAGCCGGTAGGTCATCACGACACCCAAGCCGTTCAGCAGGGCCGCGAGCGGCAGCAGCAACGGGTCCGCGAACGGAGCGAACCTCCGCATGGCCAGGTGGGCGATCACCACCATGACCACGAAAGGCGCCATGTACTCGACGATCCCCGAGGGCAGCGTGCCCTTGAGGCTGAAACCCACGTTCGCGAAGGCGAACGCGGTGAGCGCGACGGCGAAAGCGAGCATGATCAGCTCGGTGCGCCGCCTGCTGCGGGCCACCGGGACCAGCGGACCCGTCGGGTCAACGGTCGGCGACGGGGCGGTGATGCTGCTCACGTGTGCCCTGTGGTCGGGACGAGGGTACTGGCCGCGATGCCGAACGCCGTGGACGGCGGGCACATCGCCGCGGCCTTCGGCGGCTGCGGGCCCGGGTTGGGGGGGATTTTGGGCTGGGGTTTCTTTGCCTGCTTGGCCAGCTTGGCCCGCGCCACCGCGGCCTGGTAGGCGTCGTCCTGCGTCACCCAGTCCCGCAGCGCGGTGTATTGCTGCTGGCACGCGGTGACCGCGCTGCGGACGTTTGTGACGATCGCCTGGGCGTTGCCCAGGCTGGTGGCCGTGTCGGTGGCCTTCACGGTCTGCTGATAGGGCGCCGGTACCTGGGCGAGCTCGATCCCGGTCTGCTGGTAGGGCTTGGACAGGTTGATCCCGGCGATCCGCTGGTTGACGCCACGGTAGATGACCACCTGGCCCTTGCTGTCCGCCCCGACGTAGTACTGGTCCTGGCTCCACCGCCAGAAGACGTAGATGCCGCCGACGATGACGGCCACCAGCACCACCAGCGAGGTGGTCACGATCGGCCAGCGGCGCCGGCCGGATCGCCTGGCGCGTTTCGGCTGGGCGCGATGGCTGCGCCGGGCTCCGGCCATCCTCGGGTCGGTACCGTTCTCGGTCGCCACCGCGAGCGGCATAGAGGCCGGGTCCAACTCGTCGACGGCCACCATCGGCTGCGGGGCGGTGGTCGACGACCGCCCGCGGCCGCCGTAGGAACCCCCGAATTGGTTGTCCTGATGATTATCGACGCCGCCGAACGGGCTTACCTGGGCGGTACCGTCGGTGCTCAGCATCGGATCGCTGACGTTCGCCGCGGCGCCAGCCATGATCGGGGTCCCGGTGGCCGGCACCCGGGACGTGGCCGTGTCCACGACATCGGCCACGATGCAGGTGATGTTGTCCGGGCCGCCGCCGTGCAGCGCGAGCTCGATCAGGTGGCGTGTGACGGCCTCGGGGTCACCAATGGTGGCCAGCGTCTCGCGCAGTGTCTCGTCGCTGACCACGCCGGACAGCCCGTCCGAGCAGAGCAGGTAGCGGTCGCCCACCTGGCCGTCGTGCACGGACAGGTCGGGCTCGGCGACCGACCGGCCGTCAAGCGCCCGCAGCAGCAGCGAGCGCTGCGGGTGGGTGGAGACGTCATCGGCGCTGATCCGGCCCTCGTCGACCAGCGACTGCACCAGCGTGTGGTCGTGGGTGATCTGGTAGAGCTCGCCTTCCCGGAGCAGGTAACCGCGCGAATCGCCGATGTGGCACACTGCCGCGTGCCCGTCGGACCAGAACAGCGCGGTCAGCGTGGTGCCCATGCCCTCGACCGCCGGGTCGGCGATGATCATCTCCTGCAGCCGGGTGTTGGCCGCGACGACCGCAGAAGACAGTTCCGCCAGCATGTCACCGCCGGGCGGTTCGGAGTCGAGTTTCGCCATCGAGGCGATGGTCAGGGAGCTGGCCACCTCGCCCGCGGCGTGGCCGCCCATCCCGTCCGCGACTGCGAGCAGGCGAGGCCCCGCGTACGCCGAGTCCTCGTTTCCTTCACGGAGGAGGCCGACGTCGGAACGTACCGCATAGCGGAGTACAAGTGTCATCTGCGCAGTTCCAGAACGGTCTTACCGATGCGGATCGGCACGCCCAATGGCACTGGCATCGGCCGCGTCACCTTCTGCCGGTCCAGGTAGGTGCCATTGGTCGAACCGAGATCCTCGACGATCCACTGACCGTCCTGCGGGAAAATCCGGGCATGTCGGCTTGAAGCGTAGTCGTCGTTGAGCACCAGCGTGGCATCATTGGCCCGCCCGAGAGTGATCTGTTGCTGGGCGAGATCAAGGCTGGTGCCTTTCAGCGCGCCGGCCGTCACCACCAGAAACCGCGGCGACCCGCGCCCGGCCCGGGGCGGCCTGGCCGGACGACCCTGGCGCGGCGCCTGAGGCTGGCGCATCTTGCCCCGCCTGGCCGTCGTGGACGAGCCGCCGAGCAGGTCAGTGCGGACGACTCCGATGGCCGCTATGACGAAAAGCCACAGCACGGCCAGGAACGCCACCCTGATGATGGTGAGAGACAGCGCGTTCATCTGTGGCTACGCCCTTGGACCCTAGTAGCTGGTGCGCGAGTAAGCAGTGCCCTGGCCATCCTCGCGGTCCTGGCCATCCTGGTGGAAGATCAGCGTGGTCCGGCCCAGCGAGACCTGGGTCCCGTCGGTGAGCGCCACCCGCCTGATCGGCTGGCCGTTGACGAAGGTGCCGTTGGTGGAGCTCAGATCGACCAGGACGACCTGGTCGTTCTCCACCCTTAGCTCCGCGTGATGCCTGGACACGCCCGGATCCACCAGCCGGAGGTCACAGTCCGTGCCCCGGCCGAGCAGCGTCACCGGCGTCTGCAGCTCGTAGATGTGCTGGTCACCGCCGGCCGGGCCGCCGGGAGCTCCAGGTCCGGAGACCAGCAGCCGTGGGTTGCCGGGGAATCCGCGCCCCTGCGTCCGTGGCAGGTCGCTGGCCGGAAGCCTGATCTCGCCGCCCTCGATGGTCGAGCCCCGGATGACGCCGGACCGGATCCGGAACGTGCCCGTGGTTATGTCGGGCACCCCTTCGAACCGCATCCGCACCGGCCCTACGAACGAGTAGCCCTGTTCCTTGGCGTAGTCCCGGGCCAGGTTGGCCAGCTCGACACCCAGGCTCTCGGCGTACACGTCGAGGCGCTCATGGTCGCTCTCGGCCAGTTCGACGACAAAGTCGTTGGGCACCAGGGTGCGTCCCTTGGCCACGATGGCCGCCCGGTCGTCCATCTCACGCTGGACCGCGCTGGCCACCTCGACTGGCTGCAGCTCGGACCTGAAGGCGCGCGCGAAGGCACCCTCTACCATGCCTTCAAGACGACGCTCGAAGCGCTGCAGAACTCCCAACGTGCCACCTCCCTTCACGTCCCTCGCCCCTGATGGTATCCGGGGCGCGGGAGCGCTTGCGGTCGTGCTAACCTACTCGTTGCCCAGGGCGGGTGGCGGAACGGCAGACGCGCACGGTTCAGGTCCGTGTGTCCGAAAGGACGTGAGGGTTCAAATCCCTCCTCGCCCACACATGAGGTGCACTCCGGGCCTGAAAGGCACGCGGGCACACGTTACGGAACGACAATCACGGGGCAGCGGGCATGGCGGGCCAGCCATCCGGAGACGGAACCCGCGACCCGATGCCAGATGTGCTTCGGCGCCCCGATCACGAGCGCGTCCGCGCTGAACTCCTCGGCGGCTGCGGCTAGCTCCCTGGCCGGACTGCCCCGCCTGGTGCGGACGTGCACATCCACTTCGGCATGCCCGGTCACCTGGTCGAGCTCGGCGAGCAGCCAGCGTTCCAGCGCCTCGGTGTCGCGGGGCACGCCGACGACCTGACCGGTCAGCGGCTCGCAGTAGACCCCGGTCGAGCACACGTACACGACGAGCAGTGGCCTGCCGAGCCGCTGGGATACGCCGGCCGCGTACGCCAGCGCGTTGCGGCTCGACTCGGAACCGTCGAAGCCCGCGATGACCGGGTGCTCGAGCCTGAGCGCCGACGACGCAAGCTCGGCGAGCGGAGCCGGCTCGGGAACCTCAGCGCCGGATTCCTCGGTGCTGGTTTCCTTAGGGCTGGTTTCCTTCGGGCTGGTTTCCTCAGCGCCGGTTTCCGCCATGATCTCATCGGGTCCTTGGGACGACGTCGGGGCAGGCCGTCCTGGCTGGCCCGGTTGGGGCTGGCCCGGTCCCGGTTGGCCCGGCGATGGGCTTGACTCTGCCTGGTCCATAGTCCGCGTCCTAGCGGAAGACCGCTTCCTCGACAGCCATACTGTGATGAATGCCCCGGGATGAACGGCCTTACTCGTATTTGAAAAGCACTATAGATCAGCGCGCGACCATATGGTGAGTACTCACTGGTGTCCACGTGGCACGATGTTCAGGTGACCGCAGAGCAAGCGGGGACGATCAGCAGCCGCACGGACGCGACGGCTCGTGCCGTGATCGAATGTGCCGCCGATGCGATCGTCGCGTTCAGCACCGACCGCACCGTGATGCTGTGGAATCCCGCGGCGGAGCGGATGTTCGGCTGGGCCGCGGCCGAGGTCATCGGCCTCGAGCCGCAGATTATCCCGGAGGAGCTGAAAGCCGAGCACAACGCGGTACTGGAGCGGGTCAGGGGCGGCGGCCAGATCTCCTTCGCGACCCGCAGGATCCGTAAGGACAGCACGGTCATCGACGTGCGGATCGACACCAGCGCGCTGATCGACGGCGCGGGCGAGGTGACGGGCTGGGTCAACGTCTGCCACCAGGCCGGGGAAGACGACGTGGCCAGGCACTACATGGCCGAGCGGGCCCGGGTGGTCCGCCGTCTGGGCGACGTGGTCGCCGACATGAACGCCCAGCGCGACCTGGAGTCGGTACTCGACCGCATCGCGGCCAGCCTGCGCGAGCTGACCAGTGCCGACGCCGGCGGTTTCGTGCTGATCGAGGACGACACGCTCAGGCTGGTCAGCACGGCCGGGTTGCCGGCCCGGCTGCGCGGCCGGACCGCGACGTTGTCCAGCAGCCTGGTCGGCGAGCTGATGCACTCAGGCAAGACGGTCATGATGGCGACCGGCGAATCGGGCGGCTTCGACGACCTGATCTGGTCGGCGCTGCCCGGCCTGCACACGATCGCGCTCGGCCTGTCGCACGTGGCGGGCAAGCCCTACGGCGCGCTGTACGCGCTCTACAGCAGGCGCAAGCTCAGCCATGTCGAGCTGGAACTGCTCGAATTGCTGGCCGGGCACGCCGGCGTGGCCCTGACCAACGCGATGGCGTTCGAGGAGGTGGTCAGGCAGCGAGCCCACGAGCGGGCAGTCATCGACGGCAGCGCCGACGGCATCGCCGTGCTGGATGCGGCCGGCCTGGTGCGGCAGTGGAATCCGGCCGCCCACCGGATCACCGGTACGCCGGCGCAGGACGCCATCGGCAAACCGCCGTCGTTCCCGCTGCCTGATCCGGGTTCGACGCTCACCCATAAACTGCCGAACGGGCGCTGGCTCGACGTCCTGTGCACCTCGCTCGCCGACAGCGGGGAGCTGGTCATCGACTTCCGTGACGTCACCGCCGCCAAGGAGCTTGAGGAAGCGAAGGACCTGTTCCTGGCCACCACCAGCCACGAGCTGCGGACGCCCATCACCGTCGTGCAGGGATTCGCCAGCACGCTGGCGAGCCGGTGGGACCAGCTCGCCGACACAGAAAGACGCGCCGCGGTGCGGACCATCGCGGAGCGAGCCGGGTCGCTCGGCAGGCTGGTCGAGCAGCTGCTGCTCGGCTCGCGAGCCGGGGCCGACCAAATACCTGTCAGCAACGGCCCGTTCGACCTTGGAGCCGTCCTGCACGGAGCCGCCGCCGCGTTCCGGCCGCTGTCGGACAAGCACGTCGTCGTGGCAGACATCCCCGCCGATCTGCCGGCCGCCAGTGGCGACACCATGGCCACCGACATTATCGTCGGGCAGCTGCTCGAGAACGCCATCAAGTACTCGCCCGACGGCGGCACGGTCAACATCCGGGCCCAGGTGACAGTGGGTGGGGACTGGATCGAGGTCACGGTGGAAGACGAGGGCATCGGCATCGCCGACGGCGACCATGAGCGCATCTTCGACCGGTTCTTCCAGGGCGAGGCCGGCGACCGCCGCAGGTTCGGCGGCGTCGGCATCGGCCTGTTCATCGTCCGCCGCCTGGCCGAGGCGCAGCACGGCGAGGTCACCGCCGGCTCGCGTCCCTCCGGTGGGACGGTCATGTCCCTGCGTCTGCGGCCCGCCGCGGGCCAAGGCTGATGCGCCGGCCGCAAGCTGTGCCCATATCCGGGCCCATATCCGGGCCCTTGCCCGGGCCTTTACTCGGCGGCGCTGTGCTCGCTGTCTGCGGGCCTGTCCCGCTTGCGTGGTTCGCCCCCGGTGGCTTCCAGGTAGGCGTCGACGATCGCCGGGACGTCGTAGCCCTGCCGCATGACCTTGCCTTTTTCCAGCCAGATCACCCGGTTGCAGCTCGCCTCGATCTCCGCCAGGTTGTGTGCGACGAGGAACACCGTGCCCGCTTCGCCGCGGAGCTGGACGATCCGTTCGTGGCTCTTGGCCCGGAAGTTCGCGTCGCCGGTGGCCAGCGCCTCGTCGATCATCAGGATCTCGTGGTTCTTGGCAGAGGCGATGGAGAACCTCAGCCGCTGCGCCATCCCGGTCGAGTAGGTGCGCATGGGGTAATCGATGAAATTGCCAACTCCCGAGAAGTCCACGATGGACTGGTAGCGGTCCTTGGTCTCCTGTGGGGTCATGCCCATGGCAAGGCAGCCGAGCACGACGTTCCGCTCTCCGGTCAGGTCGTCGAGCAGCGCGGCGTTGACGCCGAGCAGCGCGGCCTGGCCGCTGGTATAGACGCAGCCCTGCTCGGGCGGGAGCAGCCCGGCGATCGCCTGCAGCAGCGTTGACTTGCCCGAGCCGTTCCGGCCGATGATGCCGACGGCGTCGCCGTGGTTGATCACGAAGGAGATGCCCCTGATCGCGTGCACCTCGCGAACCGACGGGCGCCGCTGTCGCTTGACCACCCGCATGAGCGCGGTCGCCGCGGTGCCCTTGTCGCCCCCCGCGCCGTAGACGCGGTAGACCACGTGCAGGTCGTCGACGACCACGGTGGGCTCGGGCCCGTTACCCACGCCCGTACCTCGTTTCCGCTTCCCAGAAGAACACGAACCCGACCACGAGCGCCACGATCGCCCAGCCGATGCCCCACAGCCACAGCCCGTTCATCGTCACCGTCCCGTGGCAATAGGCGCTGAATTCCAGGCGGGGTCCCTTGGTGGCGGCATGGTAGAGAGCGCAATTGGCCGCGTTGTACGGTTTGCTGCCTGGCCAGGCATTTCGCTGCGACTGCAGTATCGCGTTCCGCATCAGGCTGATGTAGACGGCGGCGGGGTTGATCTGCAGCAGATAGGTGAGTGTCGGATGATGCCGCAGCGAGCTGATCGTCTGGATGCTGAACATCACCCCGGAGGCGTACATCCAGGTCCGGACGACAAACGGCATCAGCTGGCTGAAATCGTCGGCGCCGGCGCCCAGGCGGGCCAGGAACAAGCCCATGCCGACGTTGAAGACGGCCTGCATTAGCAGGGCCGGGATGGCCAGCAGCCAGTACCAGGTCAGCGGCTCGCCTGTCGCCAGCACGATGACGGAAAGCACGAGCATGGACATGACGAGCTGCTCGAGCTCGATCAGCACGTACCCGATCGGCAGGCAGCCGCGCGGGAAGGGGAGCGCCCTGATCAGCGGCAGGCTGTCCGGCATGACCCGGGACGTGGTGATGAACGCCCGCTGGGTGAAGTTGAAGACGAAGATCCCGGTGATGAGGAAGGCCAGGAAGTTCGGCACCCCGCGGCTGGTGTTGAGGATGAGGCCGAAGATCAGGTAGTAGACCGCCGCGTTCAGCAGCGGGGTGAGCACCTGCCAGAGCTGGCCGAGCCTCGCCTCGGTGTACATGGCGACGTTGCGCGCGGTGGCGAAGCCCACGATGAAGTGGCGCCGTGCCCATAGCTGGCCGGCGTAGGCCAAGACGCCCGGCCGGGCGGCGCTCGGCTTGAGCCGGTACCTGGCGGCCAGTTCGGCGAGCGGCTCGTCCGGCAGGGCTGACGGATCAATCTCGGGGATCGCCAGGTCGTCGGTCAGCGTGCCTGGGCCGCCCTGGTCACGTGCTCGCTCCCTCATGGGGGCGAGCCTATGGTGCGCCGGGCGAGCGGCGCGCTGCGGAATAGACGGACAACCTTCACGGTGAGACGTTACCGTGCCGGCGGCGGGTGCCGGAGCCACCGGGGGTTTCTCCTGAGACGCCGTTACCGTTCAGATATCTGAAGTGCCTG
>Ga0187807_1000474_pt1 | contig 12696 bp, 10 predicted proteins | sample NC_wetland_sal_i_4_FD_132432 | JGI IMG/M metagenome (GOLD analysis project Ga0187807, IMG submission 132432) | Wetland sediment microbial communities from Neuse River Estuary, North Carolina, USA - ASW_2 | ecosystem: Environmental > Aquatic > Freshwater > Wetlands > Sediment | place: USA: North...
CCGATGACCAGGATCCGCTGTTCGTCCCAGCGCAGCGGCAGGTCGCCGAGGAAGCGGCCGACGCGCGCGACGGCCTGCCGCCAGCTTTCCCCGCCCGGGTAGGGCCGGTCCAGGTGCTCGCGCCGGGCAGCGTGCAGCTCGGCCACGGGCATCCCGTTGCGCTGCCCGTAGTCGCATTCGCGCAGCCGCCAGTCATACAGCACCGGGATCACCGATCCGCCGAAGGCGATCGAGGCGGTTTCGGCCGCGCGGGCCAGGTCGGAGCTGAACACGGCGGTGATTCCGTCGCTCGTTCGGCGATGACCCAGCTGCCGGGCCTGCGCCCGGCCGCGCGCGGACAACTGGCCCGGCAGCCAGCCGGTGGCACGCCCCTCCTCGTTGTCCACGGTGGTGGAATGGGTCTCAAAGACCAGCTCGATAGCCACCAGCCAACCCTAGGCGGACACTCCGGAATTGTCGGCGGCCAGGCGGAAGTGGTCCGACAGGGTCCGCAGGACCGGAACGAGCTTGGGCGGGTCCAGGACCTGGAAGTCGAAGCCCTTGAGGGCAACGTAGACGGCGAGCTCGTCCAGCGAGTCGGATCGCGTGTGCAGCACTTCGCCGCCCTGGAGGCACCCGACCTCCTCACCGCCGACGTGCGTGAGTTCTTCCGCGGCCTGGCCGGATTATCCGGTGCCGAGGAGGTGCCCGGATACCCGGGCCAGGTGAGTGCGCATCGCCGTGGTGGCCCGGTCCGCGTCCCGCAGCCGGAGGGCGGCCACGATCTCCTCGTGGTCTCGCCGGTATTCATCCCGCCGGGCGGCCGAGGCATTGCGCCGCTTCAGGTCACCCCACATCCGCCCGTGCCGGGCCCGCTCCACCTCCGAGTACAACCGGATCAGCAGAGGGCTGCGCGTCGCCGCGATAATCGACCGGTGCAGGGCGGCGTCCCAGACCTCGAACTCGTCGTGATCCGCCGCCCGCTCCCCGCCGCGCAGGCAGCGATCCATCTCCGCGAAGTCGCGGGCGGTGGCCCAGGCCACGACCAGGGACATGGCGGTCGGTTCGAACAGGCGCCTGACCGCCATCACGTCGGCCGGCGCGTAGTCGGCGGCCCCTGACAGCCCGCCCGGAGCCGGGATCTCGCCATCGGCCGCTGGGGCGTCGGCCGCTGGGGTCTCGGCCGCTGGGGTCTCGGCCGCTGGGGTCTGGCCCGCGGCCGGCTCTGGTCCGGGTGCGTCAGGGCCGTGGCGGCGGAGAAAGGTACCCCGGCCCACTTCGCGGGAGACGTGTCCCTCGGCCTGGAGCACTGCCATGGCATGCCGTATGGCCGCGCGGGAAACCCCGAGATCGGCGGCGAGCTGCCGCTCGGTCGGCAGGCGCGTGCCGTGGCCCGCGCCGCCCCGCTCGGACTCCGCCAGGATGAGCGCCGCGAGCGCCCTACGCTGCAGGGCCGAGTTATCGCTGGCCATATTCTGAACCAATCTAACCAATTACTCCACGCGACAAGATTCTTACACCAATTTACCTGAATGTCACGCATTGACCTCCTCAGATCGTCGTGCCTATGATGCAGCCAATCAACTGACAGAACCAATCAGTCTATGAAACCAAAATGGTCCAACCCAATGGTTCGGCCTAGCCGAACCAAGGTGCAGCGCCGGACCACGGGCAGCAGAGCCGAAACGACACGACACGACACGACAAGGAGATTTGGCTCGTGAGACTCGCCACCCTAATGACGACAAGCGGACCGCGCCTGCACGTCCGGGCGCACGGCGGCGGGTACGTGGACATCGCAGCGGCGACCGGCGACGAGCGGTTCGCGGCGTTCGAGACCTTCGTCGCGGTCGGCCCGGCCGCGACGGAAGCCGCCCGCGGCCTGCAGGACCGCGACGGCCGCGAGTGCCCGCTATCCGATTTCGGCCCTGCGGTGCCCGCGCCAGAGCGCATACTCTGCCTCGGCCTGAACTACAGCGAACACGCGCTCGAGGGCGGGCGGGCCGTGCCGACCTGGCCGGACACGTTTGTGCGAGCTCAGCAGACGGTCCTGGGTCCGTACGCCGACCTCGTCAAGCCGGCCCTGACCTCCTCGTTCGACTACGAAGGCGAGCTAGGCATCGTCATCGGGGCGGGCGGGCGCTACATCCCCGCCAGCAAGGCGATCGACGCGATCGCCGGGTTCACCGTGCTGAACGACGCGTCGGCGCGGGACTGGCAGCGGGCGGGCAGCCAGTGGACGCCCGGGAAGAACTTCGACGGCTCCATGCCCATCGGCCCGGAGGTCGTCACGCCGGACGAGGTGGACGTCGCCGACGTGGCGCTCACTACCGTGCTCAACGGCCAGGTCATGCAGTCGGCGCGCACCTCGCAGATGCTCGTCGACGTACCGAGCGCCGTGGAGTTCTTCTCCTCGTTCACGACGCTGCGGCCCGGTGATGTCATCGCCACCGGGACGCCGGGAGGCGTCGGCTTCGCCCGCAAGCCTCCGGTCTGGCTCCAGCCGGGGGACGTTATCGAGATCACGATCGAGGGCATTGGCACCATCCGCAACCGCGTGGTCGCCGAGTCGGGCGACCGCTCCGGCTGGCGATGGCAGCCAAGCCCCTCTTCCGGCGGCCTGTAGCCAGGGCCCTGTGCCCCAAGGCCTGGCCTCCCCTGGCAAGAACTCTCACCGCAGAGGGGACGAACATGACGACCATCGCCAGAACACGAAGATCAGAAAGAACCGCGTTGCGGGCATCCGGCCGCAGGCCGCGGACCGCGTGGCGTGCCGCCGCCGCGCTGACCGCCGCCGGGCTCGCGGCGGCGGGCCTGGCCGCCTGCAGCTCCAGCTCGAGCAGCAGCGGCGCTACCAGCGGTAATACCGGCGCAAGCAGCTCCTCGCTGGTCGTCGCCGATCTGGCGCCGTTCAGCGGACCGGACGCCGCTCTCGGCCCCACCTACCTGGTGTCCTGCGACGGTGCCACGGCGGCGATCAACAACGTCGGCGGCGTCCTCGGCCACAAGCTCACCTGCAAGGGCGTGGACACTAGGGGAGACCCCGCGGACGCGGTGCCCGCCACCCGGCAGATGTTCGCCACCACGCCCAACCTCGCCCTGGTCATCGGCGTCACCTCCGACGAGGCGGCGAGCGTGGTACCGGTCATCAACGCGAACAAGATGGTCGTGTTCGGGATGACCGGCCAGTCGGAGTTCGACTCCACCCACTTCCAGTACTTCTACCGGCTGGTTCCGCCGGACCTTGAAGAGTCCTACGCGATGATCGCGATCGCGCAGCAACTCGGCTACAAGCGGATCGCGCTGGCGTTCGGCAACGACATCGGCTCCCAGACGTTCATCTCACCTGCCATCAGCGCGATCAGCAAGGCCGGAATGACGCTGGCGGCGAACGAGACCCTCGACCTGTCCGCGAGCACCTTCCGGACCGAGGCCGACAAGATCGTCGCCGCGCATCCGGACGTGATCCTCACCGAGGCGCTCGGCCCGGCGGACGCGACGTTCCTCTCCGAGGTGAAACAGCTCAACGGCGGCAAGATGATCCCGGTCATCGGGACCTCGGCCACGATCTCCCCGGACTGGTACAAGTCCGTGGCCGCGGCGATCGGCGCGTCGACGCTGGCGAGCAGCTACCACGCGGACAACCTGGTCACCGAGACCAGCGGGCCCGCGTACACCCCGTTCTACAACGCGATCATGTCGGAGCAGGGCAAGGTTGGCAGCACCGGCAACTTCTCCACCTACCTGACCGCGCCGGGCGCTGTGCACTTGTACGACGGAATCAACCTGGCCGCGCTCGCGATGGTCGAGGCGAAGTCCACCGTGCCGAGCGTGTACGCGCCGTATATCGCCAAGATCGGTGACGGCTCGTCGGGCGCCGTGGTCGTGTACTCGTACGCGCAGGGGATCGCCGCGCTCAAGGCGGGCAAGGCCATCCGCTACGAAGGGCCAGGCGGCCCGACCAGCTTCGACTCCTATAACGACTCGACCGGCATCTTCCAGACCGACACCTACAGCAGCTCGGGTGCCGTCCAGGTGGCCGGCACCATCACCGCCGCGCAGCTGCGCGCGGTGTCGTAACGAAGTACCAGAACAAAAGCGTGCCTACCGGTAATCGTAAGGAAAGCCGATGAGCTTGTTCCTCGCGTCGTTCGGCTTCGGCCTGGTGACCGCGGCGGTGCTGGCGATCGCGGCCGTCGGTTTCACGATGCAGTTCGCCGTGACCGACGTGCTGAACCTCGCTTACGGCGCGGTGATGATCGCCTCGGCGTTCGTCGCCTACGCGCTCAACCAGGCGGGGGTCAACGTGTGGGTAGGCATGCTGGCCGCTGCCGCGGCCGGAGCGGTCGGGTCGGTCCTGCTCAACACGGGGATCTACACGCCGTTCCAGCGCCGCGGCAGCGCGCCGATCACGATGGTGATCGTCTCGCTCGGGATGACGCTCATCATCGAGTTCGGGCTGCAGGCGATCGTGGGCGGTACCAACGTGTCGTACACGATGAGCCAGGGACCGACGGTCAAGGCGGGCGGCCTGATCCTCACCACGGTCCAGCTGGTAATCATCGGGCTGGCCGTCGTGGTGATGGCGGCCGTGCACGGGCTGCTCCGTTACACCAAACTCGGCAAGGCGATGCGGGCCACGGCGGCGAACCGCTCGCTGGCCCGCAATTGCGGCATCAGGACGGACCGGGTCGTGACCCTGACCTGGGCGCTGACCGGCGTGCTCTGCGGCATCGCCGGCACGGTCTTCGCGATGAACAACGGCAGCTTCGGGGCGACCAGCGCGGACCTGTTCCTGGTGGTGATCCTCGCGGCCGTCTTCCTCGGCGGGCCCGGCCAGGCCTACGGCGCCATGGTCGGCGCCGTCATCATCGGGCTCGCCACCGAGATCAGCGCGGCCTACATCACCCCGTCGTACAAGGACGTGATCGCCTTCCTGGTGCTGCTGATCGTGATGGCGGTACGGCCGGGCGGCGTGCTGGGGGCGACGGCCTGATGAGCAGCGCGCAGCTTTTCTACGTCATCAACCTGCTCATCTACGCCGGCGTCGACATCATCGCCTGCCTCGGCCTGAGCCAGCAGTTCGGCGTCGCCGGGGTCACCAACTTCGGCTTCATCATCTTCCAGGCGGCCGGCGCGTACACCGCGGCGATCCTGTCGCTGCCCAACCAGTCCGCCAACGGCGCGTTCCAGTCCTACATCGGCGGGTGGAACCTGCCGTGGCCTATCCCGTGGATCGGCGCGATGATCGTGGGGGGCCTGCTCGCGCTGCCGTTCACGTTCCTGGTCGGGCGGCGGCTGCGCGGCGACTTCGCCGCGGTCGGGCTCCTCGTCACCGCCGTCATGGCGAACCTGCTCGTCACCAACTACCGGCCGCTGCTGAACGGGGCCGCCGGCCTTTCCCTGGTCCCCGCGCCATTGCAAAGTAAATACAACCCGCTGTCGGCGGGGTACCAGTGGCTGTACGCGGCGGTCACGCTCGTCCTGGCGGCCGCGGTCTTCCTGCTGGTGCGGCGGGTGACCGAATCACCCTACGGGCGGTCACTGCGGGCGATGCGCGACAACGACATCGTGGCCGACTCGCTGGGCAAGAACCTGCTCTCGCTGCGCGCCGCGATACTCGTGCTCGGCGGGGCGCTGGCCGCGCTGAGCGGCGCGATCCTGGTCGGGTTCATCAACACGTGGGCGCCGTCGGCGTGGGGCTACGCGGAGACCATCGTGCTGTTCGCGGCCGTGATCATCGGCGGCGCGGGCAACCATTGGGGGGCCGTGCTCGGCGCGATCCTGGTGCCGGTCGGCTTCGAGGAGGCCACCAGGTACATCCCCACGTTCGGGCCGCCCGGGCTGGTCGACGACCTGCAATGGGTCGCGATCGGGCTGCTAATCGTGGTCTTTCTCTGGTTCCGGCCGCAAGGGGTGCTGCCCGAGCGCCGCCGCAGGATCGGCGCCGGCGCGCCGCCCGAACCCGTCGAGATACCGAACGAGGATGTCGTGACACTGGCTGGCTCGCTGCGGGCGCCTGGGCTGGCTGATGCGATGGGCCAGGACGGATCCGCGGTCCGCGTCACCGGGCGCCCCATCACTCGTTCGGTACCTTCTTCTGTTGAAGCGGACGGGGGAGTGGTGCTGCGCACGGTCGACGTGACCCGTGATTTCGGTGGCGTGCACGCCGTCGCCGGCGTGTCCATCGAGGTGCGGCGCGGCACCTTGACCGGCCTCATCGGCCCCAACGGCGCCGGTAAGTCCACGTTGCTCGCCATGCTGGCCGGCACCATGCCGGTCACCTCCGGGCAGGTGATCTACGCCGGGGCCGACGTCACCAGTGTGCCCGCCTACCGCCGCGCCCGGCTGGGGCTGGTCCGGACGTTTCAGCTGGCCAGCGAGTTCAAGCGGCTCACCGTGATGGAGAACCTGCTCAGCGCGGTGCCGGTCAACCGGGGAGACTCGCTGGCGGGGGCGCTGCGCGGGCGCCGCTACTGGCGGCCGGATGAGGAGGCGGCGATCGCCCGCGCGCGGGCGCTGCTCGACCGGTTCGGCCTGTCCGGTTACGCGGACACCTACGCCGGCGACCTGAGCGGCGGTCAGCGCAGGCTGACCGAGATCATGCGCGCGCTGATGACCGAGCCGACCATGCTCCTGCTCGACGAGCCGATGGCCGGGGTCCACCCGCGGCTCGCGCGCCAGATCGGGGCACAGTTGCTCGGCCTGTGCGCCGAGGGTATGACCATCCTCATGGTGGAGCACGAACTGGCCATCATGGACGAGTTCTGCGACCCGGTGATCGTGATGGCCGAAGGCACCGTGCTGGCGACCGGGACGATGGCGGCCTTGCGGGCCCGTACCGAGGTGGTGGAGGCGTACCTTGTCGGCTGAACCAGCGCCATCTGAGTCAGGGCCATCTGAGTCAGGGTCATCTGAGTCAGGGCCGGGAGTGCTGCGCGCCGAGGAGGTCCGGGCCGGGTACGGCGCCGGCGACATCATCCACGGCGTATCGCTCTCGGTCGCGCCCCGGACCGTCGCGTCCGTGGTCGGCCCGAACGGATCGGGCAAGTCCACTCTGATGAAGGCCCTGACCGGCGTGATCCGGCTCTCCTCCGGCCGGGTGCTCGTCGGCGACCGCGACATCAGCGGCCTGCCGCCGGAGGAGGTCGCGCGGGCCGGGGTCGGGTACGTGCCGCAGATCGATGACGTCTTCCCGCCGCTTACCGTCAGGGAGAACCTGGAGATGGGCGGTTACCTGCTGGCCGGCCGTCAGGTGAGCGTACGGATCGACCATGTAGTCAGCGTGTTTCCCCGGCTCGGCCAGATGCTGACCCGGCGGGCCGGCCGGCTGAGCGGCGGCGAGCGGAAGATGCTGGCCATGGGCCGGGTCCTGATGCTCCAGCCCGCCGTGTTCCTGCTGGACGAGCCGACGGCCAACCTGGCCCCGAAGGTGGCGGCCGAACTGCTCACCGGGCACGTCCGGGCACTGGCCGAAGCGGGTGCCGCGGTGCTCGTCGTCGAGCAGCGGGCCAAGGCCGCGCTGGCCATCTCCGACTACACCTACGTGCTCGGCGGCGGGCAGGTGCTGATGGCCGACACCCCGGCGCGCCTTTCCGCGAGCCAGGAGTTCACCGAGTCCTTCTTCGGCGCCGTCCCGCAGAGCCCGAAATTACGCTGAACCCAGGGTTCGCCGGAGGGCGCCCACCCACACCAAAAGCCGCCTATGCACCCATGCGAAATTATTGTGGATACCTACACCCCTGATAGGGGGTATAGGTATCTGCAATAACGAAAAACGGGCATGAGGAGAGGGGTTCCAGTGCGCGTTCGCGAAGCGGCGGACCTCTCGGAGGATCTCCGCGTCTTCGAGCGCCATGACCATGAACCCGCCATGACCATGAACCCGCCGTGACCCGCCGCTTCGAACCCGCCGTGACCCGCCGCTTCGGTCACGTGGAGTTCTGGTTGCGTGGCATCGCCATCACGGCCTGAGCTTCGGGGCTCACCGAGGACGTAATGGGGATGTCGCGCTCAGACAGGTGAAGCGTGCGTCGCGATTCGCTCATTGCCCGTCCGGTCGAGGTGGGAGGGGCCGCCTGGTACGGCCAAGGTGAGGCTTCGCAACGCCGAACCGATCCGCGTCGGCTGACCCGAGCGTGGGGTGGCCGGGACGCCTGCCGGCGATAGATCAAGCTCTGGTGCCAGGACCACCTGCCCAGGCACCTGCTACAGCCGCACCGGCGGCCCGGCCAGCGAATCAATTCCGCAACTACTTGCATACGGACAGTACTGTCACACGATGACAAAGGACCGGCCCTAACTTGGCTTCGCGGTACTGACCGGAGGTGGTGCCGACCCGGCCGCCGAACACCCGGTTCATATGACTCTGGTCGGCGAAGCCGCACTGATGGGCCACCTCAGCCAGCGGGATTCCCGTCCGCCGCAGCAGCGTCTTGGCCTTGGCGACGCGTTCGTCCATCACGTAGGCATGCGGCGTCGCGCCGGTCGACTGCTTGAACCGCCGGGCGAACTGGAAGCGGCTCATATCCACGAAGTCGGCCAGATCGCCGACGCTGAGGTTGTCTTGCAAGTGCTCATGAACGTAGTCACGGACGGCCCGCTCCTGCGCGGAGCTCAGGCCAGCGGTACCGTCCGGCTCGCGGAACAGGACGTGGACATGCTTGCGGAGGATGTACACCCCGAGCTGGCAGGCCAGGGATTCCACCAGCAGCCTGCTGCCGATTCCGCCACGGGCGGCCTCCCTCGCCAGGAGCATCGCGATCCGGTGGATATCGGGGTCGTCGGCCTTCACCTCGTCGAGGAGCTCGACCTCCGCTACTTCCCGCTCGTACATCTCCTGGCAGGTCCGGGCCAGCTCGGCTTGAGTCAGGTAGACGTGCACGACCTCGATGCGGCGCGGCCACGCCCAGTGTGACTCGACCGCCCTGGTGAGCAGGGACACATCACCCGGACCGACCTGCTCGTCGACCCAGTCGCCCCCGACGCGCCGGTGCATGGGGGTGGTCCCGCGCCGGTAGGCAACGATGACGTAATCGCGCAGCGACGGCACCTCGACATCTGAGCCGGCGTACTGGTATCCGCGCACTGACAGGCCCGGCCAGCCCTCTTCCGGGCTGCGCACGGTGAGCCTGCCGGGAACCCATCTCGGAAGCTGGTCCGGCTCGATCGGGGTGAAGGCGGACATTCAGATCACCTTGCTGACTTCTGGCGCCATCGTACGCTCGGCGGCCCGGGCCGGCCTAGAACACCGGCGCACGATCGTCCAACCGGCAGCACAGGCGTCCAAGCCGAGGCGGCCCTTCCAGCGCATGCTCGACAGGACAGGGTCGCCGCGAGGGTGCGGCCGATCCCCGGAACCATCCACGGAGGACCGGACATGTCAACCGTGCCGAGCTCATCGCAGGCCCCGTCCCGGCCTGCCGTCGACGTCGAGGCCGTGGTCATCGGCGCCGGCTTCTCCGGCCTGTACATGCTGCACCGGCTGCGCAACGTCATGGGGCTGACGGTGCGGCTATTCGAGGTCGGCGACGGGGTAGGCGGCACCTGGTACTGGAACCGCTATCCGGGGGCGCGCAGCGATTCCGACAGCTACGTCTACTGCTACTCCTTTGATGAGGATCTCTTGCAGAAGTGGACGTGGAGCGAGCGCTACCCCGAGCAGCACGAGATCAGGGCGTACCTCGAGCACGTGGCCGAGCGGTTCGACCTGAACCGCGACATCACGCTCGGTACCCGGGTCACGGCGGCGGCGTTCGACGAGGAGACCGGCACCTGGACGGTCCGGACCGACACCGGTGAGGCGGTCAGGACGCGCTACCTCATCACCGGGGTCGGGGCACTGTCGGCGTCGAACATCCCGGACTTCCCTGGTATCGACTCTTTCCGGGGCGACTCCTACCACACAGGCCAGTGGCCGCACGAGGGCGTCGACTTCACCGGTAAGCGAGTTGGCGTCATCGGCACCGGCGCGAGCGCCGTCCAGGCCGTCCCGCTGATCGCTAGGCAGGCGGCCGACCTGACGGTGTTCCAGCGCACCGCCAACTACGTCGTCCCGGCCCGCAACGGCCCGGTGGATCCGGAGGTCATCGCGGCCCGCAAGCGGGACTACCAGGGGATCTGGAACCGCGTTCGGGCATCCTACTTCGGCTTCGAGCTCAACTTCATCGAGAAGGGAGCGCTGGAAGTTTCCCCCGAGGAGCGCGAGCGCGAGCTCATGGCCCGCTGGGAGCAGGGCGGGTTCGGCATCTGGCTCGGCAGCTACGTCGACATCTTCTTCAACGACGAGGCGAACGCGACCGTCAGGGAGTTCCTGCACGACCGAATCCGCGAGACGGTCGATGACCCGGAGACCGCCGAGCTGCTGATCCCGAAGGGCTACCCGTTCGGCTGCAAGCGCAACCCGCTCGACTCTGGCTACTTCGAGACCTTCAACCTGCCCCACGTCCACCTCGTCGACGTGAAGTCGAACCCGATCGCGGCGATCACGGAGCAGGGGGTCCGTCTCGAAGACGGCACCGAGTTCACGTTGGACGCGATCGTCTACGCCACCGGGTTCGACGCGATGACCGGACCGCTGAACGCGATCGACATCCGCGGGCGGGGCGGCCAGCTGCTACGGGACAAGTGGGCTGAAGGACCGCGCACCTACCTCGGACTGACGAGCGCCGGGTTCCCGAACCTGTTCATGATCACTGGCCCGCAGAGCCCTTCGGTGCTGTCCAACATGCCGGTGTCGATCGAGCAGCATGTCGAGTTCATCGGCCGGATCATCGGCGACATGCGCGCTCGCGGCGCCGAGACGATCGAGCCAACCAGGCAGGCCGAGGACGCCTGGGTCGCCCACAACCAGGAGCTGGCCGAGGCCACGCTGTTCCCGACGGCGGACACCTGGTACATGGGCGCCAACATCCCGGGCAAGCCGCGCGTGTTCCTCCCCCACCTGGGCTTCGTCGGCCCCTACCGGCAGAAGTGCGACGAGGTCGCCGCCAATGGCTACGAAGGCTTCGTCTTCGATGGCGGGCAGCTCGTCGAGGCCGATCCTGTCTCGTCCTGAGCCGCGGGAAAGCCGCCAGCGGGGGAAGAATAGCCACGAGCCGATGAGGAGGACACCGCAGTGATCAGCAACCCGTTCTACAGTCAGGAGTTCCACGGCGACTACGACGTAGTCAGCATCGGCGGCCTCGATCTCGAGGAAGGCGGCCGGATCCCGGACTGCCAGCTCGCCGTGGCTAGCTTCGGCGAGCTCAACGTGGCGAAGGACAACGCCATCCTCATCACCAGCTGGTACTCCGGCACCCATCAGATCTGGCGTGACGTCTACATCGGGCCCGAGCACGCGCTGAACCCGGAGCGGTACTTCATCGTGGCGGTTGACCAGATCGGCAGCGGGCTTTCGACCTCTCCGCATAACGCCGACGGTGCCAACGCCGGCATCGCCATGTCGAAGTTCCCGCATGTGCGGATCGGCGACGACGTGGTGGCCCAGGAGCGGCTCCTGCGCGAGCACTTCGGCATCGAGCGGCTGGCCCTGGTCACGGGCGGCTCGATGGGCGCGCAGCAGACCTATGAGTGGGCCGTCCGCTTCCCCGACAAGGTCTTGCGCGCCGCGCCCATCGCCGGAACCGCGCAGAACACCCCGTATGACTTCCTGCTAGCCGAAACCATGCGGGAAGCCATCATGTCCGATCCGGGCTGGAACGGCGGAGAATACGCGTCCAACGCCGACGTCGCCGCCGGGCTCATCCGGCAGGCGCATCTGTGGGGCGTGGTGGGCTTCTCCACCGAGTTCTGGAAACAGGAGGTGTGGCGGATCCTGGAGTTCGACTCCAAGGAGGCCTTCATCACCGGGTTCCTCGAACCCTACTTCACTCCAATGGACCCGAACGACCTGCTCACTCAGTCGTGGAAGTGGCAGCGCGGCGACGTGGCCCGGCACAGCGGCGGAGACCTCGCCGCCGCCCTGGGCAGGATCACGGCCAAGGTCTTCGTCATGCCCATCGACGAGGACCTCCTCTTCCCGGTCCGTGACTGCCTCCCGGAACAGGCCCTGATCAAGGGCAGCGAACTGCGGGTCATCGAGGACATCCAGGGCCATCTCGCGCTGTTCGGCGTCGCCCCGACCTACATGCCGCAGATCGACCAGCACCTCTCCGAGCTGCTGGCGACCTAGGTCTGACCCAGGTCCCGCCGCGCCGGGCCGTCACCGCCTCCCCGGGGTACGGCCGCATCGACATGTCTATCCAGGTCAGGCGTTTTCAAGCAACGGCGAGCGCTCGACGGAGTCGTTCAACCAAAAGGCAGCTAGCCGCCACCATGTTGTTTAACGTCGGCTTACTGCCGCGCGGCTGAAGTTTGAGCCGATGTAGTCTGCGAGTCTGACGCTCTATCACCGCTGTGCTCGCCGCGTTCGCCGCTAGCACGCACCGTGAGCGCGCCAACTGCCGTATACTGCTAAATCGTGCGCTCGTAGCTCAACGGATAGAGCATCTGACTACGGATCAGAAGGTTGGGGGTTCGAGTCCCTCCGAGCGCGCCCAGCTCACAAGCCCGTTGCCCGCCCGGCAGCGGGCTTTCTTGGCGTTCTGGGAGCCACGCTGGGAGCCACACGCACAAGTCAGCCCCCGAACAGAGCCCGGCTCATCGACTCGGCCGCCGCTCGCTTGTCGCCTTCGAGCAGGTGCTAATGGCAACGTCCTTGGTGATGGCGATGCTGGC
>Ga0187807_1000475_pt1 | contig 12695 bp, 10 predicted proteins | sample NC_wetland_sal_i_4_FD_132432 | JGI IMG/M metagenome (GOLD analysis project Ga0187807, IMG submission 132432) | Wetland sediment microbial communities from Neuse River Estuary, North Carolina, USA - ASW_2 | ecosystem: Environmental > Aquatic > Freshwater > Wetlands > Sediment | place: USA: North...
CTGCGGCGGCCAGCGGCACGCCGTGGGCCGCGCAGGCCCGCTGCATCGCGCGGACCGCGTCCTGGATGGCCTGGCTGGCCGACCGGTAGGCGTACTTGGGCTGGACGTCGGGCCCCTTGGCCAGCATGCCTCCGCCGTAGGGCGCCCCGTTGACGAACGCGACCCCACGCTGGCACGCATCATCCATCAGCGGCCCGGCACTGCGGTCAACCAGCGTGAACCTGTTGTGGCTGAGCACCGCGTCAAACTCGCCGGTGGCGATGAATTCTTTCATGAGCCGAACGGGCCCGCCTGCCACGCCGAGGTGAGCCAGCACGCCCTGATCGCGCAGCGCGGTGAGGGCCTCGACCGGACCGCCTCGGGCCATCGCCTCGGCGAACGTGAGGTGATACTCCGGGTCATGCAGGTACATCAGCTGGACCCGGTCCAGCCCGAGCCGTTCCAGGCTCTCCTCGACCGAGCGCTTGACCCGCTCAGCAGAGAAGTCGCCGGTGCCGGGATCGGCGTCCACCTTGGTGGCGAGCACGAATCCGGGCGGCAGGCCGCCGGCCGCGGCGAGCGCACGGCCGATGCGCCGCTCGGCCGAGCCCCCGCCGTAGTTGTTGGACGTGTCCATGAAGTTGAACGGGCCGCGCAGGGTCTCCAATATCGTCGCTTCCGCACGGTCCCCGGCTACCTCGTAGCCGTAGAGCGCGGGCATGCTGGCGAGCGGGCTGGTGCCGATGCAGACGGGCGATACCTGCAGGGCCGTCCGGCCCAGCGGCCGGCGGTCGGCGGGCTTGACCTCCATGCGCCGGCCCCTAGCGGACGCCGTAGAGGTGCTCGAGCGCGAGCTGGTCCAGCCGTTCGAAGGCTATGCCCTGGCGACCGAGCGCGTCGGCGTCCGGGGTGAAGCCGCGGATGTCGTGCCAGCTCTCGCCGTCGTTGGCGGTGAACCCGCCGTCCTTGAACACCGGGTGGCCGAACAGGTTGGTGGTCGCCGTGGTCACGACCAGCCCGGTCTCGGCCAGCGCCTTGCGGAACGAGGCGATCCGCTCGTCCCGCTCGGCCTCGCCGGCCCCGAACTCGAACACGTCGTTGTCGTGGAAGTTCACGCCGTAGGCGCCGAGCTCGGCCAGCTCGGCCAGCTCGTACACGGCCCGCTCGGCGGGCATCGGCGGCCGGGTGGCGCCGCCGAACACATCCACGCCCTGCCACCCGACGGTCCAGATGCCGAACGAGAACCGGTCCTGTTTGCTCGGCACGTAACGGTCAGCGGTCACGGTTCCGGTCCCCTTCCTGCCCGCGCTGTTCCTGCCTGCACTGTTTGCCTGCACCTCTTTTGCCTGGACTGCGCCCGTGAGCGGACGCCCAGGCGCTTGTTGCGAAACTTTCAGTAAAAGTTACGGCGTTTTGAGGCGCCTCAGGCAACGTATGGCGGATGACGCCAGCGTGTCAAGTGCTCCCGCTCACCATGGGAAACGGGTCCCGATGCCATCTGGCGGGTAAGCCGGCGTGCGCCCGGCTAGCATGCACCCTAGCGCGACATGACCCCACGGCCGGGATCACAGGTAGAAAGCTTTCGAGCGCTCCGTCCGGAGGTGTCATAGGGTCGTCCTCACATGGCCGCCTTCACACCGAAAGAGGTGAGTCCTCGTGCACATCATCAGGTATTACACGAGCGAATCCCCCGCTCCCCTGGTCGGCGTGCGGGACGAGGGGGTCGGCGTGCCGGACGAGGGGCAGGTGTACCGCCTGCCGGGCGTGGGCTCGCTGGCCGACCTGTGGGCGCTGCCGCTGGCCGAGATCAGGCGGCGCGTGACCGGACGGGAGCGCGTCCCGGCCGGGGACGTCACGTTGCTGCCGCCCGTCGACGGCCGGACCGAGGTCTGGGCGGCGGGCGTCACGTACTTCTCCTCACGCGAGGCACGGGTCGAGGAGAGCGAGCGCTCGGCTGACGTCTACCGGCAGGTCTACGACGCCGAACGGCCCGAGCTGTTCTTCAAGTCGGCGGCGTGGCGGGTGGCCGGCGACGGGCAGACGATCGCGGTCCGGGCTGACTCGGCCGTGGACGTCCCTGAGCCCGAGGTCGCCGTGGTGATCAACCGTTTCGGCGAGATCGCGGGCTATACCGCGTGCGACGACGTGTCGTCCCGGTCGATCGAGGGCGAGAACCCGCTCTACCTGCCGCAGGCGAAGATCTACCTGGGCGGGTGCGCGCTGGGCCCGGCCATCCGGCCCTCCTGGGAGGTCGCGGACCCGTATGACCTCGGCATCGAGCTGACGATCCGCCGCGACGGCGCGGTCGCCTGGCATGGCCGGGCCAGCACCTCGGCCCTGCGGCGCAGGTTCGACGATCTGGCCGGCTACCTGATGCGGGCCGACATCCATCCCGACGGCGTGGTGCTATCCACCGGGACCTGCCTGGTGCCGCCTGCGCCGTTCAGCCTGGCGGACGGCGACGTGGTGGCCGTGACGGTGGACCAGGTAGGCGTGCTGACCACCGGCGTCGTGCGCGGCCTGGACCGGATGCGCGAGGCCTTCGAGCGGCAGGCGGCGCACGGTGGCGTGCTGCCCTGAGCGGCACGCGGCGCGCAGTGGCGTGCTGCCCTGAGCGGTACACGCGCGAGACGTTCCGTAGCTGAATTGCTACAGAAAGTCTTTCGAAATTTTCGATTCTGTCCAAATGGCCAGAATCTCGCCTCTGAGCTGCGGAGAAGCTCTGCATCGCAGGCTCTCATGTTCCGAGCGTATTACCGAAAAGTTATCAGCAAAGATCTTGACAAGGGTGTCGGAGGTCAGGTCTACTCCCATCCGAGGCCCTCGAAATAGCTACCACGAGTTTGCGCCCCGTTTCATCGGTGTATCGGAGGACGCATATGCCAAGCAAGGGGACGACGGTGACGACACCCCTCCTGTACACGACGCCGTGGTCGTCAGGATCCTCTCGCCAGGCAGTTCTCGGGTCCATCCGGGTCCATCGGCCGACAACTGTGACCGAAAACTTTTGCCCAGTCTCGCACCGAGCCGGTGCGGGCGAGGGCAGGCACCGATGACGTGCCAGGCGCCTCAGCCACGGCGGCACCCCTCAGCAGCTAGAAAACAGGCCCAGGAGGCACCATGCGCAAGTCGCCGAACCTTAGACGCCGCCGGCGCGTTATCCCGGCCATCTCGATAGCCAGTTTCCTGGCGTTTGTCCTCGCGGCCTGCGGCGGCGGCTCCACGTCAGGCGGTGCTGGCTCGGCCACCTCGGCCAACATCACCTGGTGGGGCTGGACCCCGACCACCCAGGTGGCGGAGCAGTACATCAAGGCCTTCAACGTCAAGTACCCGAACATCCACGTGACCTACAAGATGCTCACGATCGCGGGCTACAACGCCGCGCTCCGGCCTGCCCTGGCTTCCACGGTGGGACCCGACGTCTTCGACGTCGCGCCGGGTGGCGCCAACGGCTCGGTCGAAACTTATAGCCCGGACGCGGTCAACCTGGCTCCCGCGGTCGAGAAGGCGCTCGGCAGCGACTGGCAGTCCAAGCTCTCCCCCATCGGCGTCTCCAGCCTGATGATCGGCCAGAAGCTCGCGGCCGTCTCCGTCGGGGCGGTGTACTCCGGGACGGTCTGGATCAACGAGAACCTGTTCAGCCAGTATCACCTCAGCCCGCCGACGACCCTCGCGCAGTGGACCAGTGACTGCGCGACCTTCAAGGCGCACGGGATCGGCTGCTTCGTCCAGGGCGTCGGGCAGACGGCGTTCAACGAGGACACGCTGCAGGCGATCTCGGACAACATCCAGCCGGGCGTCTGGGCCAAGGCGATCCAGGGCCAGGTCCCGTGGACCAGCCCGGTCATCGTCAAGGCCCTGACCATCTGGAAGGAGATGTTCAGTGACGGGATCATGGAAAAGGGCGCGCTCGGCGTGCAGCAGTACCCGGACGCCAACAACGACTTCATGTCCGGCAAGTACGCCATGGTCATGATGGGCACCTGGTACATGCAGTACGACACCCAGGCGGGCATGAGCGCGGCGATCTCCGCCGCGGGCGTCGCCAGCCCCAAGAACTTCACCGCGCTGCCCATCGCGTTCCCCGACGTCGCGGGCACCGGGCATACCGGAGCGCTCTACGGCGACTCGGACTACGGTCTCGCGGTCAACGCGAAGTCCAGCAACCAGGCGGCCGCCACCACCTTCGCGGTCTGGCTGGGAACCTCCACGGCCGGACAGGAGCAGGTGGCGAACGCCCTGGACGACATCGCCGCGCTGAAGGGCATCGAGCCGAACTGGTCGAACATCAGCCTGGTGAACTCCGGCACCCAGCAGGCCGCGCTCAGCAAGCTAATCACCAATGCGGTGTCCTCCTCCGAGCCGCGGCTCGGCACGGTCACCCCGAACCTGCAGCTGGCCATCGGCGTGGCGTCGACCACCGTCGCCTCGGGCAGCGCCACGCCGGCCCAGGCGGCGGCGGCCCTGCAGGCCGCGGCGGCGAAGATGCCGAACCACGGTGCCGTTTAGCGGCTGCGCCTGATCGCCGTGGGTGACGAGACGAAAGATCGGAGAGCCTAAAGTGACCAGTACCGAGGCTGGAACGACCGTCTCGATCACCCGGCAGCCGAACGCTGCCGCGGGCCGCGCCGCGCCGAAAGGCCGGCGGCGCGGCCCGCGGCGGCCGCCAGGGCTGCCCTGGATCCTGCCGGCGTTCATCTTCGTCGTCGGCTTCGTCTACTACTGCATCGGCTACACGGGCTACATATCCACGCTCAACTGGGACGGCGTCAGCCCCAATCCGCAGCACGTGGGCTGGGCGAACTACGTACAGCTCTTCCACGACCCGGTGTTCTGGGACACGATCCGGCACACCGTCCTGTTCTTCGTCGTCACGTTCACGGTGCAGACCGCGATCGGCTTCACCTTCGCGGCGCTGCTGCATTCGAAGGTCAAGCTGGCGAACCTGTACAAGGTGATCATCTTCGTCCCGGTCGTGCTGGCGCCCGCCACCATGGCGCCGATCTTCCGGCAGATCTTCTCGGCGACCGGCCAGTTCAACACGATTCTCGGCGACATCGGGCTCGGCTCCCTCGAGCACCCCTGGCTCGCGCAGTCCAGCACGGCGCTCCCGGTCATCATGGCGATCACCATCTGGGAGTGGACCGGGGTGACGTTCATCCTGTACTTCGCCGCGATGACCCAGATCGACAAGGAAATCGTGGAAGCGGCCCGGATAGATGGCGCGAACGGATTGCGGGTCCTTACCCGCATCGTCTGGCCCAGCGTGCGGGGCACCACCATCGCGCTGGCCATGCTGAGCGTGATCGGGGCGCTGAAGACGTTCGACGTGCCCTACCTGGTGACCCTGGGCGGCCCGAACTACGCGACCGAGTTCCTCGGCACCTTCATCTACCGGGTCAGCATTCCCCAGGCCGAGGTCGGATACGGCGCGGCGCTGTCGATCATGCTGCTGATCCTGTCACTGGCCGGGGCACTCGCCTTCGGGCTGCGCGGCATGAGGAGGAATTAACCGCCATGTTCGAGACGATGCGCCTGCGCTCGAAGATAATCCTGCAAGTAATCCTGACCATCATGGTGCTCCCTTTCCTCTTCCCGCTTATCGCGATGGTGCAGGAGTCGCTGGCCGGCCAGGGCTGGGATAACTACAAGGTGGTCTGGGACACCGGGGTTGTCCCCCAATTCTTCCGGAACAGCGCCATCATCGCGGCTGGCGTGATCATCATCGTGTACTGCCTGACCATGCTCGCCGCGTTCGGTTTTTCCAAATTGCACATCCGCGGCCGGGAAATCTACTTCTGGATGATGCTGGCGGCGCTCACGCTGCCAGAGGTGGTGCTGCTCACGCCGCTCTTCTCGACAGCGATCCACCTGGGCTTGTACAACACCTACTTCGCCGTCATGCTGCCGCTTGCGGCCCTGCAGATACCCTTCGCCGTGCTGCTGACGCGTAACTTCGTCAACGGCATCCCGGATGAGCTATTCGACGCCGCGCGAGTGGACGGCGCCAACGCGGTGACCATATTCTGGCGCATAATCCTGCCGCTCACCCGGCCGATAGCCGCCGCTATCGTCATCTTGACGCTGATCGGCGCCTGGAACGACTACCTGCTCCCCCTGGTCTTCCTGCAGACCCCGGCCACCCAGACCATCACCCTGCTGCCGTCGTTCTTTGTCAGCGAGTTCAGCGACGACCAGACCAAGGTCGTCGCGTCGGCGGTGATAACGGCTATCCCGGAGATCATCGCCTACCTCTGCCTGCAGCGGTTGTTCGAGCGCGGGCTGACCGCCGGAGCGCTGAAGTGAAGGTGACCCTGGCCCACGTCGCCGCGGCGGCCGGCGTATCGGTGCCGACGGTTTCGAAGGTCGTGCACGGCCGGGCGGACGTCGCCGCGGAAACCCGGTCCCGGGTCGAGGCGCTGCTGGCCGAGTACAACTACGCCACGCCCCGGCGCAGCGGCCGACCCGGCCTCATCGACCTGGTCTTCACCGACGAGCTGAACCCGTGGGCGGTCGAGATCATCAGCGGGGCCGAGAAGGCCGCGTTCGCCGCCGGGCACCGCGTCGCCGTCTCGGTCCTGGCCGGGGAAGCGGCGACGGACAAGTGGCTCGCCCGCCTGTCGGCGAGCCGGACGGACGGTGTCATCCTCGTGCTGACCGAGCTGTCACCGGCGCACCGCAGGCAGCTCGCCGCACTGCACGTGCCGGTGGTCATCGTCGACCCGGTGGGCCAGCCCGACCCGCGCATCCCGTCGGTCGGCGCGGCCAACTGGGCGGGCGCGCTGATGGCGGCCGAGCACCTGATCGAACTCGGACACCGCCGGATCGGGACCATCACCGGGCGCCCGGCCCTGCTGTGCAGCCAGGCACGAGTGGACGGCTACCGGGCCGCACTGGAACACGCGGGCATCCCGGTCGACCCGGCGCTGGTCTGCACCGGCGACTTCCACTTCGAGGCGGCCCTGGCCGCCGCGACCGACATGCTCATCCTCGCCGAGCCGCCCACCGCGATCTTCGCCGGCAATGACATCGAGGCGATGGGGGTCTATGAGGCGGCGCGGCTGCACCGGCTGCGGATACCCGACGACCTCAGCGTGGTGGGGTTCGACGATCTCGCCATGTCGGCCTGGGTCTCGCCGCCGCTGACCACGGTGGCCCAGCCGCTGGCGCAGATGGCGGCAATGGCCACGCGCATGGTGCTGCAGACCGCCGCAGACGGCCCGAGCAACCGGGTGGAGCTGGCGACCTCGCTAGTCATCCGGTCCAGCACCGCGGCGCCGCCGCCCCGACCAGCTACCAGTTCACAGATGGGAGCCACGTGACCCGACGCGACGACGACCTGAACCAGCTGGTGGAGGACGAGCTCAACGCCTTGTCGCCGGACGGCGATGGCACGCTCTCGCCCCTCGGCTCCGGACTGGCCGAGGACGGCGCGCGGGCGGCCGTCTGGTGCGACGTCCGCCGTCCGCCGACCGAACGCGTCGAGGACCTGCTCCGCCGGATGACGCTCGCCGAGAAGGTCGGCCAGCTGCGCAGCACGTGGCTCGGCAGTACCGCTGGCGGCGGTGGCGGCAACGGGGACGGCGGAGGTGGCGGGGATGCTGGGGATGTTGGGATGGCGCCGCTGCATGCAGAGCTTGCGGGCGAGGTGGCTGACTGGGCGGAGCTCATCCGCGATGGTCTCGGCCAGCTGACCAGGCCGTTCGGCACCGTGCCGGTCACGGCCCGCGACGGTGCCGAGGCGCTGGCCCGCACCCAGCGGGAGATTGCCGCCGCGAGCCGGTTCGGCATCCCGGCGATCGCGCACGACGAGTGCCTGGCCGGGTTTACCGCCTGGACCGCCGCGATCTTCCCCATCCCGCTGGCCTGGGGAGCCAGTTTCGACCCGCAGCTCGTGCAGCAGATGGCGGTGCAGATCGGCACCAGCATGCGGGCCGTCGGCGTCCACCAGGGCCTCGCGCCCGTCCTCGACGTCACGGTGGACCCGCGGTGGGGACGGACCGAGGAGACGATCGGCGAGGATCCGTACCTGGTCGCCACGGTCGGCACCGCGTACGTCCGCGGGCTGGAATCGACCGGGCTCATCTGCACTCTCAAGCATTTCGTCGGCTACTCGGCCTCCCGCGGCGGCCGCAACCTGGCGCCGGCCGCCGTCACGGGCCGGCAGATCGCGGACCTGCTGCTCCCCCCGTTCGAGATGGCCATCAGGCTGGGCGGGGCGCGCTCGGTGATGCACGCCTACACCGACATCGACGGCATCCCGACGGCTTCGGACCCGTACCTGCTGTCCGACGTGCTGCGGGACACCTGGGACTTCACCGGGACGGTCGTGGCTGACTACTTCGGCATCAGCTTCCTTGAGCTGCTGCACGGCGTGGCGGCTGACTCAGCCCAGGCGGCCGGGCTGGCGCTGGCCGCCGGTGTGGACGTCGAGCTGCCCACCGTACGGTGCTTCGGGGCGCCGCTCATCGGCGCGGTCGAACGCGGGGAGGTGGCCGAGGCCCTGGTCGACCGGGCCGCGCGCCGGGTCCTGCTGCAGAAATGCGAACTGGGCATGCTCGACCCGTCCTGGGACCCAGGCCCGGCCACGACGGCAGCCGGGGTCGGGGTCGACCTGGCCCCGCTGCCGGCCCGGCAGATCGCGGGCCGGCTCGCCGAGGAGTCGATCATCCTGCTGGCCAACGACGGCATCCTGCCGCTGTCCGGGCCACTGGCAGGCGGGGGCCGGATCGCCGTCGTCGGCCCCCGGGCCGACGACCCGCTGGCCATGCTGGGCTGCTACTCCTTCCCGAGCCACGTCGGGGTGAAGTACCCGGACCTGGACATCGGCGTGGAGATCCCGACCTTCCTGGCGGCCCTGCGCCAGGAGCTGCCGGACCTCGACATCGGCTATTCGCCAGGCTGCGGCGTCGAGGATCCTGACCCGTCCGGCATCGCGGCAGCCGAGGCGCTCGCCGCCAGCAGCGACATCTGCATCGCGGTGGTGGGCGACCGTTCCGGCCTGTTCGGCCGCGGCACGTCGGGCGAGGGCTGCGACGCCGCCGACCTGAACCTGCCCGGGATCCAGGGGAAGCTGCTCGACGCCCTGCTCGCCACCGGCACCCCGGTGGTGATCGTCCTGCTGACCGGACGGCCGTATGCGCTCGGCCCGTTCCCCGCCGCAGCGGTGGTGCAGGCGTTCTTTCCGGGCCAGGAGGGCGGCCCCGCGCTGGCCCGGGTGCTGTCCGGCGCCGCCAATCCGTCCGGCCGCCTGCCGGTCAGCGTGCCGCGGCATGTGGGGGCGCAGCCCACCACCTACATCGGGTCGACGCTGGCCCGCCGGTCCACGGTCAGCTCCATCGACCCCAGTCCCCTGTACCCGTTCGGTCATGGCCTGTCGTACACCACCTTCCGCTGGGAGGACATCGAACGCCAGGCCGCCCAGGTGAGCACCGACGGCGCCATCGGCGTCGCGCTCACGGTCCGGAACGTGGGCGAGCGCCCCGGCACCGAGATCGTCCAGCTCTACCTGCACGACCCCGTCGCGCAGGTAACCCGGCCGACCGTCGTGCTCATCGGCTACGCGCGGGTGCCGCTCGAGCCGGGCGAGCAGCGCCGGGTCGAGTTCACCGTCCACACCGACCTGACCTCCTTCATCGGGCGGGGCGGCCAGCGCATCGTGGAACCCGGCCGGATCGAGCTGCGGCTGGGGACCTCGAGCGCCAGCACGATCGCCAGCCTGCCGGTAGATCTGGTCGGCCCGGAGCGCGTCCTCCACGGTCCCCGGCAGATGACCGCGGACGTGCAGATTGGAAATGGAGCCCCGGATGCCTGACTCTGTTCTCTCCGTGCGGGGTGACAAAATCGTCGACGGTTCGGGTCAGCCGGTCATCCTGCGCGGATACAACATCGGCGGCTGGATGAACATGGAGAACTTCCTCACCGGGTATCCGGGCACCGAGTCGCAGCACCGGCGCGTCCTGCGCCGGGTCCTCGGACCGGAACTCTACGATGCCTTCTTCGAGGAGTTCATGACCGTCTTCTTCGACGACGCCGACGCGCGCTACCTGGCCTCGCTCGGCATGAACTCGGTCCGCATCCCCTTCAACTACCGGCATTTCGAGGACGACGCGAGGCCCTTCGAGCTCAAGGAGTCCGGATTCGCGCTGCTCGACCGCGCGGTCGCGCACTGCCAGCAGCACGGCCTGTACGCGGTCCTGGACTTCCATGCGCTGCCCGGCTCGCAGAACCAGCACTGGCACAGCGACAACGAGACGCACAAGGCCGGGTTCTGGGTCTACCGGCACTTCGCCGATCGCGTCGTGCACCTGTGGGAAGCCCTCGCCGCGCGCTACCGGGGCAACGCCACGGTAGCGGGCTACAACATCATGAACGAGCCGGCCGATCCTGACGGCGACATGATCAAGCCGTTCTACGACCGGGTGGTCGAGGCGGTCCGCCGCGTCGATCCCGACCACATCATCTTCCTGGACGGCAACCGGTACTCGACCGACTTCAGCGCGTTCGAGAACCTGCCGGTCTACCCGAACACCGTCTACACCGCGCACGACTACGCGCTGCCCGGCTTCGTCTACGGCGGCCCCTATCCGGGCGTCACGAACGGTGTCTTCGTCGACCGCGACCGGGTGGAGCAGGCGTTCCTGCGCCGGACCGAGTTCATGCGCAGCACCGGCACGCCCATCTGGATCGGCGAGTTCGGGCCGGTCTTCACCGGTGACCCGGAGCGCGATGACCAGCGCTACCAGCTGCTGGCGGATCAGTTGGACATCTACCAGCAATACGGCGCCGGCTGGTCGATCTGGGCCTACAAGGACGTCGGCGGTGAGGGGCTGGTCTCGGCCGCCCCCGATTCACCCTGGCGCGAGCGCATCCGCGACGTGATGGCCAGGAAGGCGCGCCTCGGCGTGGACCACTGGGGCTCGCTGGACACCGAGATCCGGCACATCATGACGCCCATCGAGGAGACCTTCGCCAAGGAGTATCCCGACTTCGACCCGTTCCCGTTCGGGCAGCTGAACTGGATCTCCACCCTGGTGCGCAACATTGTGCTGGCGGAGCCGATGGTGGACGACTTCGGCCGGTGTTTCGCCGACGTCACCCGCGTCGAGACGGCCCGCGAGCTGGCCGACTCGTTCCGCCTGGAGAACTGCGTGGTCCGGGAACGGCTCGCCGCCGTCCTGTCGGCCAGCGCGCGCCAGCCGTCCTAGCTGGTCCCGTCGGCTAGGACGGCTCGCTCAGCTACATCGCCCTGGTGAGGGTCAGCCAGCGGGCGGCGCGGGAGATCAGCTGGCGGTGCTCGGGGCTGTCATAGGAGCGCTCGTCGTGACCCAGGAGATCCGTTACGATGCGCGACTTCTCCCGTACGCGCGCCCACAGCAGGGGGTGGACTTCGCCGGCGTGCTCGTGGGCGGCCAGCGGGACGATGTCCGGCGCGGTCCGGAGGTGGGCGTAACGCTCGTCGGTGATGTCGAAGTCCGCGACCGGCGCGCTGATGGGATGCCGCCCGGGATAGGTGATGATCCGGCATGGCCCCACCTTCGGGTGCATAGAGCGGCCGCTGATCCACGCCGCGCCGGTCACCGACTCCCACTCCGGCAGCCGCAACAGCGTGCAGGCGCCGACGTGGACGGCCAGCATCCCGAGGCCGCGGTCCAGGGCGGCCATCAGCCCGGCCTGCGCGGCGCTGGTGTCGGCTCCCGGGCCGCTCGCGGCGTTGACCACGATCAGGTCCCAGCCGCGCAGGTCGGCAACGCGGTCCGCGACGAGCTCGGAGATCTCTACGTGGTGCCCGAGCGCCGCCAGGACGTCGGCGATCCGCTCCGACGTGGCCGCGAACGGATGCCACGGGTCCCCGTACGCCCCGCCGCCGGACAGGATCAGGGATCGGGTCATGCCTAGATCCAGCCGCCGTCGACGACCCAGGTCTGGCTGGTGCACATCCGGCTGTCGTCCGCGGCCAGCCACAGCGCCATCCGTGCGATGTCGGCCGGCCGCAGACGGCCGGGCAGGCACTGGGCCCGGTCGATCTCGCGTTCGGCCTCCGGGGTGACCCAGCCGGCCAGCTGGCGCTCCGTCATCGTCCAGCCCGGGATCAGGCAGTTCACCCGGATGCCGGCGGATCCGAGGTCGCGGGCCAGCGACCGGGTGAGTCCCTCGATCGCGGCCTTCCCGATGCCGGAGGCGCCGCCGGTGATGAACACGGTCCGGCCGCGCAGGCTGGGATAGCTGGCGTACCCGCCTGGCCCGGCTTGGTCCGCTGGCTCACCCACGGCGTGCAGTACTGCCGCCTTCATACCGGCTCTCCTCTAGCCTCGTTTAGGCATTTACTCTGAAACTTTCGAACGTATGCTTGGAGTTCGCCTACCTCGACGGTAGGCGTCAACGGGACCCCAAGTCAATGCTTCCAGGTCGCGCTACCCGAGGTTAAGGGCGCATTTGCCGGTACAGCGGTCGGCTTCCTGTGCGCAGGACCTCCGGCAGAATCGGCGGAAGTAGGCCTGGCGACGCGGTTCCGTAACGTTCGTGTGCGATGCTAGGCGCTATAAGTTGCGAAGATTGCCGAAAGTCGAAACCGCGGTGCCTGAATAGATGCAGGGCCTGAATAGATGCAAGGCCTGAACAGATGCGCGGTGGCCGGGAGAGGACGTTATGGGGACAGCGCAGAAACGGGTCACGATGGCGGCCATCGCCGCCGCGGCCGACGTTTCCGTGCCGAC
>Ga0187807_1000476_pt1 | contig 12669 bp, 9 predicted proteins | sample NC_wetland_sal_i_4_FD_132432 | JGI IMG/M metagenome (GOLD analysis project Ga0187807, IMG submission 132432) | Wetland sediment microbial communities from Neuse River Estuary, North Carolina, USA - ASW_2 | ecosystem: Environmental > Aquatic > Freshwater > Wetlands > Sediment | place: USA: North...
CGGAAGACATTGTGCAGGACGCTTTCCTGGGGCTTTACCGCCGCTGGGACCGCCTGACCGACCTGCCGCATCCCCTGGCGTACCTGCGCGCCAGCGTGCTCAACGGCTGTCGCACGGCGCTGCGCCGCCGGTCCCGGGCCGACCGCGCGCATTGCCTCAGCGAGGTGCCCAGCGAGTCCGCCGAGGCACGCGCGCTGCTGTCCGAAGAGCAGCGCGCCGTCGCGCGGGCGATCAGGGACCTGCCCGGCCGGCAGCGCGAGGCCCTCGTGCTCCGCTACTACCTCAACATGTCTGAGGCAGACACTGCGGAGGCGATGCGCGTCAGCCGCGGCGCCGTCAAGTCTGCAACGTCCCGGGCGCTCGCCGCGATCGGGCGGCGTCTGAAGGAGGGGGAGTCATGACGCAAACCGAGGACCTCGTGCGATCCACCACACGCGCGCTCGCGGGGACCGTCCGCGCGGTCCGGCCGCTTCCTCCGCTGCCGCAGGCGCGACGGCTCGATGAGCTCACTCGCGGACGCGGCCGGCGCTGGGCAGGCTGGCTCGCCCCGCTCGCCGCGGCGGCTGCCATGACAGCGGTCGTCGCCGGCCTGGTCGTCGTCCGGGGCGCGGTGAGCGGCCCCGGCCGCGCGCCGGCGCCCGCGGCCGGGGCAACAGTCCCCGAGTACTACGTCACGCTGCACCAGACGTCCGTCACCTCCGCGGCCTCGCTCGTGGTGGGCGACACGCGCACCGGCAGACAGGTGGCTGCCGTGCCTGCCCCGGCGGGCGGGACGTTCATCGGTGTAACAGGGGCCGCCGATGACCGGACTTTCGTCGTGGACGCCGTGCACGGAGGCATGGGCTCTGGCGCCGGAAACCCGCACTACGTGGCCGCGGCGGCGCGGCCGCGGACCTGGTACCTGCTGCGGATTTTCCCCGGCTCGGCCCGGCCCGCGCGGCTGACCCCGTTGTCGATCCCGGCAACCGCGGAGCAGACCGTGGTGCACGGGATCGCGCTGTCTCCGGACGGCGCGTGGCTCGCGGTCGCGCTGCGGCCGGACGAGAGGGATGACCCGTTGGGGCCCGCCGAACTGCGGATCTACTCGGTCGCAACCGGACGCGTGCTCCGCTCGTGGACCGCACCCGCCCACAGCACCGTCATCCCCTACGGATCCATTGGCATCGACAGCGATACCTCGCTGACCTGGCTCGACGACGGGCACACCCTCGCACTGGAATCGACGTCGCCAGCGGACAACGGTTACGCCACAACGATCAGGACCCTGGACGTCAACCGTTCAGGAACGAACCTGATCGCCAGCAGCCGCGTCGTCTGGTCCAGCGACTCCCCCTACAGCTACGGCATTAGCGGGCCCGCGCCAAAGTGCCTGTCAAATGGACTCGTGCTCCTTTCCGGTGACGGGAAGACGGTGATCTGCGGCAGGATCGTCCCGACCCTGGCCTCCGGCAACCTGCCCAACCAGCGGTGCGTGCCCGGAATACTGCCCGGAGCAGTTGGGCTGGCAGAATACAGCGTCGCCACGGGACGGCTGCTCCGTGTCCTTGCGACATACCCGTCCAGCTGTGCCACCGGGGATCTCGATGTCTACCCGCTGTGGGCCAGCGCCGCCGGCAACGAGGTCATCGGGTACCTGAACACCCTCGCCCATACCGCGTCAGGCCAGGAGATACCCGGCGTCATCCGGTTCGGCGTGTTCGGCGCGGGCGCCTTCCGCCCGCTGCCCTACCCGCCGCTGCCCAGCGGGGCGTCACTGCCCGAGCACATCGCCTGGTAGCAAATGTATTAAAAGTTGCAAAAATGTCGTTTACGGTAATTTTCTGTGAAGGATACGGTCGCTGCCATGACTTACATGCCCGGGGACGCGGGCCAGGAAGGCTCCTACTATCGACCGGGCGGGGCGCAGCCGGGGCCGGAATACGACGATTTCCCGCTGCCGATGTCTCCTGACAGCCCTCCGCCCAAGCGCCGGCGGACGGGCTGCATCGCGCTGATTTCCATAGGGGTCGTCGCGGTCACCGTGATCGCTGGCGTGGCCATCGTGGAGGCCCTGCCCCGCGAGGGAAGCACTAACACCGCGGGCTTCCACCCCACCGCGAAATCGCCCTCGGGAGACGCGGAGCAGATCGTTACCGCCTTCCTGCGGGCGTGGTCGAGCGACAACCTCGGCGCGGCCGCCGGCCTGACCGATGACCCGACGCTCGCGCAGGAAGCGCTCACCGCCTACCACCAGGGCCTCAACCTGCGCAAGCTGACCGGCACCGTGACCGGCACCGCCGTTGCCAGCCCGCCCGCGGTGCCCGCCGGCATGTCGGCCGCTGGGGCCCAGGCGTCGACCACCCTCGAGACAGTCACGTTCACGCTCAACGCCACGGTGGCGGACTCAGCGGGCCCCGCCGCCTTGTCGGGCACCTGGTCCTACCGCTCAGCGCTGACCGCCTACCAGGTACCGGACGGGTCCGGCTGGCTCATCCAGTGGCTGCCCAGCGTGGTCGCGCCCAGCCTGGCCGATGGCCAGCAACTGGCCGCCGTCGCGGTGCCGCCGGCGGACACCTCGGTCACCGACAGCGCCGGCAACCCTCTGTCCTCCTATAACGACCCGGGACTTGCCACCGTGGCGAACCTGCTGACGCGGATGGCCCCGACCAGGCAAGGCAGCCCCGGCCTGTCCGTCCAGGTCGAGGACGGCTCCGGGGGCGGCGTATCCGGCAACCCGACCACCATCATCGCGCCGAAAGCCGCCCGGATCGCCACGACGATCAGCCCGGCGGCGGAACAGGCCGCCCGCAATGCCGTCAGCGGGACGGACGACAGCGCGATCGTGGTGATACAGCCCTCCACCGGCCACATCCTCGCCATCGCCAACAACGCCCAGTTCAACGACTACGCCCTGACAGCGTCGGTCCCGCCCGGATCGACGATGAAGATCATCACCGCCACCGCTTTGATGAACAGCGGACTGGTCACCGAGAGCAGCCCGGTCGCATGCCCGCCCGCCTACACGGTGCAGGGCGTCGTCTACCACAACGACAACGGCGAGTCCGAGCCAGCGGGCACGCCGTTCTCCTACGACTTCGCGCAGTCCTGCAACAACGCGTTCGCCCAGTGGTGGCCGCAGCTGAGCGGGCAGCTGGCCTCGACCGCGCAGACGTACTACGGCCTCAACCAGCCGTGGAACATCGGCATCCCCGGAGAGTCGGCGTCGTACTTCAGCGCCCCGGCGGGCGCCTCGGGTTCGGAGCTGGCGCAGGAGGCGTTCGGCGAAGGGCTGCTGACAGCGTCCCCGCTGGCGATGGCATCGGTGGCGGCGACCGTGGACTCTGGCCAGTTCAGGCAGCCCGTCCTGCTGCCAGGGCTCACGACGGTGTCCGCGCAGCCGCTGCCGCCGGACACCGACGCCCAGCTCAGGGACATGATGCGGGACGTGGTCACCGAGGGCACGGCCGAGACCCTCGGCTTCGGCACGGACATCTACGCCAAGACCGGTACCGCCGACGTCGAAGGGCAGGGCGAGCCGGACTCCTGGATGGTCGCCTTCGACCCGGACGAGGACGTCGCGATCGCCGCCCTCGCCGTCAACGGCGGTGGCGGCGCCCAGGTGGCCGGCCCGGAGGTCAAGACGTTCTTCGACGAGTACCGCGCTTAGCTCAGGTCGCCCTCCCGCGTGCGTTCACCACAGCTGCCTAGTCTCCGGAGCCCGGCCGCGAACGTGGTCGATGGCCCATCGACTACCCAAGAGTGTGGTGAGCGGCCCATCGACCACCCAATGGCGGACCGCGTTACTCGCGCTGGCGGGAACTGCCCAGCATGATCTCGTCCCAGGACGAGATGGGCGCTTCTCCTGACTCCCAGTTACCGCTTGCGCCATACCGGGCGCTGCGGGGCTGGGGGTGATCTGCCGAGACATCGACGCCCCGGACCCTGACGGGTTCGGGGCGTTTGTCGTTCGCCGGGATCCGCCACGCGGGTTCGCGGCTTCGCGTGCAGGCCCGGTTAGCTCCGGTCGAGATCTTGATAATGGTTATATGTCAGTCCATACTACTGATAACTCGGCCGCCTGTCGCGGTCGGTTCCGCCAGTCGCCGGCGGCGTATGAGAGAACGGCACCTCCTGGTAACCCGGCGGCTCGGCCGAAGATCCTCCGAGACGAGAGGCCCGAGAATGAACGAGACGGCATCCAGCGCCGCATGTCGCAGACCCGCTGCCGCTGCCCGCGGCAGCTCCGCCTGGAAGCGGATACGCCGGCCGTCGGCTGTGCTCGCGTGCGCAGCGGCCGCGGTCGTGGTGACCGCGTGCAGTTCGGCCAGTGGCGGCGGGCAAGCGACGACCGATGGATCGTCCGGCCCGGCCACGACCAACGTCACCATCGGGAAGGCGGTCGACACGATCGGCTTCACGACCGTGGATGTCGCGAGGGCGAAGGGCTACTTCGCCAAGGAGGGCATCAACGCGACCGAAGACCTGCTCAGCGGGAGCAGCACCGCGTTCGCCGCGCTGCAAAGCGGCAGCGTCAACTTCGTCACCGCGTCCTCGACGGCTCTGCTGAACGCCAGGGCGAAGGGCGTTCCCATCGAAGCCGTGGCGTCGATGGACTACGGAGTCTCCTTGCAGCTTCTGGTGTCGGACAGCTGGATGAAGTCGCACGGCATGTCGGCCAACCAGCCCCTGGACACCGTGATGAAGAAGATGGTGGGCGCCAAGCTGGGGGTCATATCCACGACGGACCTCACCTACGACCACTACCTCGAACAGCAGGCGGGCGTCGATCCCAACAAGCTCACCTACATTCAGATCGGCTCTCAGTCCGCCGCGCTCGCGGGCCTGAAGTACGGAGAGATCGACGCGTTCCTGCTCTCCCCGCCCTCCGGATATTTCGCGCAGTCGCAAGGCGGCGCGACCGTTGCCGCGACGCTGCACCAGGTACCTGAGCTCGCGGACATGGCCTACGACGTCCTCGTCGTCGACACCAACTGGGCGAAGAGCCACGCCTCCGAGGTCTCCGCCGTGGCCACGGCGATCGCCATGGCCGACAACGCCATGCGGAGCAACCCGCAGTCGGTTCTCGACACGGAGAAGCAGCACTATCCCCAGATGGATGACTCAGTTCTCCTTGACAGCCTGAAGTACGTGACGTTCGCAACGAACGGCCTGTTCACCGGGCAGATGTGGCAGGACGCCCTCAGCGAATACACGGGGACGGGCGGCAACAACAACCCGTCCGGGATCAACATCGCCGCGAACGGCGGTGTCTGGACCAACCAGTACATCAAGACATCTGCGTTGTCTGGCGGCTCAGCTTCCTTAGCTAGCACCTCGAGCGGCACCGAGCGGTCACCAGAAGAGGAGATCAAGGACAGTGCAGTGGAGAGCATCATTGGAGCAGGCCAGTGACGTCGAGGCGGACGCGACGGGCCGGCCCGCCGGACAGCCTGCTTCCGACCTGAGCCTGCGATTCGAGGATGTGGATCTGTGGTTTGGCGGCAGCAAGCGCCGTCCAGCCGTCCAGGCGTTGTCCGGAGTCTCGTTTGATGTCGCGGACCGTGAGTTCTGTGCCATCGTCGGGCCCAGCGGATGCGGCAAGAGCACGTTGCTCAACCTGGCCTCCGGCCTCCGGCCGGCGACCAAGGGAACCGTCTATGTGAACGGAACGCCTGTGCGCGGGCTGGTTCCGGACATCGGCTACGTCACGCAGGACTCGAACCTGCTGCCCTGGCTGACGGTCGAGGACAACATCCGGCTGCCGCTCCAGATCCGCGGCGTGCCGGCCGACCAGCAAGATGCCCTGGTCGAGCGCTGGATCGACCTGGTCGGGCTCGACGGATTCCGGCGGAGCCATCCCCGCCAGCTGTCCGGTGGCATGCAGAAACGCTGCTCCATCGCCCGGACGCTCGTCTACGACCCGCCGATCCTGTTGATGGACGAGCCCTTCGGCGCACTCGATGCGATGACCAAGGCCATCATGCAGGACGCGCTGCTGCGGCTATGGGACGAGCATCAGAAGACGGCGCTGTTCGTGACCCACGACTTGTCCGAAGCCCTGACCCTGGCGGACAAGATCGTCGTGATCACCCGCCGGCCTGGTCGCGTGCGAACTGTCGTGCCCGTCGACATCCCCCGCCCCAGAGACGTCTTCCACGCGTCGGAACTCCGCGAGTTCGCGGCTCAGCACAGGGTGCTGTGGGACATGTTCGCCGCCGAGATCTCCGCGGGAGGGTCGAAATGACAACGGACGCAGCGACCGGCGCGTCGGCGAGGGTCCTGAGCGGCAGTGCCGGCGGCGAGGCGCCATCACCCAGCGGGCGCAAGGGCCTCGGCTGGGGCACGCAGGTACTCCGCCTGGTGAGCTTCGCGCTCATCCTCGGGCTATGGCAGCTGGCCGCCGGCCGGTGGCTGCCTGACTACATGATCAGCAGCCCCTCCCAGGTCGCGATGAGGCTGTGGGACCTCGTGTCGGGCAGCACACCCGGACTGTGGAAAGACATCCAGGTGACCGCCGAGGAACTGCTTGTCGGTTACGTGCTGGGCGTCGTGTCCGGGGTCGCCGTCGGCTTGCTTCTCGGCTACTGGCGCGTCGGGGCGGCGATCTTCAACCCGCTGATCACCGCCATCAACGGCATCCCGAAGATCGCGCTCGCTCCGCTGTTCCTGATCTGGTTCGGCATCGGGCTGGACTCCAAGGTCGCCATCGCGTCCATGACCGTTTTCTTCGTGATGTTCTACAACAGCTACATGGGCGTGGTGACCATGCCGCAGGAACTCGTGAACGTGCTGCGGGTCATGGGCGCGAGCCGCTGGATGATCATCAGGAAGGTCACGCTGCCGCAGATAAGCGTGCCGCTCCTCGCCGGAATGAAAGCGTCAGTGCCCTTCGCGATGATCGGGGTCATCGTCGGCGAGTTCATCGCCGCCCAGCAGGGAGTGGGCTACCTCATCGATACCGCGACACAGAACTTCGACTCGGCAACCGTCTTCGCGGGAATCGTGGTCCTCATGATCATGATGATGATCGGGATGCTGCTGATCGCGCTCATCGAGCGGCGCGTATTGCGCTGGCAGCGCGACTAGCCCCGGTTGCCGCTCATCACCAATCCCGGCTAATCCCCCGCTAATCCTCTCGAACACAGAACAGACACATCACGAGTTAGGGAGATCACCTGCACATGCCGACAGCGCAGAAGCAGACAGTAGGAGTCCTGGGCGCGGGCCGGATGGGGCTGCCCATCATCGGCCACCTCGTCAGGGCCGGGTTTCCGGTCGTTGTGCATGACGTCGACCCCGCCAAGAAGGACCTGGTCGCCGACAAGGGCGCCAGCTTCGCTACAGACAGCGGCGACATAGCGCGGCAGTGCGGCACCGTCCTGGTCTGCGTCGGTTACGAAGAACAGCTCAACGACATCATGCTGGGCGACGGGGGCATGCTGACGCGACTGCCGCGGGGCGCGCTCGTCGCGGTGCTCAGCACGGTGTCGTCGACTGGGATGGAGCGGTTGCAGGCGGCGGCCGAGCCCCACGGGGTGGACGTGGTAGACGCTCCGGTGTGCCGCGGCTCCTGGGCCGCGGACGCTGGCGAGCTGCTCTCGCTGCTCGGCGGAACCGAGGACGCGGTGGCGAAGTTCACCCCCGTGGCGGAGGCGTACTCCGCCGATGTCGTCCGCATCGGCGACATCGGTGCCGGCCAGGTAGGCAAGGCCATCAACAACCTGATCCTGTGGGCCTGCCTGGTGGCCAACCACGAGGGGCTGGCGCTGGCGCAGCGCTTCGGCGTGGACATCGACAAGCTGCGCCCGGCGCTGCAGATGAGCAGCGCGGCCAACCACGCGCTCGACAACTGGGGCAACCAGACCATGGCATGGGCCGAGGACGACATGAAGATCGTGCAGGACATGGCCGTCGAGGTGGGCATCAGCCTCCCGCAGGGCGCGCTCAACAGGGAGATCTGCCGGGTGCTTAAACCGCGTCGCTACCAGGTCGACAAGTACGGCGCCTGACCCGCAACGAAGGAGCAATAGATGTCAGCAAGCCTTGATGGCCGGTCGGTCATCGTGACCGGCGCCGGGCGCAATGTTGGCGAGGCGATCTCGAGGGAGCTGGTCGGCCGGGGCGCACGGGTGGCGGTCGTCGATCTCGACCAGGAGTCAGCCGACCGGGTGGCGAAGGTCCTGAACGGCGAGCGGCCGGGATCCGCGGTGTCGCTGGCGGCGGACGTCTCCTCGCCGGACGATGTCCAGCGGATGGTCAACGCCGCCTGGGACGCTCTCGGATCGGTGGACACGCTCATCAACTGCGTCGCGATCACGGACCGTCCAACGAACGTGCTCGACCTGTCCGACGACAGGTGGGACCAGGTCCTGCGGGTGAGCCTGAGCAGCGCCTTTTTCACCTCCAAGTACGTCGGCAGGCGCATGGTCGACAGCGGCACTCACGGTGTGATCATCCATATCGGCTCCACGTCCGGCTTCTTCGCCCGCCGCAACGCCATCGCCTATCCCACCGCGAAGGCCGGCCTGTACGCCCTGGTCCGCTCGCTGGCGCTGCAACTGGGCGGCTACGGGATCAGGGTGAACACGGTCAGCCCGAACAAGGTCGGCTCGCCCGTCGGCCAGGCGGAGGAGCCTCCCGACCGGGAGCGGAAGAACCTGATCGGGCGCGCCTGCACACCGCAGGACATCGCCAGCGCCGTGGCCTTCATGGTGTCTGAGGAAGCGAGCTTCGTCACGGGCACCGACCTGCTCGTGGACGGCGGCGCGCTGATCGCCTCGGGGGACTGATGGCCGGGCTTTCCACGCTGGTCGAGGCCGTGTCGGACGTGCTTGACACCGGCGGCACCCTTGATGTGGTCACCGGGCGCATCGCCGCCGAGCTCCGCCAGGTCATCGCCGGGCCGGGGCTGGACGAGCTGTTCGCCGGGAAGCAGAAGTCTTATACGGCCTTCGCCGACCCGCGCCGGCACTTCATCGTGCACTGCTCGGTGCACCATCCCGGGCACCGCACCGAGGCGCACGACCACGGGGAATGCTGGGCAGTCTACGGCGCGGTTCGCGGCGTCACCCGCTACCGCAGGTTCGCGCGGCAGCCGGACGCCGCGCCGAGCATCGCCGCGCTGGAGTGCGTCAGGGACGAAGAGCTCACGCCCGGCCAGATCGACGTGGTCTCGCCGGGCGAGGTGCACCTCCTCGGCAACGAGACGGACGAGATGGCGCTGAACGTGGTCGTCCGGCCGCGGCCCGTCGAGGAGGTATGGCGTCGCCGCTTCGACCTGTCTACCGGGGCCTTTGTCATCCATCCAAGTTCGCTGCGAAGCACAGCGCGCGGCTGACTCCCGCCGAGAACGAGATAGAGGTAGGTCACCTTCTCCATGACCGAGCCGACGTACCGGGTCGCTACCGACACCGGGGGCACCTTCACCGATTTCGTGATCTTCAGCGAAGCGACGGGCGCCTACCGCATCATGAAGGTCCCCTCTACACCGCACAACCCGGCTCAGGCCCTGCTCAACGGCCTCGCGGCGCTGGAGGCGCAGGGCATCAGGCCGAGCCAGATATCCGTCTTCACCCATGGCACCACCGTCGCCACGAACGCCCTGCTCGAGGGGCGCGGCGCGAACGTCGGGCTGGCCGTCACCGCGGGCTTTCGCGGCGTCTACGAGGCGATGGAGCAAAGCCGCCCGTTCGGCCCGTCCATCTTCGACCTGGGCTACACCAAGCCGGCCCTGCTGGCGCCGGAAAGCGCCACCGCCGACATCGACGAGAGAGTGGACGCCTCCGGTGCCGTGGTGCGGGGCATCGATCAGCGCTCCATCGACGCGGCGATCGACCGGTTCCGGCGGGCCGGCGTCGAGTCGGTCGCCGTCTGCTTCCTTTTCTCTTTCCTCAACGAGGAACACGAGCAGCGGCTGGCGAACGCGCTGCGGGAGGCGGAGCCGTCGTGGTGGGTCACCACGTCGAGCGACCTGCTGCCGCAGATCCGGGAGTACTTCCGGCTGAGCACAACCGTGATCAACGCCTACGTGTCCCCCGTCATCGGTCGCTACGTGGCGGACCTGACCTCCGAGCTGGACCGTCTCGACGTGGCGCCGGGCCGGCGCTTCACGATGCAGAGCAACGGCGGGTCGGTCCCGTTCGACCGCACCTCGGACCGGGGGGTGGCCACCATCCTGTCCGGCCCGGCGGGCGGCGTCACCGCCGCCATCGCCATTGGCGGCGCGGTCGGCAGCGACAACGTCATCACCTTCGACATGGGCGGGACGAGCTGCGACGTCGCCCTCATTCAGCATGGCGAGCCGACGGTGAGCGACCAGAGCACGATCGAAGGCCGTCACATCGCCGTGCCGATGCTCGACATCAACACCGTCAGCGCGGGCGGGGGGACGATCGCGGAGGTAGATCAGCACGGCGCGCTGCATGTCGGGCCGCGGAGCGCCGGCGCCGTGCCCGGGCCGGCGGCCTACGGCCGCGGCGGCGACCGCGCCACGGTCACCGACGCCAACGTCGTGCTCGGCTACCTCAACCCGCGGACGTTGCTGGCTGGTGAGCTCGACGTGGATTACGCCGCGGCCGAGCGCGTCATCCAGGCGGTGGCCGAGCCCCTCGGGGTAAGCATGCTCCGCGCGGCGGACGGCATTGTCCGCATCGTCAACGTGAAGATGGCCCAGGCGATCCGGGCTATCTCCACCGAGAGGGGCTTCGACCTGCGCGACTTTACCCTGCTGCCGTTCGGCGGGGCGGGACCGCTGCACGCCTGCCAGATCGCGCTCGACCTCGGCATCCCGCGGGTGCTTGTGCCGACGGCTCCCGGCGCGACATCGGCGCTCGGGCTGTTGATGTCCGACGTGAAGCACGACTTCGTCCGAAGCCGGCTGAGCGAGGTGGCCGAGCTGGATCTCGAGGTAGCCAACGACCTGTTCAGGCAGATGGTCGCTAGCGCCCGCAAGCAGCTCGCCGCCGAAGGCTTCTCCGACGATGAGATCCAGCTGCGCTACTTCCTTGACATGCGCTACAGCGGTCAGGGCTACGAGAACCCGGTGCCAGTGGCAGAACTGCCGCTGACCAGGGAGTCGCTGGCCGCCTACCGGAGCGACTTCGACGCCATTCACGAGCAGTGCCACGGCCACGCCGCCCCGGACCAGGCAGTCGAGGTGGTCAACTACCGCGTCCAGGCGGTCGGCGTGGTGCCCGCTGTCGCCATGCCGGTGATCGAGGAGGCAGCCGGCGATGCCGGCAGCGCCCGGACGGGAGTGCGGACCGCGTACTTCGCGGCCGCTGCCGAGGCGCCGATCGAGGTGCCGGTCTACAGCAGGGAACGGCTGCGCGCGGGCCATCGCTTCGCCGGGCCGGCGATCGTGGAGCAATACGACTCAACCACGGTCATCTGTCCCGAACAGCTCGCCACGGTCGACGGCTACGGCAACCTGGTCATCACGATGAAGAAGGGGACGGCCGATGACTGACGTGGATGCCATCGTCGTGGAGGTCGTGCGGCAGAGCCTCATCGGCGTCGTGCAGGAGATGCAGAACTCACTGTTCTGCACAGGGTATTCGACGATCATCCGGGAGTCGAAGGACGCCAGCTGCGCCATCGCCGACCCGACCGGGCAGGTCATCGCCCAGCACACTGTCCTGCCGCTGCACCTGGGTGCCTTTCCCACGACCATCGAGAACCTGCTCCGCTCCTATCCCGTCGAGGACATGCGCGACGGCGACGCGTTCGTGGTGAACCACCCCTACTACGGCGGCAGCCCGCACGCCACCGACGTGGCGGTCGTGGCTCCGATCGTCGTTGACGGCCGCATCTTCGGATTCAGCGGCAGCATCGCCCATAAGAGCGATATCGGCGGGCTCGTGCCGGGCACCAACTCGGGCCAAGCCCGCGAGATCTTCCACGAGGGGCTGATGCTGCCGCCGGTCCGGTACTACCGGCAGTTCGAGCTCGTTCGTGAGGTGGAGACGATCCTGCGGGCCAACAGCCGCACGCCGGAGCTTGTGCTGGGGGACCTCCGCGGGCAAGTCGGCGCGACCCACCTCGCGGCTGAGCGGGTCCGCACCCTCTGCGCCAAGTACGGCACCGAAGTGATCGAGGCCGCCTCGTCACGGCTGCTGGAGCTGACCGAGCGCCTCATCCGTGCCGCGGTCGCTGACTGGCCCGACGGGACCTACCGCGGTGAGCGCGTCATGCATTCGGAGGGCATGGCCGGCGGCGTGCCGGTGCACATCCGGGTGGCGGTGACCATCGACGGTGACCAGATCAGTTTCGATTTCAGCGAGTCCGACGATCAGATGACGGGGCCTTACAACATCCGCCCGCCGCTGGTGCGGGCCGTCTGCTACTACGCGCTGAAGTGCCTCATCGATCCGGAGCTGCCGTCCAACTCGGGCTTCGCCAGGGCGGTGGCCGCGTCATTCCGCAGCGGTTCGCTGCTCGACCCGATCGCGCCGGCGCCGGTCAACACCTATATGCCGGTGGCCGTCGCGACCGCCGAGGCGCTGTTCGACGCCCTGGGCAAGGCCATCCCGGGCGCGCGCATCTCGGAGAGCAGCAGCGGCACGAACGGGACGCTCTCCCACCGGGTGCCGGGCGTGCCCACCCCCAAAGTGCAATATGAGCTCCCCGCGGGCGCGACCGGCGCCCGGTACAACAAGGACGGCGTGTCCGCGTCGAAGGTGCACGTCGCCA
>Ga0187807_1000477_pt1 | contig 12657 bp, 8 predicted proteins | sample NC_wetland_sal_i_4_FD_132432 | JGI IMG/M metagenome (GOLD analysis project Ga0187807, IMG submission 132432) | Wetland sediment microbial communities from Neuse River Estuary, North Carolina, USA - ASW_2 | ecosystem: Environmental > Aquatic > Freshwater > Wetlands > Sediment | place: USA: North...
ATCAGCAACTACCTGCACTCGGCGCTGATCATGGCCGACATGTGCGACCACTTCCGCGAGTTCATGGTCGAAGGCACCAAACTTAACCAGGCCAAGCTGACCGAGAACATCGACCGCTCGGTCATGATGGTCACCGCCCTATCCCCGGTCATCGGCTACGACAAGGCCGCGGCCATCTCCTACTACGCCATCGACCACGACCTGACCCTCAAGCAAGCTGCCCTGGCCAAGGGGGTGCCGGAGGACCTGTTCGACCGGGTCGTCAACCCGATCGCGCTGACCCGCCCCGGCTCGGCCGACATCCCGTCAGGCCCGCGCAAATCCTGACATGAACACCCCGGACACCAAGACCGAACCATCGGCTCGCAGCCTCGAGCCCATCGGCAAGGCGGCCCTGATCGCCTCGGTCGGCGGCACGCGGGGCTACGCCGACTGGACCAACCCCGACCACCGGCTGCGCCGGCTGCTGGCCGAGTTCATCGGCATGGCCGGGCTGACCTTCATCCTGTCCGGCGGCGCGGCCATCCTCGCCCGCTACGGCGGCCGCGCGCTGCAGCCCTGGCAGACGGTGCTGGTGCTGTCCGCCGTCTCGGCGCTGTGGCTCGTGGTCGCCGTGTATTTCCTCGGCGACATCTCGGCCCACTTCAACCCGGCCACCACCTTGGCCTTCGCGCTGCGCCGGGACATGGACTGGGTGATGGTCGGCGTCTACTGGATCGTCCAGTTCGCCGCCGCCGTCTGCGGATCCCTGCTGGCCCGCGCCTTCTTCGGGCCGGCCGGGAAGCTGGCCGCCACCATGCCCAAGCCCGGCCAGTCGTGGCAGGCCGCGGGCTTCGAGGCCATCATCACCTTCGGCCTGGTGCTCATGATCCTCAACCTGGCCAACGGACCCAAACTCAACGGGCCGTTCATCCCTCTGGCCGTCGGCGCCTACATCATGGCCTGGGGCACCATGGGCGGCCCCTACGACGGCGCCTCCATGAACCCTGCCCGCAGCTTCGGACCCGACCTGGCCATCGGGAACCTGTCCACCTGGTGGGTCTACCTGATCGGGCCCGTGATCGGCGCCGTGATCGCCGTGGGCGTTGCGTATGTCCTGCGCGGCCCGGCCAAAGCCCAGGAAGCGACCGCTGCCCAGGGCACGCCGCTCGACCGAGAAGCGTGAAGGCCGGAAATCCCAGTAGTCTGCTTTGGCGTTGTGACCCTGTAATCAGCTAGGCCGCCGAAATGACACAACAAGAACGCGGCCGATCAGTTCGGGCTGCGCTGGGCCGGCCCGTTCGACCGGGCCGACGCCGCCCGGCAGAGTTCGGCCCTCGACGCTCTCATCGCCGCCGCGGCTCTCACCGGCAGCTAGCCCTCCCACCGATTACCTCTTGACAAGATAGTGATTCATCACTACCTTAAGAGACATGACCGAGACCAGGCAGCGGATGTCCGCGGCGGAGCGCCGCGAGATGGTCCTCGAGGCTGCCGTCGCCGAGTTCGCCGTTCACGGACTGGCGGGCACCTCCACTGAAGACGTCGCCCGGCAGGCCGGGATCAGCCAGCCGTACCTGTTCCGGCTGTTCCCGACCAAGAAGGCGCTGTTCCTCGCGCTCGTGCAGCGGTGCTTCCACCGGGTGGAGGACACCTTCATCACGGCGGCGGGCGGCCGCACCGGCGACGAGGCGCTGGAGGCGATGGGAGATGCCTACGAGCGCCTGCTCGACGACCGGACGCTGCTGCTGCTGCAAATGCAGGCCTACGCCGCCTGCGAGGACCCCGAGATCCGCGCCGCGACCCGGGACGGCTACAAGAAGCTCTGGGAGCTGACCGAGAGGCTGACCGGGCTGCCCTTCCAGCGCGTGGTGGACTTCTTCGCCATGGGCATGCTGATGAACGTCGCCGCGGCCCTGGACCTGCCGTCCGTGGACGAAAGGTGGACCAGTTGGTGCCCGAAGGACTGAACGCGCTTCGCTCCCGACTCGAAATTTTTTTTGACCTAACAAGGTAGTGACTACTCAATACTTAGGAGGCAGGCAGTGACTACCAGACACCGCACCGCATGGACCTTCGCCATAACCTCGACCGCGCTGTTCATGGCCTCACTCGACAACCTCGTGGTGACCACGGCGCTGCCGTCGATCCGGGAGCACCTGCATGCCTCGCTCGAGGGGCTGCAGTGGACGGTGAACGCCTACACCCTCACCTTCGCGGTCCTGCTACTCACCGGGGCCACGCTAGGGGAGCGGTATGGCCGCCGCCGCCTGTTCACGATCGGCCTCGCCTTGTTCACCGCCGGGTCGGCGGCCGCCGCGCTCGCGCCCGGCATCGGCGCTCTGGTGACCGCCCGGGCCGTGCAGGGCGTCGGCGCCGCCATCGTGATCCCGCTGACCCTCACGCTGCTGTCGGCGGCGGTGTCCCCGCAGCGGCGCGGCCTGGCCCTGGGCGCCTGGGGCGCCGTCGGCGGACTCGCCATCGCCATCGGCCCGCTGGTCGGCGGGGCGGTCGTGGAAGGCGCGTCCTGGCAGTGGATCTTCTGGCTGAACGTGCCGATCGGCGTCGTGCTGCTGCCGATCGCCCGGCTCCGGCTCACCGAGAGCCGCGGGCCCTCGACCAGCCTGGACCTGCCGGGCGTGGTCCTGGCCAGCCTCGGCCTGCTCGGCATCGTGCTCGGCGTCGTGCGCGGCAACGACCACGGCTGGACCAGCGCCACCGTCCTGCCGCCTCTCGTGGTCGGCGCGCTGCTCGTGGCTGCGTTCATCGGCTGGGAACTGCGGGCGCGCGAGCCGATGCTGCCGCTGCACCTGTTCCGCAGCCGCGGCTTCGCCGTGACCAACGCGGCCTCGCTGCTGATGTTCTTCGGAATGTTCGGCTCGATCTTCCTGCTCGCGCAGTTCCTCCAGGTCGTTCAGCATTACAGCCCGCTGCAGGCCGGACTGCGGACGCTGCCGTGGACCGCGATGCCGGTGTTCATCGCCCCGATCGCGGGCGCGCTTTCCGACCGCATCGGCGGGCGGCCGCTGCTGGTCGCGGGACTGGGCCTGCAGGCCATCGGGCTCGGCTGGCTGGCCGCCGTGGCTAGCCCCACGGTGCCCTACCTCACCCTGGTCCCGGCGTTCGTCGTCTCCGGCGTCGGCATGTCCCTGTTCTTCGCGCCCGTCGCCAACGTCGTGCTCAGCTCGGTGCGGCGGGACCAGGAAGGCATCGCCTCCGGCGCCAACAACGCGATCAGGGAACTGGGCGGCGTGTTCGGGATCGCCGTGCTCGGCGCGGTGTTCTCCGCCCGCGGTGGTTACACCAGCGGGACCGCGTTCGTCTCTGGCCTGGCGCCCGCGGTGTGGGTCGGCGCGGCGGCGGTGGCCGTCGCCGCGGCCGCCGCGCTGCTCCTGCCCCGGCTCCGTCGGCCGGAAGCCGGCAGCCTGGGCGTCAAGCCGGTCGCGGAACTCGCTCAGGTTCGCTAACCCGGCCGGGCCTGGAGCCCGGATCCCGTCAGTGACGGGATCCGGGCTCCGGCGTGCCCCCCCGGCTTATCGCTCAGCCGTCTTGTCCAGCACCGGTTTCACGTCGATCACCGGTGTCCCGTCGAGGGCCTCCAGGCTGCCTACCTGGATCCGCAGCCCGTCGACCGCGAGCACCGGGACGCGATGCAGCCCGATGGGGTTGGGCCGGTCCGGGGACCGGGTGCTGAACACCCCGGTCAGCGGGTTGCTCGGGTCGTCGCGGGGGCGGGTGACGAGCACCCCCCGGTCTGCCCGGTCCAGCCAGGTCAACACGATGACCTCGGTCCCCGGCCGCAGGTCGCGCAGGGCGTCGGCGAACCTGGCCTCGAAGGCCAGCCAGGCCGGCGGCGCGCCCTCGCCGCCCTGCCGTGGCGCCTGGGCCCGTTCGGTCAGCGCCGATTCCACCCAGCCGACCGGAACGACCTCGTAGCGCGATTCGGTCACCGTTGCCTCCGCCCAGCTCGCCGCGGCCGATACCGTCCTACGGGCGGTGCTCGCCGACGACAGCGCACTGCAGGACGCCGCAGCCGCGATCCGCCCCCCGCAGTGACCGTCCGCCAGCGGCGGCAAGAGACGAATATGTGCTGTCCGATTAGGCACCTTCGGGTAATTAGATAATGCTATGGTCCTCTAGCCGGATAGGCCTGAATTAGTTACTTATACGGGGAGTAGCCGTGTATCTGGCTTTCGGGGCAAGGGCTTTGGCTGCGGGCGCGCTCGGCGTCGCGCTGGCCGCCACCGCCGCGGTGGGGCTGGCGCTCACCCCGCCTGGCCCGGGGCCCGCCGCCCCGGTGCGAGCCCAAACGCAGGCCACCGTGACCATCGCTCCCGGGGTGCGGCACCTCCGGCGGGAGTCCCGGCAAGGTCCGTCGACCACGGCCGAGTGCGAGCAGTCGATGCGGATCGCCTGCTATAACCCGGCGCAGATCCAGCAGGCGTACAACCTGCCGCCGCTCTACTCCCACGGGATCACCGGCAAGGGCACGACGATCGTCATCGTCGACCCCTACGGCTCGCCGACCATCGTCAGCGACCTGCGCGACTTCGACAGCGCCACGAACGTGCCCGACCCGCCCTCGCTGCGGATCATCAGGCCTGCGGGCAAGGTCCCTGCCTTCAACCCGAACAACTCCGGCATGGTCGGCTGGGCCAGCGAGACCACGCTCGACGTGGAGTACGCGCACACGATCGCGCCCGGCGCGGAGATCCTGCTCGTCGAGACGCCGGGCGGGGGTCGTGCCGGGACGGTCAGCATGCCGCAGATCGTCACGGCCGAGAAGTACGTGGTCAGGCATCACCTCGGCGACGTGATCAGCCAGAGCTTCGTGGCCACGGAACAGGCCATCGGGTCCGCCGCGATCCAGTCGCTGCGCGGCGCCTACCTGGACGCCTACTCCGGCCATGTCACGGTGCTGGCCGGCTCGGGCGACAGCGGCGTGACCGGCTTCGAGTCGAACCAGCAGAGCTACTACACCCATCCGGTGACGGCCTGGCCGGCCAGCGACCCGCTGGTGACCGCCGTCGGCGGGACCCGCCTCGACCTGGACGCCAACGGTAACCGGAACGCCGCCGACGCGGCGTGGAACGACACCTACAGCCAGACGGCGAACCAGCTGGTCAACGGCAATAATGGGCCGAACCCGCTGGCCGCCGGCGGCGGCAAATCGGCCATCTTCGGGCGGCCCTCGTACCAGAACGGGGTCCGCGGTACCGTCGGCAACCACCGCGGCGTGCCCGACATCTCGATGAGCGCGGCCTGCACCGGCGCCGTCAACGTCTACCAGAGCTTCGGTGGCCAGGCGGCCGGCTGGTACGCGCTGTGCGGCACCAGCGAGGCGACACCCCTGTTCGCCGGGATCGTGGCGCTCGCCGACCAGGTGGCCGGCCACCCGATCGGCCTGATCAACCCGGCCCTGTACACGCTGGCGTCCGAGCACGCCCCGGGCATCGTAAGCGTGACCTCGGGAAACAACACGGTGTCGTTCCGGCAGGGCGGCCGCACCCACACGGTGCGCGGCTTCAGCGCCCGGTCCGGGTACAACCTGGCCGCCGGACTCGGTACCGTGGACGCCCAGTACTTGGTCATCGAGCTGGCCCGCCTGGCCGGCCGTTAAAGGGATGTGGACAGGCGACTAATCGCTCAGATTGGTCGTTAGATCGTTATTCCTCACTATGCCGTCGGCTTAGCCAATCCTTGTCTTACGATGCCGTCTGTGATCTTTGATGAGGCCGAAGCGTTGCTCGACCCGGTGTCGGCCATCGACGGCTTCATGCTCGCCTACCTAGTTGACGCTTCGAAGGCGTAGACCTCATCGAGCACCCCCGGCCACTGCGGGGAACCGCTCCCACGTGGTCGTGGCCGCGACGACCGCTATCGGCCGCCGCGGCTGGAGCGCCACCGAAATCTCACATGTCATACGCCATATGCTCCCGTCCGACGCTCAAACCACGGTGCCACTCAAGAACCACATGCCATTCAATAACCACAGTGCCGCTCAGTACGGCGGCCGGGATGCTGCCGCCCGTCAGGTCTCATAACTTGAAGTGGCAGCAGACGAGCTGGACTCGCCACCGAAGCCCAGAGTACGGCGTTGCGGTTCTCTCCGCAGTTCGCTGGTGACAGCCCGTTTCGATCTGTCACACTTTGGCACACGCAGTGTGGGCGGTTATGCTCGCTGACCTGCGGTGGGGAGGGCTCCTGCGAGGGCGGTACGCGGCGATGGACAGTTACGCCAACATCACTCCGGACGACGGCGAGGAGGTCGGCTCTGCGGTCGACGTAGCCACGGCTGTGGTGGACGGGCAGGGCAGCGTGCTGGTTTGGAGCGCAGGTGCCCGGCGGTTGCTCGGGTATGCCGCCAGGGATGTGGTGGGACGTCCGGCGGTCACGTTGCTCGCCTCCGCCCTTCCGGCATCGGCTCGGCGGTGCCTGGCCGAGCGGAAAGGTTGGAACGGCGAGGTCTCGCTGCGGCACAGGGACGGCGGCCAGGTGGACCTGGAGCTGCTGGCACACCCGAGCAGGGGCGGCGACGGCAGTCTCCGGTGGGTCCTGGTGACTCTCACCGAGTCTCGGCCCCTCGCCGGAATGCACCCCGCCCGGCCCGATGCGCCCTACATGGACTGGGCGTTCACCCAGTCACCGTTCGCTCTGGCGATCCATGACAGGGACCTGCTGTGCCTGCGCGTCAACGACCGCATGTGCCAGATGTTCGGGCTCACTGAAGACGAACTGCGCGGACGGCGCCTCACGGATGTCCTGCCCGGTCCCCAGTACGGCGCACTGGAGCACTACATGCACCAGGTGCTGGACACGGGCGAGCCGACGCACCGGGAAACCTACCGCCGGGTGCCGGGTGAGACCCGCGAACGCGCCTGGTCGGTTTCCGTCTCCCCGCTGAAGGATCAGGCCGGCCGGACGCAGGCAGTGTGGATCGGGGTGCTCAACATCACCGAGCAGTACGCTGCCCGCCAGCGGCTGACCCTGTTGAACCAGGCCGGCACCCACATCGGCACCACCCTGGATGTCACCAGGACCGCCCAGGAGCTGGCCGACATGGCGGTACCGCGGTTCGCCGATCTGGCTGTCGTCGACCTGCTTGACGCCGTGCTCAGCGGCGATGAGCCGAACCCGGGGCCGCTCACCGGCACCGTCGCGCTGCGCCGCGTCGCCCATCAGTCCATCTTCGAGGGCGTCCCCGAGGCCGTGGTCAAGCCCGGGGACGTCGACGTTCATCCGGAATTCTTCCCGTCAGCCCGTTGCCTGGCCACCGGCAAGGCGATACTGACCGGCGCGAACGATCCCACGTTCATGTCGGCGACCGGCCACAACCCGGCTCGCGCGGCCACGATCCGCAAGTACGGGCTCCACTCGGTCCTGTCGGTGCCGATACGCGCCCGCGGAGTCACCCTTGGCGTCGCGGTGTTCGTCCGTGGCCAACGCCCGGAACCTTTCGAGCACGACGACGTGCTGCTCGCCGAGGAGTTCACCGCCAGAGCCGCCGTCTCTCTTGACAATGCCCGCCGTTACACCCGCGAGCGGACCACCGCTCTCGCCCTGCAGCGCAGCCTGCTGCCGCAGCGACTCCCCGAGCAATCGGCCGTGGAGGTGGCCAGCCGCTACCTGCCCGCCAGTGCCCATGCCGGCGTGGGAGGGGACTGGTTCGACGTGATCCCGCTCTCCGGAGCCCGTGTCGCCCTGGTGGTCGGCGATGTCGTCGGCCACGGTATCCACGCCTCCGCCACCATGGGCAGGCTGCGCACCGCCGTACGAACGCTCGCCGACGTCGACCTGCCTCCGGACGAACTCCTCACCCGCCTTGATGACCTGGTCAGCCGGCTCGCCGCCGAAGCGGATGCCGACAACGGCGATGACGCGGACAACGATGTCGGCGCCACCTGCCTGTACGCGGTCTACGATCCGGTCTCCCGCCGGTGCAGCCTGGCCCGGGCCGGCCATCCGCTGCCCGTGCTCGTCACCCCGGACGGCGCTGTCGGCTTCCTCGACCTGCCTGCCGGCCCGCCGCTCGGTCTTGGCGGCCTGCCCTTCGAGAGCACCGAGATCGAACTGACCGCGGGAAGCATCCTCGCCCTCTACACCGATGGCCTCATCGAATCCCGCGGGTATGACATCGATCTCGGGCTTGAACGCCTGCGCCGCGCATTGACCCATCCGGAACCGTCGCTGGAAACCACCTGCGACAACGTCCTCAAGGACGTGCTTCCCGACCGTCCCGCGGACGACGTGGCCCTGCTCGTCGCCCGCACTCACGCCCTGGACGACGACCGGGTCGCCACCTGGGACCTGCCCGCCGACCCAGCCATCGTCGCCGATACCCGCAAACAGGTGGCCAGACGGCTCGCAGGCTGGGGCCTCGACGACGCGGCGTTCATCACCGGACTCGTCGTCAGCGAACTCGTCACCAACGCGATCCGGCACGCCAGGAGCCCGATCCAGCTCCGTCTCATCCGGGACCGGACGCTCATCTGCGAGGTCTCCGACGGCAGCAGCACCGCCCCGCACCTCCGCCGGGCCCGCGCCTTCGACGAGGGCGGACGCGGCCTGCTCCTTGTCTCCCAGCTCACCCAGCGCTGGGGGACCCGCCAGACCCCGCACGGCAAGACCATCTGGGCCGAACAAGCCCTCCCCGCTAGTGATGCTGGTGATGTTCTTCATCACCACGGAAGCGCCTCTTGAATCTCCTGCCTTCCAGCACGTGAGCTGTAGCACGTGTGACGTAACAACACCACTGTGGTAAATCGCTGACATGCTGGAACCGCCAGGGACGGGGGTATGTACAGATGGCTGACGCAGGACCGCCTGCTCCTCGGCAGTTTCCGGGGGTTATGGTTTCGAGCACCTTTGCGGACTTCCAGCAGCACCGGGAAGCTCTCATCGGCGCGATCAGCGGGCAAGGGCTGCACCCGATCGCCATGGAGCAGGACAGTGCGCTGCCGGCCGGAACGGTGATCAATTCGTCGTTGCAGAAGGTCCGCGATGGCGCCGCCTATATCGGCATCATCGGCGCCATTCCATGCTTGCCCTGCGCTTGGCTGAAGCGCTAGATGACCCGGCTGTCCTGTTTGGTGCTCGACTGATGAATTTTCCAGTCCTCGCTGTGGCGGGCCGCTGGGATGAGGCCGAAGAGATGTGGAATCTGCTCAATCCGATGGGACGCGACTGGCCACGCAACATGTATCGCCCAGGAGATGCCGAGCAATACCGGCTGGAATTCATGCTATTTCCCCAGGGACGCCTGACCGAGGAGGACCTCGCCGCCGCTGAGCTCCTGGCACGCACCGGGCAGAACCGCGCTTCCCGGGCTCGTTACGGCGTTGCGCCTAATGAGCTGTCTCCGGGAACAGCGCGATGGACGCGGTGAAGGTATGCAGGAAGTTCTGCCCGCCCACCGGTCCGAGTTCTCCGTCGCAGAAGAACCCCGCTATCGGGACCTCGCCCAGCATCTTCGCAACAAGCCCGGCATCGTGGTCCGGCTCGGCGAACAGCCGCGATCCGCGGCCGGTGCAGGTGAACAGCAGGGCCCCGGCGACGCGGCGGCCGCCGAGGGTGGCGGCCTCCCGCTCGAGGATGCGCCGGAGATCCTCATCGGCCGAGTGGGCGTCCCGGACGTGGAACTGCACCGTCTGGCCCACCTCCACCTCCTCTCCCACCGCGATGGCTCCCGATCCGGGGTCGGCACCGACGATGCCGCGGACCAGGAAGTCCCCCTGCCGCGGCTCGGCCTGGTACTCGTTGATGACGATCCCCACGTGCGCGCCCTGGGCGAGCAGTTCCTGCTCCCGGTCGGGCAGCGCGGCGGCCAGCTCCTGCAGGCGCGCCAGCGGCGGACGCCCGCCGAGCTCGAAGATCAGGTTGCCGTCGGCCCGGGTGACGGTGTAAGGGTCACCGACCGGGCGGCATCCCTGCGCCACCAGGGGATGGACCTGGGCTCCCGGCAAGTGAGCGCCGACGGCGCCATGCGAGAGCACCCGGCCGTCCAGAAACAGCCGGCTTTGCCGCAGCCGCAGCCCGCCGCTGGCCATCCCGCCCATGACCACCGTCCCGGGCACGTGCTCGTTGAGGTGGGCCAGCAGGTCGCCGGCGGGGAACGTGAACGGGTCGCAGATCATCAGGTGAACGCCCGCCGGACGGTGCCCGAACCGGTAGCCGCCGAAGGCGCCTCCGCTCGTCGTCCGGACGTACTCCATGGCGAACGTCTCGACCGGGCCGAGGTCAGCAGCGAGCCAGAGCGATACCGCGGGCTCGGACTCGACCTCGCGAGCGCCGCCGGCCACCGCCTCCGCCACGCAGCCGATGAGCGGCACGCCGCCGGTCTCCGCAGCCACCGCCGCGAGCAGGGCCTGAGCCGAGCCGAAGAAATGAGCGGAGGCGGACAGCACCGCGAATGAGGGTGACCGGCCCCCAAGCGCCGCCCGGGCCTCCCCGACGGCCCGGTGCGCTGCCTCACCAGCGCCCAGGGCCAGGACGAGGGCTCCACCCGCCTTCATCAGCCCAGGCTACTTCGGCGGTTCACACCCGGCCAGGACCGGTGCGGGCCTTATGGCCCGCCGCCTGCCCGCGGTCTGCTGGCGCTATCCCCAGCGGTGGACCGAACCGCCAGGCACCGAGACCCTTCGATACATACTCGATCGGGAACTCGGCAACCCGATGCTTTTGCGTGGGATATCTATCGGCTTTTACTGATTTTGGGACGCCTACGCCTTGACCAATCCTGCGCAAGAAATCAAACGGGTGCGGCTCTCCTGGCCAGGCAGGCACAGCCTCGTAGCGGCGGTTGCCGTCGAGATTGTTAATCTGCAGTTTCTGTACTCGTAACTTAATGAGCTTCGCGCCTGCTCGAGGATTAAACAGGCCGCACCAAGCGAGCCTAATTCGGACAAATACGGACAAAAGCCTCAGTATGTAGCGGCATCCCCGCCCGGGCGGCAGTGTCATAAACCCGGGTCATAAACCCGGGTCATAAACCCAGTGAGCCCAAGGGTCGGCGACCGCAACACGCTCGTTCGGATGCACTACCCATGATCCATGCCCAGGCTCGCTGTGCTGATCGTGATATATCAGTATCTCGGTCGTTACATCCAGCGGTTACTGTGCGCTCAAGTAGAGTTAAGAGCGACGGATGCCCGGGGGCCGATGAGAATCAAGCGCTTGTATTGTCAACGGTATATCGGAGTTCGAATTGCTCTTGTTGCGGCTCTACTAGGCTCTGCAGTCGGCATCGTTACCGTCACTTCCGTTGCCAGCTAACTGGAACCCGTCCATCGGAGTTCCGCGGACTTTCCAGAATATCGAGGACCTTCCTCACTGGAAGGGCCGCATCCCAGCCCTCGCGATCGCTAATGAGACGCTGACCATGGAAGTCACCGTTTGGCAATGACGGCCGCGAAATCCTCAATCAGGTCAGTGCTTCAAAACGATCGTCGGCCCGCCCCCGCTTGAGAGCTCACACCAGCAAAGATCATGCCAGGTAGGAATATACCTGGCATGCAGGATCGGAGGCTCATCTCGTGAGATCACGGATATCAGCTATCTGGCGATATGGACTGGCCACCGGATTGTTGTGTCTAATCTCAATAGGGGCAGGTGCCGCGTCTGACATGACCAGCATGGTCAAGACGGTCAGTTACCAGGGAAGCGCGAGCGCAGCCCTGGGCATGCACGTGTCAGGCAACGAACTGGTCAATACCCACCATCGGCGGGTCGTCCTGCACGGCGTGGACCGTTCGGGCGGTGAATGGGTGTGCATGCACGGCACGGGTATCTGGGATGGCCCGATGGGCCAGCCTTCGGTCACGGCGATCAAGGGCTGGAACGTGAATGCGGTCCGCCTGCCGCTGAACGAGGCGTGCTGGAACGGCGAGTCGTACGTGAACCCCGCCGACCGGGGTGCGGCCTACCGCGCCGCGGTGGAGGCCTACGTCCGACTGCTGAACCGCAACGGCCTGATCGCCATCATCGACCTGGCCTCCACCGACGGCCTCTACACCGGCCCCTCCTCAGCGTGCAGCACGGCCCAGGCGCAGTGCGAGAAGCCGATGCCCGACGCGGCGCAGGCCGTCCCGTTCTGGACCTCGGTGGCCCGCGCGTTCCGCGGCAACGACGCCGTCATCTTCGACCTGTTCAACGAGCCCTTCCCGCAAGCCGCCACCGGCAGCGAGGACGCAGGCTGGCAGTGCTGGCTGCGCGGCGGCAGTGCGTGCCCCGGGATCACCTACCCGGCCGCGGGGATGCAGAGGCTGGTCAACGTGGTGCGCTCGGCCGGCGCGAACAACGTGATCATGCTGGGCGGCATCGGGTGGGCCAACGACCTCACCCAGTGGCTGAAGTACGAACCCTACGATCCCGACCACAACCTGGCGGCGTCCTGGCACTCCTACAACTTCAACCCGTGCGTTACCGCGAGCTGCTGGGACAGCCAGGTCGCCCCGGTGATCGCAAAGGTGCCGGTCATCGTGGGGGAGATGGGAGAGAACGACTGCGCCGATACCTACATCGGCCCGCTCATGCAGTGGCTCGACGCCAGGTCCGCCAGCTACCTGGCGTGGGCGTGGAATGTGGATTTCACCTGCGCCGACGGCCCCGGCCTGATCACTAGCTACACCGGGACGCCCACCCCCTACGGCGCCGGATACCAATCACAACTGCGGGCGCAGC
>Ga0187807_1000478_pt1 | contig 12656 bp, 14 predicted proteins | sample NC_wetland_sal_i_4_FD_132432 | JGI IMG/M metagenome (GOLD analysis project Ga0187807, IMG submission 132432) | Wetland sediment microbial communities from Neuse River Estuary, North Carolina, USA - ASW_2 | ecosystem: Environmental > Aquatic > Freshwater > Wetlands > Sediment | place: USA: North...
CAGGAAACGGCAGTCAGGGCTGCCGTTGCGGTAGGCGTGGACCTGGCCGGCGGGGATGCAGACGCACGCCCCGGCCTTGGCTTGCTGCCATCCGTCCCCGTCGAAGACCTTGAGCATCCCCTGCAGGACGACATAGATCTCATCCCACGGGTGACGGTGCGGCGGCGGCCCGGCTTGCTCGGGGCCGGTCGTGTCGAAGATCTCGATGCTGAGCGCCCCGGCCGGGGTGAGCGGCCGCAGCTGCTCCCCGAGGACGTTCAGTGCCGGGCCTTGCGTGGTGGTGAGGACGCTGACGGCCATGGCAACCTCCATGCTCGCTAATTCATTGCATTATGCTGCAATGAATTAGTGGGTGTCAAGAGGCGAGGCACATGCGGTCAGTTCAGGGCGATGGCGGCGACCGCCAGGGCGCACAGGCCAGGGGTCGAGGCCATCATCTGGACGCCGACGAACCAGCTCGGCCTCGAACGCCACGGTGGCCTGGTCCCCGCCGGGCTGTGGGCGCCGATCGTCCAGCGGGTCATCGATCTAGCCGAAGGCTTTACGAACATTTAACCGAAGCGATCTTGGGAATACGGACGCGCTGTATCGAGTAGACGAGCTATCGCCAGCTGGCGAGCAGCTCTGCCGCTCGCTGGCGGCAGTCCGGCAGGCGCTCGGCGTACAGCGCGTACCAGATGGTCAGGTGCAGCCGCCGGAGCTGCTGGCAGGTGCGCAGTTGCGTGTCGTCGACGGGCGCGCCGTAGCCAGCCAGGATGCGGGAGCGGTCCAGCCGGGGACTGGCGGTTGTCGCGGCGAGGTCCCAGGCAACCGGGCCGGAGCAGGTGTCCTCGAAGTCATGCCAGATCCACCGGCCGCCGGCGGCCATGAGATTGCCGATGCCGGCGTCGCCGTGCAGCACCTGGGACGGGCTCGCCTCGGGTCCGAGGTCCGCGGTCAGCCGGCCGAAGGTCTCGGCGAGAACCGAGACGTCGGCCGGACTGAGCTGGGTCTGGGGCCGGGCCAGGAACGCCGGGATGTCGCCAAGCGGGGCGAGCACCGGCCGGGAAACCGGGTAGCGGCGCAGCACGGCGTGCAGGTCCCGCAGCATCGAGCCGATGACGGCCTCATCCGGCAGCCCCGCGCCGGACGGCCGCACGTAGGTCCAGAAGGACATGACATGTCCGCCGCCATGATGCGCGGCCGGCGGGACTTCGGGGCTCGGGGCCAGCACCGGGGCACCTTCCCGGACCAGGAAATCAGCGGTATCCAGTTCGCGCTTGAGCCAGGCGGCCGCGTCCGGGCGGACGGCGGGCGTGCTCGCCGCCACCTTCGCCACCACCGGCGACGGGCTCAGGTGAACGATCACGTTCGCGCCGTCAGCGAGCACCACCGGCTCATCACAGGCCACGCCCAGGCCAGCGGCGACCGACACTGCGGCGCGCGCGGCAGCGGCGGCGACGGCGCTGATCGAGTTACTCACGCGGGTTCTCGACGCTCGTGGGTGAGCAAGGCACTGATCCATGCCGCGGCGGTCATGACCAGCACGCCGATCCAGGCTGCGGCGCTGTAGGCATCGTCAAAGGGGAAAAGGCTCCCGGCGGGAGTCCCGGCGGCGAGCACCAGGCCGCCGACCGCGCTGCCGAGGGCGAACCCGGTGCCGCGCACGACCTGGTTGAAGCTCATCGCGCTCGACGTCTCGCTCTGCGGGGTGACCGCCAGGATGACCGCGGGCATGGCCGCGGAGAAACTCCCCACGCCGAATCCCAGGATCGCCATCGCGAGCAGCACCTCGACCACGTCCGACCGGGCCATCGCGAACACCGCGAAAGCACCAAGCACGACGAGCGCGCTCACCGTGAGGAGCGCGGACGCGCCGATCCGCTTGCTCACCCGCGGCGTCACCTTGCCGGCGACGAAGCCGAGCACCGAGAACGGGACAAGGACCAGCCCGGCCTCGAACGTGGAAAGCCCGAACCCGTACCCCGCCGCACGCGGCGTCTGCGCGTACCGCGTGATCAGCGTCAGCAGCAGGTACATGCCGACGCCGGCCACCAGCATGGCGATGTTCGCCCCGGCCACCGCCCGGTGCCTGAGCAGCCGGACGTCGACCAGCGGCGACGGCGCGCGCAGCTCGACAACCGCCCACGCGCACAGCAAGACAATCCCAAGACCGGTCAGCGTCACCGCCAGCCCGAGATCGCGGCTCCACAGGCTGGTCTCGCTCACCACCAGCAGCACCGCGAGCAACCCGCCGGCCAGCAGCAGGGCGCCGGGAACGTCGACCCGGGCGGACCGGCCGGCGGGCGGCTCCGGCATGCTCCGCACCGCCGCGAGCAAGGCGACCGCCGTGACGAACACGCCGAGCCCGTAGGCCGCCCGCAGCCCGCCGAACTCGGTCAGCAGCCCGGCCAGCGGGTACCCGACACCGATCCCGATCGTGGACGCCACCGAAACCAGCGCGATCACCGACGCTGACCGCTCGCGTGGCAGATGGTCCCTGGCCACGCCCATCATCAGCGCGGTCAGCCCCAGGCCCACGCCCTGCGCGGCCCGGCCGAGCAGCAGCCACCCGAACGGCAGCGGCAGTACCGTGAGCACGCTGCCGGCGGTCACCACACCCAGCGTGCCGATGATCACGCCGCGCCGGCGCGGACCCGCGCCGAGCCGCCCGAGCAGCGGCGTGGCGACCGCGCCGGTGAGCAGCGTGATGGTCAGCGTCCATTGCGCGCTGGCCAGCGACACGTGGAACGTCGTGGCCACGCTGGTGATCAGCGGCGCCCCGAGGCTCCCCACGGCGGCCACGACGAGCGCGATGAACACCAGCGAGGGAACGAGCACCCGCAGGAGTCTAACGACGGGTGACCTCGGTCCCTGGCCCAGCGGGGACGAATGTGGGCCAATAGACATATGACAGGTGCCGATCCCGTCGTCGAGGCCCGGGGCCTCGTGGTCCGCAGGAGCGGCCACGTCATCCTCGACGACCTGACATTCACCATCGCAGGCGGCCAGGTCACCGGGCTGCTCGGGCCGAGCGGCTGCGGCAAGACCACGCTGATGCGAACCCTCGTCGGGGTCCAGGAGATCACCGCGGGCCAGGTCACACTGCTCGGCAGGCAGGCCGGCCATCCCAGGCTGCGAGACCGTATCGGCTACTCCACCCAGGATCCCGCCGTCTACCCCGACCTGACGCTGACCGAGAACCTGCGCTACTTCGGCACCGTGCTCGGCCTCAAGCGGGACAAGCTGACCGGGGCGATCGCCAAGACGGTCCGCGACCTGGACCTCGGGGGACTGGAAGACCGGCTGGTCGGCACGTTCTCCGGCGGCCAGCTCGCCCGGGTCGGCCTGGCCGTCGCCCTGCTCGGCGCCCCGGACCTGCTGGTGCTCGACGAGCCGACCGTCGGCCTCGACCCGGTGCTCCGGCACGACCTGTGGGCCATGTTCCACCGCCTCGCCGACGCCGGGACGACGCTGCTCGTCTCCAGCCACGTGATGGACGAGGCGGCCAGGTGCGACTACCTGCTGTTCATGCGCGACGGCAGGTTCCTCGCCGAGGCGACCCCGGCGGCGATCCTGCAAGAGACCGGCGCGGCGGACCTCGAGGCGGCGTTCCTGCGGCTCGCGGGCGGCCCGCGCGAAGAGCGCGAGGAGCGCGCGGAGCGCGCGGAGCCCGAGGAGCGCGCGGAGAAGGCGGCGAAGCGATGAGCGCCGAGGCGGCGATCAGCTGGACGCTCACCCGCGCGACGGCGCGGCGCGTGCTCGCCCAGTTGCGGCACGACCCGCGCACCATCGTGATGATGCTCGCGGTCCCTTCAGTGCTGATGATCTTGCTGCGCTACACACTCAACAACCCGCTGGCACTGAACCGCTTCGCGCCCGTGTACATCGGCGTGTTCCCGTTCGTCATCATGTTCATCGTCGCGGCGATCACCACGCAGCGCGAGCGTGCCCGCGGCACGCTGGAACGGCTGATGGCCATGCCGCTCGGCAAGCTCGACCTGCTGGCCGGCTACGGGATCGCGTTCGGCCTGGTGGCCTGCGTTCAGGTGACCGTGGTGCTGATCATCTCGCTGACCTGGCTGGGCGTGAGCCTGCCCGGTTCGGCGGTGCCGATGGCGGTCATCGCCGTCCTGGACGCGGTGCTCGGCATGTCGCTCGGCCTGTTCGCCAGCGCGTTCGCTCGTTCGGAGTTCCAGGCGGTGCAGTTCATGCCGGCGTTCGTGCTGCCGCAGGCGCTGCTGTGCGGCCTCGTCGTGGCCCGCGCCGACATGACCCCAGTGTTGCGCTGGCTGTCGGACGTGCTGCCGCTGTCCTACGCGGTCGACGCCATGCAGCGGATCAGCACCAGCGCCTCGTGGACGACCGCGATCGGCGCCGACATCGCCATCATCCTCGCGTTCACCGCCGCCGCGCTCGTCGGCGGCGCGCTGACGCTCCGCCGCCGCACCCGCTGACCCGGGGAACTCGGGAAATCAGCCGGCCAGGTGCGTGCCGCGGCCCTCGACGATCACGCCGTCCCGGAACGTCAGGATCTCGGCCCGCAGGTCGCCCTGATCGGTGCGGTACCTGATGACGAGCGTGTCGACGCCGCGGAACACCTCCAGGACCTCAAAGTGCAGGCTCGGGTAGGCGGCGAGCCCGGCCGCCCAGTAGTCCCGCAGCGCGTCGATGCCGCGTACTGTGCCGTCGGAACCGGGCAGGATCCGTGCCGCGACCCGGGAGATGAACACCACGTCGGGTGCGTAGTGCTTGAGTATCGCCTCGAGGTCGTGGGAATTCCACTCGTCGGCCCAGAAGCGCGCGAACGCCTCGGGGTCAGGGGTGCCGGATGCCATGAGGAAACTATATTTGGCCAAGTGGCAGACCCCTTCGCCGCCCGGTTCGCGGCGGCCCGCGCACGATACGGCCCGCTCGTCCTCGGCGCGGACCCGCACGGCCCGCTGCTGCGGGCCTGGGGGCTGACCGACGACGCCGGCGGCCTGGAGCGCTTTACCGACATCGTCCTGGCGGCCGCCACCGGCACGGTCGGGTTGATCAAGCCCCAGTCCGCCTTCTACGAGCGGCACGGCTGGCCGGGCATCCGCGCGCTCACCCGCCTGGTCGAAGACACCCGCGAAGCAGGCATCCTGGTGGTGCTCGACGTCAAGCGCGGCGACGTCGGCAGCACCAATGACGCCTACGCCCGGGCTTACCTGGGTGACGGCGCCCCGATCGAGGCCGACGCGGTCACCGTCCACCCGTACCTTGGCCTGGCCGCCATGGGTTCCTTCGTCGACCGCGCTGACCAGGCCGGCGCCTGCCTGCTCGTCGTCATCCGCTCCACTAACCCTGAGGGCCGCGCCGTCCAGGCCGCTGTCGAGCGGCAACTCCTCGACGAGATCGGAAAACTCAACGCGACGCTCGCCCCCGGGGGGATCGGTCCGGTCGGCGCGGTCATCGGCCCGGCCCCGATCGACCCGCCGCTGGATCTCGCGGCCGCCAGCGCCCTGTTCCTCGCCCCCGGCGTCGGCGCACAGGGCGCCACCCCCGACGACGTCGCGCGCACCTTCGCCGCCTGCCCCGAACGCGTCATGCCCAGCGCTTCCCGCTCCCTGCTCGCCGCGGGCCCCGACGTGAACGCGCTAAGAGACGCCGCCGCGACCCTGAACCAGCGCCTGCGCGCCCTGCTGTAGGTCACCAGGCCACGCCCGGGATGCCCGAGGCATAGGGCGAGGTGATGGCCGCCGGCCACGGGATCGCCCGGATCTGCCCGTCGCTGAGGATGACAGCGTGGCCGTCCATCAGGCCGATCAGGATCCCGGCGTCCGGGCTGGCCCACAACAGGTAGGGCAGCAGCGGGCGACCAGGAACGTCCGGTCGTCCGCGGTCCCGTCGACTAGGACGAACGTGCCGTACGGCCGGGGCGCGGTCACGGTCGCGAGCACCTTCCCTGTGAACGTGGACCGCACTGTCAGCGAAGCCGGATGGCTGGCGGCCGGCGTCCCGGTCGCGGTCAGCGCGACGTAGTACGGCGGAACCCCGGCGAAGCTGGGGAGTCCCGCGCGGACCCCGCGGAGATCAGGTTCACGACACAGAGACGCCGGCCGATGCGCCACGCTGCTCCATACCGGTAACTTTCTCTTCGCAGCAGGTAGGGTGCCGGGTATGCGCAACGTTGAGCCCGAGGTCTTCCTTGTCGCCAGGCCCGAGATCGACTACGACGCGATCGCCGCCTACCTGCGCGAGGTCGGCGGGGAGCGCTGGGTCGAGCGGCTGGACCGCGACCAGCTCGGCAACGACGCGCAGAACCTCGCAGAATTCGCCGGCAAGATGTGCTACCGCTCCTGGGAGCCTGGCCTCAACCCGAACGTCCGCAGGGTCCGCGACGACCAGGTCAAGTACCTGGAGAACATCCTGCGCAGCGGCCACGGCTCCGTCCTCGAGCACGTCAACTTCACGTTCGTGCTGCATAACGTCAGCCGTGTATTCACCCACGAGGTAATCAGGCATCGGCCGGGAACCGCTATCTCGCAGGAGTCGCTGCGGTTCGTTCGGCTCGATGAATTCCCTTTCTGGTTCCCGGAATGGGCTCGCGAAGACCCCGAGCTCATGAAGCGCGCCACGGCCCTGCTCACCGAAATGGAAGCGTTCCAGCACTGGATGGCCGACCATTTCCGGCTCGACGACGACGGCGTGCTGATGCATGAGAAGAAGCACAAGACGTCGTTCATGCGCCGCTTCGCCCCGGACGGCGTGGCGACCGGCCTGGTCTGGACCGCGAACATCCGGGCGCTGCGGCACACTATCGAAATGCGCACCGACCCCGGCGCGGAAGAGGAAATCCGCCTGGTGTTCGGCAAGATCGGGGAGATAATGCGCGCCGAGGCGCCCGCTCTTTTCGGCGACTACCAGGTGACCGACGGCGCATGGGTGCCGGGCTGGCGCAAGGTTTAAGTGATTTTTATCCCGAACGGAGCGGGGCTACTTACATAGGTCCGGCAGGTCCCGGTGCAGGACCGTGCCTGCGGCGATGGTCACGTCGAGAAACGTCTCGAAGTTGCCGCGGTCATAGCGACCCACGAGGACATATCTGCCCGGCGGCAGATCGAAAGAGAACTTCTGGTTCTCGCCGACGTGCTGCCGGGCGGCGACGGCGGTCGGCAGCACCATCCGGTAGGTCTGGTACGTCCTGTTGCTTTCGCTACGGACCAGCTTCCAGGTCTCCCGGCCACGCAGCGCCGTCACCGTTCCGGCGGCGTAAGGCAGCCCGATATCGATTCCGATGCCTTGGCAGGGGTCGATGTATCCCGTCACCCCGCCGGTGTGCGCCGTCAGCGTGGCGGGACGGCTGGGACCACCGCGTGCGGCTGGCCCGCTGCCGGACAAGGTACCCGCCCAAGCGAAGCCGCCGCCAATGGCTGCCACGGTGATGATCACTATCAGCGCCGTCTTCCGGCGTCGCCGCCGGGCGTGCGCGCGTGCTTCTGCTATCAGCGCCTCCGCCTCCGCCGGTGACCCCGCACGGGGCGCGGCTGCTGGCGGCGCGTGCCTCATGGTGCTAGTCTGATTGGCACCATGTTCGATGTCAAGGTCGATCGCGGGGACCGGCTGCCGCTCCACGATCAGGTGTGCGCGGAGATCCGCCGGGCCATCGCCGACGGCGAGGTGCGCCCTGGTGAGCGGCTTCCGCCCGCGCGGGATCTGGCCGCTGTGCTGAACGTGAATACAAACACCGTGCTGCGGGCGCTGCGGGTGCTGCGCGAGGAGGGACTGCTGGAGTTCCGCCGCGGGCGCGGAATCACGGTTATCGGTCCGCCGCACCGGGGTGAGGTCCTCGCCCGCGCCCGTGAGCTTGTGAAGTTCGCCCGGCGCAACGGCTATGGCCGTGACGAGCTCATCAACATCATCCAAGACATCGCCTAGCCTGCCTCAGGCGATCTCGTCCGGCAGGTCGTAGTGCAGACGGTCGCTTGGCACGCCGAGCGCCCGCAGGACCGCGACCGTCTCGATGATCATCGGGTCCGGGCCGCTGACGTACACGTCGCGGTCCTCCCAGCGGGCATGCGCCGCCATGTCCGGGATCGTGCCGTGCCTGGTGCCCTCGGCCATCTCCTGCGACGTCACCGGGATCACCTCGAGCCAGGGGGAGTCGAGCTCCATCTGCCGCAGCGCGGGCAGGTCATACAGCTCCGACGCGGTCCGCGCGCCGTGGTAGACCACGATCTCCCGTCGTTCGCCGGTGGCGGTGATCGCCTCGGCGATGGCCTTGAGCGGGGCCAGCCCGGTCCCGCCGGCCAGGCACAGCACGGGCCGTTTCGACTCGGTGTCCACGGTCATCGGGCCCTCAGGCCGGCCGAGCAGCAGCGTGTCGCCCGGCCTGGTGTGATGCACGAGCGTGGTGCTGACGAGCCCGCCGGCGATGGCGCGGACGTGCAGCGTGAGCGAGCCGTCCGGGCGCGGCGCGCTGGCGACCGAGTAGTTCCGCCAGAGCCTTGGCCAGCGCGGTGTCTGCACCGACAGGTGCTGGCCTGGCAGGAAGGGGAACGGCTGCGACGGCTGCAAGGTCAGCACGGCGACCTGCGGGGTGCGCAGCTGGTGCCCGGTGACCTCGGCGGTCCACCACGCCGGGGCGGCGTCGTCCTCGGCCGCGTTGATCATGATCTCGGCGGCGCGGTCGAACGCGGCCTCCCAGTCGTCGGTGCCGCCGCCCGGCGCGAACCGCTCCGCTGTCGTCCGCAGCGCCGACCGGAACGACGCGTAGTGCTCCTTACGCGCCCCGAACTTGCGGTGCGCGCGGCCGAGCGACTCGAGGTAACTGACGAAATCTCCGTTGTCCGGCGGCCGCTCGCCGGCCCCCTCGCCGAAGAACGCGACGATCCGGCACAGCGTTCGGTAGAAACGTTGTCGCTGAGCGTGCATCGCCGCCGGAAACATTGCGCTGATCTCAGGTTCGGCGGCAAACAAGTGTGCATAGAAATACGTCATCGCCGCATCGGAAACCGCCTCATTCAGGAAGAATGGCGGAGTGACCGGGTCGGGAGTCCCGGGGCTGTCGGTCGGTTGCGGCGGCACAGCGCACAGTGTTCCACCCACGGCGGACCGTCACAAGGGGGTTCCCCGGATGACGGGAAAGACATTGCGGGAGCGGCGAGGAGGACGCGATGAGCCGTCCGATCATCGGTATCACGAGCGAAATCGACGCGGCTCGCTGGAGTGACTGGATCCGCGAGGCAGTGGTCTCGCCGGTCAGCTATACCCGCGCCATCGAGCGGGCCGGGGCGGCGCCTGTCGTGCTGCCGCCGGTGCCACCGGACTCGGTGCACGCCCTCGTCAGCGGGCTCGACGGGCTCGTCTTCACCGGGGGCCGGGATCTCAACCCTGAGCTGTATAACCAGCAGCGGCTTGACGAGACCGACGTGCCCGACCATCGCAGGGACCGGTTCGAGCTCGCGCTGATGCGCGCGGCTATCGAGGCCGGGCTGCCGTTCCTGGCGATCGGCCGCGGCCTGCACGTGCTGACCGTGGCGCGCGGCGGCACGCTGACGCAGCACCTGCCCGCGCACCGCCCTGACCGGGTCCGGTACCTGCCGCACGACGTGCGCCTGTCCGGTGACAGCCTGCTAGGCCGCCTGCTCGGCGCCACGATCCAGGTGCCGGCCGCGCACCACCAGGCGCCAGGCAGGCCCGGGGACGGGCTGGTCGTGGCCGGGTGGTCACCCGGTGACGACGTGACCGAGGCGCTGGAGGTGACCGGTCACCGGTTCGGTGTCGGCGTGCACTGGCACCCCGAGGAGGGTGACGACCCCCGCCTGCTCGCCGCCCTGGTCGAGGCGGCGGCCCAGACGCGGGCCGAGCCGGTCCCGGAACCGTCCGTACCGGCCGGGGCGCCGGGCCGGGCGCAGAAAAAGGTCGCGAGCAAGCCTAGAGCGGGAGCCGGTAGTCGGTTATCCAGTGCGCCTGCACCCAGTTGATCGCTGACGTCCAGGCTCCGGTCACCTCGAGGATGCCGATGGCGACGAGCATCGCGCCGCCGATCCTGGCGACCATCCGCGCGTTGCGGCGGAAGAAGCCGAGCACGTTCACCACGCGCTCGAACGCCAGCGCGACGATCAGGAACGGGATGCCAAGGCCGAGCCCGTAGACGAACGCGAGGAACGCGCCGCGCGCGGCGGTGCCCGAGGTTTCCGAAAGCGTCAGCACCGCGCCCAGCGTCGGGCCGATGCACGGCGACCAGCCGAAGCCGAACATCACGCCGAGCAGCGGCGCCCCGGCCAGCCCCGCCTGCGGCCGCGCCGACGGGCGGAAGATCCGCCCCGCCCAGGTGAACCGGTCGAACGCGCCCGCGAACAGCAGGCCGAGCAGGATCGTGACGCCGCCGAGCACCTGGGTCAGCGCCTTGTTGTGCGCGGACAGCAGCTGTCCGAGCCCGCCGAACGCGAGGCCGTAGCAGGCGAAGACGAGTGAGAACCCGACGACGAACAGCGCCGTTCCGGCGACCGCGCGGCCCCGGGATGGCGCGGCCGGCCCGGCGTTCGCGGTCCTGGTGCGGGTGGTGACGCCGCCCGCGTCGGCGGCGGAGTCGCCGGCCACCGCCGTAACCCCGGCGGTCCCCGCGGTCCCGCCGGCCTGAGCGGTGGCGGCGGTCGCGGCCTGCGTGCCCGCGCCGGACATGCCGGTGAGGTAGGCCAGGTAGCCGGGCACCAGCGGCAGGCAGCACGGGGACAGGAACGTCACCGCGCCGGCCGCCGCCGCCACCGGCATCGCCAGCAGCAGCGGCCCGGACGACACCAGGCTCGCGGCGCTCATCCCCGCGGCTTGCCCAGGATCAACAGGATGACGGCGTAGCAGAGCATCGCGACCGCGGTGGCGAGAGCCATGCCGAGCGAGGCGCCGCTGGCGCCCCGACCGACGAACGCCGAGCCGGCGCCTGCCGCCCCGAGCAGGGCGACAAGCCCGACGATGGACAGGCCCAGGACGGGGCCCGCCTTGGCCTGCACCGCGCGGACCACGAGCATGACGCCCGCGAGGATCGTCAGGATGCCGAGGATCACGTGGATGGCGAGCAGCGGGCTCGAGAACGCGCCGACCGGCTTCGTCGCTGTCGGCGCGGTGCCGTACAGGTTGTAGGCCGTGCCGAGGACGAACTGGAGGATCAGCATCGTCAGGGCGCCGAAGCTGGCCATGCGAATCCGCTCGGCGTGTGCCCGGGGCCGTTGCCCGGCCTGCTGTTCGGTCAGCGTTGACATGGCTCCAGTATGACGGACCTGGGACCGTGTGCGGCCGAGCCCCCCGCGCCAGCCGATATCGTTACGGTGTGAATTCGGTCGCCGTCACGCCTGCCAGGGCTTCGGGTAGCCAGCTCGTCAAGTACGGCGCCATTGCGTTCCTCGCCGTCGTCGCAAGCTGGGTGATCTACGCCGTGGCAAGCGGGAAGAACGGCGCGCTCGACCCGGTGGACCTGACCGTGTACCGCGATGGCGGCCTCATCGTCCGGCATGTCCGCCCTTACTACGACCCGAACGCGTCCGCCCCGCTGTACGACTGGGGCGGCTACAGTTCGCTGGCACTGAAGTTCACCTACACGCCGTTCGCCGCCATCGCGTTCGCGCTGATCTCCTTCATCGGCTGGACGCCGCTGTGGGTGCTGTCGATCATCGTCAACATCCTGTCGCTGCTCGCGGCGCTGTGGTTCACCTTCGGCGGCCTCGGCTACCGCGACCGGCGGGTCCGGCTGGGCGCGACGCTGGTCGCGGCCGCGGTCACGTTCTGGCTGCAGCCGGTGGTGCGCACGATCTACCTGGGCCAGATCAACCTGCTGCTGATGGCCGCGATCATCTGGGACATGTGCCAGCCCCGCGAGGGCCGCTGGTGGAAGGGCGCGCTGACCGGCGTCGCCGCCGGGATCAAGCTGGTCCCGCTGATCTTCGTCCCGTACCTGCTGGTCACCAGGAAGTTCCGGGAGGCGGCCATGACCGTGGCCGGCTTCCTGGCCACGGTGGCCATCGGGTTCGTGATCCTGCCGAGCGACTCGGCCAAGTGGTGGCTGCACGGGATGGTCTTCTCGGACGGCAACCGGACCGGATTCACGGGCTGGGCGGGCAACCAGTCGCTGCGCGCCCTCATCACCCGGCTGAGCGGGAGCATCGACGCGGGCACGAAGCCATGGCTCGCCGCCGCGGCGGTGGCGCTCGTGCTCGGCATCCTGACGGCGTACCTGTTCGACCGGGCCGGTTACCACGTGCCCGCGCTCCTGGTGACCGCGCTGACCGGGCTGCTCATCTCGCCGATCAGCTGGGACCACCACTGGGTCTGGGTCGCGCCCGCCGTGGCGGTCGCCGGCCACTACGCGCTCAAGGCCTGGCGGACCGCCCGGTCCAACGCCGACCGGTGGCGTGCCCGATGGCTCGGCGCCCTCGCCGTTGGCATGATTTTCATCTACGGCGCCTGGCCCGACGCGATCTGGGAGAAGGCCCGCAACCTCGGCAAGTTCTCCTTCGGCTTCCTGTGGGCGCAGAAGAACACGAACCCGATCCTGTTCATGGAATACGGTGACCGGCCGCAATGGGTGGAATATCACTGGCATGGCTTCCAGCTGCTCTGGGGTAACGCCTACATCCTTGGCGGCATGGCCCTGCTGCTGATCCTGCTGGCAATGGCCTTCCGCCTGCGTGCGACCACACCAGCCACGCCTTCCC
>Ga0187807_1000479_pt1 | contig 12599 bp, 11 predicted proteins | sample NC_wetland_sal_i_4_FD_132432 | JGI IMG/M metagenome (GOLD analysis project Ga0187807, IMG submission 132432) | Wetland sediment microbial communities from Neuse River Estuary, North Carolina, USA - ASW_2 | ecosystem: Environmental > Aquatic > Freshwater > Wetlands > Sediment | place: USA: North...
CACCGTCTTCGGCCCGCTCGGCTTCGGCCAGCCAGCCGCTGACGTCCTCGGCCACGCCCGCGTCCGCGAGCCAGCCGAGCAGCTTGGCCCGCTCGACGGCCGCGACGGCGCGCGAGCACGCCGCCTGGATCAGCGCGGCGTCGTCACCGGTCGCGACGAAGACGGTGCGGCGCATGCCCAGCAGCCGGATCAGCGTCTTGTCGAGGTACAGCGCGCGCTCCACGTCGGCGATTCCGCCGCCGGTCGTCCGGGCTAGCAGGCCCAGGTAGACCGAGGACGGATCGGTGCTGTGCACGGCCACCAGGGAGCGGGCCACCTCGACCGGGTCACCGGCTCGTTCGCCCCGGGCGAGGTGGTGTCGCAGGCCTAGCCGGGCGCGCCGTTCCGCCACGCCAATCCGCCGCGTCATCTCTGCTGCGCCTTTCGCCTCGGGTACTCCCCGCCACGACCGAGGGGGCAGGCGGCCGCGCCGGCGGCTGGCCTCGTTCCCTCGTTCTAGTCTCTTTCACTGTCCAGCGCGTGCATCTGCGCCGGGTCGTAGCGATCGCCCGCGACGGCAGTGCTGGGTACCGCCGCCTCGATGGCAGCCAGCTCGCCCGGGCTGAGCGTCAGGTCGAGGGCGCCCAGCGCCTCATCGAGCCGGTCGCGGCGTTTGGTGCCGATGAGCGGGACGATGTCAGGGCCGCGCGAGGCCACCCACGCGATGGCGAGCTGCGCGGTGGTCGCGCCGCGACGGGCCGCGATCTGCTCGAGCGCTGCGACAAGGCTGAGGTTGCGCTGCAGGTTGTCGCGCTGGAACCGGGGAAAGCGGGCGGCGCGCGGGTCGCCGGCGCCGATCGCGCGGGCGCTGCCGGCCGACAGCAGACCACGGGACAGGATCCCGTACGCGCTGACCCCGACTCCCAGTTCCCGCACCGTCGGCAGGATCCGGTCCTCGATTCCGCGGCTCATCAGCGAGTACTCGATCTGCAGGGCGGTCACCGGGTGCACGGACGCCGCGCGCCGGATCGTTTCGGCGCCCACCTCTGACAGGCCGAGATAGCGCACGTATCCGGCCTGGATCATGTCGGCGATGGCTCCCACTGTTTCCTCGATGGGAACGCGCGGGTCCAGCCTCGCGGGCTGATACAGGTCGATGTAGTCGGTGCCGAGCCGGGTCAGCGAGTAGGCGAGCGAGCTTTTCACCATCGCCGGGCTGGCGTCGTGCCCGACGTAGGCGCCGCGCGGGTCACGCTGGCCGCCGAACTTGACCTGGATGAACACGCTCGACCGGTCGATGCCGCGCAGGGCGTCGCGCAGCAGCAACTCGTTGTGGCCCATGCCGTAGAAGTCGCCGGTGTCCAGCAGCGTGATGCCGGCTTCCAGCGCGGCCCGGATCGTGGCCTTGCTCTCGGTCTCGTCCGCCGGGCCGTAGACGCCGGACATGGCCATCAGCCCGAGGCCGACGCGGGAAACCCGCGGCCCGCCGCGGCCGAGCTCGGTCGTGGTCACCGGCATGGAATCTGTTTCCTTATCAATATGTCGATAAACAGACTCTTCTAGCTCCTGCTGCGACCGGACCGCAGCACCCAGGGTCAGCCGTCGAGGCTAGATCCCCGAGCCCGCGGCGATCTCAAACGGCGTGTACGGGCGCGCCGGACCGACCTCCTCGGTCGTCACCACGGCGCCAGCCGGCGCCTCGCGCCGGATCAGGGCCGCGAACTCGTCGGCCTGGTCGGCATTGTTGGCGCCCACCACCAGGAACCGCCAGCGCCGAACCACCGAGTAGCCCTCCCGCCGGAGCCGCTCGGCCAGCGCGACCGAGTCCCGGTGCGAGGGCAGCTGGACCCGGACTTCGAACAGCGCGATGCCGCCAGCCAGCGACTCGCTCGTCTCCTCCGCGTCGAGTTGCCGCCGCTCTGCCTCGAGTTCGGCGGGCGTGGCGGGCAGCGCGACGTCGGCCGGCTCCCACTCCTCGGCAACCGGATGCCACCGCTCCACGGCGTACTCGGCCTGCATGCCGTGGCTGGCGAGCGCTTCGCTCACCGACTGCTGTGCGGTCGCCGCCGCTTCCTCGGTGTGGGTGTACAGGAACAGCTGGTTATCGTCGCCGACGCCCACCACCACCCGACCGCCGAGCTGGCGGTGGACCTCGTCCTCGACCCGGTGTGCGCTCAGGTGCTCGGCCGCCCGGCCAGCCTGGCCGGCCTCGCGCAGCCGCACCGTGACCCGCCAGTCGTTGGCATCGGTAGCCGATCCGTCGCCAGTCGCAGTATGGGCATCCGGGAACGACCCGCCGGAGCCCTCCGCGTTGTTCTCATCTGTCACGGCGGTGAGCCTACCCTGCCTCCAGGCAGACCTTGTTGCGTCACATGGTGTGGCACAGCGCCCATTCGGGGCGCCGGGCTGAGGGAGGTCGCAGTTTCGAAACGGAGACGTCTCGCTGAGAACGGTAATGCCGGGCTGGCCGGCGGAGATCAGGCCGGCCTCGGGCCTGGGTTAGCACTTGTTCAGCTGCTTGATGCACTCCGGGTCGCCGCAGCTGCGACCGGAGCCGCGGCACACCTTCCCGCAGGCGCAGCGGGCTGCCCGGCTAGCCAGCCAGGCCTCATGGTCGGCGAGCAGGATGCTCCCGTCCGCCCGCTCGATGCTGTAGACCCGTCTGACCCCGCCGCCAGGCAGGGACACGTACTCGCGCTGGAGCATCAGCTGCACCCATGCCGGACGCTGGCAGCGGCCGGGCCGTAGGAAACAAGCACGCGGGGCGCCGCCAGTCGGTGGCCCCGTCCGACTGGCGTCAACGCCCTGGCGATCACGCTGCGCACTCCCGGCAGACCGGCTGGCCACCCCGGTTGTCGGCAAGCTGGCTGCGGTGATGCACAAGGAAGCAACTTGAGCAGGTGAATTCGTCCGCCTGGCGCGGAATCACCCGGAACGAGAGCTCCTCGTTCGACAAGTCAGCGCCAGGGAGCTCAAGCGACTCGGCAATGTCATCAGGGTCGATGTCAATCGCCGTCGAGGACTTGTCCATCCGCCGGGCCTGCAGCTCTTGCAGGCTGTCCTCGGTAACGTCGTCGTCCGTCTTCCGCGGGCTGTCGTAGTCGGTAGCCATCTCGGCCCTTACCCCTCCATCTTTACTAACTCATTCCGCGCGGTTGTAACGCTCAAGACGGCTCGGTTGTGCCCGAATCCGGCGGGGAATTCTGCCACGTCCGGCCTGGCGCCACACCTACCGGGTCTGATTCCGGCGGTCGTGTCGTCGGCTGGGCTGACTGAACTCCCGCTTAGCGGGGCAATCCTCCCCGCGATGCCGCCGATGAAGCACCCGGGCGGCGATTTACTTCGCAGTAACTTCGCGGGTTCGCGCCAACTGCCGACCACAAAGTGCGTATGGTACGAACCGCATCACAGGCCACACAGGCTGCGTGCCCAGGCGGAATCCCGGTTAATGCCCCACCAAGTGCCACTGCGCGCCGGCGACCCGAGGCGGGTCGGCAGGTACCGGCTGACCGGCCGGCTGGAGGGCATCCCTTCCGATGACCCGATCTTCATCGGGACCGGACCGGACGGGGCCGACGTCTCGATCAGCATGCTCGGCGGCGACTGGGCCATGGACGGCGCGGCCAGGGACCGGTTCGCGGCCGAGGCGGCCGTCGCCAGGCGAGTGCCGCCGTTCTGCGCTGCGCGGGTCCTGGACGCGGGCGTCGAAGGTGCGGACGCCTACCTGGTCAGCGAGTTCGTATCCGGTGAGTCGCTGCTCGAGCAGGTCGCTGCCGGCACGGTCCGGCACGGGCCCGAGCTGGAGGCGCTGGCCATCGGTATGGCCACCGGCCTGGCCTCGGTGCATCAAGCTGGCCTGGTGCACGGCAGTTTCGGGCCCCAGTACGTGCTGCTGCCCACCGAGGGACCGCCCCGAGTGGTCGAGTTCGGCATCACGCCGCCCTACGGTACGGCCACCCCGTCAGCCGACATGCTCGCCTGGGCACAGACCGTCGTGTTCGCAACCGCCGGGCGGCCGCCGTCCGGTCCCCGGGACGTCGACCTGCTGCCTGAGCACCTCCGCGAGCCCGTCCAGCAGTGCCTGGAACTTCCTGCCGCCGAGCGGCCAGCCGCCCGCGCGGTCGTGCAGTTCCTGCTCGGCGACTCCGCTCTGCCTGCGGGTGTGCTGGCGGAGGGCACCCGTCGGGCCGCCCGAGCGGCGAGCCGGCCCGGCTACCAGCAGACGCCGTCCGGCCAGCGGCAGGCTGGCGCTGGCCCGGCCACAGGCAGCCGCCCGGCGCCCTCGGCACGACCGCGCGCCTCCCGGCCGCACCCGGTTCCGGCCGGCCGCGACCCCGCGGACCGGGGCGGTGCCGTTGGCGCCCGGCACTCTTCCGGCAGCGGCACCGGGCAGGCTCAGCACCACGGTAGCCGCGGGCCGGCTCGCAGCAAGCGCACCAAGGCCTGGATCGTGGCCGGCGTGGCCGTTGCGATCGCGCTGGCCGCCTTCCTGGCGGTGCAGCTGCTCCAGGGCGGGGGGCGGCAGGGCGCCAACAATCTCTCGGCGGATACGCACCACCCGGCCGTGACCACCAGCCCGGCCCCGAGCGGAGCTAGCCCGTCGGCGAGCCAGGGCCCGGTGATACCGGCCGCCTTTGCCGGGACCTGGTCGGGCCAGGTGACACAGCCGCCCACGGATACCTACAACGTGACCGTGTCGTTCGCGGCCGGGCAGCCGGGCGGGACCATCAGCTACACGGGTTCTGACTTCACGTGCTCCGGCGATCTCAGCCTGACAGCGGCGTCCGGAAGCAAGATGACCATGAGCCAGGGCATCATCGTGGGGCAGAAGACGTGCGAGAACGGCACCGTCGCGCTCACGCTGAGCGGGCCGACGTCGATTTTCTTCGACTTCCAGAGCAGTCCGGTCGCGTCCGGCACGCTAACCCGCAAATAGCGAGCGGGCTTCAGCTCGCCATCAGGCCAGCCAGCACGTCGTGCAGTTCGGCGAACAATGCCGGGCTCGCCGCAATGGTCATGGCCGGGCCAGCGTCGCGGCCGTACAGGCCGCCTGTCATCGCTCCGGCCTCGCGGGCTATCAGCCCGCCGGCGGCAAGGTCCCAGTAGTGCAGGCCCTGCTCGTAGTAGCCGTCGACCTGACCGGCGGCGACCGAGCACAGGTCGGTGGCCGCCGATCCGGACCGCCTGATGTCGCGTACCCGCGGCAGCACCGTCGCGACCACTGCTCCCTGCGCGGCTCGCTGGTCCGCCGGGTAGCCGAAGCCGGTGGCAACCAGGGCGGCCGACAGCGCTACGCCGGCCGTGCAGGCGAGCCGCTGCTTGCCGGGCTGCCAGGCCGACTCCAGCCACGCCCCGCCGCCGCGCACGGCAGTGAATAGGCTGCGCCGCAGCGGCACGCAGACCGCTCCGGCCACGACGTCGCCTGCGACTTCCGCGGCGATGCTGACTGCCCAGTCGGGCAGGCCGTACAGGTAGTTGACGGTGCCGTCCAGGGGATCAACGATCCAGCGCACGCTGCCCGCCGCCGCGGCCCCGGTCTCGCCGCCTTCCTCACCGAGGACGCTGTCGCCCGGCCGGTCCGCCAGCAGCCGCTCGCGGATCAGCCGCTCGGCGGCCTGATCCATCTCGGTCACCACATCGGTCGGGCTGGACTTGGTGTGCACGACGCCGACCCGGCCGTGGCGGGTCAGCAGCAGGTCAGCCGCCTCCTGGGCCACATCGCTGGCCAGTGCGGCCAGCGCTGCTGGCGCGTCGGCCGACAGCGACGGGCCTGGCGCTGTCACGCGCGGACCGGCTGGTGGCCGCCGCAGCAACCCGCAGGGCAGGCGTCCGGGGCAGAGCCAAGCGGGCCAAGCGCGGCAGGTGCCGTCCCGTCGAGTCGTTCGACAACCAGGTCGGTGACCATCGAGACGAACCTCGGATCTGTTCCGGGCGTGGCCGCCCGCGCGTAAGCCAGGCCGAGCCGTCGCGCCGTTTCCGCCGCCTCGATGTCCAGGTCGAACTTGACTTCCATGTGGTCGCTGATGAACCCGATGGGCACCACCACCACGGCGAGCGATCCGGCTGCGGCACGCTCGGCCAGCAGGTCGTTGATGTCTGGCTCCAGCCAGGGCTGGGACGGCGGGCCGCTTCGGCTCGAGTACGCAAGCAGCCAGGGCCGCTGGAAGCCGAGCTCGCCGGCGACCAGCCGGGCCGTCTCAGCCAGCTGTGCCTGATAAGCGCCACCCGCCGGGCCCGCTGATTCCGCCATGGTGACCGGGATGCTGTGCGCCGTGAAGATCAAGTCGTAGTCATCCCTGGTTCCGGCCGGCAGTGACGCTGCGGCGGCGGCCGCCGCGGTGGCGAACGAGGCGATGTAGCCGGGGTGGTTGAAGTACTGCCGGATCTTGTCCACGCGCGGCGCTGCGCCGCCAAGCCGGCTCCCGGCGGCCTCAATGTCGCCGAGGTACTGCCGGCAGCTCGAGAACGAGCTGTACCCGGAGGTAACGAACGCCAGCGCGCGGCCGACGCCATCCGCGACCATGGCGGACAGCGTGTCGGCGAGGTAGGGCTGCCAGTTCCGCGTCCCCCAGTAGACCGGCAGCGCCACGCCACGCGCCGCGAAGTCCTTCTCGATCGCGGCAGCCAGGTCCCGGCACTGCTGATTGATCGGGCTCACCCCGCCGAACCGGTAGTAATGCTCGGCGACCTGCTGAAGCCGCTCGGGCGGGACAGCGCGTCCGGCCGTCACGTTCCGCAGGAACGGGATGACGTCCGCAGGTCCCTCCGGGCCACCGAAGGAGACCAGCACGAACGCGTCATACAGGCCCATGGCCCTATCCAATCAGCACTGCCAGGCGCACGTGACCGACGGCCGACTAGGCGTAATCGGCCGCGTACTCGGCGGCCAGCGCGAGCACCTCGTTGACATACCAGGTCGCGTGGTTGTAGTCGAAGATCGCGCTGCTGAGCGCCGCGCCCCCGGCCGCGGCGCCGTCCGCGCAGAGCAGCCTTGCCGCGGAAGGCACTGCGTCATAGGGGTTCATCACATCCGGCGGACCAGTCTCGCCAAAGGCATCGATACCCCAGACGCTCCACGTCGAGGGCAGGAACTGCATGGGTCCGAGCGCTCCAGCGCTCGACGGTCCGTCGTTCTGGCCGTCTGCGCTCTCGATCTGGGCGATAGCGGCGAGCACGGTCCAGGACAAGCCGGGACAGTACTGCGCGGCCGAGGCCTTAAAGAGCTCCAGATAGCTGGTCGGCCGCGTGCCGGTGGCAGCGGGTGCCGTCGGCGATGGCGCCGCCGCCGGCTGCTGCTGACTGCGCAGCACCTCGATCTGAGCGCTCGATCCGAGGATGCTCGCGACCGCGCTCTGCAGGGCGGCGATGCTGGCGCCGGGTGCGCTGATCAGCGCGGCCACCTTCTTGACCAGGCCGAGTCCGGCCGACAGGGCAGGGTTGACGACGACGTCCACGCCGGTAAACCCGAGCGGGGCCGCCATGCCGTACTTCACCACCGGCGAGGATGCGCCGGCCAGCTGATAAGAAGCACCCATCAGCAAGCCAAGCGAGTTCTGGGCCGGCGAGGCGGCCATGAAGTCACCCCCCGCGAGTTCCGACCAGAACGCCTGGTCGGACGCGGTAGCCAGCGGCACCCAGGACCGGAAGGTCACCGGATTGACGCCGATCGCATTGACCGGCTGCCCGCCGACGGAGATCCTGGCGCCGTCGAAGGTGATCATGTTGCGCATGCCCGGGACAGCGTGCAGCCGGGCGATCTGCCCGGCCGACAGACCGGTCGGCGACACGACCAGCAGGTCAGGCAGGATGATCTGGCGGAACGTGCTGGCTGCGGCCCTGCTCGTGCCCGCGGGCTCGCTGCCAGACGATGGCGCGGCCGTGCTCGCTGGCACGGCGCCGCTGCCGCTCCGGGTGAGGCGCGCGTCGGCCCGCGCTGAATCATGGGTCTGCGTCGTCAGGGCAACGTTGAAGGCGCCGATGGCCCCGACCAAGGCGACGGCCGCCGCAACGGCCAGACGTCGGCGTCCCAGCTTGATCCACCTCCCGCCACAGTGCAGGAAGCGCCCCATAACGCCTTTACCCTAACGGGGTCGCAAGCCGCCACCAAGGCTGGCCGGCGAAAGCTGGACCAACATTTGCGCATAGCTTGCGCAAGGCAGTTGTCCGCTGCGCGCCGCCTCCTGGGTACGGTCGAGCCAGTAGCGCTCGTGTCCATGATCACGATACGTCTAGTGGGGCTAGAGAGATTGGCTGCGACTCCTGATGCCGCGTCTGCACAATGGCTCAATGCGTGACCGCGCCAGGCCTGCCGCTGCCGCCTGGCGCAACTGGGCTGGCAACGTCAGGTGCCAGCCGCGCCGGATCGCGTCGCCGGGCTCGCCCGCGGAGGTGGTGACGGAAATCGGCCGGGCGGCCGCGGATGGCCTGACAATCCGCATGGCCGGCACGGGCCACTCATTCACGCCCACGGTGGTCAGCGACGGAGTGCTGCTGCGGCCAGACCGGCTGGCGGCGGTCAGATCCGTCGACGCCGCCGCGGGGACGATCACCGTGGAGGCTGGCTGCCCGCTGCACGTGCTCAACGCCGAGTTGCTCGCGCACGGACTGTCGCTGGCCAACATGGGCGACATCCAGGTCCAGACAGCGGCCGGAGCGATCCAGACCGGGACCCATGGCACCGGCCGGGACGTGGGCGGCATCGCGGCGCAGGTGGCTGGCCTGGAGCTGGCGCTCGCCGACGGCCGGATCGTCAGCTGCTCGGCGGACTCGCCCGGCGGCGGCGTCTCGGGTCCGGACGGCGAGCCCGTCGACCTGTTCGGCGCCGCCAGGGTTGGTCTCGGCGCGCTCGGTGTGGTCACGGCCGTCACTTTCCGGGTCGTGCCAGCCTTCCTGTTCGAAGCGCGGGAGGAACCGATGAGCTGGTCTCAGGTCATGAGCCGGCTGGACGAGCTGACCGCTGACAACGAGCACTTCGAGTTCTACTGGTTCCCGCACAGCGAAGGCTGCCTCACCAAGCGGAACAACAGGACGGAAGGCCCGGCGAAGCCGCTGCCCCGGTGGCGTTTTCTGCTCGACGACGAGTTCCTGTCCAACTCGCTGTTCGGCCTCACCAACCGGCTAGGGCGGCTCGTGCCCAGTCTGATCCCACCGGTCAACGCCATCGCGGCCAGGGCGCTCGGCGCCAGGACCTACTCCGACGCCGCCTACCGCGTGTTCACCAGCCCGCGACGGGTTCGGTTCAAGGAGCAGGAGTACGCCATTCCGCGCGCCGCTCTGTCCGACGCCCTAGCGGAGGTCCGCTCGCTCTTCCATCGGCGCGACTGGCGGATCAGCTTCCCCATCGAGGTGCGCGTGACCCCAGCCGACGACGTCTGGCTGTCCACCGCGTACGGACGCGACAGCGCCTACATCGCGATTCACGTCTATCACTCGGCCCCGCACGAGCAGTACTTCACGGACGTCGAGGCGGTGATGACGTCGGTAGGGGGCCGGCCGCACTGGGGCAAGATGCATACCCGAACCGCCGAGTATCTGGCTGCTAGCTATCCGCGGATGGCAGACTTCCTGGCGGTTCGGGACCTAGTCGACCCTGACCGCCGGTTCGGCAACGACTACCTGCGCCAGGTGCTCGGCTCCTGATCCCGGGTACGGCCATTCTCGGGCGGGCTCGCTGCGGGCGCACCCGACGCGGCGCACAGCTCGTTTGGATCGCTGAGCGAGAATCGAAGACGTGCGATTCCTTACCCAGCCAGTGCATGACCTGGCCTACAGCGACGTCTTCCTGGTGCCCAGTCGATCCGACGTCGGTTCCCGGCTGGACGTCGACCTGACCACGAAGGACGGCAGCGGAGCCACGATCCCGGTGGTGGCGGCGAACATGACCGCCGTGGCGGGCCGCCGAATGGCCGAGACTATCGCCCGCCGCGGTGGACTCGCGGTCCTCCCTCAGGACATACCAGTCGATGTCGTTGCTGAGGTGATCTCCTGGGTCAAGTCCCGTGATCTGGTTTACGACACGCCGATCACGCTCGGGCCGACGGCGACCGCCGGCCACGCGCTCAGCCTGCTCCCCAAGCGCGCGCACGGTGCCGTTGTCATCATCGACAACGCAGGCGAGCCGGTCGGCATCGTGACGGAGGCGGACTGCACGGGTGTTGACCGCTTCACGCAGCTAGGCCAGGTGATGTCGCGGGACCTGCTGACCCTGCCCGCCGGTGTCGATCCCGAGCGTGCGTTCGGGCTGCTGCATGGCGGCCGGCACCGCGTCGCGCCGGTGGTGGACTCTGGCGGCAGGTGCGTTGGCATCCTGACCCGCACCGGCGCGCTGCGCGCGACCATGTACCAGCCCGCTGTCGACGCCCGCGGCAGGCTGCGGGTCGGCGCCGCGCTCGGCATCAACGGCGACGTCGTCGGGAAGACAAAGCTGCTGCTCGACGCCGGAGCCGACCTGCTCGTTGTCGACACCGCGCACGGCCACCAGGAAAAGATGCTGCAGGCACTGCGCGCCATCAGGGACCTGACACCGGCGGTGCCGGTGGCGGCGGGCAACGTCGTGACCGCCGCGGGAGTCGCCGACCTCGTCGCGGCTGGCGCTGACATCGTCAAGGTCGGCGTCGGGCCTGGTGCGATGTGTACCACCCGGATGATGACGGCGGTAGGCCGGCCGCAGTTCAGCGCGGTGCTGGAGTGCGCCGCGGAGGCCAGGCGGCTCGGCCGCCACGTGTGGGCCGACGGCGGCGTCCGCTACCCGCGTGACGTTGCGCTGGCGCTCGCCGCCGGAGCGGCCAGTGTGATGATCGGCTCCTGGTTCGCCGGCACGTCGGAGTCGCCCGGCGACATCTTCCGCGACGCCGACGGGCGGCTCTACAAGGAGAGCTTTGGCATGGCGTCGGCGCGCGCGGTGCGGCTGCGGGCAGCCGCCGACTCACCGTTCGACCGGGCCAGGAAGGAACTGTTCGAGGAGGGCATCTCTTCGTCTCGGATGTATCTCGATCAGCACCGGCCGGGGGTGGAGGACCTGCTCGACACCATTACCGCGGGGCTGCGCAGCGCGTGCACCTACGCCGGGGCGGACAGCCTGGACGGCCTGTACGAGCGCGCGGTCGTCGGCATTCAGGGCGCGGCCGGTTACGCCGAAGGGATGCCGATGCCGACCGGCTGGTGACAGACCGCCGGCGGTCTTGCCCAGCGTCAGGCTACTGCGTTCGGGCTGGCGGCTATGGTCGTGGCGGTCATCGCCCACTTCGCCATGCGGTCGAGTAGCTGGTTGCTCACGGCGGATTCCGCGTGGGCGAGCCCTGGCTCGATCCACAGCTCCTTGGGCTGACGCGCCGCCTCGTACAGTTGATCGGCGTGATCGGCCGGGAAGTACTCGTCCCGGTCGCCGTGGACGATCAGCAGCGGCGTCGGCGAGATCAGGGCGGCGGCTTCTGCTGGCGGGAGCGGTATCGGGTCCCACCTGCCCTGCCGGATCCGGGTGTTCATGAAGAGTCTCGCTACCATTCGCCCGGTCTTGTGCTCCACCGCCCAGTGCACGCGACGCATGGCCGGAGTGCCCTTGTAGTACCAGCGGCCGGGGCCACTGACGGACATGACCGCGTCAACCCCGCCGATCAGCCCGGCGTGTCGCAGCACGATGGAGGCGCCCATCGAGAAGCCAACCGTGACAACCTGCTCGTAACCGAGCTCCCGCAGGTACCGCACGACTACGTCGAGATCCTTGATCTCCAGATCACCGAGCGTGCTGTGACCGCCTGACCGGCCGTGTCCGCGGAAATCGAACGCTACGACCCCGCCGTACCGGTTCAGCCGGTTCGCGACTCGCCAGACGTGGCCCCACTGCCAGTTAAGGGTGAAGCCATGAGCGATGGCGAAGCCCAGGTCGCGGTCCCCATCGAGGTGAACAGCCTCGATCGGCACCCCGTCGTCTGTCACCAGCGTCTCTGCCTTCGTCACCGGCTTCGTCATGTCCCCATTGTGCGTGACGGTTCGACCGCCCGGACCAACAGGCCTTCCCCGGCCGGACCTGCTGCGGCAGGCTGGTGCCCGGCCCTGCCCCCACCATGGAGATGATCATGTCCGTGCTCGAGCAGCTCGTGTCGGCCATCCGCTCTTCGGCGGTCGAGGTCATCGATTTGACCGCCAGGCTGGAGTCCACGACCCCGGTGATCCAGCTACCGGAGCCGTTCGCGAACACCGTCCCCTTCACCCTGCGTGAGATCAGCCGCTACGACGAGCGCGGGCCAGCCTGGTACTGGAACGACATCAGCACCGGTGAGCACACGGGGACCCACTTCGACGCGCCCGTGCACTGGGTCACCGGGCGTGACGGCCAGGACGTGTCTGAGGTCCCCGTCACCAGCCTGATCGCGCAGGCCGCTGTGCTGGACTTCAGCGCGGAAGCTGCGGCCGACCCTGACTTCCTGCTCGAGCCGGCCCACATCGAGCAGTGGGCATCGCGGTACGGGCCGCTGCCTGCTGGCGGCTGGCTGCTGTACCGGACCGGCTGGGACGCTCGCTCGGGCAGCCAGCGGGATTTCCTGAACGCGAACGAGACCGGACCGCACACGCCCGGGGTGAGTGTTGAGTGCGCGCGGTGGCTCGCGGACGAGGCGCCGGTC
>Ga0187807_1000480_pt1 | contig 12594 bp, 11 predicted proteins | sample NC_wetland_sal_i_4_FD_132432 | JGI IMG/M metagenome (GOLD analysis project Ga0187807, IMG submission 132432) | Wetland sediment microbial communities from Neuse River Estuary, North Carolina, USA - ASW_2 | ecosystem: Environmental > Aquatic > Freshwater > Wetlands > Sediment | place: USA: North...
CGTTCATCGCCTCGCTGACCTCCCGCATCGAGCCGAGGCGGGACAGCTCGAGGAGCAGTTCCAGGCGGCGCGGATCCATTACCAAATCATTCATTATTCATGAACGGTATGTCCATGAAACTCATGTGGACACGGACGATTCGGCTCGTATGTACTGACCACCATGATCGTCGCCGCGGCTCCGTCCAGGTCCCAGGGCGGCACCTTGATGGCTGTGGGCTCGATGACGTGTGTTCAGCTCGGCCTGGCCCTGTCCGTCCCGTTGTTCGGTCAGGTCGGCCCGCTGGGTGCGGTCTGGCTGCGGCTGGCCTGGGCCGGAGTGACCCTGCTGATCGCCGTCCGGCCCCGGCCGTGGCGATTCCGCCGCCCGATGCTGCTCGCGGCCGTCGCCCTCGGCGTCGTGACGGCCGGAGTGACCATGCTCTTCATGGCGGCCGTGGCCCGGCTGCCGCTCGGCACCGCCAGCGCGCTGGAATTCCTCGGCCCGCTGGGCGTGGCCGTCGCCCGCGGCCGGGGCGGTCGGCGGCTGCTGTGGCCGGGGCTCGCCGCGGTCGGCGTGCTGGTCCTGACCCACCCGTGGCAAGGTGGCGCCAGCCTCGCCGGCGTCGTGTGTTCCCTCGGCGCGGCGGCGTGCTGGGCCTGCTACATCCTGCTGACCCAGGCGGTCGGTGACGAGGTGGCGGGCCTGCAGGGACTGGCCGTCTCCATTCCGGTGGCCGCCCTGGTGGCCACCGCGGTAGCGGGACCGGGTGTCATCCCGGCCCTGACGCCGCACCTGGTGCTCGCGGGCCTAGGCCTGGCGCTGCTGCTGCCCGTCGTCCCGTTCAGCCTCGAGATGTACGCGCTGCGACGGCTGACAGCCGCGGCGTTCGGCACCCTGATGTGCCTGGAGCCGGCGCTCGCCCTGATCGCCGGGCTCGCGTTGCTGGGCCAGGTGCCCAGGGCCTGGTCACTGACTGGTGTCGCCTTCGTCGTGACCGCGGGCATCGGCGCGGTGCGGACCGGCGCCCGCCCGGGACCAGACCTCCGTCATCAAAACATAAGTTCGATTTGATCGAACGGGGTGGGAATTTCAGGCAAACTGAGATCGGAGGAGCAATGACCGACCAGACGCCCCAGGACAACCCGGTCAAGGACCCAGAGGACTGAGTGACCGGAGACGAGCTCATGACCGGCCCGGAGAAGTCGTACCTGCAGACTCTGGCCCGCGAAGCCGGACGCGAGATGGACCTCGACGCCATGACGAAGGCCGACGCTGCCAGGCTGATCGACGAGCTGCAGGTCATCTCGGGCTGGAGCCAGGAAGCCTAGACCGGGCTTGAGTCTCCTGCCGAGGAGGCGCAAAGGTGGAGGCATGGACGGCGGCACGCTCCACTCGATCGGCCACCTCCCCTCCCATGATCGTGGCCAGTTCTGCCCGGGCCAAACAGCAACGATGGAGCATTGTTGTCGCTGGGACAGCAACGATGCTCCATCGTGGCGGTTACTGCGGCGGGCTCGGACGCTAGGGGCGGGGCGTGGGGGGCGCATGGGGCATGCGGGAAAGCAGTGGCGGGCACAAGCCGGAGCGCGACCTTCAGCTGCTCTGGCGGAACCCGCCTAGAGCAGGCGCAGCTGGCGGTCCGCGGGCCGGCGCGCTCGCCGCGTTGCGGTAAGGCCGGGCGGCGCAGGGGCGATCGCGGCCAGGAACGGCGAGCGGCCCGCCGCCGCCTCCTCGGCGCCGTGCCTGGTCCGGCGGGCCGCGCCGCTGAGCAGCAACCTCTCGCGGGCTCTGGTCATCCCCACGAACAGCAGCCGCCGCTCCTCCGCGGTGTCCTCCGCGGTGAGGGGGCCGGCTAGCCGCAGCGGCAGCAGGCCGCGCTCGCAGCCGGCCAGGAACACCACGTCGAACTCCAGGCCCTTGGCGCCGTGCAGGGTCAGCAAGGTGATCGCCTCGGCCCGCGGATCCAGCGCGTCCGTTTCCGCGCCCAGCGAGATCTCGGCCAGGAAACGCTCAAGGTCGGCGCCGCACCGGCGGGCCAGCGGCGCGAGCAGCTCGCCCGCCGCGCGGAGGTCGACGGCGGTCGCGTCACGCTCACCGCGCGCCGAGGCCAGGGCGCGCACCGCGGCCGTCAGCTGCCCGGCGACGTCCAGCTGCCCCGCGACATCATCCCCGGGACCTCCGGGCTCGGTGGGAGCGGGACCGGAGCGCACGAGGCGCATCTCGCGGATGATGTCGGCCACCCCGGACCGCCGGGCGAGCAGGTCGTGCGAGCGCTTCTGGAACGGCAGCCCGGCCCGGGTCAGCGCCTGGCCGAGCGGGCCGGCCTGGGCGTCGGTGCGGTACAGGACGGCTATGTCGGAGAGCCCGAGCTTGCCGTGGGCATGCCCGTCGGCCCGGCCGCTGTCCAGGCTATGGAAGGACGCGCCGCCGAGCAGTTGGTCGATGGTGGCGGCGATCCAGGCGGCCTCGGCGTGTTCATCGGCCGCCTCGTCGAAGGTGACGACGCCCGCGGGACCGCCCCGTACCGCGACCGCGGTCCGTCCCGGGACCAGCGTCGTCGGCGATATGGCCTGCATCGCGGCGGTCACGATCCCAGGACTCGAACGGTAGTTCCTGGTCAGCTCGATCGTGGTCGCCCCGGGGAAATCCGCCGCGAACCGGCCGAAGATGCCGACGTCGGCGCCGCGGAAGCGGTAAATCGCCTGATCCGGATCCCCGATCGCGGTCAGCCCGGCGCCGTCGCCGCTGATCATGCGGAGCAGGTCGTACTGCACCGCGTCGATGTCCTGATATTCGTCCACGCTGATCCGCGGCCAGCGGGCGCGCAGCTCGGTCGCGATGGCCGGATCGTCGCGGAGCAGGGCCGCCGGCATCTCGACCAGCCCGTCGAAGTCCACCAGGTCGCGGGCTATCAGCTCGCGGCGCAGGGCCAGCTTGGCGTCCAGGTCCAGGCCTGCGAGCAGCTTGCGGCCGTCCCGCTCGGAGCCGGCCAGTTCGGTCGCGACCTGGAGGGTGACGGTCTCGTCGGCGACCTTGAACCGCGGGCCGAGCCCGGCCGCCTCGTGGTGCTCGCGCAGGATCCGCAGGCCCAGGCCGTGGAACGTGGTCACCGTGGGCTGGCCGGGGCACAATCCGGCCAGCCGGTCTTGCACCTCCTGGGCCGCCCGCCGGGTGAACGTGATCGCCAGGAAGTTCCCGGCGGCCACGCCGCGGTCCGTGATCTGGTGGGCGATGCGGTAGGTGAGCGTGCGCGTCTTGCCGCTGCCCGGTCCCGCGATGATCAGCAGCGGGCCGTCCGCGGTGGCCGCGGCCCGCTGCTGCGGATCCAGCCCGTCCAAGAGCGATCCCGTCCCGGCGGGGGCCGTTGTCGTGGGAACAGGAGTCGTCGGAACAGGAGTCGCGGGAACAGGTGCTACGGCGCCACCTCGGTCGCGCTTGGGCCTCGTGCCGGTGCGAGGTAGCCGGGCCCGTTCGGCATCATTCTTGTCGGGCACGGCCGGCGCCAGGCCGTCCACCGCGAAGAGCGCCGATCCCTGCAGTTCACCCGGCTGGAACAGGCGGATCGTGCCGTATTCGCCGTCGTAACCCGCGTCCCTGATGACCTCGCCGCGCCGCAGCCGGGCGATGCCCTCGCTGAGCAGCGACCCGCCCGCGCGGCGCAGGTCGTCGAGCGGGGTCTCCCGCAAGATGCTCAGCTCAGGTCCGAGCGCGGCGACAAGCCGGCCGACCTCGCCGACCACCTTCTTGCTCTTCGGCCCGGTGGCCAGCATCTCGCCGACGATCTCCGGTAGCTGGACCAGGCTGGTGAACCCGGCGGCGCCGGGCGGGCGGAAGCCCGCGGGGCGGTCGGCCAGCTCGGCTATCCGGTGCAGGACGCCAACGGTCAGCGGCTTACCGCACTGCGGGCAGATGGCATCCAGTTCACGGGTTTGCTCGGGGTCGACCCGGACACCGCACTTGCGGTGCCCGTCCAGGTGATACTTCCCCTCCTCGGGAAAGAACTCGACCGTGCCTTCGAGGCCGTTCCCGGTACGCAGCGCCGCGGCCATGGCGAAGTAGTCGAGATCGGTGTCGAATACGGTGGCCTCGCGGCCGAGCATCGGCGGCGAATGCGCATCGGAGTTGCTGACCAGGCGGTACGCGTCCAGCGACGAACAAGCCCAGTTCATCGGCGGATCCGACGACAGGCCGGTCTCCACCGCGAATATGTGCTCCGCCAGGTCGGCGTAGCATTCCTGGACCGCGTCGAAGCCCGATTTTGAGCCGAGGACGGCGAACCACGGGGTCCAGACGTGGGCCGGGACGAGAAAGCAGCCCGGGTCGGCCGACAGCGTGATGTCCAGCAGATCGCGGGAATCCAGGCCGAGAATCGGCCTGCCGTCCGATGCCAGGTTGCCGATTGTGGCCAGCGCCGCGGTGATCCGGTCCGCGGCATCGAAGCTCGGCGCGTAAATAAGGTGATGGACTTTCCTGGTGCGCTCCCCGCGCCGGTAGATCGTGGAGATCTCGACCGAGAGCATGAACCGGACGGTGCCCGCGCAGACGGGCGGGGAATCGCGGAGGAGCCGTTTTTCCAGCTCCGGCCGGACCCGGAACAGGCCAGGCTCCGCCGGGACCAGGGTTTCCTTCAGCTCGGCCGACCACGCGGGATGCGTGAAGTCCCCGGTTCCGAGCACGCGCAGACCCTTGCGCAGCGCCCACCAGGCAAGATGCTCGATGTCGCAGTCCTTGCTGCAGGCACGCGAGAATCTCGAATGGATGTGCAGGTCAGCGTGGAACATGTCGGCGCGGCAACTCCCTGGGTCGGGTCTGATCCTGCCACGGGGCTACGACAAACGCGTGCAGGACACCGAATCCGGGCCGCGCCGGCGGCCGGCTTGCCGGTGGCCCGGCGCATGAGTGCTGGCTCACGCGCCGGGCTGTGTTCAGGGGCTGGGCGGCCCTAGAACCCCCCTCAGGTGATGCCGTCCACCCGGTGGACGGCACCGCAGTCCACGCCGAGCGCGGCGTGGTGCTGGCGGATCGCCTCTTCGTCGGGCCCGTCGAGCAGGCAGTACACCTGGCCCTCCGGGTTGTGGTACAGCTCAACCTGACGTACGCCGAACTCATCCGCCCGCTCGTGGCGGGTGTCGTCGGCGATCTGCGCGATGGCGTCGGCAGGCAGCTTGAGGTTCTCGTGGAAATCCATGAACCGGGGCATGTCGAGTCCTTAGGGTCAGGCCGGCGTGCTGAGCAGCCGGCGGCGGGCCGAACGGGTACGGTCGAGCAGCACGGCCACGACCGCCGCGACGAGCGCGGCCGCGATCGCGATCACAGCGATCTGCCAGCCGGGCATGCTACTAAGCAAGCTTGCCGGGCCACAGGCGCCGGTGCGCCTCGGTCACCGCGGCGCAGTCGTCGTCATCGCCGGGCAGCATGGTCACGATGCGGTCGGCCTCCTCGGCTAGCCGGCATCGGCCGTCCTCGACCAGCGGGCAGGCCCGCCCCCGGTCGGGACCGGTGCACTGGCGCACGTCGTTTCCGGCGGCCCGCAGGGCGGCGACACGCCGGTCATCGAACCAGCCCCGCCGTTCCACCAGGATCCGCTGGCCCGAGGTCCGGGGCCAGCCGGGCATGCCGCCGGTAGCGGAGATCTCCAGGCAGACGACGAAGCTCTCGTCGGCGGGTTCGGTCAGTGCCGAGCCGTATCGCGTCAGCAGGTGCAGCATCGTCTCGTTGGTGATGTTGACGATGGCGCTGAGCCGTTCGAGTCCCGATGCCTTCGCGTGATCTATCAGCGCGCTCAGCATGAGACGACCCAGCCCGAGGCCCTGGAAGTCATCCAGGACGGCGAGCGCAAGTTCACCCGCATCCTCGGCCGTGGGCACGTACCTGGCCTCCCCGGCCAGGTGCTCCGATCCCGGCGCGGTGGCGAGCAGGGAAACCGTCCCAGGTGCGACGTCGATGCGGGCCAGCCGGGCGAGCAGGACTGGCTTCGGGCGCCCGGAGTGGAAGCGGCGGCGGAACGAGTCGGCCGACAGCCCGGCGTACAACTCCGCGATGCGGGGCACGTCCGCCGGAGCCGCCACCCGCAGCATGATGTGCCGGCCGTCCCTGAGGCGGATCTCGCCGTCACCTTCCACGCTGTCACGGTAGGTCCGGCCGGGCTCGCCAGAACAGGGACCAAGGGCCCGGAATAACTGGGTGCCACCGATCTGGTGAACCGCCGACTGGCCAGACCGGACCCTGCGTCCGGTCTGGCCAGGGCAGCCCCGAGGGCTTAGCGAAGGTTCTTGACGCGGTTGATCAGCTTGAGCATGAGATTGGCGGGCACCTGGTCGTTCGTGCCGCCAACGGAAATCATCGTGAACACGTCCGTGCTTTCGACGGTGACCAGCGTATTCAGCTGGATGGTAACGCCCGGAGAGTCAGAAAGGTCACTTATCTGGCCGACCTCGAACGCCTGGTATTTACCGACGCTGGCCTCCGATATGGACTGCGTCGTCGTCTCCAGGGTGCCGCCGCCGGGCACCGAGTCGCCGGGCACGGATTCGGTAAAGTCCTGGCACTTGCCGTACTTCGTTCGGGCCTGGTTGTAGTAGGTGGTGGCCGCCTTGGTGCTGGCGAACTGATAGACGGACTGAGCGTAGTAGAACTCGGTATTGGGGTAACTCGGCCAGGGGTTCTGGTTGTTGCTGTACGAAAGCGCGGTAGCGGTCTCTCCGAAAAGGCCGAGCCCGGCGCCGCTCTCGAAGTTGCCGCAGCTCATGCTAGACACGTGGTTCCTAGCGGGCAGGTGCCACAGCCACTTGCCCGAGCCGATCGAGAACTCGAGCTGAAAGCCGGACCCGAAGCTCGAGGCAGGCAGCAGCGCGGACTTCAACTGGTTTCCGTTGACCTGGACCGGCGCGCGGGAGGAGGCCTGCGCCGCCGGAGCGAGCAGGAAACCGGCGGTGACAAGAGCGGCGGACGCAACGACTTTGCCGCGGAAAGGCATGGTGGTCCCCTGACCCTGCGGCTGCCCCCGGCCAGGCCCTCTGGCGCCCTGCCGCATCGCGAAAGCATCGTATTGGAAAAATGCCAGTACCATCGGCGATGAGATCAAATCGGGATTTTTGAATTGCCGACGGGCCCGGGTCGGCGCCTAGTAGGTCGCGCGGCCGCCACTGATGTCATAGACGGCACCGGTGGAAAAGCTCATCCGGTCTGAGCTGAGAAAGGCGACAAGCTCGGCGACCTCCTCGGGCCGGCCGACCCGTTTCATCGGGATCAGGCTGGTGATGTGGGCGAGCACGTCCGGGGCCGTGCTGTCGTTCATCGGGGTGGCGATGACCGCGGGGGCGATGGCATTGACCAGGACGCCGGTGGTGGCCAGCTCTTTGCCTGCCGACTTGGTCAGGCCGATGACCGCGGCCTTGGACGCCGAATAGATCGACAGGTCCGGGTTGCCGTCCTTGCCGGCCATGCTGGCGAAGTTCACCACCCGTCCCCACCCGCGCTCGCACATGCCGGGTACGAAAATCCGCATGGTGTTCACGGTGCCCAGGACGTTGACGTCGAAGACGCGGCGCCACTCCTCGGCGGCGGTCTCCACCAGGGGCTTGTTCGGGCCGATGATGCCGGCCGAATTGATGAGCACGTCGACGGGGCCGATCTCGGCGGCCATCCGACGCAGCACAACCTCGTCGGTCACGTCGGCGACGACGTCGGCCGGACCGCTGACATCCAGCGTCGTCACGGCGAGGCCTTCGGCGCGCAGCCGCACGGCGGTCGCCGCGCCGAGCCCGCTCGCGCCGCCGGTGACCAGGGCGGTACGGGGCATAATCATTCCTCCTTAACCGGCACCATGCTAGGGGCGTCCCGCCGGGAGCGCGGTGACCAGCACGTCGGACACGGGTGAGCCGGGCCCGGGGTCGCGGGTCCGGGCGACCTTGCGCCAGCCCCAGGTGGCGAAGGCGTTCTGCGCCGGGGTGGCCGCGGGTAGGACGGTCAGCGTCGCGCGTTCCTCGGGCCGGTCCGCCAGGATGAGATCGTGCAGGATCTGCCCGATGCCCTGCCGCCGCCACGACGCGCGGACCAGCAGCTCGACCAGGGCGAAGGTGCGGCCAGGGTGCTCGGCGGTGACGTCGGCGGGGAGCGGGGAGGTCAGGTCCCGCCACCAGGAAGTGGACGGCCGGAGCGGCATCCCGGCCGCGTAGCCGACCAGATAGCCGCCGTGGCGGGCCTCGGCGAGGACGAAGCCGGGCTGGCGGCGCTGGACCCGGAAGCGGTCCGCGAACACCGCGGCGTCGTCGGCCCGCAGGTACGGCGGATCGGCGTAAACCTCGGCGTGGAGAACCCGCAGTTCGTCCGCGTGCGCGGCCGCCTGCGGCCCGTCCAGCAAGCCGAACGTGATGCCGGGCGCGGACACGACCACCTTCCCTGCCGGGTCTGCCGCCTCAGTCGTCGAGGACGGCCAGGTCGAGCGTTTGCAGGCGGGCGGGGTCGGCGATCACGTCGATCCGGGAGATCTTGTCGTCCGTCATCGTGAACGCCAGCACCACGCGCAGCCGCCCGCGGGGCGCCATCACGATACCGGGGGTCCCGTTGACCAGGGCCACGCGGGAGTACTGGGAGCGCGTGGAGGCGGCGCGCGCTCCCCGGGCCACGGCCGCCGCGCCGCGGAGCGTCGCCGGGGCGCCCGACGGGCCGGCCGCGGCGTCGGCGTGCAGCACCACGTCGGGGTCGAGCACGGCGAGCAGGGCGCCCAGGTCGCCGCCGCGCGCGGCGGCGAGGAACGCCTCGGCCACCTGCCGCTGCCGGGCCAGGCGGGTCCTGGGCACCGAGGCTGTGCCGCGGACCCGGCGGCGGGCGCGGCTGGCCAGCTGGCGGGCCGCCGCCGGGGAGCGCCCGGTGATCGCGGCGATCTGGCCGAACGGCAGGCCGAACGTGTCATGCAGCACGACCGCGACCCGTTCGGCGGGCGCGAGCGTGTCGAGCACCACCAGCAGCGCGAGCCCCACCGAGTCCGCCAGCATGGCTTCCTGCTCGGGGCCGGCCACCGCCGCGTCCTGTAGGTCCAGCGGCTCCTCGCGCCGCGACTTCCGCGAGCGCAGCATGTCCAGGCACACCCGGGCCACGATGGTCGTGAACCATCCCTCGGGGTTGTCCACGGCGCTCGAGTCGGCGCCGGCGGCGTGGATCCAGGCTTCCTGAACCGCGTCGTCGGCGTCGCTCAGCGAGCCGAGCATCCGGTAGGCCATCGCCCGCAGCCGGGGACGGTTCGCCTCGAACCGCCCGGCCAGCCGGTCGTCTTCGTCCATCGGTCACATCTTCCCCGTCGCGTTCCGTCATAGCCATGACGGAACAGATCCGGCCGATGTGACCGGCCAGGCGGCCCGCGCGGTCCGGGCCGGGGCAAATCTGGCTCCCGAACGAGCTGTGGGGCGCCGGACCTGGGAAGAGTTCCTCGCCGAGCGGGCGGGGCGTTAGTTCCCCGGACCGTAAAGCCCGAAGATGAGCCGCTGGTCGCCAGGCCGGAACGTGCCACCGAACTGTGAGCTGTCGCCGATGTCGCGGCACCGGGCGAGCAGGGCGCGGCCGAGGGCGAGCTGCTTGCGTTCCCAGCTCGCCAGCGCGGTCGGCGCGTCCCCGCCGGCCGACGCGAGCTCGGTGGCCAGCGCCCAGCCGTCGGCGGCGGCCTTGGCTGTGCCCGCGGCCGCGTGCGGGCGGACCGCGAAGGCGGCGTCACCGATCAGGCAGGCCCGGCCGAACACCATGCGGGGGACGGCGATGTCGTAGACGACCTGGACGAACGGCTCGTCCACGCCGGTCACGACCTCCGTGATGGGCCGGGCCAGCTCGGCCGCGGCGGCCTCCCGCATCGCGGTCACCGCCTGGTCGGTGGCCGCGCCCGGCGGCAGCGACACCGCCCGGCGGATGCCGTCCCGGCCGGTCATCAGCTCCTGGAGTTCCGCGCCCTCGGCGACGTTGACATACCAGACGAAATTGACCAGGCGGTCGCCGACGGTCAGCGCGCCGCCTGGCCCGGGGATGGGATAGACGAGGATGTGGCTGTCCTTGAGCACCTGGTAGGTGAGCGCGTCGCCGAACCGCCGGCGGGTGGCATCGGGCAGCGCCTGCTCGGGCAGCGTTCCGCGCCAGGCCACGTAACCCGAGTAGGACGGCTTGACCTCCGGCAGCAACCGCGCCCGGGCCAGCGAACTCACGCCGTCCGCGCACACCAGCAGGTCAGCCTCGGCGCTGGCGCCGTCCGCCAGCGTGACATGGACCACGTCCCCGGACTGGCTGAACGCGGTGACCTCGCGCCCGAGCAGGTAGCGGCCCGGGTCGAACAGGTCGAGCAGCGAGGTGTAGATGGTGTTCCACGACGAGAACAGGTAACGGTGCCGCTGCTCGTGCAGGATGCTGCCGTCGGGCCGCAGGAACCTGATCCAGTCGGTAGAGGAGCACACGTCGGCGCGCTGCAGGCCGCCCCGCTCGGTCAGGTAGCGCAGGGTGGCGTCGAGGGTGGCGATGCCCGCGCCGCGGGCCTGCAGCGCAGCCGACGATCGCTCGAAGACCCGGACCTCGCAGCCGGCGTCGCGGAGCACGAGCGCGGCAGTCAGGCCACCTATCGAGCCGCCCATGACGATGACGCGGGGCATTCCGGGCAGGGCTGTGCCTTCCTTCCTAGGGCCGCCCGAAGGTGGCTACCTTCACCACTTCGAGCTCGAACAGGACCCGCCGCTCGTCCATCGAGGGGTCGCGCAGGGCATAAGGCGGCTCGTTGCCGGTGTACTTCACCCAGATCCGGTCGAGCTGGTCGGTGACCCGGCGGCCCTCCACCGGATCGTCCTCGGAGATTTCCCGCTTGACCACCGTCTTGAGGCTGAGCCAGTGATAGGTGTTCTCCGGGTTCATCAGCAGGAAGGTGGCGTGCGGCGCCTTGCGCAGCCAGTCCACCTTCTTGCGGTGGGTGGCCAGGTTCAGCAGCACGGTGTCGCCCTCGTAGTCGAACCACACCGGGGTCAGGTTGGGCTGGCCGTCCGAGCCCGTCACCGCGACGATGGCGGTCACCGGCTCGTCGAGCAGCCGCTTGTAGATCGGATCGAGGTCGGCCAGGCTCGTCACTGGCTCCCGCTCACCGATCATGAACTGACCGGGCTGGGTGCCCTCGGCGACGTCTCTGAACTTCGCCACGGTAATGCTCACTACGCACGCTCCTTCGCGCTAGGGACAGGTCACTCCGAGTGCCCGGCTGATACCGGGCACGGATCTGCGTCCGGCCTGCCCCCGGCTGAGGTCCATGACAGCCAGATAGCCGGCCGGATCGACGCTGGCATCGATCACGGTGGGACCGGGTCGGCGCAAGGCGGCCGCCAGCGCCGTGGCCAGGCCCTGCTCGGTGGTCACCGCGGCGGCCGCGGCACCCATCGCGGTCGCGGCGGCCGCGAAAGAGACCGGGTGGTAGCTGACCGCTTCGTCGCCGCCTTGCCCGGCCGGTTTCTGCTTGAGCTTGATCAGGCTGAGCGCGGCGTCGTTGAAGACGATCACGATGACGCTAAGCGACAGCCGGACGGCCGTCTCGATCTCGGCCAGCGTCATCCCCAGGCCGCCGTCCCCGGTGAACGCCACCACCGGCAGCCGCGGCGCGCACAGCGCGGCGGCGATGGCGGCGGGCAGCGCGTAGCCCATGGTGGCGAGGCCGCTGGAGACGAGCAGCCGGCGCGGCTCTGGCACCTCCCACAGCGGCATGGCGACCAGCATGTGCGCGCCCGCATCCACCGTGGCGATGGTCTCCGGCGGGGTGCAGGCCCGCACCGTCGCGACGACCTGCTGGGGGGCGAGCAGCCCGGGGGAAGCGACGGCCGCCGCCGTGAGCCGTGCCGCGGCGTCCGTCTTGGCCGCGCGTCCGGCATCGGGCGGCCAGTCGTGACCGGGCCCGTCGGCCAGTACCTCGGCCAGCATCTGGGCCGCCCGGGCCAGCGGCATCCGTACCGCAGTTGCGCCAGTGAAGTAGCCGCGATACGCGGGGCCGGCTGCTTCGGCCGGACCGGGCAGGTTCCGCGGGCGGGCCTGTGGCTCGGTGATCAGGATGGTCCGCGCGGCGTAGTCCCACGGTGCCGGGATCATCTCGGCCTCGTCCACGCCGAGCCCGATGATGAGATCGGCCGCGGCCAGCAGCGGCCACTCCATCGTGCCCCCGGTGACCAGTCCGGCTGCCTCGGCGGCGGAGTCCGGGACAATGCCGCGCGCCCGGTAGGTGTGCAGCGCCGGGATGCCGCGGCCCGCGAGGGCCGCCCTGATGGCGGCGGTCCGCGGGATGGCGCCCGCGCCCAGCAGCAGCACCGGGCGGCGCGCCGCCCGCAGCGCCCCGGCCAGGAATGAAGCACCCGCGGCGGCCGCGGGGGTCGGCGGAGCACTGTCGTCGGGAGCACTGTCGTCGGGAGCGCTGTCGTCCATGTTGGCGATCACGGGTCCCGGCGGCGCCGCCAGCGCCAGCCGGACGATCCGCGCGGCTACCTCGCCGGGGTGCCGTCGGCCGACGGTGATCGCCGCCTTGGCGACCGACCGGCCCAGCGCCGCCTGGTCGATCCGCTGGTGGCTGACCCGGCTGGCGTCGGCAGCCGCGACGGTATCCGCGATCACCA
>Ga0187807_1000481_pt1 | contig 12592 bp, 12 predicted proteins | sample NC_wetland_sal_i_4_FD_132432 | JGI IMG/M metagenome (GOLD analysis project Ga0187807, IMG submission 132432) | Wetland sediment microbial communities from Neuse River Estuary, North Carolina, USA - ASW_2 | ecosystem: Environmental > Aquatic > Freshwater > Wetlands > Sediment | place: USA: North...
CTCCTGCCTCCCTGACTACTCCTGCCTCCCTGACTACTCCTGCGTCCCTGATTGCCTCCCCTCCCGTGACCGCTCCCGAGCGGGAATAGCTCGGGGGTCGCGGTCTGGTACCGCAGCAGCCCTCTGTGACTTGTGGTTCCGCGGCCGGGGTTCGCGTCCCACTTTGCATCACTTTCGGTCCCTAGAACTAGGACAAACCGGGCGCGAAAAGGACCGAAAGTGATGCAAAGACGAAAAGTGATGCGAAGTCGACGGTCAGTGCGGCGCTACAGGGGTTTACGGGTGGGCGGTTGTGACGCCGCTTGCTTTGAGGTACGCGGTGTTCTCGGCGTCGAGGGCGGCGTACGCGGCGTTTTCTTCGGCCGCGTACTCGACCGGGCCCGCCTGGCGGCCGGAAACGTCGGTCTCGGCGCGATAGACCACCGTCGCGTTGCCCTCGAGGACAGGGAACCAGGCACCGTCGCGGACCTGGATCGAGGCGGCGGCGACGCCGCCGGCGTTCCGGACCACGAGGCTCCGTTCGGGGTCAAGGCCTGTCACTCGTGAGTAAGCGGCGCGGGAGGCGACGACGCCGGACCCACAGGACGGGGTGAGGCCCGCGCCGCGCTCAAACGTCCGGACGAACACCTCCGGGGCGCCGCCCGTGTCGAGGGGCAGCAGGAACGAGACGTTCGCGCCGTGCGGGAAGACCTCGTCCGCTCGCTTGCCCGCCGCGATCAGGTCCGGCTCGGAGTATTCCGATACCACGGCGATGACGTGCGGATTCGGCACGTTCACCGCGGTGAAGCCGGCGAACGGGGCGGGCGGCGGCGGGGCGAACTCAACCGGCGGCAGTTCGACGAGCACCCGGCGGACGCCCTCCGGTGTCGACGGCGCGCGGCGCACCGTGTAATCGCGGCCGCCGCTCGCGACCACTTCGGTGTCGGTGCCGCGGAGATCGAGGATCAGCCGGCCGAGGCCGCGCATCCCGTTCCCGCAGAACTCCGCGGACGTCCCGTCCGGGTTGAAGAACCAGGCCTCGGCGTGCGGCGCGGCGGCGTCGTACAGGTAGATGCCGTCACTGCCGCCGGTCCACGCGTCCCGGTCGCACACCCGCCGGACGAACTCGCGCAGCGCGGCGTCCGACGCCCACGCCGACGGCGTCGCCTCCATGGCGAAGATCTCGTTGAGTGACCCGTGGGTCTTGACCAGGCGCATCAGGAAGCGAGTCTAACGCTGAACTCCTGCCACATGACCTGCCCCGCCCGGGACCTGCAGCCCTGTGCGAAGCCCGCCGAGTGCGCTACGCAAGGTTACAGACAGGGTCATGGAGGAGGTCAAGATGAGGTACGTGAGGCCTGGGGAGGCAGAGAGCATCGTACACGTGTCGTCACGGTACGAAAACTTCATCGACGGCAAATGGGTATCCCCGGTCAAGGGGCAGTACATGGTGAACCTCGCCCCCGCGACGGCGAAGCCCATCTGCGAAGTCGCGCGGTCGACGCCCGAGGACGTCGACATCGCGCTCGACGCGGCGCACCACGCGAAGGACGAGTGGGGCGAGACGTCACCGGCCCAGCGCGCGAAGGCGCTCAACGCGATCGCGGACGCGATCGACGCGCACCGGGAGGTGCTGGCCGTCACCGAGAGCTGGGAGAACGGCAAGCCGGTGCGGGAGACGCTGGCCGCCGACATTCCCCTCGCCGCCGACCACTTCCGCTACTTCGCGGCGGCGATCCGCGCCGAGGAGACCCGGATCACGGAGCTCGACAAGAACACGGTCGCTTACCACTTCCGCGAGCCGCTCGGCGTGGTCGGCCAGATCATCCCGTTCAACTTCCCGATCCTGATGGCGGCGTGGAAGATCGCCCCGGCGCTGGCCGCGGGCAACTGCACGGTGATCAAGCCCGCGTCGGCGACCCCGTGGTCGATCCTCAAGCTGGCCGAGATCATCGGGCACCTTATCCCGCCTGGCGTGCTGAACATCGTCACCGGGCCGGGCGGTGAGATCGGCAAGGCCCTGGCCACCAGCCCGCGGATCGCCAAGGTCGCGTTCACCGGCGAGACCGTCACCGGCCGGCTGATCATGCAGTACGCGGCGCAGAACATCATCCCCGTCACGCTGGAGCTGGGCGGCAAGTCGCCGAACATCTTCTTCTCCGACGTCATGGCGGCCGATGACGCGTTCCTAGACAAGGCAGTCGAGGGGCTGGTGCTGTACGCGTTCAACAAGGGCGAGGTGTGCACCTGCCCGTCCCGGGCGCTGATCCAGGAGGACATCTACGACGCGTTCATGGAGCGCGCGCTGGCCCGGATCGCGAAGATCAAGGTCGGCGACCCGCTGGACACCGAGACGATGATGGGGCCGCAGAACTCCGCGCAGCAGCTCGCGAAGATCACGTCGTACGTGGACATCGGCCTCGGCGAGGGCGCGAAGCTGCTGGCCGGCGGCCACAAGGCCGCGGTGGGCGGCGAGTTCGCCGACGGCTACTTCTTCGAGCCGACGGTGTTCCGCGGCGACAACAAGATGCGGATCTTCCAGGAGGAGATCTTCGGGCCGGTGCTCGCGGTCACCACGTTCAAGGACGAGGCAGAGGCCCTGGCCATCGCCAACGACACCCTGTACGGGCTCGGCGGCGGCGTCTGGACCAGGGACGGCAGCCGCGCGTTCCGGGTGGGACGCGGGATCAAGGCCGGCCGCGTCTGGGTGAACTGCTACCACCAGTACCCGGCGGGCGCGGCGTTCGGCGGCTACAAGGTGTCGGGCATCGGGCGGGAGACGCACCAGATGATGCTCGAGCACTACAGCCAGACGAAGAACCTGCTCGTCAGCTACGACCAGAACCCGATGGGTTTCTTCTAGAGAAGGGAGCTCGCGATGACCAGCCGTGAGGCGGGAGAGCGCGGCGGCCGCCAGGTTGCGGCGCGCGGCGACCGTCGCCTCGCCGAGCAGCGCGTCATCGCGACCGAGGCAGCCCGGGAGGCGGTCCGCCGCCTCCGGGCCGTCCGCGGGCGGCTGATGTTCGTCCAGTCCGCGGGGTGCTGCGGCGGCAGCGCGCCGATGTGCTTCCCGGCTGGGGAGTACCTCACCGGACCGGGCGACCTGCTCCTCGGGTGGGTGGCCGGCTGCCCGTTCTACATCGACCGGCGGCTGTACGAGGCGTGGCATCCCGGACAGTTCGTGCTCGACGTTGAGCCTGGGATGCCCGAAGGATTCTCCCTGGCGGCCGGCGACGGACTGCACTTCATCGTGCGGACCGCCGGGGTGGAACCACGGGACCGTTCGGGATAAAAAGCGACGGTCACCACTCACATACCGAAAGCTGGGTACGTCGAGAACCGGGCGCCTGCCGCGAAGTTCCGCACCGCCACCCGGGCGCGGTCGATCATGTTCGCCGGGAGCTCAGCCAGCGGGAACCAGCCGAAGTCGCTGTAGCTCTTCGTCGGCCCGCCGACCTGGCCCTCCCAGCCGTCGGCGGTGAGGAAGAACGCCATCCGGCCCGCGCCTGACACGTCGTGCATGACGTGCGCCAGCGCCACCCTGCCCGCGTCGAGCACGATGCCGACCTGGGCGTCCGCTACCCGGACGGCGGCCTCCACCAGCGTCTCGCGCTCGGCGAGGCGGCCGGACGGCGGCTCGTAGGCGCCGTCCCCGTAGCCCGTGTTCGCGCGTCTGCCGAGAAGCACCTCTCCGTCGCTGAGCAACAGGAGATGCACGTCGACAATGAGCTGAAAGTGACGGCTATGCCTAGCGGCGTCCGCCGGCTGCGTGAGGGTTTTGGTCATGACTGGATGTCCTGCCCGGCTCGCCATCGTATGTCCCCGGTCCCGGTTGCGGTTTCCCGCATCCCCGGACAGGTACCGTACTGCGGCGGTCCTGTGGATCGCCATGTGCGTAAACCCGCCGTGGCTGTGGATGTCCGCGTCGTAACCGGGCCGGAGGCTGTGGACTTCCTGACCGCCGAGCCTGAACGCACCAGGCTTGGGCGCTGTGGAGGTCAGGGAAACGGCTGTGGACGACGGCGGCGGAATAGATTCCTGGTTTTCAGTTCTCGTCGCGGTCGCGGACGGCCTTGAGGTCCTCGTGCATCCGGTGGACGACCATGAAGAGCTCGAGCACCATGCGGTACGCGCCGAGGCTCAGCAGGATCAGGATCGGGTCCACCACGAACAGCGTGAAGAACCCGCCCGCCGCACCGCCGTACTTGAAGCCGTAGCGGAGGAAGATCAGCGCCCAGATGACCGTCCACGCGGTGACGAGGACGTAGAGCACCTTGATGATCTTCGGGGTGACGAAGGAGGTGAAGCTGAAGTCGAAGAGGGAGCCGATGAACCCCTTGCCCTCGCTTCCCGGCTTCGCCCGCGCCGCGGTCAGGCCCGCGACGGCCTGCCAGTGCGGTGCCGGCTGGCCCTGCTGAGGCGCCTGCTGCGGCGCCTGGTATGCCTGGTCGCCGTATGCCTGGCTCTGGCCGCCGAAGGGCGGATCCTGAACGGCGTAGGACGACCCGGGCGCCCCGGAGGCCGCGGAGGCCCCGGGAAACCCGCCGCGCTGCGGGTAGCTTGCGCCGTAGGCCTGGGCGCCCTGGCCCGAGTCCGGGTACGCGTACGTGTCCTTGTCGGCGGGCGGCGGGCTGTACGGCTGCCAGGCCGAACGGGTCTGGTCTTGCTCGGGTGACTGCCAGGGGTCTTGCGGCTGACCGGCCAACGTCTTCTCCATGGGGGGGTGGTAAAAGGCGGGCATCGCGTTGTTCCGACATCCTGCCACATCGCGAAACGACATGCCCGGCCCTGACGTGACACATTGGTGATCTGGGGGCGCGATGAATTTGCCGGGCTCGCGCAGTCCTATCCGGGGAAACATTGTCTTTCCAGATTGATAGAACTCGCGTTCGAGATGAGACTACCATGTGAACACGTGTTCCAAACATCCAGAAAGGTGACGGCACGATGACTCAGGTACGGGTACTCGCGGGGACGCGCAAGGGCGCGTTCGTGCTGACTTCCGACGGCAAGCGAGACAAGTGGTCGGTGAGCGGGCCGCACTTCGGCGGGTGGGAGGTGTACCACTTGAAGGGCTCCTCCGCCGATCCGGACCGGCTGTACGCGTCGCAGAACACCGGGTGGTTCGGCCAGCTGATCCAGCGCTCCGACGACGGCGGCCAGACCTGGCAGCCGGTCGGGAACGACTTCTCCTACGCCGGCGGCGACCCGGGCACGCACCTGTGGTACGACGGCACGCCGCGGCCGTGGGAGTTCAAGCGCATCTGGCATCTCGAGCCGTCGCCGACGGACCCGGACACCGTGTACGCGGGCGGCGAGGACGCCGCGCTGTTCAAGTCGGCCGACGGGGGCCTGACTTGGACCGAGCTGACCGGGCTCCGGCTGCAGTCCTCCGCGCCCGCCTGGGGGCCGGGCGCGGGCGGGCTCTGCCTGCACACGATCATCCTGCAAGAGCCCCGGATGTTCGTGGCGATCTCCGCGGCGGGGACGTTCCGGTCCGACGACTCCGGTGAGACGTGGCGGCCGGTCAACCGGGGGCTGCACTCGGAGGGCATCCCGGACGAGGACGCCGAGGTGGGGCACTGCGTGCACCACGTCGAGGCACACCCGTCCCGGCCGGACACGCTGTTCATGCAAAAGCACTGGGACGTCATGCGGTCCGACGACGGCGGGCTGTCGTGGACCGAGGTCAGCGGGAACCTGCCGACCGACTTCGGGTTCCCGATCGGCGTGCACGCGCACGAGCCGGACACCATCTACGTCGTGCCGATCACCAGCGACAGCCTGCACTACCCGCCGGACGGGCGGCTGCGGGTGTGGCGGTCGCGGTCGGGCGGCAACGAGTGGCAGGAGCTTTCGGCCGGGCTGCCGGAACGGGACTGCTACGTGAACGTGTACCGGGACGCCATGTCGGTGGACACCCTCGACGAGTGCGGGATCTACTTCGGCACCACCGGCGGGCAGGTGTACGCCTCGGCTGACTCCGGCGACTCGTGGGCGCCGATCGTGCGGGACCTGCCCGCCGTGCTGTCGGTCGAGGTGCAGGTCCTGTCGTGACCGACGTGCGCGTCGTGCTGCCCGCGCACCTGCGGAACCTGGCCAGGCTGCACGGCGAGGTCGTCGTGTGCGTGCCCGCCCCGGTGCTCACCCAGCGCGCGGTGCTCGACGCGATCGAGGCACGGTTCCCCGTGCTCGGCGGGACGATCAGGGACCGGCGCACCGGCAAGCGGCGGGCGTTCATCCGGTTCTACGCGTGCGAGCAGGACCTGTCCAACGACCCGCCGGACGCGCCGCTGCCGGACGCGGTGGCGAAGGCGATCGCGGCCGGCACCGAGCCGTTCCTCGTCGTCGGGGCGATGGCCGGCGGATTATCCGCCGGCGGGCGAGCGCCGGCGGATAATCGTCGGCATGAGCGAACACCCCGGCGCCGGTGCCGGCGCCAGCGGCCGGACGTTCCTTGTCACCGGCGGCAACACGGGGATCGGCCGGGCGACGGCCATCGCGCTGGCGCGAGACGGCGGGCGGGTGTACATCGCGTGCCGTTCGGCTGCCGCTGGCGAGGCGGCGGTGGACGCGATCAAGGCCGCCGCCGGCTCGCCGGAGGTGTGGCTGCTGCCGCTCGACCTGGCGTCCCTCGCCTCGGTGCGCGACTGCGCGGCGGCGTTCCTGGCCCGGGACGAGCCGCTGCACGTCCTGGTGAACAACGCCGGGATAGGCGGGCAGCGGGGGCTGACCGCGGACGGGTTCGAGCTGCATTTCGGCGTCAACCACCTCGGTCACTTCGCTTTGACGTCACTGCTGCGCGAGCGGCTGAAGGCGAGCGGTCCCGGCAGCCGGGTCGTCACCGTGTCAAGCGCGGCGCACTACGGCGCCCCCGGCATCGACTTCGACGCGCTGCGGCGGCGCACGCCGTCGTTCACCGGCCAGCGCGAGTACGCGGTCTCCAAGCTGTGCAACGTGCTGTTCACGCAGGAACTGGCGCGCCGGGCCGGCGACGTGTCCGCGTACGCGCTGCACCCCGGCGTGGTCGCCTCTGACATCTGGCGGCGGGTGCCGTGGCCAGCCAGGACGCTCATCAAGAGGTGGATGCTCAGCGTGGAGGAGGGCGCGGTCACCTCGGTGTACTGCGCCACGTCGCCCGCGGTGGCCGGGGAGAGCGGCCTCTTCTACGACAAGTGCGCGCCACGGGCGCCGAGCCGGGTGGCCACGCCGGAACTGGCCGAGCTGCTGTGGAAGTACAGCAGCGAGTGGACCGGGCTGGGCTGAGTCGTCCGGCGCCGCACGTTTCCGAACATGGTCCGCTGATTTTCCCTGAGCCGCGCCGTCAAGCATGATCGTAGGCAGGAACGGGCACTGTAGTTCCGCGATCACGCTCGCGATCATGGAGACTGGGAGACATGGACCTTCCGGTGATGCCGCCGGTGGCGCCGATGCTGGCCAAGGCGGTCGACGCGATCCCCGACGGCGACTACGTCTTCGAGCCCAAGTGGGACGGGTTCCGGTCGATCATCTTCCGCGACGGCCCCGAAGTGGAGATCGGCAGCCGCAACGAACGGCCGATGACCCGCTACTTCCCTGAGCTGGTGGACGCCGTGCTGGCCGAGCTGCCCGCCCGCTCGGTCATCGACGGAGAGGTCGTGGTGCCCAACTTCGCCACCGGCCGGCTGGATTTCGAGGCGCTGCAGCTGCGCATCCACCCCGCGGCCAGCCGGGTGAAACTGCTGGCGGCGCAGACGCCGGCTCACTTCGTCGCCTTCGACCTGCTCGCGCTCGGCGACACCGACTACACGGCGCGGCCCTTCGCGGAGCGCCGCGCCGCCCTCGCGGAGGCGCTCGCCACGGTCAGGTCCCCGGTCCATCTCACTCCGGCGACGACGGACAAGTCGGTCGCCGCGCGGTGGTTCAGCCAGTTCGAGGGGGCCGGCCTTGACGGGCTGATCGCGAAGCCCCCCGATGTGCTGTACGAACCGGACAGGCGCGTCATGCTCAAGATCAAGCACGAGCGCACGGCCGACTGCGTGGTGGCCGGCTACCGGCCGCACAAGAGCGGCCCGGACGCCATCGGCTCGCTGCTCCTCGGGCTCTACCGGGACGACGGCCAGCTCGCTAGCGTCGGCGTGGTCGGCGCGTTCCCGATGGAGCAGCGCCGGGCGCTTCGGGCCGAGCTCGACCCGCTGGTCACCACCTTCGACCAGCACCCGTGGAACTGGGCGCAGGAGGAGGCCGGGACCCGCACGCCGCGCAGCTCGCAGTACAGCCGGTGGAACGCCGGCAAGGACCTGTCGTTCATCCCGCTGCGCCCGGAACGCGTGGTCGAGGTCCGCTACGACCACATGGAAGGCCCGCGGTTCCGGCATACCGCGCAATTCGTCCGCTGGCGTCCCGACCGCTCACCGGAGTCGTGCACGTACGCCCAGCTCGAGGAACCGGTCAGCTTCAGCCTCTCCTCGATCCTGGGGGAAGGATCAGTCATTCCGAACGGACGGGGCTGACTGTCATGGCCGATCCGAAGATCGTGGTGGAGGCGGCGGGCCGCGAGGTGCCGGTCTCCAATCCGGGCAAGGTGTTCTTCCCGCGCACCGGGCACACCAAGCTGGACCTGGTCCGCTACTACCTGGCGATCGCCGAGGGGGCGCTGCGCGGGGCCGGCGACCGGCCGATGGCGCTGAAGCGGTTCGTGAACGGCGCGGAGGGCGAGCCGTTCTTCCAGAAGCGCGCGCCGGAAAAGCGGCCGGACTGGATCGAGACGGTGCGGCTGAGCTTCCCGTCCGGCCGGACCGCGGACGAGGTGGTGCTGCAGGACCCGGCCGGGCTCGCCTGGGTGGTCAACCTCGGCTGCATCGACCTGAACCCGCATCCCGTGCGCGCCGCCGACGTCGACCATCCGGACGAGCTGCGGGTCGACCTCGACCCGGTGCCCGGCGTGGAGTGGCCGCAGATCATCCAGGTCGCGCTGGTCGCGCGCGAGGTGCTCGCCGACTACGGGCTGACCGGCTGGGCGAAGACGTCCGGGTCGCGGGGCATGCACATCTACGCCCGGATCGAGCCGCGCTGGACGTTCACCGACGTCCGCCGGGCCGCGGTGGCGGTGGCCCGCGAGATCGAGCGCCGGGCGCCTGACCTCGCCACGTCCAAGTGGTGGAAGGAGGAACGGCACGGCGTTTTCGTCGACTACAACCAGAACGCCAAGGACCGCACGATCGCCTCCGCCTACTCGATAAGGCCGCTGCCTGACGCCCGGGTGTCCACGCCGCTGACCTGGGACGAGGTGCCGTCATGCGACCCGGCGGCGTTCACGATCGACACGGTTCCCGCCCGGTTCGCGCAGCTCGGCGACCCGTGGGCCGGCATGGACGACGCGGTCGGCTCGCTCGGGGCGCTGCTCGAGCAGGCGGCCCGCGATGAGGCGGCTGGCCTGCCGGACGCTCCCTGGCCGCCGCACTATGAGAAACAGTCCGGCGAGCCGCCCCGGGTCCAGCCGTCCAAGCGCCGGAGCACGCCGAGCCCCACCGGGCGCCGCCAGCCCACCAAGCCCCTGATCGAGGTCGCACGGGCCGCGACCAAGGCGGAGGCGATGGAGGGCCTCGAGCGGTGGAAGGCCCGGCACGCCGGCGTATGGCCGCGGCTGCATCCGGCCGACGTGCTCGTCGACCAGATGCGCGGCCGCAGCTCCGCCTGGTACCGGATCCGCCTCAACCTGGAGCACGTCCCGGAGCCGGACCGCCCGCAGCAGGAGCCGCTTGAGGTCGACTACGACCCGTGGGCTGGCTTCAGGGCCTAATGGGCAATGTGGTCGATGGGCCATCGTCCACGCTCTTATGTGGTCAGTGGCCCATCGACCACGTTCGCTCGGGGTGGGCTCCCACGGGCACTCAGTCGACCGCGACCTCGCCGCGCAGGAACTGGATGTAGCGGGCGGCGGACGTCTCCAGGACCGCACGCGCGCCGCTGTGCAGGGTCGGCTGCCACCAGCCGCCGTAGATCCGGTCGAAGCGGTACGGGCGGACAGCCTCGACGACCGCGCGGACCGCCTTTTCCGGCAGCGGCAGCCGGTTCGGGGCGCTCCAGATGAACGTGAGCCGCTCCTCCCCGGGCGTCACGCAGATCGTGTCGCCGGTGAGCAGGACGCCCGCGCCGCCGGCGCCGGCGGCCCAGTGACCGACCGCGCTGCCGGGAAAGTGGCCGCCGCACTGGATGAGGGTGACGCCGGGCAGCACCGCCAGCGACCCGGACCAGGTGCGCACGGCCGGGTCCGGCCGGGTCAGCCAGTGCGCGTCCGCCTCCGGCAGCAGGATCTCGGCGCCGAACGCGTGACTCCACTCGACGATCGACCCGTAGAAGTGCGGGTGGCTCGCCGTGATCGCGCGCAGCCCGCCGAAGTCAGCGACCGCCTTGATGGACTCCTCGTCGAGGAAGCCGGGCGGGTCCCACAGCAGGTTCCCCTCGGCCGTCTGGACCACCAGCCCGCGCTGGCCGATCGCCACGGGCGGATCCGCGCCGACGCCGAGCAGTCCCGGCTCGACCTCGCGCACCGCGCCGCGGTGCCCCGCCGCGGCGAGTTCGGCGAGCGTTGTCCACCGCTGCCCTGACGACGGCACCCACTGGCGCTCGTCGGCGCAGATCACGCACTCCCCCGGCGGCGATTCCTGATCGGGGTAGTGGTTCGCGCACGTGGCACAGACCCAGACCGGCATGGTCTCTTTCTACCCCGTGCGCCTTCCACCCGTCAGAACTGGGACTTCAGCTCCTCGATCTCGCGGGTGCGGGCGCGGAGCTGCTCGTAGGCCGGGCGCTCGCGGATACGGGCGAGCGCCCAGCGGACCGCTTCCGCGCGGCTGGTCGCGATGCCCACGGTGATCAGCGTGTCCAGCGTCTCCAGGTCGTCGGGGCCGAGCCGGGCCATCACGGGGGTGAACCCGGGCGCGGGTCCCTCGCCGCCGCGCGAGTGGAGTAGCTGGATGAACGGGCCCTTCGGCTGGTCCTCGGCTCGTTCGCCGCCCGCGATGATCTGGAGCATTACGGGGACGGGCAGCTTGTTGAGCTCGTTCCGCAGCTCGTGGAAGGCCTCGTGGTGCGCGCTGTGGAACTCGTCGAACGCCCGCTTCCGTTCCGCCTCCCCGCTCGGGACTGCGAGGGCCACGCGCGCAAGCAGCCGTCCCGGTTCGACCTCCGGGTCGTCGCCGTGCTGGAGTACCTCGATCCGCTCGAACGTGACGTTCGGCAGACGCCTGCGCACTTCCTCGACGAACTGCTGCCTGATGCGGTCAAGCTCGGTTTGCTCCATGACCACGCCTCCGGGTGAGTTTCGCGTGTAATCAGCGTAACTCGCGTTTCGCGCGAAATCCAGAGGATGTCAGCTCGGGATGACCGCGTGCGTGCTGGCGGAGGGGAGCCCCACCGGGCCGGGGCGGAGCCGGAGCAGGCGGCCGGCGAGCGGTTCGGCGGAGCGCTGAGCCTCGGTGAGCCCTCTGCTCGCCGTCGTCACGTAGAGCTCGGCCAGGCCGGGACCACCGAACGCACAGCTCGTCGGCTGTGACACCGGTAGCGGGACCACGGCGTCCTGCCGTCCGGCCGGGGTGAACCTGCGCAGCACGCCGCCGCCGTGCATGGCCACCCAGACGCAGCCGTCAGCGTCGACGGTGAGCCCGTCGGGCACGCCGTCGGCGGCGGACAGGTCGGCGAACACCCGGCGCTGGAACGCCTCGCCGGTCGCCTGGTCGTAGTCGAACATGTCGATCCGGCCCGTCGGCGAGTCGTTGTAGTACATGCTCGTGCCATCCGGGCTCCAGCCGAGCCCGTTCGAGATCGTCACGCGCTTCACGACCGGGGTCAGCGTGCCGCCGGAATCCAGCCGGTACAGCGTGCCGAGCGGCTCCTTCTCGTTGATGTCCATGGAGCCGACCCAGACCCTGCCCGCCGGGTCCACCGCGGCGTCGTTGAACCGGACGCCCTCCCGGGCAGGCACCGAGGCCACCGGCTGCCCGGCCCAGCCCGGCCCCGGCCGGGTGGCGCGCAGCATCAGCCGGTGGCCGCCGGCGGTCAGGATCCCGCCGCCGAGCGCGGGGAACGCCGCGGATACCTCGTCAACCTTGACGGTGATCGTCTCCCCGGTCTTGACGCGGGTCATGTGCAGCAGCCCGCCGGGAATGTCGACCCACAGCAGGCAATCGTCTTCGGGCCGCCAGTAGGGACCCTCGCCAAGCTCCGCGACCACGTCGCCCACCGGCTCGGCGGTGACCGGCATCCGCACGTCCATCACGACCAACCGCCTCTCGCCGGGTTACCTAACCCGACGTCTACCCAGTCGAGGGTGCGGTCGACCGCCTTCTTCCAGAAGGCGTAGCCGGACGCGCGGCGATCGTCGGACCAGGTGGGCTCCCAGCGGCGGGACTCGTGCCAGTTGGCGCGCAGTTCCGCGGTGTCCCGCCAGAACCCGGCCGCCAGGCCGGCCGCGTACGCCGCACCGAGCGCGGTGGTCTCCGCGACGACCGGGCGGCTGACCGGGACGCCGAGGATGTCGGCCTGCAGTTGCATGCACAGGTCGTTGGCGGTGACTCCGCCGTCCACCTTCAGCACGTCCAGGGTGACGCCGGAATCGGCGGTCATCGCCTCC
>Ga0187807_1000482_pt1 | contig 12584 bp, 8 predicted proteins | sample NC_wetland_sal_i_4_FD_132432 | JGI IMG/M metagenome (GOLD analysis project Ga0187807, IMG submission 132432) | Wetland sediment microbial communities from Neuse River Estuary, North Carolina, USA - ASW_2 | ecosystem: Environmental > Aquatic > Freshwater > Wetlands > Sediment | place: USA: North...
AAGCCCCGGGAATGTAGATGCCGCCGTCCGGGTCCGTGAGGGCGAAGGCCTGCTCTTCGGTCATCGAGTAAGTGTCGGTGGCCGGGTCGTACTCGACGTAGCCGCCGGCCGCCTGGCCGCGCAGCCACTCGGTGATGTACCGGGAGTTGGTGCCGGTGGCCGACGCGAGCTCTCCGGCCGTGGCGGGACCACCGGCCAGCGCCTTGTACAGGCCGAGCCGGTGCCCGATCACGACGTTGGCCGCGCCGGCCGTCGCGCCCAGGTCGCCGACGAAGCGGCCGAGGAACTCGTGCAGTTTGTCCATGTCGAGAGCCATGATGTGCCTCCCCATGCTGGTGATTGACTGGTGTAGCCAGGCTGCGACGCGGCGTTGCGCTGGTGTTGCAACCCGGCTGCAACATCGCGGCGGTAAGCCTGTGCTGAGGGAGGCAGGCATGCGGGCGATAGATCCTGACATTCGCGACTTTGTCGAGCGAGACGGCGTCAAGGTCGGATACGAGGTGTTCGGCAGCGGGAATCCGGCCGTCGTGTTCGGTCCGATCGACGGGATAGCGCAGTCACAGGCGTTCAAGGCGCAGGTGTCTTACCTGGCCCGCCGGTCGAAAGTCGTCACGATCGACCCGCGCGGGAACGGCCGCTCGGACCGGCCGCAGACGGCGGCGGCCTACGCGGACACCGAGTTCGTGGCCGACACGATCGCGGTGATGGACGCGGCCGGCGTCGACAAGGCGGTCCTGGTGGGCATGTGCACCGGCAGCTGGCGCGCGCTGCTCACCGCGGTGTGGCACCCGGACCGTGTGCTCGGCATCGTGTCGATCGCGGGCTGGCTGCCATACCTGACGCCGGGGCATCCGTGGCGCACGCAGTACGAGTTCGATGCCGTACTGGACACCGATGAGGGCTGGGCCAAGGATAACCGGCACTACTGGCTGCGCGACTGGCGCGGGTACGCGGAGTTCTTCTTCGGCGAGCTGCTCAGTGAGCCGCACTCGACCAAGCAGATCGAGGATCTCGTGGGCTGGGCCATGGACATCGGCCCGGCGACCATGCTGCTCCACGACGAGGGGCCGATTGCCAGCTCTTCTAAGGAGGAGACCGAGGCGATCCTGGCCCGCGTCCGCTGCCCGGTGCTCGCCATTCACGGCACCGGCGACGCCTGCCAGCCCTTCAGGCGCAGCGAGCTGCTCGCCGAGATCACCGGCGGGCAACTGCTGCTGCTCGACGGCGCCGGGCACGTGCCGATGGCGCGGGAGCCCGTCGTGGTGAACCACGCGATCCGGGACTTCGCGGACCGATTCCGCCCGGCGGCCGAACGCGGCGTGCGGCGGTGGACGCGGCCGCTGAACCGCCCGCGCCGGGTGCTCTTCCTGTCTTCGCCGATAGGCCTTGGCCATACCCGCCGCGACCTGGCCGTCGCCGACGCGCTCCGCGAGCTTCGGCCCGGGCTCGAGGTGCACTGGCTCACCCAGCATCCGGCGACCGAGATGCTGTCTGCGCGCGGTGAGCACGTCCACCCGGCGGCGGCGTTCCTCGCCAGCGAGTCGCGTCACTTCGAGACCGAGGCAGCCGAACACGACCTGCACGCCTTCCAGGCCTTCAGGCGCATGGACGAGATCCTCGTCAGCAACTTCATGGTCTTCTCCGACTTGGTCGAACGCGAGCAGTTCGACCTGTGGATCGGTGACGAGGCCTGGGACGTCGACTACTTCCTGCACGAGAACCCGGAACTCAAGCGGGCGCCGTACGCCTGGCTCACCGACTTCGTCGGCTGGCTGCCGATGCCCGACGGGGGCGACGCCGAGCGCGCGCTGACCGCCGACTACAACGCGCAGATGATCGAGCAGATCGCCCGGTTCCCCGCGCTGCGGGACCGGGCCATCTTCGTCGGCAACCCCGGCGACGTGGTGCCCGACGGTTTCGGCGAAGGCCTGCCGGCGATCCGCGACTGGGTGGCGCAGAACTTCGCGTTCAGCGGCTATATCCCGGGCTTCGCGCCGATCGGCCCCGCCGAGCGGGAGCCGGTCCGGGCAGCACTGGGCTACCGGCCGGACGAGCGGGTGTGCGTGGTCACCGTCGGCGGTTCCGGTGTCGGCAACGCGCTGCTGCGCCGGGCGGCGATGGCGTTCCCGGCCGCGAAGAGGCGGGTGCCCGGCCTGCGGATGGTGCTGGTGGCCGGCCCGCGCATCGACCCTGACGCCCTGCTCGCCGGTTTGCCTGATGCCGCCATTGATGGCCTTGAGGTGCGCGGTTACGTGCCAGACCTGTACCGGCACCTCGCGGCCTGCGATGTCGCGGTCGTGCAGGGCGGGCTGACGACGACCATGGAGCTGACGGCTTGCCAGCGGCCGTTCATCTACGTGCCGCTGCGGAACCACTTCGAGCAGAACTTCCACGTCCGGCACCGGCTGGACCGGTACGGCGCGGGCCGGTGCATGGCTTACGAGGGGCTCGAGCCGGAGGCGCTGGCCGCGGCGATCGCCGCGGAGATCGGACGTCCGGTCAGCTACCGGCCGGTCGAGACCGACGGCGCCGCCCGGGCGGCGGCCAGCCTTGCCGAGCTGCTCTAACGGCCACCTGGCTGGGGATCCAGCGCGTCCCGCGCCTCGCGCAGGACATGCGGCAGCCCATGCTCCCTGGCTAGCCGCTCGGCGGTGCGCAGCGCGGCCTGCGCCGGCCCGGGCTGGCCGAGCCTCGCGAGCGCCTGCCCGTCGACGGCCAGCACGGCGGCGTGGGTGGCGATCCACGGCACTTCGGCCGCCACGGCGAGCAGCGGGGCCAGCACCGCGTGGGCGCGGTCGGGTTCGCCGCGCGCCAGCCACGCGCGGGCGATGGACAGGTAGCACTCGTCGCCGAGCACCCAGGCGCCGCCCGGCGGGAACGTGGCGGTGTCGAGCAGCGCGGTCGCCTGGTCGAGCATGACCGGGGACCCGGTGGCCGCGGCGAGCGGTGCCGCGCAGTGCAGCAGGTAGGTCTCCACGCCGGCCATCTCCGCCGCGGCGAGTCCGCGTTCGAAGAGGCTGATCGCCGCCAGCCGGTCGCCGGTCGCCAGCAGTGTCCCGCCGAGCATGGCGCAGGCGGCGGCCTCCCACCAGCAATGCGGGTGCTGCTCTGTCAGCTCGAGTGCGCGCCGTCCCCGGGCGATCGCGTCGTCGTCCCGGCCGCGCAGCCGCGCGAGCCACCCTTGGTGCGCCACGTACCAGGCGGCGCACTGCGGGTAGCCGCCGCGGCGATTGACCTCAAGGCCCGCCGCGATGGCCTCGGCCGCCCCGGCCCAGTCCGCCGCCGCGACGAACAGGAACGCCGACTCGAACTCCACCCACTGCAGCCGGAACATGTCGCCGCGGCGCAGCACGATCGGCCTGATCTCGTCAAGCACCGACCGCAGGCCAGTGACGTCGCCAAGGCCGCCATAGACGGTCTTCAGTCCGTCGAGGCCCGCCGCGAGCGCCTCGTCATCGCCCGCGGCCCGCGCGGCCGCCACCGCGCGCACGGCATAGTCGAGCGCGGCGTCGTACCCGAGCCTGTTGGCGGCCAGGATGGCCAGCCTGGCCAGGAGGTTCGCCTGCGCGCTGCGGTCGCCGATGGATTCGGCGATGCGCAGCCCGCGCTCCAGGTTCGGAACGTAGTCGGACACCTTGCGGCCGACTGACACCGGGACATCGCCGCCAAGCTCGCGTAGCAAAAGCATCTCAAGACGCCGGTCACCGGCCGCGCGAGCGCCCGCGGCACCCTCGTTCAGGTCGGCGAACGCGGCCAGGTGATCCCCAGACGCCTCCAGCGCCCGGCCTCTGACAAACGCGGCCCGCGCGGCCACCTCGGCGACGCCGCCATGCTCCGCCGCCTCCAGTGCCTGACTGGCCAGCGCGATTGCGTCACTCGCCGCGAACCGGCGCATGGCGTCCTCGGCGGCGACCAGCCAGGCTCGCGCGGCCCTTGGCCAGTCCTCCGCGGCCGCCGCGTGCCGGGCCATCGACTCAGGGTGCGCGGTGAGCAGGTCCGCCGCCTGGCGGTGGTGCGCGAGCCGCGCGGGCTCCGGGGTCGTCGCGTACAGCACCTCGCGGATCAGGTCGTTGGCGAACTCGTAGTCCCTGCCGCTGACAACGAGCAGCCGCGCGTCGAACGCGAGCTCGCACAGGTGCAGCGCCCGGGCGGGCGTGATGCCGAGCAGGGCGGCGAGGGTGAGCGGGTCGATCGCCGCGCCGAGCACCGCCGCGGCGCGCAGCATCGCCTCGGCCTCAGGGCCAGCCTGCCTGACGCGTTCGGTGATGGCGCCGCGCAGCGACTCGGGCACGCCGATGTCGCCGTCAGCGAGGGCGCGCAGCACCTCCACGACGAACAGCGTGTGCCCGCCGGTCCGCTGCAGGATCCGCTCGGCGAGCGGTTCCTGCGCCGCGGCGCGGGCGAGCTCGGCTACCGCGTTCAGGGCGAGCGGGCCGAGCTCCACCCTGCTGGCGACCGGGGCCAGCGCGACGCCGACGCGCGCGTCATGCTCGGCCCGCACGGTCACGAGGGCGAGCAGCCGGGAACCGCCGACATGCCGGCCCAGATAGTGCAGCAGCTCAACCGTGGACTCCCCGGCGTTGTGCAGATCGTCGACCAGGAGCAGTACCGGGGCGCGCCGCGCCAGCCCGTGCAGCAGGGCGAGCACTGCCTCGAAGGCGCGGCGTCGTTCCATGTCGACGCTGCCCCGCCACTGCGGGGGCGGGCCGAGCAGCGCCGCGGTCTCCGGCAGCAGCGCGGTCATGGCCGACGCGTGGTCGCCGAGCATCGCGCGCAGTTCCTGCGACGGCAGCGTCGCCACGACTGGCATCAGCGCCTCGACGATGGGCTGCAGGAACAGCGAGCGTTCTGTCTCATAGCAGCGCGTTCGCAGCACCGTGGCACCATCGGCGGCCGCCTCGGCCGCGGCCGACTCGGCGAGCGTCGTCTTCCCGATCCCCGCCTCGCCGACGATCACCACGAGGGCTGGTTCGCCGGCCACCGCATTGCGCCAGGCGGCGCGCAGCGCCTCGGCCTCGGTCTCCCGCCCGACGAGCCCCGCGCCCGCTGGTCCCGCTGGTCCCGTCGCTCGCCCCGCTGCCATGGCGCGCGCGGCGGCCGCGGTGTCCTGTTCGCGCAGGATCGCCATGTGCAGGTCCCTGGTGGACGGCGCGGGGTCCGCGCCCAGGTCGTCGGCGAGCCGCGCGCTGAGCTCCGCGTAGGCCGCCAGCGCCTTGCCGTGCTCGCCGCCGACCGCGGCGGCCGCCATGTAGGCGCGGTGCGCGTGCTCATCGAGTGAGTCGGCCGCAATCGCCTGCCGGGCATGCTCCATCGCCCGGCGCGCGTCGCCGGTGCCGAGCGCCGCCTCGGCGGCGGCCAGCCGGGCCCGGCGCAGCAGCTCGCGTACCTCGTCCCGCGCCGGGTCCGCCCACGCGGCGTACGGTTCGTCGGCGAGCGCCGTGCCGGCCGGCATGAACGCGAGCGCTCGTTCGGCGGCCGCGAGCGCCACGGCAGGGGCCGTGGCGATGTTGTGCTCGGCGCGGTCGCAGAACGACGCCACCTGGTCAAGGTCCACGACGACACAAGGCGCGCCGCCGAGCCGGTAGACCTGACTACCACCCTCGATGACTCCAGGGCCGAGCGCGGCGCGCAGCCGCGAGACCAGTGCCGCGACGTTCCGCTCCGCACCCGCGGGCGGCTCACCATCCCATAGCGCGTCGATGATCCGTTCGACGGAGACCCGCTGCCTGCGTTCGACGGCCAGGAGTTTCAGCAGCGTCCGGGCCTTGCGGCTGCCCACCTCCCCGTCGGGCAGCACCGTGCCATCGCGGGCGACGCCGAACGCGCCAGCGAGGCTTATCTGCAGCTCTGAAGGGCTGTCCCCCTCCCTCCCCACGAACACCTTCTTACTGCTCCCAGGGGCGGGCGGCAAGGGAACGCGGCGTTAGTGCCGTTGCGGACTATTTGTGCCGGGGCTAGCGGATGCCCGCCAGCGCCTGCCGGGCGGCGTGGTAGCCGCCCATACCGTGCACGCCCGCGCCGGGCGGCGTGCTCGCCGAGCACAGGTACACGCCGCGCAGCGGCGTGGCCCACGGGTGCGGCGACAGCCGCGGGCGGCGGATGAACTGGGCAAGACCAGCGTGGCCGCCGCCGATGTCGCCGCCGACGAGGTTCGGGTCGTGTCGCTCGAGGGCGGCGGTGTCGTGCGTGGCGCGCGCCAGGATGAGGTCGCGGAACCCGGGCGCGAACCGTTCGACCTGGTCCTCGATCGCGGTGGTCATGTCGACGGTGGAACCGTTCGGCACGTGGCAGTACGCCCACAGCACATGCCGCCCGGCCGGCGCGCGCGACGGGTCGGCCGCGCACGGCTGGACGGCGAGGACGTAAGGCCGCTCCGGGTGGCGCCCGGCCGCGACCTCGGCCTCGCCGGCCGCGATCTCCGCCAGCGTCCCGCCTAGGTGGACGGTGCCGGCCGCGGCGACGGCGGGATCTTTCCACGGGATGGGGCCGGACAGCGCCCAGTCCAGCTTGAACACGCCGGGCCCGTACCTGAACTGGCGCAGCCGCCTCGCGTAGCCGCGCGGCAGCCGGTCGCCGCAGACCGCCAGTACCTGCGCCGGCGTGAGGTCGAGCAGGGTCACGCTGGCCGCGGGAACGTCGGACAGGTCCCGCACCGGATGCCCGGACTCGGCCACGCCGCCGAGCGAGGTAAGCCGGCCGATCAGGGCGGCGGCGAGTTGCTGCGACCCGCCGCGGACCACTGGCCAGCCAACCTGGTGCGCGAGGGCGGCGAGCAGCAGCCCGTACCCGCCGGTGATCGGCGCGCGTAGGTCGACCATCGAGTGCGCGGCCATCCCCGCGAGCAGGGCCTGCGCGCGCTCGCCGCCGAAAATCCCGCGCGCGAGCACCGTCGCGGGCAGCGCGCCGAGCGCGCCGTACCTGGCCAGCCGCAGCGGGGCGCGCGGCACCGACAGCGGCGAAAGCAGGGAGTCCACCAGGCCGAACCCGCCGCGCGCCGCGGCGCCGACGCTCTGCCGCCAGGCGATGGCGTCCCTGGCTGAGCCGAGGCCCGATGCGGTCTGCGCGACGTCCCTGTGCACGAGCACCGCGTCCTGCCCGTCGAGCGGATGCGCGGCCTGCACCTGCGGAAACGCCCATTCGACCGGCAGCGCGAGGTCACGGAGCGCCTTCGACGCCAGCGCCAGCGGCATCACTGTCGAGCAGACGTCATGGGTGAATCCGTCGAGGGTGAGCGCCGCGCTGCGCAGGCCGCCGCCGAACTCTTCCGCCCCCTCGAGCAGCAGCACCCGCAGCCCGGCCGCGGCCAGCGTGACGGCGCCGACCAGCCCGTTCGGCCCCGACCCGACCACCACAGCGTCAAACGCGTCCGCACCGGCCACCGGTCCTCCTTGTCGCCCCCGTGCTTGCAGCATTACACGCCGGTGGGCAGCCCTCCCGGAAGGGGGCTGCCCACACTGCCGCGCGGCGGCGGACACCACCGGTCAGCGATCGCGAGAACCGTCCGGCCTGCTCGCGTCGGCGGCCATCGCCGGGACCACCTCGGGAACCAGCGCTGTCTCGCGGGCGTGATGCGCCGTGAGCACCTCGCCGGCTCCCTGCCGGCGCGGCCGCAGCGTCACATAGCTGAGCACCACCCCGGCGCCGAGCAGGGCGATGGTCACCCACAGGCCGGTGTGGTACCCGTCGACGAACGCGTCGCGGGGGGAGGCGCCGCCGCGCAGCGCGGTCGCCTGCCGCGACCAGAGCACCGCGCCGATCACCGTGACCCCGAGCAGCCCGGCCACCTCGCGCGAGGCGTTAATGAGGGCGCCGGCCATCCCCGCCTGCTGTGCGGGCGCGGCCTCCATGAGGGAGTTCGTCAGCGGCACGTTCATCAGCCCGGCGCCCACGCCGAACAGCACGAACCCGGGCATCAGCGAGCCGAGCCCCACGCCGGGGCCGAGGCGGGCGAACAGGACGAGGCCGGCGACCATGAGCAGCATCCCGAACGAGACCGCGCGGTACCCCCCGATGACGGCCGCCACCCGCGGCGCGAGGGTCGCCGCCACCGCCACGCACACCGCCATCGGCACGAACGCCAGTCCCGCCTTGGTCGGCGAGAACCCGAGGATGCGCTGCAGGTACAGCGAGGTGAAGAAATAGATCCCGAAGATGCCGAACGCCCAGATCATCATCGTCGCCGTGCCGCCGCTGAACTCGCGGGACCTGAACATCGGCAGCGGCACCATTGGCTGCTCGCTGCGCCCCTCGATGGCCAGGAACACGGCCACCGCGAACGCGCTGACCGCGAACGCGGCCACGATCGGCACCGACGTCCAGCCGCGGTCGTGACCTTCGATGAGTGCGTAGGTCAGCGCGAACAGGGCGAGCGCGGAAGTGACGAGGCCTGGGATGTCGAGTCGGCGGCTGTCGGTCTGCGCGCGCGACTCGGCGATGAACGGGACGGCGATCGCGAAGGTGATCGCGCCGAGCGGGACGTTGATGAGGAAGATCCATCCCCAGTGCACGTGCTGGCTGATCAGCCCGCCGATCACCGGGCCGACCGCGAGGCCGAGCGCGCCGATCGCGCCCCACACGCCGATCGCCATCGTGCGCTCCCGCGCGTCGGTGAAGGCGTGCGTGATGATTGCGAGTGTCGCGGGCATCAGCAGCGCGGCACCGAGTCCCTGCACGGCCCGTGCGCCGATCAGCATGCCGCCGCTGCCGGCCAGTCCGGCGGCCAGCGATGAGAGCGTGAAGATGGCCAGGCCCGTCAGGAACACCCGGCGCCGTCCGTACACGTCGGCGACCCGCCCGCCGACGAGCAGCAGTCCCGCGAGCACCAGCAGGTAGCTGCTCACGATCCACTCCAGCCCGGTGACCGACAGGTGCAGGCTGCGCTGGATCGTCGGGATCGCGACATTGATCACGTTGTTATCGAGGTAAGTCATGAGCGTGGCCAGGCTGACCGCGGTCAGCGCCCACCATCGTGCCCGTGTCCTTGCCGGTGTCGTCACGGCACTGGTCCTTCCCCTGGAGAACTTGTACGCCGTACCTATATGACGTACCTGTATGACGTTCTTATACGTTGTACATGCCGTCATTGCCGATTCTGACTTGTACGCCGTATAGTTGTCAAGTGACTTCTCCAAGGCAGTTGGATTCCGCGGCCGGGCCGGCCCGCGATGAGGTCGAGCGCACCCGGCTGACCAGGCACGCGGTGGTCGACCGGGCGCTGCAGCTTGCCGACGCCGATGGCCTTGACGCGCTGACGATCCGCAAGCTCGCCCAGGAGCTCGGTGTCACCCCGATGGCGCTGTACTGGCACTTCCGCAGCAAGGACGAGCTGCTTGAGGGGCTCGCCGAGCAGGTCTGGGCCGCGATCGACGTGAACGTCGACAGCGCGGCGCCCTGGCCCGCGCAGTTGCGCCGCCTGCTCGAGTCATTGCTGAGCGTGCTGCGCGCCCATCCGGCCGCGCCTCAGCTGCTGCTGCAGACCGAGAAGCAGAGCGAGTCGGCGCTGCGCGCGACGGAGGTAACGCTGGAGGTGCTGCGCTCGGCCGGGTTCGGTCCACAGCACGCGAGCGAGATAGCGCGCTCCGCGCTGTGGACCGGGATCATGCTCGTGATGAGCGAGCCGGGTATCACGCTGCTGTCCTCAGAAGAGCGAACGGAGTTCCAGCGCAGGAAGCAGGTCGTCCTCGCGACACTGCCGTCGGCCCGGTATCCGCGGCTCGTGGAGTGCGCCATCCCGATGACCGCGTGCGACGACCCGGACTTCCACTATGAGCTCGGCGTCAGCTTGTTCGTGGCGGGCGTGGAAGCGGTCGCCGACCGCCATAGATGACAAAGTCCAGTTCTTTCCAGTACACGTCGACGCCCTCGAAGCCGGCCGCACGCAGGTAACCGACCTGCGGGTCAAGCGGGATCATGTAGCGGACGTGGTTCTCGTAGCGCAACTGCTCTTCGGGGGTCCGGTGGGCTCGCTTGTCCGCGGCAGACGGGTCGCGCCGGTCGCCGGCCCGCAGCCACGCCTCCTCGACCACCGGGTCCGGTGGCATGACGGGGTCGTAGTTGAGGTACCAGCCGCCAGGTGCCAGGTGCCGGTAGATCTCACCGAACAGCGTCTTCTTGCGCTCGTCGTTCAGATGATGCACGGCCAGCGAGCTGATCACCGCGTCGACAGGTACCGGAATCTGCCCGGGCCAGCCGCCGGCCCGGGTCAGGTCCAGCTCGACGTAGGTGTACCGGCCCTGGTATGGCTCCAGCTCCACCACTCCCTGCGCCATCATCTGCGGTGAGAAGTCCGCCAGGATCGCGTGCGCCGCGGTGTAGTGATCGAGGATGGTCCGGGCGGCCGCACCGGTGCCGGCCCCGAGGTCGACGAAGGTGAACGGCTCACCGGGGGCGAACGGCAGCAGCTCGGCCATCAGCGTCCGGTGGCCCGCCCGGCGGCGCTCCCGGTCCGCTGCAGTCGACTTCCAGAAGTTGACGCCGATGTCGCTCTTCCAGACGGCGGCGTTGGTGTCCTCGGTGTCCGGCATGGAAGCGATGCTAACCCCGCCGCGGCAGCGGGAACCTCAGGAGTGCGGCGATGCCGCCTGGCGGATCGGCGACCGCCTCGGCACGCCCGCCGTCCGCGATCGCCGCCATGGTCATCTCGTCGATCACATCCGGGACGTCGATCACGGCCTGGCGACCGTGCCCGCAGCCGATCTTGCGCGTGAACTCGCCCCGGGTCGTGCCGAGAGCGCCGCACGCTCGGCATGCGAGACCCGGGACGAGCGTTTCGGCGGGCAGCGCGAGGGTCCTGATGGCATGGTTCCGGATGGCCGCAAGGCACTGTGGAATGCCGACGGCCGCGAGCCCGCCTGGCGGCTGCGTCCTGATCAGGTCGACCAGCTCAGCCTCCGTGTTTCGGACCCAGGTCGCTATCACCGGGTCGGCGAGCGCACGGATCTTCGCGGGCGTCATCGTCGCGGTGTCGACCGCGAAGCTGCCAGCGAACCGGTCCCGCGTGCCATGACCGAGGGTGGCGAGGAACTGCGGGATGGTGGCCGCGTGGCCGCCCACCACGAACACCTCGCCCGGGACATGGCGCATCGTCTTGTCGAGCAGTTCCGCGCTGTCCTCGAAGTGCTGGTGCGCGAGCCCCGCGACGCGCTCGTTGACGTTGTAAGACTCCAGTCCGTACCAGCCTCCGTAGCCTGCGCTCGGTACTCCCGGGGCGGTCGGCTGCGCCACCAGCTGGACCTGATCGCCCGAGACCGAGAACAGCCAGGCATGCCGGCGGTCGACGACGACTACCTGGTAGGCCGGATGGCGCTGCGCCGCGACGAGCAGCGGCCGGATGTGCGGTTTCGGCGCGAGCACGGCTCGCTCGCCCGTCCCGGCAGGCACCTTCATTGCCTCCGCCTGACCGGTGGCAGGCCAGGCGAAGATAGCGGCGCAGTGCCCGGCCCAGTCTCGCGCGCGCGTCTCGAGGATCCCCCGCACCTGCTGGCGCGCTGGCGCGAGCACCTGGTCGGCGCCCGGCCCGGCAGGGGCACCATGAGCGGCCGCGATCAGGTCGCTTGCCCTGGCCGGCAGCTCGCGCAGCTCTTGCTGGTCCAGCGGGATCTCCAGATACAGCGACAGCACCGGAGACTCGTCACCGTGAATGGCGAGCAGTTTTTCGACGTCACCGTAGGTGACCATGAGAACACCTCTTCCCCCGAAGAGGCCTCCATGGTGACACCGGGCTATCCGTGCGGACAGAGGCAAAGGTCCAAATCTCGGCCTCGGCGCCTCGACTTGAGGACCTAGGTCCCTTGGGGAGGTGACCGCGAGCATGTTGCGTGACCGCCAGGCTCGCTGCCTCCCCCACGTGGCCATATTGCACATGTTCGCCAGCGACATGTCCGGCATGCCGTTCCCGTCCGATGCCGCGGAGCAAGTCGCGCTGGCGACCAGCGCGATCCTCGCCGAGGCGGAAGCCGCCGCGCATGCGGCCCTGGCCGCGGTCGCGGACAGCAGGCGCCGTGCGGGGAACCTGACATTGCTGGCCGCTAGGCAGGCCCGGCTTGAGCACGCAGCCGAAGACGCCATCGCTTCGGCCCGCGAGGCGGCCCTCGGCGGCGACACCGCCGCCCTACGGCAGCGACTACACCGGTTCGTGTCGCTGACGTCCGCGATGCGGACCGTCCAGCTGTCAGTGTGCGAGCAAGCGCCGCCGGCGGACCAGGCACCGCGGGTAGCGCTGCACGCTAGCCGGCCGGCTTAAGGACGGGAACGCGCTCGATTACGGTGTCAGAAGTCGGCATGAACACGCTACCCCGGGTGAAGACCACGCTGGCGGCATCATGGGGTAGGTGCTCCGGTCGCTGGGCTAGCCGGACTTGCCACCGGCTGGGCGCGGCCGAGTCCGCAGAAGAAGTCCGCGTACGGGACCGGGCGGCGGTGCGGGGCCTGGGGCTGCCTGGTGCAATGCGACTCGATCCACAGCACCCGCGGGTCCGGACCCGATGGTGACACCGGCAGCACGAATACCCGCACGTAGCCGCGGCTGATGTCGGCCTGCAGCGTGGCCAGCGTCGGGGCAGGCACGTTGCCGAGGTAGCCGCCGA
>Ga0187807_1000483_pt1 | contig 12566 bp, 10 predicted proteins | sample NC_wetland_sal_i_4_FD_132432 | JGI IMG/M metagenome (GOLD analysis project Ga0187807, IMG submission 132432) | Wetland sediment microbial communities from Neuse River Estuary, North Carolina, USA - ASW_2 | ecosystem: Environmental > Aquatic > Freshwater > Wetlands > Sediment | place: USA: North...
CGGACAGTGATCTTCACCGGAGATCCGGCCGCGCCGGCATGGCTGCCGTCATAGGCACGGAACTCCACCGGGGCGTCGGGCCCCGCGAACGCCTCGAAGACCTCCGCCAATGACATCCTTCGCTTTCCTTCCTGTCGTCCGATACCTCAGCGTCCCTTGACGCACTTCTCATACAGGCCGAGCAGGCGGCCCTCGCCGTCGTAGGAACGCTTAAGCGCGCGGTACGCCTCGCCGTTGTAGAGCCGGTAGAACTCGTCCTCGGCATAGAACGACGTGGAGTACAGCGACTTGTGCCCGTGCAGCCTCGCGACCTCGTCCTCGACGAGGCGGTTGTGGTAGCCGTCGGCCTGACCCGCCGGCAGCGGCACGGTCCCCCAGAACCCGAAGTTCACGTACACCTCGCCGGGCCGTAGGGGATAAAGAGTCCAGATCCGCTCGCCGCGCAGCCGCAGCGGGCACATCCACACCGGACTCATTCCCACCTTTTCCTGGAAAAATCGTAGGAACTCGGCACCACGTTCGACCGGGATCTCCACGTCCTGGATGACCGCCTCCCGTGGCGGCAGGTGCCGCCGCGCGGTAACGAGGCCGGAGAGGCCATAGCGGCGGTCTAGGGCGACCAGCTTGCGATAGACATCCGAACGCCGGTAACGACGCGGCCACATCCTCCTGACCAGGGGTTTCTGTACCCCGAAGGGTCGCGAGCACCAGAACCAGTCGGTGTCCCAGCGCCACAGGTAGTCGCGGATGGTCAGGAAGTCCTCCTTGTCCCGCCTGACCGATTCGTAGTAGATCTGCTGCCCGGTGTAGTCGCTACGCCACGGCGCCACGTCGCTGAACGCCCCGACGGTGAGGTAAAGATCGTCGGGCCCGAACGCGGTGCCGTCGACGAAATCCGCCCGGTGCCCGCGGAAGCCGCCCTCAGCGGCTATCTGGCTGATCGCGTCCATGCAGGCTTCCGCGCTGCTGAACGGGAAGTGGCGGATGTGCACGAACGGCTGGACGGGTTCGAGCTCGATGGTGAGCGACAGGGAGTAGCCCAGCGTCCCGTAGGAGTTCGGGAAGCCGCGGAACAGGTCGGCATGTTCGTTGTCGTCGGTGGCGCAGACGACGCGGCCGTCGCCGGTCAGGATCTCCATCTCGGTGACGGATTCGTGCGGCATGCCGCTGCGCAGCGAGGTGGACTCGATGCCGAGCCCGGTGACCGCGCCGCCCAGGGTTATCGTCTTGAGCTGCGGCACCACGAGCGGCATCAGCTGATGCCTGAGTGTGGCGTCGCACAAGTCCTCGTAGGTGGTCATGCCCCCGACCCGCGCGGTCCTGGCGGCGGGATCCACGCACAGCACGTGGCCGAACGCGGAAACGTCCAGGCCCCGGTCCGCCTGAGCGGTTTTCTTCGGGGAAGTTCGGGGGCCGTCGTCGCGGAACCTGAACAAGTTGGACGTGCGCTTGGCCAGCCGCACCGGTGCCCCCGCGGGCAGGGCCGCGTAGGCTTCGCGCAACCGGGCCACCTCGGCCTCATGCGGGCCGGCGGTCGTGCGGGCATTCACCACGGGCATCCTTCCGGTTTAACGGCTGTCACCCATCACGGAAACGGCCGGGGGCGGGCAAACGAGCGAGATCCGTACTGAGCTGGACGAAGGCCTCAGGCAGTGTATCTCGCCAACACGGGTCTCTCCCTGTGTCATCGCCCTGACCTCATTGTTCGGCCGCCGGGTCCGGGTCGTGGACGTCTGGGGCCGGGTCGTGGTCATAGCTCTCCGCTAGGTCCTCCTCGGCGTCGTCGTAGCTGGCGGCCACCTCCTCCGGGGTCATCGGCAGCCTGGCCAGCGATGGAGGCGCCCCGGCGCTGATCACCTGCCGGAGCAGCAGGGCCATCGAGTACCGCGGCTCATCGGCGAGGGCCCGGTCGAGCGCGACGTTCGCGAGCGCTCCGTCGCCGGACTGCCACGCCACGAAGGCGAGCAGGGCGGCGGGTGCGGCCACGTACCCGGGCTGGGCCCGCCGGATCACGTCGATCCACAGCCGTCGGTGCGCGTCCGCCTGCACCGGATCCATCCGGGCCCAGGCGTCGTCCCTGACCCGCAGGTCGCGTAGCGCCACCGTGATCCACGCGATCTGGTAGTCCGTGGTGTACTTGCCGCCTGCGCGGTAGGTGGCGATCATGGCACCCACCGCGTTCAGCCCCTCGGCGGCGATGAGCTGCCGCGCGGCACCGATGCGGGGAGATTTGCGGACCTTCGCGAGCAACTGGGCGGCGTGCCGTTCGGCCCGGCGGGTGGCCTGGCGCATGGACTCCGCGGTGCTGCCGCCGAGCGGCGCGACCCGGGCCGCCACCGCGGCCCGGTCGGCCAGCACCGGGTTCCCAGCGCTGGCCATGGCGGCCGCGGCGGAATGTGCGCCGGGATCGAACGGCGTGCCCGCGGCCGGGCAGCAGTCCTCATCAGCGCACAGGTAGGACCAGTAGCGCCCGTCCTCGACGCGCAGGACATCCAGCACGTCGATCCCGGCCGTCCGCGCCGCGGCACCCAGCGCGCCCGCCGCCTGGTCGACCAGCGACCGGGGGCCGTAGCCGACCGCCACCAGCGCGGCCAGGCGCTGCGAGCCGATGACGCCGACGGCGTGCGCGGCGATGTCCGCGGAGACTCCCGCGCCAGGCGGATCGGGCAAGTCGTAGCGGAGCGTGACCTTGATCCGGTCGTGGGGCGCCTCGGTCCCGATCACCACCAAGCTGGCCTGCGGCACGAAGCCGAGCAGATGCGGCACGATCGCGAGCAGCGACTCGGGCGATCCGGCCCGGACCTGGACCGGGTCGGCCTGCAGGGCGTCCGGGGTCTGAGGGCCGGCCGGGGTTAGAGGGCTGGCCGGGGTCTGGGGAGTTGGCGAGGGCTCGGAGCGGTGCGGGGTGTCGTCACCCGCGGTAAGCGTTTGTGTCATATGGCCAGCGTGCGGCGCGGTGAATGTCGCCGTCTGACCAACTGAAGGCCTGTGGATAACTTGGAGTTATCCACAGGCTGGCCGCGGGCCGTTTTGACAACGGGCTCTCACCGCGTCCGATTGGCGTGCCCGCGGCCCCCCAACTCCTGGCTGTGCGCGCTACGGGGAGTCTTTTGGCTACCGGGAGAGTTTGGGGGACGATAGTGCACAAAATCCTCCCGGGAGCCCGAATCCTCCCAGATGTTTGTGACTTCTGGGTGTTAGGGGTCAGAAGAGGCCGACGTGGAGCTATCGGAGGCGTCCAGGAGGGCGCCGGGGCTTGTATAGGGGCGGGAGAAGGGCTCGGGGCTGGAGGCGGACTCGGGCTGGAGACGGACTACAGGCTGATGCCTAGGAGGGCGTCGAGGGTGGCCTGGACGAGGCGGGCGCCGGCCAGGTCATGAGGGGTGATGCGGGTCGGGGGTTCGGCTAGCAGGGCATCGGCCCAGCGGTCCACGACGGCGAGCGCACCGGAGGCGTCGAGGTCGTCGCGCAGGCGGGCGCGCACGCCGGCCAGCACCATATCGGCCGCGCTCGCCGGGGTGGCCGGGCCGACCCCGGGGACGGCGGCCGGGGGGCCGGCCTCGAGAACGGTGGCCAGGGGGCCGGCCTCGGGGACGGCGGCTTCGGCGCGGGCCAGGGCGGAGCGCCAGCGGGCCAGGCGGGCCTGGGCGTCGCCCAGCACAGCGTCGGTCCACTCCCAGTCCGAACGGTAGTGGTGCGCGAGCAGGGCCATCCGGATGGCCATGGGATCTACCCCGTCCGCGACCAGGCGGCTCACGAAGACCAGGTTCCCCAGCGACTTGGACATCTTCTCGCCGCGGTAGCTGACCATCCCGGCGTGGACGTACACCCGGGCGAACGCGCCCGGGGCCAGGGCCACCCGGGCGTGCGAGGCGCTCATCTCGTGATGCGGGAAAACCAGGTCGGAGCCGCCCGCCTGGACGTCGAAGGTGTTACCCAGGTATTGGGTGGCGATCGCCGCGCACTCGACGTGCCAGCCGGGCCTGCCACGCCCGAACCGCGAGTCCCAGGCCGGCTCGCCCGGCCGTTCCGCCAGCCAGACCAGGGCGTCGAGCGGATCCTTCTTACCCGGGCGGTCCGGGTCACCGCCACGCTGCGCGGCGAGTTCGGCCATCTCGGCCGGGTCGTACCCGCTGGCCGTGCCGGGCCCGGACAGCGAGCCGAACCCGGGGTCCGCCGACTTGGCGAAATAGACATCCTCATCGACGTTGTACAGGGCGCCCCGGTCGGCCATCCGGGCGCTGAACCGCTCGATGACGGGCAGCGCCTCGACCGCCCCGATCAGGTGGGTCGGCGGCAGGACGCGCAGCGCCTCCATGTCCTGCCGGTACCGCTGCGTCTCGCGGCGGGCCAGTTCCCGCCAGTCCTCGCCGTCCCTGTTGGCCCGCTCGAGCAGCGGGTCATCGACGTCGGTCACGTTCTGGACGTAGATCACGGTGTACCGCGGCGGGGGCGATGACTCCGGGAGCTCCGAGACGTCCGGAACCTCGGGGCCAGCGTCCAGCCAGGCCCGGACCAGCAGGTCCCAGGCGGTGTAGGTGGCGGCGTGCCCGATGTGCGTCGCGTCGTACGGGGTGATGCCGCAGGCGTACAGCGTGGCCACCGGGCCCGCCGCGGCCAGCACCAGCTCACCGGTGGCCGTATCGTGCAGCCGCGGCGCCGGACCGCTCCCCGGTAGCACGGGAACATCCACTCGGCGCCAAGACTCCATGCTCGTCAGGTTATCGCGGGGGAAGATCACCAGGGCGGAACGGGGGCGGGGGCAGGTGTGCGGCAGCCGGGGGCTAGCGGGGCGGCTGGGTGACGCTGGCGGCCAGGGTGGGGGGCTGGCGGTTCTGCGTCGCCTGCTCGAAGGCGTAGGCCAGGCCGATCAGCCGCGGCTCGGTCCAGCGCGGCCCGAAGAAGGACACCCCGACCGGCAGCCCCGACACGGACCCGAACGGTACCGTGATCGACGGGCAGCCGGCCACGGCGGCCGGGCCCGAGGTGTGGAACACGTCGTGATCGCCGAGCACGTAGTCGGTCAGGCAGGCCGGGTTGGCGGTCAGGGCCACGATGGCCTCGAGCCCGTGATCGGCCAGCGGCGTGGAGATGGCGGTGCGGGCGAGCCGGGTGGCATCCCGCCGCGCGGACAGGTAGTCGGGGTCGGCCAGGTCACCGCTCGTCGCCTCGGCCTGCTCGAATATCTCCTGGCCGAACCGGGAGAGCACTAGGTCCGCGTTCCGCTTATTGAAGTCGATCAGCTCGGCCAGGCTGCCCGGCAAGGCCGCACCGTGGCTGAAGTCCGCGACGTAGGCCAGGTAGGCGTTGATCCCGTACTTGAACTCGAAGCGCAGCGCGGCGAACTCCGGCTCGGTGATCTTCTCCGCGTCCGGCAGGACCACCGGATCGGTCATGATGGCGCCGAGCGCGCGCAGCCTGGCCACCGCCTCCTCCAGCACGGCGGCGGTGGCCGGCCCGGCCGCGGCCGAGCCGTCCCGCCAGATGCCCAGGCGGGCGCCCTCCAGCGCGGCGACGTCCAGGGAACGCGAGTAAGCGGCGGCGGAAGGGTCAACCCCGGCCCGTTCGGCCAATTCGTTCTCGGCCGCCGAGACCGGGTCCTCGGGGTCGGCGGCGGCCAGGACGGCCAGCAGGGCCGCCGCGTCGGCGAGAGAGACCGCCATCGGCCCCGCGGTATCCTGCACCGGCGAGATCGGCACGATGCCGCGCCGGCTGACCAGCCCGTTAGTGGGCTTGATGCCGACGATGCCGCAGGCGCTGGCCGGGCAGACGATCGAGCCGTCGGTCTCGGTGCCGATGGCGAGCGGCGCCAGCCCCGCGGCCACCCCGGCCGCCGACCCCGAACTCGACCCGGACGGATTGCGGTCGAGCGCGTAGGGGTTGGCGGTCTGGCCGCCGAGCGTGGACCAGCCGCTGGTGGAATGGGTGGACCGGAAGTTGGCCCACTCGGACAGGTTGGCCTTGCCGATGATCACCGCGCCGGCCGCGCGCAGCCGCGAGACGAGGAACGCATCGCCGGGCTCGGCGGACAGCAGGGCGGGCGAGCCCGCAGTGGTCGGCATCCCGGCGACCTGGATGTTGTCCTTGACCAGCACGGGAATGCCCTCGAGCGGGCCGCGCGGGCCGTCCGCGGCCCGGGCCGTGTCGCTGGCCGCCGCCTCGGCCGGGGCGTCGAGGTTCACCGTGATGACCGCGTGCAGGGCCGGGTTCAGCCGGTCGATGCGCTGCAGGTAGAAGCTGGTCAGCGCGGCGGAGGTGAGCGTGCCCGCCGCCATCGCGGCCTGCAGGCCGGCCAGCGACGGCTGGCTCACGCTGACCTGGGTCCCCGGGATCATGTCGCGGTATTCCAGCATGCGGGAAGAATAACGGTGAAATCGATTGCGGGCGAAGGGCGCGGGGCGAGCGCGCGGACCGCGGGCTCACCGCCGTGCCGCGCGCAGTCCCTCGCTGATCTCCCGGGCCGCGGACCTGACCCGGCTCAGCAGCTGCGCCCGCCGATCGGCCTCCGCCCGGACCAGCGGCGACGGCACGGTGAGCACGGCCATCACGCGCTTGCCCTGCATCACCTGGGCCGACGCCGCCCAGACCCCCTTGTGGATCTCCTCCTCGCTGGTCGCGAAGCCCTGCTGCCCGGCCATGACGATCTTCTTCTCGAGCAGGGCGGCGGCTTCCGGGTCTCGTTCGGCCAGCGGGGCCAGGTATTCCTTGCGGACCTGGGGCGTCAGGCTGGCTAGCAGCAGCCGGGAGCTGGCGCCGCGCTCGAGCGGGAGCGGCTGGCCGGGCTCGAACGAGATGCGCAGCCGCTGCGCGGATTGCACGCGGTGCACGCACACCGCCGACCGGCCGATCAGCCGGACCAGGATGACGGTCTCCCCGGTCTGCTCGGCCAGGTCCTGCATGACGGGATCGGCCACTTCGATGATGCTCTCCGCGGCCTCCGCCGCCCGGGCCAGGCCGATGAGCCGGGCGGAAAGCCGGTAACTGCCGCGTTCGTCGCCCGCCAGCAGCCCGGTCTCGCGCAGCAGCGTGATATAGCGGTAGACGCTGGGCAGCGCGATGCCGGTGCGCTCGGCGAGCTGACGGGCCGTAAGCGTGTTGTCGTCGGCGGAGAACGTGAGCAGCAGGGCGAGGACGCGGCGTGCGCCCTCACAGCCGTGCGCGGCGTTCGCCTCCGGAGGCATTCTGACTGCGGAAGCCCTGGCCATTGACCCTTCTCAACTAGTCAGAACATTACTATCAGCCAACGATAACGATGTCTGTGTATACCGTCAACGGAATTCAGAAAGCGTGCGAAATACCAGCGAACTAAGAGTTGGGCCGCCGGGCCGGTCAGCTAGGCGGGTCAGGAGGGCAAGCCTGGGTGCCAGCCGGGCGGCAGGAGCAGGGTGGCGCCGATGACCAGGGCGGCGAGCGACACCAGCACGAACAGCGTGACCCACAGGCCGACCGGGGCACCGGTCAGCCGGGCGAGCTGATCAGCGTCGGAGCCCCGCGTCCAGCGCTGGCGTCGCCCCGAAGTGCCGCGGGCCAGCTCCAGCACCGGGCGGACCCCGCCGAACAGCAGGAACCACACGGCGAGGTAGGCGAACCCGGCCTGCACGACGGCGGTGGCGTAGTAGCTCACGGCGAACACGGCGCCCGCGGTGACCAGCACCGCCACCGCCCCGAACAGATTGCGCACGGCCAGGAACGTCGCGGCCAGCAGCACCAGGGCCAGCCAGAGCATCGCGGTCAGGTGCCGCGCCGCCAGCAGCCACGCGGCGCCCGCGCCGAGCAGCGACGGCATGACGTAGCCGGCCGCCGCGGTGAGCACCAGGCCGGGGCCGTGCCGCCGACCGCGGGAGTAGGTCACCCCGGAGTTGTCCGCGTGCAGCCTGATGCCGTCAAGCCGCCGCCCGGACAGCACCGACACCAGCGCGTGGCCGCCCTCGTGCGCGATCGTGATGACCTTCCCGGCCAGCCGCCACGATCCGGTATTCAGCACCACGACCAGCGCCACCAGGCCTGTCAGGCCGATCACCCAGGCCGGCGGCAGGGGCTGGCTACCCGAGACCCGGTCCCAGAGCCGCGCCAGCACGTTCATGTGGTGTCTCCTCCTAAGGCTTAGGCAGCCAGGACACGTGACCGGCCAGGAGGGCGTAGCCCACGAAGGCCACCGCGTCGATCAGGAAGTGCGCGATGATCATCGGGGTCACCCGGCGCCACCTCCGGTACAGCACGCCGAACAGCGCGCCCATGACGGCGTTGCCGAGGAATGCGCCCGCGCCCTGGTACAGGTGATAGGAGCCGCGGATCACCGCGCTGATGGCGATGGCCCGCGATGGCCTGACGCCGAGCCGCTCCAGCCTGCTCATCAGGTACCCGAGGACGACGGTCTCTTCCAGGATGGCGTTCTGGGCCGCAGAGAGCAGCAGCACCGGAATCCGCCACCAGACGGCGGGCAGGTTCTCGGCGACCACGTTAAGCTCGACGCCGATGTGATACGCGATCAGGTACAGGCCCAGGCCGGTGCCGCCGATGACCGCGGCGAGCGCGGCGCCCCTGGCCAGGTCCCGGCCCGGCTGGCTGACATCGACGCCGATCGCGGACGGCCCCTCCCCCGCCCGGGCCAGCAGGTAGAAGACGAGCAGCACCGGGGCGAGCGACAGCGTGACGTTCAGCAGTTGCAGGGTCAGGTCGAGCAGCGGGCGGCCGGGGGCCAGCGAGCCGTTGAGCACGGCGGTCTGCTTGCCCAGCGACTGGTGCGCGGTCAGCGAGCCGATGAACTGGACCAGCGCGTAGAGTCCGCTGGCGCCGAGCGAGACGGCGAAGACGCAGACGATCTCCCAGCGCTGCAGCCGGGTGGCGTGCGGGTCCAGCGAGGTCAGCGGCTCAGCTCGAGCCGTTGACGCCGCGGTGCTCGCCGGGATCTGCTCCGTCATGGTGCTTCAGTATCACCGAATCGAGGAGCCGAATAGCCCGCTCCGGAGCTGACGGCTAAGCTCTGAAGACCAGTGCGGGACCCGCCACCCGGTTCGGCATCGTCACCCAGCAGAGGTCATCATGTACCAGCCCTACCCGTCGACCGGCAAGCCCGTCGAGCCAGAACGGCCCCCGGCGCCGCCGTCGGTGCTGAACGCGGTCAAGCTCATGTACGCCGGCGCCGCCGTCAGCACGGTCAGCCTGGTCATCTCCCTGGTCAACATCAGCGGCACCAAGGCCGCGATCCACAAGGCGCGCCCAAGCCTGACCACCGCCCAGGTCAACCAGCTGAACACGTTCATCATCACGCTGGCCATCGTCTCCGGCGTGATCGGCGTCGCGCTGTGGCTGTGGATGGCCAAGGCGAACAGCCAGGGGCGGAGCTGGGCCAGGATCTTGTCCAGCGTGCTGTTCGGGCTGGCCACCCTGGACATGTTCGGCGTGCTCAGCCAGCCGAAGACGCTGCTCGGCCTGGTCTTCCCGGTGCTGACCTGGCTCATCGGCCTGGGCGCGGTCATCCTGCTCTGGCGGCGGGATTCGAGCGCGTTCTTCAAGCCGCGCGGTTTCGTGTGAGCAACGCGATCCCAGCCCCAGTCGTATTCTCGGCCGTCCCGACGCTGTTCGGCGCTTCCGGCGAGCTGGATCCCGACGCCAACCGCGCGCTGTACAAGCTCGTCGCCGGGCTGGTGGACGGCTTGTTCGTGGCCGGGACCACCGGCGAGTTCCCCGCCCTTGAGGACTCCGAACGGCTGGCGCTGTTCGAGCTGGCGCTGGCCGAGGCGGGACCGGATCGGGTGATCGCGCACATCGGCGCCCCGGACGCCCGGCACGCCAGCCGGCTGGCCCAGGCGGCGGCCGCGCTCGGCGCCGAACGCATCGCCGCGATCACGCCCTACTACCTGCCCGCCCGCCCCGATGAGCTGACCACCCACTACCGGCGCATCCGCGATGCCGCACCCAGCCCCGAGCTCTACGCCTATATTTTTCCCGAACGGACCGGGCTGCCCGTCCCCCCGCCGCTATTTGCCCAGGTGGCGGAAGCGGCAGGGCTGGCAGGCGCCAAGGTCAGCGGATCCGCCGCGGCCGACCTGGCGGAGTACGTCACGGCAACGCCCGGCCTGCGGATCTTCTCCGGCAACGACGCCAACCCCGCGGCCACGATGCGGGCCGGGGGCGCGGGCGTGATCTCCGGCCGCAGCTCCGCCTACCCCGAGGTCTACGCGGCCCTACGTGATGACGCACGGCGTGACCGGCCCGAGGAGCAGGCGCGGCTGGACCGGATCGTCACACTGGGGGCGAGCATCGGCCGGATCAAGCACGCGCTCCAGCTGCGCGGCCTGGCCAGCACGGCCGCCCGGATGACCGTCGATCCCCCGGCCCCGGACACAGCCGCCGCGATCGCCGCCGAAGTCGCTGCCTTGCTCGCGTGATCCCGGACGGGCCTCGCGATCCCGGAGTCGCCTCGCGTGATCGCGTGATCCCGGACGCATGGATGTGGCACCGTACACCCTCTTTCGGGCAGGCTGCCACATTCTTGCGTTTTTTTGCCCAGCGAGTGTGAACCTCCGGCGGAAGTAGCGCGTCCTCTCTGTAGAGGTCCGGCGTAAGCGGGGCGCCGGGCCTCAAAAATAGCTCGGCAGGCGGAAGCCGAGCGGCAGGCCCGGCGAGAGCGGGGCGCCGGGTTCCGGCTCGGCGTGAGCGGGGCGCCGTGGTCCTGTCGAGGCTCCGCTGCCGGGCTGATTTGAACCGCTGGCTCCCTCGCCTGGCAGGGCGCCAGCCTGGCCCAGTGCCAGCCTATCTGGGCTGGCTTATCCGGGCTGGCTTATCTGGCGTCCGCGTCGAGTACCTGGTGAGCGCGGGCGACCAGCGTCGGGACGGCCAGGCCCTCTTGCTCGAAGCCTTCACCCACCGTCTGGCGCTGCAGGTAGCGCGCGTGAATGCCCTCGAGCACGACGGCGAGCTTGAAGTAGCCGAACGCCACGTAGTAACCGAGCCTGGATATATCCCGCCCCGTCCGCTGGGCGTACCCGGCGGCGAATTCGGCCCGGGTCATGAAGCCCGGGCTGGTGGTGGCGTCCGTCCTCAGGCCCGGCCCGGGGGCGGCCGAACCCAGCGCCGGTTCGAGCCAGCCTTCCTCACCCGGGTCGGTCCAGTAGACCATCGTCAGCCCCAGATCCGCGAGCGGGTCGCCCAGGGTGGCCATCTCCCAATCCACCACGGCCGTGATCCGCGGCTGCGGCGCCAGCGTCACCAGCACGTTGTCCAGCCGGAAGTCCCCGTGCACCAGCGTGGTCTCGCCCTCGGGCGGAAGCGTGGCCGTCAGTCTGGTCACCAGATCGTCATACCCGGGCACCTCCCTGGTCTTGGACAGCTCCCACTGCCGCTGCCAGCGGCTTAGCTGACGCGTGAGGTATCCGGCGCCGCGGCCGAGGCCGCCGAGGCCGGCCGCCTCGACGTCGACGCCGTGGATGGCGGCGAGCATGTCGGCCAGCCGTTCGGAAAGCTCGGCGGCCTGCGATTCGGTCAGCACGGCGGTGTCCTGCCGGGACCTGAGCACCACCCCGGGCACGTGCTCCATCAGGTAAAACGGCGCGCCGATGACTTCGGTATCGTCACAGAACGCTACCGGCCGGGCTACCGGCACCTTGGTGCCGGCCAGCCCGGACAGGACGCGGAACTCCCGCGACATGTCGTGCGCGGTGGGCAGCACGTGGCCGAGCGGCGGTCGGCGGAGCACGAGAAACCGGTCTCCGCCGGGCCCGCGGACGACTAGGCGGTAGGTCAGGTTCGACCGGCCGCCCGCGATGAGCTGGATATCCGTCAGCTCGACTGGCTCGTCGGCGATGGCCTGGCTGAGCCACTTTTCCAGCCGCGCAGGACTGGGTATTCCCGGGGGAGCGCTGGTTACGGTCATGATCTTCCGAATCGTAGAACGGACGGAACGCAAAATCCTAACGTTCTCCCTATGGACTAATCACCAATGGTGACGTAAGCAGGTGAAAGGGAGCTAGAAGGTCTAGACCGTTCTAAAGTGGGAGGCACACCCTGTGGCTGACGCGTGGATGCCGGGCGCCAGATGCATCCGAGCCGAGACCGACGGGGGGCAACTCGGGGGTGGAGCACCGCGGGTGGTCTGGCTGACGCTAGGCGCCGACCCGCGCGTGGTATCGGTCTGGTCGGCCGCGCTGCGGCTCAACCAGGAGAATCGTCCTTGTCACCTGGTGTGGGACCCGCTGACCGGTGACATCGCGCAGCTGCTGCCGATCGTGCGGGCGGGCTGCGCGCTGGGCATGCCTGAGTACCTGGACTACGCGCCGGACCGGCTGCCACCTCGCCCCGCGGCCGTAAACCGTGAGGGCAGGCTGTGCGTCCAGATCGGGGTGCTCGGCTCCCCCCGGGAGCCGTTCACCAGCTACCAGATGATCGGGCTGGCCGCGATCCTCGGCTGGCTGGACTCATGGCAGATCCCGCGGCGCTGGCCGGCCGGGCAGCCCGCCCCGTTCCGCCAGCTGACCAGGCCCCGCAGCCGTGCCCTGTGGGCCCGTGGCGGCCACTACGGCGCCTCCCAGGTCCCCGAGTGCGACAACCTCGGCCCCGGCGGCATC
>Ga0187807_1000484_pt1 | contig 12548 bp, 10 predicted proteins | sample NC_wetland_sal_i_4_FD_132432 | JGI IMG/M metagenome (GOLD analysis project Ga0187807, IMG submission 132432) | Wetland sediment microbial communities from Neuse River Estuary, North Carolina, USA - ASW_2 | ecosystem: Environmental > Aquatic > Freshwater > Wetlands > Sediment | place: USA: North...
AACGGGAGGTTGGCCGGGCAGTCCTGGGACCTGATCGCGGGCGGCGTGCTGGCCGGGTATCAGCTCGACCGCAGGATCGCGCGGCTGACGGGCCTCGGGCGGTCCAACGGCTGCGCGTTCGCCGACTCGGCGAGTCACATGCCAATCCAGCGGATGGCCAACGTGTCGCTGCAGCCAGTCGCCGGCGGCCCGTCAACGGCTGAGCTCATCGCCGGGGTCACTGACGGCATCTACATCGTGGGCGACAAGAGCTGGTCGATCGACATGCAGCGGTACAACTTCCAGTTCACCGGCCAGCGGTTCTACCGGATCCGCGGCGGCCAGCTGGCGGGCCAGCTGCGGGACGTGGCCTACCAGGCCACCACCACCGACTTCTGGAACTCCATGGAGGCGGTCGGCGGGCCGCAGACCTACGTGCTCGGCGGCGCGTTCAACTGCGGCAAGGGCCAGCCCGGCCAGGTGGCGCCGGTCAGCCACGGCTGTCCGGCGGTGGTCATGCGGGGTATCAGGATTCTCAACACGGTCGAGGAGGCGGGCGCGTGAGCGGGAACTTGCCGCAGGTCGCCGTCGAGCGGGCGCTCGCCGCGTCGAAGAGCGACGACTGCATCGTCATCGCCGACGAGACGTCGTCTGCGAACCTGCGCTGGGCAGGCAACTCGCTGTCGACCAACGGCATCTCGCGGTCGCGGCAGCTGACGGTGATCGCGATCAGCCGCAGCGGCAACGAGGCCAGGGTGGGCGTGGTGTCGCGGGCTGGGGTTGCCGACGCTCAGATCGCCGACATCGTGGCCGAAGCGGAGGCCGCGGCCGCGGACGCCTCACCGTCCGAGGACGCCCAGCCGCTCGTGGCTCCCGCCGGGGCGGCGGCAACCGGATCGCCTGGCTGGGACCAGCCGCCGGCCTCGACCGAGATCGGCGTGTTCGCCGGCTTCGCCGCCGACCTCGGCAACGCGTTCGAGACCGCGGCTGGCAGCGGCAACAAGCTGTACGGCTTCGCCGAGCACCAGCTGGACTCGACCTATGTCGGCACGTCGAGCGGCCTGCGGCTGCGGCACGACCAGCCGACCGGACGGCTGGAGCTCAACGCCAAGTCGGCCGATCTCACCCGGTCCGCCTGGTCCGGGACCGGCACCAGCGATTTCACCGACGTCGACGTGACCGCGCTCGAGGCTGACCTGGCGCAGCGGCTCGACTGGGCCGCGCGGTCGGTGTCGCTGCCCGCCGGGCGCTACGAGACTCTGCTGCCGCCTACCGCGGTGGCCGATCTGCTCATCTACATGTACTGGTCCTCGGGCGCCAAGGACGCGCTGGACGGCCGGACCGTCTTCAGCCGGGCTGGCGGCGGCACCAGGGTCGGCGAGCAGCTCGCGCGGCTGCCACTGACGCTGCACAGCGACCCGGCGGAGCCCGGCCTGCAGTGCTCGCCGTTCGTCATCGCGCACGCCTCGTCGCGGGAGTCCTCGGTTTTCGACAACGGCCTGCCGAGGCACCGCACGGACTGGATCGCCGACGGGCAGCTTGCCGCGCTGACCCAGACCAGGCACACCGCGCGGCTGGCCGGCCTGCCGGTGACCCCGATGATCGACAACCTCATCCTGACCGGGCCCGGCGCCGACGGGTCGGTGTCCGACCTGGTCGGCCGTACCAGCCGGGGCCTGCTGCTGACCTGCCTGTGGTACATCCGCGAGGTCGACCCGCAGACGCTGCTGCTGACCGGTCTGACCAGGGACGGCGTCTACCTGGTCGAGAACGGCGAGGTGACCGGCGCGGTGAACAACTTCCGGTTCAACGAGAGCCCGGTCGGCATGCTCAGCCGGGTCACCGAGGTCGGCCGCACCAAGCCCACGCTGCCGCGCGAGTGGGGCGACTACTTCACCAGGGCGGCCATGCCGGCGCTGCGGGTCGAGGGCTTCAACATGTCATCGGTCAGCCAGGCCAGCTAGCGACCACCGGCTCGTCACGCGTCTTCGAGCCGGAAGCCGACTTTGAGGCCGACCTGGAAGTGCGCGACCTCGCCGTCCACGATCTGGCCCCGGATCTGGGTGACCTCGAACCAGTCCAGGTGCCGGAGCGTCTGCCCAGCCCGGCGCAGCGCGCCCCGGATCGCGGTCTCGATGCTCTCCGGTGAAGTCCCGACGATCTCGGTGACCCGATAGGTGCGATCGGTCATGTGCCCTCCGGCTGGATGAGACAGCGTCAGGACATCAGCATGCCGGATCGGGTGCGGTGGCAAACGTGCCGTCCCTGCGCTAGCGGCTAACGGACTCGCGGCATAACGTGGATTGTGTGAGAGGCGCTACCCGACCCCCTAGTGACCAGCCGTACCTGGTGACGGAAGCCAGGCCGGGATTGTCACAAGACATCCGTTACCGGGAGCGCCGCTACCTGATCATGATGGGCATCAGGACGCTGTGTTTCGTCGCCACGATCCTGATGTTCGTCAACCACCTGGGCTGGCTCACAGCCATCCCGGCGGTTGGCGCGCTGGTCATCCCCTATTTCGCGGTCGTGTTCGCCAATGGCGGGCGGGAGCCGACAGCCAACCGCACGTTCCGCCAGTACGAGCCGAACTCCCCGGCTGTCTACCGGCCGCCCACCCAGCGCGGCGACCCGCACGTGCCACCGCCCTCTGGCCAGTAGCCGTCACTGGCGAGACCGCCCAGTCAGAGGCCCGCGATGACCTGCCTGATCGGTTATTCAATGTGCGGCATAATGTCCAAATCGTCGGACTAGTCACCCAGGACGGCTCGATTACCTCGTAATCCGGTCTTGATGCACTTCGGTGACGTTCGGTGTAACATGCTTACCGGTGCTCTGGTCCCCCGCTGGAGCACTTGCCGGCGTTCCGGGCCCCCGTCGGAGCGCCGATGATTGCGACGCCGGGTGGTTTGCCCCCGTAGCCACCCGGCGTCGCTTTATGTTCGGAGGCTGTCGCCTCCTTACCACGGGCTCGCAGTATTAGCCGGGGGGAGACCCCCCGGAACCCCCACCCGACCGCGGCCGGTGAGGCGGCGGCGGTCGGCCGGGTTGGCGAGCGGGGCCGCGAAGAAGCGGTCCTCAACCGAAGTAGAGCACCACGGCAAGCGCGTCTCGCGCTCGGGCAAGCGCGGGCAGCGGCAATGTCTCCTGCCGGACAGACGGATGCACTCCCCGGCGAGCTGCGCCTCGACGCCGTGCTCAAGTGCAGCAGTCGACCTGGAAGCTGCAGCAGCAGCTCATTACGTGCATGACGGAGGGCTGGGCCATCCGGTCGCATATTGATCGATACCGGGCGCTTACCCTGCGTGGCCAACGCCGGCAGCAACCTAGGCGTATGGGTTGCAGCGGTGCAGCCACTCCCGCATGAGGTGAGCAAAGTGGTGAGACTTGTGCGAATGACGGGCGAACATGGTGATCACTTCCTCGCCCAATTGCACTACCTATGTCATGTTTTCGAGCAATCCGCGGCCCCGTCCTTGCCATAAGAGGCAAAAGTCCCAGCAATCCAGGACGAAGCTCCCCTGATCCCTCAACCGCGTGACGGCGACCAACATCGGGTGGAAGGACGTCCTGCTGCGGCCGCCCAGGTGGCGCTGACCAGGCGCACGGGCCTGGGAGAGCGCCGCGGCCCAGACAGGCGTGCGTTCCCGGATCTATTCGGTCTTGCTGAACTCGGCGATGGCGATCGCCATCATGACAAGTCCCATGACGGCGACGATGCCGAGCGACAACCACAGTGGCACGGCCCAGCCAGCCCAGGTGATCGCCGGCGCCAGGTGGTTGCTGATGGCCGCGGCCACGAACGGCGGCACGCTGAGGTGGCTGAACACCAGATGCCGCATCGGGCCCACCACGTAGGTCAGCGGGTCGAGCCTGGTCAGCACCGTCAGCCAGGACGGAAGGCCGTTGAGCGGGTACAGCGCGCCGGACAGGAAGAACAGCGGCAGCACCAGCATCTGGGTAAGCGCCATGAAGGCCTGGAACTGCCGGATCCGGGCCGCCATCATGACGCCGAACGCGGTCAGCGTGAAGGACAGCAGGAGCAGCATGCCGATCAATCCGAGAATCAGCACCGGGTTGTAGGGCACGTGCGCGAACCAGGCCAGGGCCAGGAAGATCACGCCCTGGAGCGTGGCGATCGTCGCACCGCCGAGGCACTTGCCGATGACGATGGCGGCCCGGCTGACCGGTGCGACCAGGATCTCGCGCAGAAAGCCGAACTCGCGGTCCCAGACGATCGACCCGGCCGAGAAGATAGCGGTGAACAGCACCGACATCGCCAGCACGCCGGGGTAGATGAACGTCTTGAAGTCGAAGTTAGCCGAGTGCGGCAGGCTGCCGCCTGCCAGGTTGGACAGCCCGGTGCCGAGGATGAACAGGAAGAGGAACGGCTGCACCAGCGAGGTGATCGCGCGCAGCCGGTCAGTCCGGAACCTGATCAGCTCCCGCTGCCACACGATGCTAACCGCGCGCAGGTCGTGGCGCAGGCCGCGGTCGGGGACGGACACCCGGATCCGCTCAAGGACGGCGCCCGCCTCAGCCACGGTCGCTGGCTCGCTGGTCTGCGTCGCCATCGCTATCGCCTCCCGCTGCGCAGCCGGTGCATGTTCCGCATGAACTCGTTGCCCGCGCCGCCCTCGGCATCCCTGATGGTGGTACCGGTATAGGACATGAACACGTCGTCCAGCGACGGCCTGGACACGCTGACCGACCGGATCGGCACGCTCAGCTCGCTGAACAGCCGCGGTACGAATTGCTCGCCGGCATCTACCGCGAAGGTGACCGCGCCCTCGTGCACGGCCGCCTCGATGCCGAACACGCGGCCGAGCTCGGCAATGGCCGCCCGGTCGTCGGCGGTGTGGATCTGCACCCGGTCCTTACCTACGCTGGCCTTGAGCGCCTCGGGGGTGTCGATCGCGACGATCTTCCCGTGGTCGATGATGGCGATCCGGTCGCAGTGCTCCGCCTCGTCCATGTAGTGCGTGGTCAGGAAGATGGTGATGTCCTCGCGCCGCTTCAGGTCGTTGATGTAGGCCCAGATCGAGGACCGGGTCTGCGGATCGAGGCCGACCGTCGGCTCGTCCAGGAACAGCACGTGCGGGGCGTGCAGCAGCCCTCTGGCGATCTCCAGCCGCCGCTGCATCCCGCCAGAGAACGTGCTGACCAGGCTGTCCTTGCGGTCCCACAGACCCACCATGTCGAGGACCTGGCGCAGCCGCGGCTGCACGGCCGCCTTGGGCACGCCGTAGAGCTCAGCGTGGAACCGGAGGTTCTGCTCGGCGGTCAGGTACGTGTCGAGCGTCGTGTCCTGGAATACCAGGCCGATGTTGCGCCGCACCGCGTCCCGTTCGATGGCCGTGTCGAGGCCATTGACGAGCGCCAGGCCGGCCGTGGCGTTCGCGAGCGTGCAGAGGATCTTGATCGTCGTGGACTTGCCGGCTCCGTTCGGGCCGAGAAAGCCGAAGGTTTCTCCCCGCTCGACCGCGAAGTCGATCCCGCGCACCGCCTCGACGTCGCCGTAGCGCTTGACCAGGCCGGAGACCGCGATCACGGTCTCCGGCCCGGTGCCGTCGAGCAGAGCCGAGCCCGACCCGGCCTGCGCTGCCATCTCAGCCGCCTGTCTGGAATGTGCCACCCGGATCGTGCCTCCCCCAATACCCCGAGCCTAATCACCGACGGCGGGCGCAGCTGCGCCACTACTCGCTGTCGGCTGCGGCCTCGTCGTCGGCCGCGAGGATCCGGTACAGGGCCTTGCGGGTGTCGGTCAGCAGCTGCCGCGCCTGGGCTGCCTGAGCGTCCGTGCCGGCGCTGACAACCTGAACGGCCGCCATCGCCACCTGCCCGATCAGGTGCCGCATCTCGATCGCGGCACCGCCAGCGCTGCCGGCCACGACGTCCCACGGCGCCCGAAGCTCCGCCTGGTGCGTGGCCGCGTACTGCTGGCCCTCGTCGGTCAGCCGGTGGGCGCGACGGCCGCCCTCGCCGGCTTCCGCCTTGATCAGGCCCTCGTCCTCGAGTTGCTGCAGTGCCGGGTAGACCGAGCCGGGGCTCGGCCGCCAGACGCCGCCGCTGCGGTCGGTGATCTCCTGGATGATCTGGTAGCCGTTCATCGGCTGCTCGCTAAGCAGCGCGAGCGCGGCTGCGCGCACGTCGCCTCGCCGGGCCCGAGGGCCGCGCATTCCGCGCGACTCCTTCAGCCACGGGCCGAAATGCATCTCCGGGCCAGGGAAGGCAGGACCGGGAGGAAATCCCGGGCGGCCGAACGGCCCGCCGAAGTGTGCCCGTCCCCGACCGCGCCCGCGGGCGAAGTGCCGCTCACCTTCATCGCCGTGCCAGCGGCGGTGCTCCCCGTCGTCAGCCGGCTCCCACCTGCCTGAGTCGCGGCTCCAGCCGCGCTCTCCCTCGTATCGCATGGTGTCAGCTCCTTGTCGTGCTGTGAACTCGGACCCAGTCCAAACCCCTTTCAGACTGTCACCGTAGTTCTAAGATATCTCAACGATATATCGATATGCATCGCATGGCAAGGCCTTGGCCGTGCCGTCTCGGAATTCACGTGACCGCCATGGCGGCCGCGGTTGCCGCCCGGTCAGCCGCCGATGGCCGACATCGGCCTGGCCGGCTGCAGGAAGCCTGCGTCATTGATGCCGTGACCAGGCAGCTTCGCCTGGATGCAACGCTGCCAGACGGCCGCTAGCTCGTCATCGGACGCACCAGCCCGCAGCGGCGTGCGCAGGTCGCTCTCCGTTCGCGCGAACAGGCAGTTGCGAAGCTGCCCGTCCGCCGTCAGCCGGATCCGGTCGCACGCGGCGCAGAAAGGCCTGGTCACCGAGCCGATGATGCCGACCGTCTGCGGACCGCCATCGACCAGGAAGGTCTCCGCCGGCGCCGAGCCGCGGTCGGCGGGATCGGCCTCCGTCAGGCTGAATTCGTCGCTCAGGGCGGCAAGGATCTCGTCTGCCGTCACCATCTGCTCGCGACGCCAGCCGTGCTGGGCGTCCAGCGGCATCTGCTCGATGAACCTCAGCTGGTAACCGCCGGCAAGGCAGAACCGCAGCAGTGCCGCCGCCTCATGATCGTTCATGCCGCGCATGAGCACGGCGTTGACCTTGACGGGGGCGAGTCCCGTCTCCGCCGCTGCGACGAGGCCCTTCAGCACGTCGCCGAGCCGGTCCCGGCGAGCAAGCTGGACAAACGTCTCCGGCGACAGCGTGTCGAGGGAAACGTTGATCCGGTCCAGGCCAGCGGCGTGCAGCGGCCCGGCCAGCTTGTCCAGGCCGATGCCGTTGGTGGTCAGGGAAATTTCCGGCCGCGGCGTGAGTGCGGCGACGCCTTCGATGATCCCGGCCAGACCGCGCCGCAGCAGTGGCTCGCCACCGGTGAACCGCACTTCGCTGATGCCGAGCCGGGTCACCCCGAGCCCGACTACGCGAACTAGCTCCTCGTCGGTCAGCAGTTCGGGCTTGGGCAGCCAGTCGAGGCCTTCGGCCGGCATGCAGTAGGCGCAGCGCAGATTGCACCGGTCGGTCACCGAGACCCGCAGATCGGTCGCGGTACGGCCATACAAATCGGTGAGCGCCACGTCACCTCCCAGCCGGGCCGCCTGGCGGCCACTGCGCGCCCTTTGGCGGCAGTAATCCCACCCTACGGCTCGCCCGTCACAGGCGCACCGTCGCACGCCTTCGGTTGCTGCAGCAAAGCCGGGCGGCGATTGCTTCCCGTTAACCGGAACGTAGCCGGGCGCCGGGCGGCCCGGCTCCGCCTGCTGGGCCCCGCCTGGCAACCGCCACCCCGTCAGGCGAGCTGATCGGCGCTCGCCGTCACGACCGGCCAGGCTCGGTTCACATAATCGGCGAAATCAGGTTGTAGCCGATCATAGCGACGGCCAAACAGCGGAGATGAGATGACATAGTCCGCGCTCGCGCGATTGCACGCGACCGGGATGTTCCAGGCGACTGCCAGCCGTAGCAGCGCCTTGACGTCCGGATCGTGCGGCTGCGGCTCCAGCGGATCCCAGAAGAAGATCAGGATGTCTACCTGGCCGTCGGCGATACGGGCGCCGATCTGCTGATCCCCGCCCAGCGGCCCGCTGCGCAGGCAGGTGACCGGTAGGCCAAGCTCGGTCGTGAGCAGCCGGCCGGTAGTGCCCGTGGCGCACAACTCGTGCTGGGCGAGGAGCGCGCCGTTGAACCGGGCCCACTCGGTGAGGTCGCTCTTCTTGTTGTCGTGTGCGATCAGCGCGATCTTGCGCCGTACCTGACTCGATGGCCCTGCCCCCATGGCAGCTAGCGTGATCGACTCTCGTTTCCGCCACGGGAACACGTCATTGCCGGCACGTTTCGGTTGGCCATCATTCCGGGCCGGCACCGTGCGGGCCGGGGTAATACAGTGTGCTGCGCGGGCATGCCTGCGCCGAATCCCTGCTCTGCTGGCTCACCCAGGATGGTCGGATGACCGTGACCGGCGCCATCTGGCGTGACCAGCTCACCGCGGACGAGCGGGCCACGCTCGGTCGGGCCGACAACGTGGCCGGGGGCGCGCGGCCGGACGTGCTCGTGGTCGGCGGCGGCATCCTCGGCGTGAGCACGGCGTTCGCCTGTGCGAACGCCGGCTTCGGTGACGTGCTTCTCATCGAGACGGGACGGCTGGGCGCCGGCGCCACCGGCGGCGCTACGGGCCTGCTGATCCCCGAGCCGCATCAGTGGAGCGATCCGGAGCCGCTGGTCGACCTCGAACGGGCCGGACTGGAACGGTGGCGCGACCTGGAAGCTGCACTGCCCGGCGGCGTGGGCCTCGTTGAGCTGGACTGGCTCGGACTGGCCCCGCACGCGGGCGGCTTCGCCGCCCACCAGCCCCGCGACATCCAGTGGCTTAACCCGGGTCAGGTGGCCGAACTCATCCCCGGGCTGGCCAGGCCGATGGAGGGAGCGCTCATCCACCGCCAGGCCCGGGTGAACCCGCTGCGCGCTGTGGCAAGGCTCGCGGCCCGACTCCCCGCGGTTGCGACCGGCGTCGCGGCGACGTCGGTTGAGGTCAGCGGTGACCGTGTCGTCAGGGTTGGCACGTCAGCAGGCGGCATCAGCCCAGGCGCAGTGGTCTTCGCAACCGGCAGCCCGCCGGTACTCGATGGCCTGCAGTTGCGCGTCCCGTCCGATCGGGTCAAGGGTCACCTGCTGGTCACCGAGGCCACCGACGTCAGGCTGCCCGGCATCGTCGCGCCGCTGGCAACGCAGATCGAGAATCGCCAGCTACTGGCCGGAGGCACCTTCGACATCGGCGATGAGACCCCCGCCGTCCAGCCAGATGTCATCGACGCGATTGCCGCCGGGCTCGCCACCGTCCTGCCCAGCCTGCGCGGAATCGGCGTTGCCTACCAGTGGTGCTGCTTCCGGCCGCGGCACCCGGACCGCCGCCCGGTCATCGACCGCGTGCCCGGCCTGGCGAACGCGTGGCTCACGTCCGGGCACTTCCGTACCGGGATACTCAACGCGCCTGCCACCGCCGCTCTGCTCGCCCGCTGGATCGCTGCGGGCGTTCCGCCAGCGGAGGCACGCAGCTGGTCAGCAACCCGCTTCGCCGGGCACTAGGGCCGGCTGATCGGCAGCGGCTGCTGCGGATGGCGCCACCGCCGGCGCACGCACCACGCGTCGGTCGTCTGCCAGCCGCTCGGTGACGCCGGCCGAGTCCAGGTATTCCAGCAGCGGAATCGCCGTGCGCCTAGTCGTGTCCAGCGCCTGCCGGGCTTGTGCCGCCGTGAACGGCTGCTCCAGGCGGGCCAGTATCGCGGTCGCAGCGACGTCGGCGCCCGGCGCGAGCACCACCTGGTCGCTGATCCGCATCAGTTCTCCGGCCCGGACTGCTGCGGCGATGCTGCGCGCGTCCAGTCCGAGCTTGCGCAGTCGCTCAGCGTCCGGGGAGGCAAACGGAGCGATCGCGAGATCTGCGCGCAGCACCCGCACCGCAGCCAGCACGGTTTCCGGCAGCTTCGGGCTCGCTGCCTGCCCGGACGCAACGATATGCAGCGCCCCGCAGGCGATCCGGAACGGCGGCTTGGCCAGGGCCGTGACAAGCCGCCGATCGGGCAGGTCCAGAGCGGCCCGGGCGGCGTCGACGGGCATTCCGGCTGCCAGCGGCTCGGCGGCAGCGTGGCTGGCAAGCACCTCGCCGAGCTGGTGGCCGAGGGCACGCCACCGGTCGGGATCAGCGAGCCACTCGCCCGCGACCGGCTCGGGTAGATCAGACAGGCCCATCGCGACGAGCGCGCTGGCTCGCATCAGCCCGTGTCTGACCAGCAGGTCCGCCGCTGTCGGCTGGTCCGGCCAGGACGCCAGCTGCCGGGCGGCGGCGGCAGCCGCACCCCGCCTGGTCAGCGGCGGCGGGGCGACGTCGAGAACGACCGCTCCGCTCACGGCCGGCCATGCACCGGTCCGGCGGCTGCCAGGGTCGCGAAGCAGGACCCGATCTCCGACGTGCAGCGGGAGCGGGTCGATGAGGGTGAGCCGGGCGAGGCCGGGGCCGAGGGGACGCACCTTGGCAATGACGCGGGCAGAGCCGACGTGCACCGTAACCGACCGGGCCAGCTGCCCCGGCGCGGCATTGTCGCCGCTCCGCTGGCTTGGCACCCATCCCTCGCCCGCAGGCTGCGCCTCCGTCCGGACATCGATCACGTCCGTCAGTGTCCAGCGGCCCGCCTGCACCAGCGCCATGCCGCGGTGCAGCGTATCCCGGCTCACCCCGCGCAAGTTCAGCGCGACGCGGGCGGTGCCGGAGACTGCCTCGACGGCCGCGCCCAGCGACTGCAGTTCCCTGACCCGGACCGGGCGCATGGCCGGGGTTATCAGCAGTTCGTCATCCCGGTGCACCGTGCCGGCCGGCAGCGTGCCGGTGACGACGGTTCCGCTGCCTGTCATGCTGAATGCGCGGTCGATCCACAGCCGGACTGGCGCGCCCGGATCGGGCTCCGGCAGGCTGCGGCCGAGCTGATCCAGGGCAACAAGCAGTTCGGGCAGGCCGGCGCCCGTCACCGAGCTGACCGCCAACGCCGGGACGTTACCCAGGCTGGTGCGTCCAATCCTGGTCGCCGCCTCGGCCAGCACCGGCGCCGGATCGGCGAGGTCACTCTTGGTCACCACGAGCAGGCCGTGCCTGATACCGAGCGCGCTAACTACCGCCAGGTGCTCGGCTGACTGCGGCATCCAGCCTTCGTCGGCCGCCACCACGAACATCACGGCCGGGACTGGTCCGGCCCCGGCCAGCATGTTCGTCACGAAGCGCTCATGGCCGGGTACGTCCACGAAGGCCATCCGCGCACCAGACGGCAGCGTCAGCCAGCCGAACCCGAGGTCGATGGTCATCCCGCGGCGGCGCTCCTCCGCCCATCGGTCGGGCTCGAGGCCGGTCAGCGCGCGGATCAGCGCCGATTTGCCGTGATCCACGTGGCCGGCGGTGACCACGACGTGCATGGCGCTCATATCGCCTCGCTATCCCGCAGCTGCCGTGACTGCCCGCACGAGCAGCTCGTCGTCCCCCGGAGTGACCGCACGAAGGTCAAGCAGCAGTCGGCCGTTCTCGATCCGGCCAACGACGGCCGGCACCGTGCCGTGCTGTACCGGCGCGCCGGACCGCAGCGGCGCCGCCAGCGCGCTCGGCAGGCTGACAGCCGCGCTCGGCAGCTGAACGCCCGGCGCACCGCCGCCGCCGACGGCCGCGTCGCTCGGCTCCGCCCGCGCATCGATCTGCATGCCCGCGAGGGCGTCCGCGATCCGGCGGGCGCGCTCCATAAGGCTGGCTGGGTCATCAGACAGCTGTTCGGCAATCGGCGTCGGCGGCCCGGCCAGCGAGGCCTCCAGCGCCGCGATGGTGAGCTTGTCTACCCGCAGGGCTCGGGCCAGCGGATGCCGGGCGAGGCTGGTGACCAGGCCAGCCCGGCCGAGCAGCAAGCCCGCCTGCGGCCCGCCAAGCAGCTTGTCTCCGCTGGCGGTCACGAGCGCGGCGCCGGCCTCGAGCCAGCTGCTCGCGTCCGGCTCGTCGGGCAGCTGCGGCTGCGGCCGCAGCAAGCCGGAGCCGATATCACCGACCACGGGCACGCTCAGCCCGGCCAGCTCCGCGATTGAGGCGCTGGCCGTGAACCCCTCGATCCGGTAGTTGGACGGGTGCACCTTCAGCACGAATGCTGTCTGCGGACCGATCGCCGCCGCGTAGTCCGCAGCCGTGGTCCGGTTCGTGGTGCCTACTTCGCGGATCCGGGCGCCGGTCGATTCCAGCAAGTCGGGCAGCCGGAACCCGTCGCCGATCTCGATCAGCTCACCCCGGCCGATCACGATCTCCCGTCCAGCGGCCAGCGCCGTCGCGGCGAGCACTAGCGCGGCAGCGTTGTTGTTGACGACGTGGACCGCCTCGGCGGCGGGGACTGCAGCGGCGAGCGCGCTGAGCATGCCGCGGCCGCGGCGGCCGCGTCGTCCGCTGGCCAGGTCAAACTCTAGGTCAGAACTGCCAGCGGCGGCCTGGAGCGCATCGCGGGCGGCGGCCGACAGCGGTGCGCGGCCGAGATTGGTGTGCAGCAGCACCCCGGT
>Ga0187807_1000485_pt1 | contig 12543 bp, 9 predicted proteins | sample NC_wetland_sal_i_4_FD_132432 | JGI IMG/M metagenome (GOLD analysis project Ga0187807, IMG submission 132432) | Wetland sediment microbial communities from Neuse River Estuary, North Carolina, USA - ASW_2 | ecosystem: Environmental > Aquatic > Freshwater > Wetlands > Sediment | place: USA: North...
CGAAGACCGGCATGCCACGCACCGCGGCCCCGGTGAGCCGGACGCCCTTATGCCGCGCGACCGGCTCGGCGCTGGCGACGACCTCGGCGACCAGGTCCTCGAGGCCGACCATGCGCTTGGACAGCCGCAGCGCGCCCGCGTGGATGCGGGACAGCTCGAACAGGTCATCGATCATCAAGGTCAGCCGGTCCACCTCGCGGCGGATCTGCGAGTGGTACTGGGACACCTCGCGCGGATCGACCACCACCTGGTCTTCCAGCGCCTCGGCCATGGCCCGCAGGCCGGCCAGCGGGGTGCGCAGGTCGTGGCTGACCCAGGCGACGAGCTCGCGTCGGCTGGCCTCCAGGGCCCGCTCCCGGGACCGGGCCTGGGCCAGCCGCTCGTGCGCGACGGCCAGCCCTGCGGAGAGCTCGGCGAGTTCGACGGGCAGGGTCAGCTGCGGGGCTACGTAGACGCCGCTATCGCCAACGCCCTGCACCGCCGCGGAAAGCGCCCGGCTGGCCTTGATGAGCCTGCGGCCCACGAACAGGGCCACCACCAGCCCGGCCAGCCCGGCGATGGCCATCAGGTCGAGTATGTCGTCACGCACGGAAGGGGTGCCCACCATGCGGTAGGCGATGACGCCAACCCCGGCCATCGAGGTGACCACGGAGACGGCTACCACGATCGTGACCATCAAGGCGATCGAACGTGCGGCCAGCCGCTTCAGCAGCACGATGCCGACGAGGGTGATGACCAGCGCGATGGCCAGGACGTACTCGGAGATGAAGGCCAGATCTGAATACTGGATGCCGGCCGGCAAGGCCACATCGCCGCCGGCCAGCGCGGTCACGCCGTGCCTCCGGCTCGCCTCCGGGGCGCCTTAACGCCCGCAAGCTCGCTCACGCCGCCTCCGGCTCGTATCGGTACCCGACGCCCCACACGGTCACGATGCGCTTGGGCATGGTCGGGTCGGGCTCAAGCTTCTCGCGCAGCCGCCGTACATGCACGGTGACCGTCGACGTATCGCCGAACGTCCAGCTCCACACCTCGGTGAGCAGCTGCTCCCTGGTGAAGGCCTTGCGCGGGTTCCGCATCAGGAAGACGAGCAGGTCATACTCGCGCGAGGTCAGCTGGATCAGCTTGCCTTCGGCCCTGACTTCGTGCGCGGAAAGGTCCACGACCAGGTCGCCGTCGGTGATGGCGCCGAGGTCGAGCTTGTCAGGAAGGCCGGCGCCGCGGGACCTGCGCAGCACCGAGCGCACGCGCAGGGCCAGCTCACGCGGGCTGAAGGGCTTGGTGACGTAGTCGTCCGCACCGGTTTCGAAGCCGACGAGGCGATCGGTCTCATCTCCCAGGGCGGTCAGCATGACCACGGGGATCGGCCAGCGCGCCCGCAGCCTGCGGCACACCTCGAGGCCGTCCATGCCGGGGAGCATGAGGTCAAGGACGACAAGATCGGGTGGCTCCTCGGCCACCCGGCGCAGCGCCTCGTATCCGTCGTGCACGCACTCGACCGTATGGCCGTCGCGCACGAGGTAACGCCCGACGACATCCGCCACCGTGGGATCGTCGTCTACGACGACGATCCGGCCCGGCGGATCGGGGTTGCTTACCAAGGGTTTCCCGTTCCGTGAAAGGCAATGATTACGCCTCCACGGTAAGACGTAAACAGCCGGTGAAGCCAGTAAACAGGGCAAAAGCGTCACGACTCCGTAAGCACAGTGACGATTCTGTGAGATCCGGCCTGATCGGCGCCGAACTGGCCCCGCCAGATTCCGTCTGGGTTAACACTGAGGGATGCTTTGCGCCGCCGGGACCGGCGGCGCGATCGAGCGATCGCGGGTGGAGTGCCTGACGGACCTCGCGATCATCCCAGGGTTTGACCGGAAGGAGTCCGCGTGATCGGGGAACTTTACGAGCACGCGCTGGCCGGCCGGGCGCGGCCGGAGATCGAGCACGCCGACGGCAGCCGCAAGCCGCTACCGGTGGATGGCTGGCTGCGCGAAAGCCCCGGCGACAAATCGATCCTCGACCGCTGCGAGGGCCCCACGCTCGATATCGGCTCCGGACCTGGCCGCCTGACCGTCGCCCTGGCCGAACGCGGCATCCCCGCCCTCGGCATCGACATCACGCCGTACGCCGTTGACCTGGCCCGGTCCTCGGGTGCGCTGGTCATGCTGCGCGACGTGTTCGACCGTGTCCCCGGGACCGGCCGCTGGACCACGGTGCTGCTGGCGGACGGGAACATCGGAATCGGCGGCGACCCGGCAGCCCTGCTCCGCCGGGTATCCGAACTACTCGCGCCGCAGGGGCGGGCCCTGGTCGAACTCGAGCCGCCCGGCTCTCCGCTCCGCCGCGAGCAGGTCCGGCTGTGCCACGCCGGATCGGCCAGCGCCTGGTTCCCCTGGGCCTACGTCGGCGCGGATCACATCACCGACGTGGCGTACGACGCCGGGCTCGGCCAGGTCGACATCTGGACGGTCGACGGACGGTGGTTCGCCTCGATCGGCGGCTGTCAGGTTTGTGCCGAACGAACCCTCGTCACGCTGTTACCGAATGCTTACCGCCCGGCCCGCGGATGACGCATCCGCCCAGATAGATGGAACTCTTCGCAGCATGAACGGAAAACTACGAGTGGCTGCGATCGGCGTAGCCCTGTCGGTGACGGGTGCCCTGATCCTGCTGCTCGTGCGGCCCAGCCTCGACCCGGCGCGGATACGCTGGCTGCCGCTGCTGATCGGCGCGTGGATCGCGTTCATCGTCGCGGCCTGGCTGCTGCGCAAGGTGCCGCGGCGGACCTCGGTCGCGCTCATCCTGCTCGGCGGCATCGCCCTCCAGGCGGTCGCGGTATCCGCGCCACCGCAGGGCAGCAACGATCTCTACCGCTACATCTGGGACGGCCGGGTGCAGGCGGCCGGCATCGACCCGTACCAGTACGTCCCCACGGCCACGCAGCTAGCCGGGCTGCGGGAGGAGTTCCTGTGGAACGCCAAGGGTCAGTACTGCGTAAGGCAGGCTTACGTCAGCCTCCATCCGGCCGCCGACCTCACCGCGGGGTGCACGAACATCAACCGCCCGACGGTGCCGACCATCTACCCGCCGGTGGCCGAGGCTTACTTCCTCGGCGTGCACTACCTGCCTTCTGGCAGCGACTCGAGTACGCCCATCCAGGCCACCACGGCGCTGGTCGCCGTGCTCGTCACGGTGCTGCTGCTGTTCGGCCTGGGCCGACTGGGCCGGGACATCCGCATGGCCGCGCTGTGGTCGTGGTGCCCGACGGTGGTCCTGGAGGCCGGCAACAGCGCCCACGTGGACGTGGTCGCGGTGGGCATCACGGCGGCCGCGGTCCTCGTGCTGGCCACGGCCCGCACCACCCGCCGGACCATCCTCGGCGGGATCCTGCTCGGCCTGGCCATCGCGACCAAGATGACCCCCGCGCTGACCGTGCCCGCGCTCCTGCGGCGCCGCTGGGTGACGGTCTTGGTCGCCGCGGGGAGCGCGTTCGTCGCCGTTTACGTCCCGCACGTGATCCGGGTCGGCAGCAAGGTGATCGGGTTCCTGCCCGGCTACCTGCAGCAGGAGGGCTACACCAAGGGGACCAGGTTCGGGATCATCGGCCTGTTCGTCACCGGGCCGCTGTCCATCGCGGCGGCGGCGCTTATCCTGGCCGCGGTCGCCTTCGCCGTGCTGCAGTTCTCCGACCCCGACCGGCCCTGGGAGGGCGCCCTCTACATGACCGCGGCCGCGCTTGCCGTGGCCACGCCGCACTACCAGTGGTACTCGCTGCTGCTGGTCATGCTGGTCGCCCTCGACGGCCGCCCCGAGTGGCTGGCCTTCGCGGCCGGCGGGTACTACGCGGCCTATCCGGATCTGGGTCGGCGGTACACCCCGCCCTGGAAGCTCGAAGACGCGATCGCCTACGGCGTACCCCTGGTAGTCGTGGCCGTCGGCTGGCTGATCCGCCACGAACTCGCCAGGCGCGCGAGCATCAGCGAGCCGCAGCAGCCAGCAACGGCAGAACCGTTGGTCACCTCGGGGCTCACGGTGCTCGACGTCGGCGAGGACGTCGTACCCGCTCTCCCGCGGCGCCCGGTCCTGACCCGCGAAGAGTCGCGGGAAGTCCGGGTCTGAGTTGCCCGCCGGGATCCGGCGCTTTCTTACCGGTTGGTTACCCGCAAGGCAAACATCGAACGGCACCCACGACCAGGACCGTGAATAGAGATATGAGTTACGACCCGTCGCACCGCATGCCGCCTCGTCAGGAGCGCTGGCCGCAGGCGACCCCGCCCGCGGGCTGGCCGTCCTACCGGGACGACGAGGATTACCGGGACGGGGAGCACGCGGACAGCCGGTACGCGGCCGATCGTCAGGACGCTTACCCGGCGGCCGCCGGTTACCGGCGCCAGGCTGGCCACCAGGGCGCTTCCAGCGCACCAGGAGACCGCGGTTACCAGTCGGCCGTGATCACGGACACCCTTCCCCCCGAAATGAACGGCTACGGTTCCTCGGCCGGCTTCGGCTCGGCCGACTTCGGGCCGGCCGACGGCTTCGACGCGCGGGACGCCTACGGCAGCAACAGCTTCGGCGGCGCCGGGAACGGCAACGGTGCCGGGAACGGCAGTGGCTACGGCGCCGGGAACGGCAAAGGTACGGGCGGCTACCCCAGCGGCGGCTACGCCACGGGGATCAACGGCTACGCCGGTGCCGCGGACGACTTCGCCGGTGCCGCCGACGGCTACGCCGGTGCCGCGGACGGCTACGCCGGCAGCACGAACGGCTACGCCGAGGCCGCCGGCGGATACCCGGGTGCCGCAGACGGCTACGCCGACGCGGGAGACAGCTTCGCTGGCACCTCAGACCGCTACAGCCGCACCGAGAGCGGCTACGGCCAGGCCGCCGACGAGTACGTGGGCGATGCCAGCGGCTACGACTGGAGCGAGAACGGCTACGGCAGCACCACCGGCGGCTACGCCGCGCCTGCGGACGCCTACCGCACCACCATGGACGGCTATGGCCGTGCCGCAGGCGGCTACGGCAGTGCCGCTGGTGGCTACGCCGGGGCCGCGGACACCTTCGTCGGGGCTCCGGACGGCTACGCCGAGGCTTTCGATGACTTCCCTGGTTCGGCGGGCTACCTGGGTCCGGGTAGCTACACCGAGCCCGGGTTTTCCGATCCCATGCTGGTGGCTCCCGATGCCGGTGTTGACCCGTACAGCTGGCAGGCCGACCAGGACCTGAGGCGGGAAGCGGGCCAGCGCGGGCTGGGTGTCGGCGCGGTGACGGGGTTCCTCGCCGCGGCCGTCGCGATCGGCGTCTCCACCCTGGCCGCGGGCTTCGCCCGGCCCCAGGCCTCGCCGATGGCCGCCCTGGGCAACGTGTTCATCGACCGGATGCCGACCGCGCTAAAGAACATCGCGCTGCAGCATTTCGGCACGCACGGCCGGACCGTGCTGCTGCTCGGCATGTACACCGCCATCGCCGTCCTCGCGGTGGGGATCGGGCTACTGGCTCGGCGCGCCGCCGCGTCCGGTGTGGCCGGCCTCGCGGCGTTCAGCATGGTCGCCGCCTTCGTGACGATCACCAGGCCGGGAGGCCGCGTGAGCGACGTCGCCCCCGCGATCATCGGCGGCATCGCCGGCATCGCGGCACTGCTGTGGCTGATGCAGGCGTCGGCTCCGCTCCAAAGAGTCGCCCCGCTACAGCAGACGCGCGGCAACAGCCGCAGGAGGGCACGATGACAACCTTTGACCGGCGTAAGTTCCTGACCGTAAGCGGCGTCACCGCCGCGACGGCGGTCACGGCCGGGGTCGGCGGCTGCGCCCTGACCAAGCACACCCCCGCAACCACGGCGTCGGGGAAGGCCACCGCTCCGGCGGCCACGTCGACCGCCGCGCCGACGTCGACGGCGCTGCCCGTTGCCGCGTACAAGCCGCCGCCCCTGGCCACCTCGCTGAACATCCCTGGCATCTCCCCCTTCTACACACCGAACGCGGATTTCTACCGGGTGGACACCGCCCTGGTCGTCCCGCAGGTCCCGGCGTCGACCTGGCAGCTGAAGATCCACGGCATGGTCGACCACCCGATGACGATCACGTACGACCAGCTGATGAAGCTGCCCATGATCGAGCAGGACATCACCCTGACCTGCGTTTCGGAAGCCGTGGGTGGCGGCTACGTCGGCAACGCCCGCTGGCAGGGCACGCTCCTGGCTGACGTTCTGCGCAAGGTCGGAATACAGTCGGGTGCCGACCAGATCGTCATGCGCGACGTCAAGGGGATGACCATCGGCGTGGCTACCGAGCCGGTCATGGACGGCCGCAAGTCGCTGCTCGCGGTGGGCATGAACGGGCAGCCGCTGCCGGCGGAGCACGGCTACCCGGTGCGGGTGGTGGTGCCCGGACTATACGGCTACGTGTCCGCGACCAAATGGGTGGTGGACATGGAATTCACCACCTTCAACGCGTTCAACGCCTACTGGGTGAAGCAAGGGTGGTCCCAGCAGGCGGTGATCAAGACGGAATCCCGCATCGACGTGCCGAAGGCCCGCAGCAGCGTGGCCGCGGGCCAGGTGACGATCGCCGGCGTCGCCTGGGCCCAGCACCGCGGCATCGAGGCGGTCGAGGTATCTGTCGACGGGGTCTGGTACCAGGCGAAACTCGCCCCCCAGGACACGATCGGTACCTGGCGTCAGTGGTACTACGTGTGGAACGCCACCCCCGGGCTGCACGTGCTCCAGGTGCGGGCCACCGACAAGACCGGCTACACCCAGACCGCGGTCGTGCAGAAGCCCGAGCCGAACGGCGCGACCGGCTACCACACGATCCGGGTCACCGTCACATGAGCCAGCCGATGGCGCGCACCCGCTTTGCGCACCATCGGCTTATCCCGTGCCCGCTGGCCGCCGCCTCTCCCCCTCCCCGGGCGGCGGTCAGCGGGCACGCAGACGTTGTCCGGCGGTCAGCGGGCACGCGGGGCGAGGGAGCAAGCGGTCAGCGGGCACGCAGGGCGTTGAGCAGGTCGTCGAGCGCGTCCAGGTTGTGCGCGCTGACCACCGCGTCGCAGTACGGCCACGCGGCGGCCATGCCGCCGACCTCCGGGCGGTAACGCGGGGACTGGGTGCGCGGATTCGCCCACACGATCCGGTGCGCCACCCGGGACAGCCGCGCCATCTGCGCCCCGAGCAGCTCGGGCTGGCCGGTTTCCCAGCCGTCGGAGATGATGAGGACCACCGCTCCCCGGGCCATGCCCCGGCTGCCGTAGTGGTCGTTGAACTCCTTGACCGCGGCGCCGATCCTCGTCCCGCCCGACCAGTCGGGCGCCGCCTCGCCCGCCTTGGCCAGCATCGTGTCCGGGCTGGCCGCGGCGAGCGCCGGCGTCAGCCTGGTCAGCCTGGTCGCGAAGCTGAACACCTCGGGCCGGTTCTGACCCGACGACCCGCCGCGCAGCTGGCCGCCGTTGATGGCATAGAGGAGCAGCAGCAGCGCGCGGGCGTACGGCTCCATGGAGCCCGAGATGTCGCACAGCACCACCAGGCGGCGCGGCCGGACCCGCCGCGCCCGGCGCGCCAGCCGGATCGCCTCGCCGCCGCTGCGCCGGGCCAGCCGCAGCGTCCGGCGCAGGTCCGGCCGCTTGCCGTCGCGGGCCGGCCGGTACCTGCGGGTCCGGCGGGGCGGGACGGCCAGGGTCATCTCGCGCATGAGCGTGACCAGCTGACGCAGTTCGGCCGGGGACAACTCGGTGAAGTCACGGCCACGAAGCCGCTCGGCGGCCGAGGCGACGTGGCGCAGGGCCGGCCCCTCGGCCAGCGGCTCGTCTCCGTCGTCGGCGGCGGAGCCGGTCGCCGAGACGTGCATCCCAGCCGACCAGCCGCCGGGATCGCCCTGGGACCGAGCGTCAGGCTGCGAACCGCCATCGTGATCGGCCCGCGGGAAGGCGGGCACGGGGGGCGGCAGCAGATCACGGAACGGCGAGGGACCGCCGAACAGCGTGGCGAACACCCGGTCGAAGGTGCTCATCTGGCCCGGGTCGGACACCATCGTGGCCAGGGCGCAGGCGCGGAGCTCGGCGACGGAGGTGGCGCCCATGACCGTCACGGCCCGGGCCAGCCGCTCGCAGCGGTCGGGGCCGACCGGCAGGCCCGCCGTGTGCAGGGCGATCCCCAGGCCCGTCGCCATCGCGGCCACATCCGGCGTGGCCGGCGCCTCGGTCACATCACTCAATGGAGCCGACCACCGCCGCCAGGCCGGCCCGGCGCACCGTTTCCTCGTCCTCGGGGTACTTCAGCACCGTGCTCAGGGTCTGGTCGGCCACCGGGACGGCCAGCTCGGCGGCGCCGAACACGCTCAGCGCGAAGGCCCAGCTGATCGCCTCCGAGATGCCGGGCGGCTTAGTGAGATCCAGGCTGCGCAGCCGGTTGACGGCGGTCGCGATCTGTCCGGCCAGCCGCTCCCCCGACTCGGGCACCCGGCGCCTGACGATCTCCGCGACGCGGGCGGAGTCCGGGTAGGCGATCCAGTGGTACAGGCACCGGCGCTTGAGCGCGTCGTGCAGGTCCCTGGTCCGGTTCGAGGTCAGCACGGTGACCGGGGGCAGGTTGGCCTGCTGGGTGCCGAGTTCGGGGATGGTGACCGCCGCCTCGGCCAGCAGCTCGAACAGGAAGGCCTCGAACTCGTCGTCGGCCCGGTCCACCTCGTCGATGAGCAGGACGGCGGGACGGGGACCCGGGTGCAGCAGGGCGGTGAGCAGCGGCCGCGGCAGCAGGTACTCCTCGGTGAACAGGTCCTTGTCCCTGATGTGCTCGCCGGCCGCCTCGGCGAGCCTGATGGCGAGCAGCTGACGCGGATAGTTCCACTCGTACAGCGCCTCGGAGGCCGTGATGCCCTCGTAGCACTGCAGCCGGACCAGCGGGGTGTCGATCGCCGCGGCCAGGGCCTTGGCGGCCTCGGTCTTGCCGACGCCTGGCTCGCCCTCGAGCAGGATCGGCTGGCCCATCCGGACGGCCAGGAAGAGCGCCGCCCCGAGCTGGTCGCCCGCCAGGTAGCCGACCGACTCCAGGGCGGCGGACAACGCGCCGACCTGCGGGAACCGGTCATCGAGGTCATGGGTCAAGGTGCTGCTCACATGTGTCCTGTCAGAGATCGGCGTTATCCAGAGGGTCGGTTCGTAATAACGCTCAAGGTGCGAGTTTATCTTTCCGCCGGGAATCAGCTGATCGCCAGGTCTGTGCGCATGGGGCGGCCCTGGATGGCCCGCCAGACCTGGGCCGGGGTGAGCGGCATGTCCGCGTGCCGCACGCCGTACGGCCGCAGGGCGTCGATCACCGCGTTGACCACCGCCGGCGGTGACCCGACCGTGGCGGACTCCCCCACCCCCTTGGCCCCGAGGGGGTGGTGCGGCGACGGGGTGACGGTCATGCCGAGCTCGAAGGACGGGCACTCCAGCGAGGTGGGCAGCAGGTAGTCCATGAACGAGCCGCCCAGGCAGTTGCCGTCCGCGTCGAAGGCGATCGACTCCATCAGCGCCATCCCGATCCCGTCCGCCAGGCCGCCGTGCACCTGGCCCTCGACGATCATCGGGTTGATCCGCACCCCGCAGTCGTCCACCGCGATGAACCGCCGGACGCGAACCTCGCCGGTACCCGGGTCCACGTCGACCACGCAGATGTACGCGCCGAACGGGTAGGTGAGGTTCGGCGGGTTGTAGACGCAGGTCGCGTCCAGCTGCCCTTCGACGCCTTCGGGCAGCTCCAGGTGAGAGTGCGCGGCCAGCGCGATCTCCGCGATGGTGCGGCCGGAGTCCGGGTCGCCCCGGACGAACCAGCGGCCGCGTTCCCACTCCAGGTCGGCCGGGTCGACCTCGAGCATGGCCGAGGCGACGATCCGGGCCCGCTCGCGGACCTTCCTGGCGACGATCGCGGTGGCCGCGCCGGACACCGGCGTGGACCGGGATCCGTAGGTCCCCAGGCCGAACGGCGTCTGGTCCGTGTCCCCGTGCACGACCTCCACGTCATCGGGGGAAACGCCGAGTTCCTCGGCGACGATCTGGGCGAACGTGGTCTCGTGCCCCTGGCCCTGGGTCTGCACCGAGATCCGCAGCACCGCGGTCCCGGTCGGGTGGATGCGCAACTCCACCCCGTCCGCCATGCCGAACCCCAGGATGTCCATGTGCTTGCGGGGACCCGCGCCGACGGCCTCGGTGAAGAAGCTCACGCCGATACCCATCAGGTGACCGCGGGATCGTTCGGCCTCCTGCTCTTTTCTCAGCTCGTCATAGCCTGCCATGTCCATGGCCAGGCGCAGTGTCCGCGGGTAGTCACCGGAGTCGTACACCCAGCCGGTCTGGCAGGTGTAGGGGAACTGCTCGGGCCGCAGCAGGTTGCGCATCCGTACCTCGGCCGGGTCCAGGCCCAGCTCGAAGGCCAGCACGTCGACCATCCGCTCGACCAGGTAGACCGCCTCGGTGATGCGGAATGAGCAGGAGTACGCGACCCCGCCCGGCGCCTTGTTCGTGTACACGCCGGTCACCTGGCAGTGCGCGGCCTCCAGGTCGTAGGAACCGGTGAACACGCCGAAGAAGCCGGCCGGGTACTTGCTGGGCTGGGCGACGCCGTTGAACGCGCCGTGGTCGGCGAGCACCGTCACCCGCACCGCCCGTATGCGGCCGTCCCGGCTGGCCGCCAGCTCGCCGTGCATGTGGAAGTCCCGGGCGAAGCACGTGGACATCAGGTTCTCCGACCGGTCCTCCATCCACTTCACCGGCCGGCCGGTGAGCATCGAGCCGGTGATCGCGCACAGGTAACCGGGATAGATGGGCACCTTGTTGCCGAACCCGCCGCCGATATCCGGCGAGATCACCCGGATCTTGTGCTCGGGCAGGCCCGCCATCATCGCGTACAGGGTCCGGTGCGCGTGCGGGGCCTGGGTGGTGGCCCAGATCGTCAGCTTGCCGCTCACCCGCTCGAAGTCCGCGACGATCCCGCAGGTCTCCAGCGGCGCCGGGTGCACCCGGGGGTAGAGCATGTCCTGGGTGACGGTCACCTCGGCGTCGCGGAATACCTGCTCGGTGCGGGCGGCGTCGCCCGCCTCCCAGTCGAAGATGTGGTTGTCGGCGCGCCCGGTCAGGTCGTCGCGGATAATGGGCGCCCCGGCGTCAAGCGCGCGGCGCGCGTCGACCACGGCGGGCAGCGGCTCGTACTCCACGTCGATCAGCTCGAGGGCGTCCCGGGCGGAGTAGCGGTCCTCGGCCACCACGAACGCCACCTCCTGGCCCTGGAACCGGACCTTGTCGGTGGCCAGCACCGCCTGCGTGTCGCCGGACAGGGTGGGCATCCAGGCCAGGTTCCTGGTCGCAAGCGTCTCGCCGGTTATGACCGCTCGTACCCTGGGATGCGCCTCCGCCGCGACGGTGTCGATCGACAGGATCCGGGCGTGCGGGTGCGGGCTGCGCAGCACCGCCCCGTACAGCATGCCGGGCAGCTGCACGTCGTCCACGTACGTGCCCTTGCCGCGGATGAACCGCTGATCCTCCTTGCGCAGCATCCGGCCGAAGCCCATGGTCATCCTGCTACCTCCGGATCATCCGGCCGGGACTGCTTCGCGGCCCAGCGGACCGACTTGACGATGTTCTCGTAGCCGGTGCACCGGCAGATCTGGCCGGAGATGACCTCGCGGATCTCGGCTTCGGCCGGATCGGGATTGTGGTCGAGCAGCCAGCGCGCGGTCATCATCATGCCCGGCGTGCAGAAACCGCACTGCAGGCCGTGGCACTCGATGAACCCCTCCTGCACCGGGTCAAGCTTGCCGTCCTGCTCCAGGCCCTCGACAGTCCGTACCGAACGTCCGTCGGCCATCGCCGCGAGCACCGTGCACGACTTGACCGGCGTGGCGTCCAGCCACACCACGCAGCTGCCGCAGTTGGACGTATCGCAGCCCCAATGGCTGCCGGTCAGGCCGAGTTCGTCACGCAGGAAGTGGATGAGCAGCAGCCGGGGCTCCACGTCACGCGCGTACTCGGTGCCGTTCACGGTCACCGCGACCCGCATGGTCACGTCCCGGCTCCGCCGCTCTTCGGCGCGCCCGCGCGCGCCGCGCTTGCCCGCGCGGCGGCCCGGCGCAGCGCGCGGGCGGTGAGCTCGGCGACCAGGTGCCGCTTGTAGTCTTCGGGTCCGCGCTGGTCGGCGACGGGGTGACAGTGCTCGGCGGCGATCGCCCCGGCTTTGGCGAAGCTGGCCTCGTCGGGCGTTTGGCCGACGAGAAACGCCTCGGCCTCGGCGGCCACGAAGTGCTCGGCGCCGACCGCAGTCAGGCCGAGGCCGGCCGAGGTGATGACCGGTTCGCGGTTCCCGCCGTCGCCGACACAGAGCACGGCGCCGACAGCGGCCACCGACCAGTCGCCCACCCGCCGCGCCACCTTCTCGTACGCGCTCCCGGTGCCGGACCGCACCGGGACCCGGACCTCGGCCAGCAGCTCGCCGCGACCGATGACGGTCTCGTACGGGCCCAGGTGGAACTCCCTGACCGGGACCATCCGGTCGCCGTCCTGGCCGCGGATGACCGCGGTGGC
>Ga0187807_1000489_pt1 | contig 12503 bp, 9 predicted proteins | sample NC_wetland_sal_i_4_FD_132432 | JGI IMG/M metagenome (GOLD analysis project Ga0187807, IMG submission 132432) | Wetland sediment microbial communities from Neuse River Estuary, North Carolina, USA - ASW_2 | ecosystem: Environmental > Aquatic > Freshwater > Wetlands > Sediment | place: USA: North...
ACGCCGAGCCGGTCAAGGCTCGCCGTGATCAGGTCAGCCGCCGCCGACGGTTCGGCCGAAGAATGGAGGTAAAGCACCCCGCCGCCGTCCGCGTGGGCAAGCGTCCTGACCCCGTGCGCCGCGCCTTCCGCGGCCAGCGAGCGGGTACTCGCGCCGCTCCCTCGCAAGATCACAAGCGGCACCAGCTTCGGCTCGCGCACCAGTGCGTACGCGGCCGCCTGGCCGCTCAACCTGATCAGCTGGATCGCCGCCGGATCCAGCCCCGCCTTGGCGAGCGCCGGCGCGATGACCTCGTCCGCGAGCGCGATCGCCGAGCGCAGCGCCGCGCTCCCGGTGCGCAGCACGCCGGCGTTGCGTGACTTGATCAACTGGGAGGCGACGTCCACCACGACGTTCGGCCTCGCTTCGAAGTTCGCGCCGATCACGCCGACCGGGCGGCGCCGTTCGGTGAGCACCAGGCCGCCGGGCAGGTCGCGGACACGCCGGCTGGCAGGCTCGGCCGGCACGCCGGCCAGGATCTCAAGCTGGCCCGCCATCGCCGCCAGGCGCTTGCCGTCGAGCCGGAGCCGGTCACGCACCCCGTCCGGCAGGCCTGCCTCCGCGGCGGCCCGCATGTCCTGTTCGTTAGCGAGCAGCACGGCGGGCGCGGCGGTCTCGAGGGCTTCGGCCATCGCGGCGAGCGCGGCGCCGATCGCACCGTCCGGGGCTGCCGTCAGCCCGGTCACGGTGGCCCGGGCGGCGCGGGCGGCAGTCCGCACGGCCTCGGTGGCCGCCGATTCCTGCGCTGTCATGATCGATCCTCCGTCACGTGCCGAGCGTACCTGAGCACGCGTTACGGCCGGGAGCGCAGCGGGGGCGCGTCAAGGCCGCAGTTCAGGCAGTTGAGCACGTCCTCGTCTCGCCCGGCGGGCGCCGACGGTTCCGGGACGCGGGCCTTGTTGGTGATCGTGACGGCGGCCAGCAGGCCGCCGGCCGCGGCGACCGCGGCGGAGATGAGCACCGCGGTGTGGAAGCCGTGCAACAGCGCGACCGGATGCAGGTACGCCTCGCCGGTGATGCCGGCTAGCCCGGGGAGCACGGCGACGGCGATCAGGCTGCCCACCCGGGCCACGTCGTTGTTGACCGCCGACGCGACGCCCGCGTGCTCCGCGGGCGCGGCCGACAGCGCGGTGGCCGTCAGCGGCGCCACGTTGATCGCCAGCCCGAACCCGAACACCAGCACCGCGGGGAGCACCTGCGTCAGGTAGTCGCCGCTACCGTGCACCCGGGTGAACAACACCATTCCCGCGGCGATCACCAAGGGCCCGACAGTCATCTGAAGCCGCGGACCGATCCGGGCGGAGAGCGCGGCCGACCGCGCCGACAGCGTGAGCATGATGATGGTCACCGGCAGCAACGCCGCGCCGGCGCCCAGCGGGCTGTACCCGCAGACCTCCTGCAGCACCACCGGTACCAGGAACAGCGCGCCGCCCAGAGCACCGTAGACCACGAAGGTGACGGCGTTGGCGGCCGAGAACTGACGGGACCGGAACACGGTGAGCGGGAGCATCGCGTTCGGGCTGCGCGCCTCGACGACACAGAACGCCGCGAACAAGGCCACGCCGGCGGCCAGGCTCGTCAGCACGCGCCGCGACGTCCAGCCGCCATCCGACTCGGCGATCAGGCCGTACGTGATCCCGGCGAGAGCCAGGCTGATCATGACGGCGCCTGTCGCGTCCAGGCGGCGCCGCGGGCCGGGGGCGCGCGATTCGGGTACGTGCCGCGCCGAGATGGCGATGACCGCGATCGCGATCGGCAGGTTGATGAAAAACACCAGCCGCCAGGACACCGCGCTGATCAGCCAGCCGCCGAGGAACGGCCCGACCGCGGTGGCGACTCCGCCGAGGCCAGACCAGGCGCCGATGGCCTTGGGACGGTCGTCAGGGCTGAACGACGCCTGCAAGATCGCCAGGCTGCCGGGCGTGAGCAGCGCGGCGCCGGCGCCCTGCAGCACCCTGGCACCGATCAGGAACCACTCGTTCGGCGCCTGGCCGCAGGCGAGTGAGGCGAGCGCGAACCACACCGTGCCGATCATGAAGATCTTCCGGCGCCCGTACGAGTCGCCGAGCGCACCGCCGAGCAGCAGCAATCCGGCCAGCGTCAGCGTGTAGCCGTCGATAACCCACTGCAGGCTGGCCACCGTCGCGTGAAAATCCTTGCCGATCGCGGGCAGCGCGATGCCCACCACGGTGGCGTCGAGCGCGGCGATGCCGGACCCGAGCACGGTGGCCGCGATCACCCAGCGGCCGCTGGCGCTGGTGTACGCCAGGCCAGGTGCTTCGCTAGTCACGGCGCTGGGTCACGGCTTCGGGCATCCTGATCGGCGGCACTCAGTCGCGCGGATCAGTCAGCGGCGGGCCGCTTATCCGCTCGGCACTGACGACGGGTCGGCGTCGCAGGTCCTCGAGGATGTCGCGGCCCAGCCTCCTGGTCTCCCTGCGGTTGAGCAGTACCCCGGCCACGGCCCCGGTGAACAGCGGGCTCAGCGAGAACGTGGAGCGCCGGACACGGGCCGCGAGCCGCCGCCGCAGCTGCCTGGCCATCGGCGACCCGGCCACGAGCAGCACACCGCCGGGGACCATGAAGAAGCCGCGGCGGTGCGCCCACGCGCCGATGTAGGCGCGGGCGCGGTCGGCGGCGGTTCCGCTGGCGGGCACGCCATACGCCTCGTGCAGCTCGGCGACGAGCTTGATCTCGATGCCCACGACGGCCAGCGTCTCCGCGGCGACCTCGGCAGGGAAGGCGGGCAGCACCGGCAGCGCGGCCCAGGCCCCGGTGGCGCCGCCGACCGCGGCCGAGGCGGCCGCCGCCCGCTCGATAAGCAGGCCCGCGATCTCCTCGTCGGAGCGGCCGGGGAACTGGGCGCGCAGCGTCGCCTGGTCGCGGATCGCCAGCCGCGGCCCCATGGCGACGACCTGTGCCGTGAGCCAGCTCATCGACGAGCCGGCGCCCCTGCGTGCCGTCCACGCGCCGCGCCGCGCGGCCTCTACACCGCGCCTGGCCGCGCCGGTGCCGCGCTGCCTGGCCGCGCCGGTGCCGCGCCTGGCCATATCCGTGCCGCGTCTGGCGATTCCCGACCCCTGGCCGAAGACCCGGCTGGCCGACCGTGCGACGCCGCTTAGCGCCATGGCCAGCCGCCGCCGGTCCTGAAGCTGGTCCGTCTCGGTCAGCTCGACGGCCACCTCCGCCGCCTGCTGCGCGGCGGCATCGGTGTCCGCTACCTGCCCGTCTTCCGAACTGCCCATGGAAGGCACCTAACTCCTCGACGCGGTTCGTGTCCACTCCCCATGCCAACCGGCCGGACGCGCAGAGCGAACCCTTGATCACAGATTATTGGAATTAGCACTACTCGTATTAATAAGATCGCCTATAGTGACGACCAAAGCTCGACTCAAGCTGATCCCCGCCGGTTCCGAACAGGAGCGCCCATGGCCGAGACGGCTCTGAACGAGACGGGGCAGCGTGGCCGCCTGGCCGCCCCGCTCGCCGCCCAGCCGCCCCTGCTGAGAACCCCCTCCGGCCCGCCCGCCTCGTGGTCAGTGCCGGTGGCCCGCTGGCACGCCCCGCACACCACGAGCCCCGACTTGTGGCCGCCGGCCGCCGACGGCGCCGAGCCGGTGCGGCAACTGGCCCGGGAGTGGCTGAACGCCCTCGCGGTCAGCGGCGACGGACTGCCAGGGGAACGGGGCCCTGTTCCCGCGGACCTGGCAAGCGTGCGCCACTTCCTTACCCGGCAGTCCGCCGCGCTCGTCTCGATACTGTTCAGCGCCCCATTCCGGCCGCGGCAGGCGGCGGCCGTGGGCCACGCGCTCGTCCAGGCCAACTTCACCGGCGCCGACGTCCTCGGGCGGAGCTTGCGGGTGCTGCTCTTGCGGCTGCCCGAGCTGTTCGGCGGCGTGCAGCTTCCCGACGGCCGCGGTGACATGGAACAGCGCGTCGCCGCGGTCACCGAGGCGCTGGCCAACGGATACGTCGGCGCGCTGCGCGATCGCACCCTGGCAGAGCAGGAGTCGATCAGGCGCGCCGAAGTCGACGCGCAGCGGATCATCAGCGAGGAACTGCGGCACCAGGCGACACACGACGCGCTGACCGGGCTGCCGAACCGCACCGCCGTGTTCGGCCGGCTGTCCGCCGCCGTCGCGGCCGGAGGCCGTAACCGGATAGGCCTGTGCTACCTGGACCTCGACGGCTTCAAGGCGGTCAACGACCGGTACGGGCATGATGCGGGCGACGAGTTGCTCGTCACCGTGGCTGGGCGCATCGGCCGGGTGGCGCGCGCCCACGGTACGCTCGCCGCCCGGATCGGCGGCGACGAGTTCGTCGTGCTCGCCGAATTCTCCCCTGGCGTGGCCGGCATGATCGCGCTCGCCGCGGACATCCTCGCCGAGGTGAATCGCCCGGTGGCGCTGCGCATCGGCCGCGTCGGCGTATCCGCCTGCGCGGGCATCGCCGACCACGCCGCGGCATCGCCGGGCGCCGCGAGCATAGTCGCAGACGCGGACGCCGCGCTCTACCAGGCTAAATCTCGTGGGCCGGGTCGGTGGGCCGTGTACGACCCTGCCCGCCGGCAGGCAGGCTAACTCCGCGCGGAGCCTCCTGCGCGCGCGGGGCGCGCGTCGCGAGCACCGAGCCCGCCAGGATGAGGACGAAGGAGACGCCGATGACGGGCGTCAGCCGCTCGCCGAGTATCCCCGCCCCGAGCGCGACCGCGACCGCCGGGTTAAGGTAGGTGACGACCGTGGCGCGCGCCGCGCCCACCTCCGCGATGAGCCAGAAGTAGCCGACCAGCCCGGCGGCCGTGCAGACCGCGCCGAGGGCGGCGAGCGCCGCGAGCACCTGCCCGGAGGGCACCGTGTGCGGCCAGGTCAGCGCTGCGGCGGGCGCATAGCACAGCGCGACCAAGAGCAGGCAGACGGCGTTCGCTGTGATGCTCGGCACCGCGCCGAGCTTGCGGATCGCGATAACGGGTCCGACTGCATAGCACAGCGCGGTCAGCAGCACCAGGGCGTCGGACAGCAGATCGCCACGGCCCGCGCCGGGGCCGGCGAGCAGCACGACGCCGGCGAATCCCATCGCGAGGCCGGCCACCCGGACCATGGTGAGGCGGTCAGCGGCATGGCCCGCGTCCGCCTGCCGCCCCGACAGCCACGCGAGCAGCGCCCCGATGGCCGGCACCGACGCGATAAGCAGGCCGCTGGTCGAACTGGACAAGTGGCGTTCTGCCGTCGAAAGCAGCGCCCAGGGGCCGGCGATCTCGATGACCGCGTACACGGCGAGCCACCGCCTGTGCCGCAGCAGCACCGCCCGGTTCTCCGGCCGCCAGGCGCCTTGCGCGAGCGCTACCGGCACCAGGATGAGCGCGCCGACGCTGACCCGCGTCCACACGAGCACGGGCACGGCGACCCCGCCGTCCGCGACCTTGATCAGCAGGTACGGGATGCCCCAGATCACGCCCATCGCCGCGAACAAGATCCCGCCACGCCTGCTCAATCGCCACCTGCCGTCATCGCCAGGAAATATCCGACAATGGCGAAGGCATCGACCGCCGGGAATATTCCGGTGCAGGCGCGCCTCGTGCTATGAGGCTGCGGGCGCGTCACCCCAGTCAGCATTCCCGGTCTGCGAGTCGCCCCAGTCAGCGTCCCCGGTCTTCGCGGACAAGTGCCAGCGGTGCGGCGCACCCGCCCGGATCACCGTGACCCGGCCCTGGTGCCGGCTCTGGTGTGACGGCTTGGGCTGCGTCGACGACGCGACAAGCGACCATGGCGCCTGCCCTTGACCGCCGGCGTGGCTTGTCCCGTGCGCACCCGAACCCGACGCCGGGCCGCCCGCTCCGCTCTCCTGGGCTAGCGCCGGCGCTCCCACCACTGTCGGGTTGCCAACCGCCGACAGTGAGGCGCCTGGCGGCGTCTGCGGCAACTGAGCCATACGAGCCGAAACCGAAGCGAGCACGAAGAACGCCATGAGCAATCCGGCCAGCGCGGTAGGCAGCAGGCTGCCCGCCGGGTGCAGCCGGATCACCGCCGCGGTGTTCCGCAGCCCGACGCGGAAACGGTCAGCGGCAAGAGCCATCGTCAGGTCGGGCCCGGGCAGCGCGGGACCGCAGCCCCGGCTAGCCTCCTGTCGCAGCCGGCGTAGCGCGGCCCGGCGCTGCCCCCCGGTAAGTCCGGGCAGCAGGTACACCGTGGTACCCCGCGCGCTCCACTCCGCCTGACCGTGTAATCCGGGAGACAAGTCTTTATAACGAACGCGTATCACGTCTCAGTCCATTCGCGCACATGCATGCTAATCCTCGCACATAATCAGCGGATACGGCAGATATGCACGCCCCCCACCCGAGGCATCGGCGGGTCCGAATATAACGCAACGGATTGCCATGTTCACGCTAAACGGATAACTTGCCCGCTTCGCGTCGCGCCCGAGTCCCGGCTACGCTGCGTGCGTGATCCCAGTGCAGGCAGACGCCGACACCGCGGCGCGGCCGACGGAGCCGTCCGGCCCCCGGCTGCCGCTGCGCTGGGCGCTGCCGACCGCGCTCGTCGGCGGACTGGCGCTCGCGGCCGCGTTCCCCCCAGCGGGAATCTGGCCGCTGGCCGCGGCCGGGCCGGCACTGCTCGCGGTCGCACTGCACGGCAGGTCGCTGCGCGCCTCGTTCTGCACCGGCCTGGTCTTCGGCATCGCCTTCTTCTTCCCGCTGGTCTCCTGGGTGGTCAACCTGGCCTGGTACGCCTGGGTCGCGCTCGCGGCGGCCTCGGCGATCATCTTCGCGGTGCTGGCGGTGGGGCAGCGTCTGCTCCTGCGGCTGCCGGCCTGGCCGGTCGCGGTGGCCGGCTGGTGGGTCGCGGCCGAAGCCCTGCGAGACCGCTGGCCGTTCGGCGGCTTCCCGTGGGGACGGCTCGCGATGAGCCAGGCGGGCTCGCCGGTGCAAGGCTGGGCGGCGGTCGGCGGCGCTCCCGTGCTGACGTTCGTCGTCGCCCTGGTCGCCGGCACGCTCGCCTGGCTGCTGCTGACGCTGCTCCCGCCGCCGACGGCGGCGGGGCCGGCCGGGCCAGCGGAGCCGGGCACCGGGCCGGCCCGCCGGCCGCGGCTCGCCGCCGGCCGCGGGAAGCAAGCCCTGGCGGCGCTGGCGCTCGCCGCGGCCATCGGCATTGCCGTCCTGCCCGCCGCCCTGCCGCTGGACCCGGTCCCGCACGGCAGCCCCACCGCCGAGGTCGCCGCCATCCAGGGCGACGTGCCGCGGGCGAGAAGCCTGACCTCGCAACTGGCCAACGACTATACGGTCACCCAGAACCACGTGACCGCCACGGACAACCTCGCGGCGAAGGTCAGGAACCACCAGCTGCCCGCCCCTAACCTTGTCATCTGGCCGGAGAACTCCACCGACGTCGATCCCAGGTACCCGCCGATCTACAACGAGATCGCCGGCGCCGCCGCCGCGATCGACCGCCCGATCCTCGTCGGCGCCGTGCTGCAGGACCCGGAGCGCAACGCCGGCCTGCTCTGGCTGCCGGGCAAGGGCCCGGTCGCGATGTACATCAAGCGGCAGCTCGTGCCGTTCGGCGAGTACGTTCCCCTCCGCGGCCTCATCAGCAAGATCACCTCGCTGACCCAGCTCGATCCGGTGAACTTCACGCCCGGCCACTCCAACTACGTGTTCCGCGTCGGCCGGATCAGGCTCGGCGACGTCATCTGCTACGAGATCGGCTTCGACGCGCTCGTCCGCTCGGACGTCACCGACGGCGCCAACCTGCTGGCCATGCAGACCAATGACGCCACCTTCGAGCGGGAAGGCGAGATCACCGCCGAGACCGGCCAGCAGCTGGAGATGGCCCGGATCCGCGCCGTCGAGCACGACCGCGCCGTCGTCGTCGCGAGCACCACCGGGTACAGCGCGATCATCGCGCCGGACGGGCAGATCATCACCAGAAGCGGCACCTGGCAGCAGGCGGAACTCGAGGCGCGGGTGCCGCTGATCACCTACACCACCCTCGCCGACCGGGTGGGATTCTGGCCGGAGTACGTGATCGTGGCCCTGACCATCGTCGCGCTCGGCATCGCCACGGCCGGGGCCCTCGGGCAGCGGGGAGCGCAGCGGCGACTGTCGCGGCCGCGGTGGCCGCGGCGACCGCGATCGGCCAACAGCCCGGCCGGGAGCGCGTGAGGCCGATAAACTAGGCAACCCCCCCACGGAGAGGATCCACCGTGTACGGCTGCCACCGCGCACCGTCGGGCCAGCCAGCCCGCCGGACCCGGCGACACGCCGCCGTCGCGCTCGCGGCGGCCCTCGGCCTTCTCACCGTCGGCTGCGCCAAGAGCGCACCGGCAGTGGTCCAGCTGAACGCGCAGGCGGTGGCGGGCAAGAACGCGCAGGCGGTCGCGAAGTACCTGAAGATCACCCCGGCCCCTGGCACGAAGGACGCGAACCCGTCTGACGGCATCACGGTCAGCGCGCTCGGCGGCGGCAAGGTCACCCGCGTGAGCGTGCGCACCAGCGGCGACGCAGTGACCGGCGCGCTGAGCGGCGATGGCAGGACCTGGCACAGCACCTGGGCGCTCGACACCGCCCAGTCCTACACGGTGACCGCGACAGGCACCGACAGAGCGGGCCACCCGGTCACGGCCGTCAGCACATTCCGCACGCTGACCCCGGCGAGCACCTTCCAGACCACGATCTACGAGGCCCAGGGCGCCACCTACGGCGTCGGCATGCCGATCATGCTGAGCTTCGATCAGCCGATCACCGACAAGGCGGCGGTCGAGCGGTCGCTGCAGCTGACCACCTCCAAGCCGGTGATCGGCGCTTGGTACTGGGACGGCAGCCAGCAGCTCGACTTCCGGCCGCGCGACTACTGGCCCGCCGGCACGACGGTCAGTTTCGTGGGCCACCTGAACGGCGTCGAGGGCGCCAAGGGAATGTTCGGCACCCACACGCTCACGCAGACATTCGGCATCGGCCAGTCGGTGATCGCGGTCGCGAGCACGAGCGCGCACTACACGCTGATCTACATCGACGGCAAGATGAAATACGACTGGCCCATCAGCACGGGCCGGGCGACAATGCCGACCCCGGACGGCACCTACCTGACCGTCCAGAAGGGCAACCCGGTCCGCATGATCGGCGGCGGCAAGAAGGGCAGCCCCGGCTACTACAACGAGCTGGTCAACTGGGCGGTCCGGTTCACGTTCAGCGGCGACTACTACCACTCCGCCCCCTGGTCGGTGGTCGACCAGGGCACCACCAATGTGAGCCACGGCTGCGTGAACCTGCCGCCGGCGGACGCGCAGACCTACTACCAGATGGCCGTCCCCGGCGACCCGATCACGATCACCAACAGCCCGAAGGCCGGGAACTGGGATGACGGCTGGACCGAATGGTTCGACAGCTGGTCTCAGTACCTCCAGGGCAGCGCCACGCACATGGCGGTCGAGGCGGGCCCGGATGGCAGCAGGTTCGTCAGCCCGTCGTCGCTGCCCGCGGACACGGCCACCGCGCCGGTTGGCACCTCGGTGCCGGGCAATTACTTCGCGGCCTGACGGGAACCAGCGCATCGTTCGGGATAAAAATCAGATTTCCCCGAACGGGGCGGGGCGCCTGTTCCCGGCCCCCAGCCCGTGCGGGGCTGTTACGGACGCGCGCTCGTGGAGCTTGTCGTGCCCGAGGTCTGCTGGTTGATATGCGTGGCCGGCGCGCCAGAGGAGACCGCGAGGATCACGCCGAGGGTCAGCGCGAGCGCCACAGGGATCAGCAGCGGTGCCGCGGCCCGTGCGGTGGCCCGTGCTGTCCGCCGCCGCCGTGCCCGCCGCCTCGCGGCGGACCGGTCGCCGAAGCCCCCCTCGATAAGCATCGCGCTGGCCACCTCCGCACCTTCCGGCTCCCTGGTGGCCAGGCTAACCCCGATACCAAGCTGTTATCTACCGGTTAGCGAAAATAGTCAGAAAAACGGTCACCGGACACCGAACGGCGCGTCAGGGCGCTTCCCACAGCGTGGCGATGCCCTGGCCGACGCCGATGCACATCGTCGCCGCGCCCTTGGCGGCGCCACGACGGCGCATCTCGTGCAGCAAGGTGGTGACGATGCGCGCGCCCGAGCAGCCAAGCGGGTGGCCGATGGCGATCGCGCCGCCGTTCACGTTCACCCGCTCCGGGTCGAGCTTGAGCTCGTCAAGCACCGCGACCGACTGGGCGGCGAACGCCTCGTTGACCTCGACCAGGTCCAGGTCCTCGGTTCGCCAGCCGGCCCGGGCGAGCGCGCGGTGCATCGCGGGCACCGGTCCGATGCCCATGTAATCCGGGTGCACGCCCGCCGCACGGGCGCCTGCGTACCGCGCGAGCGGCGTGACGCCGGCCCGCCTGACCGCGTCTTCCGACATCAGCAGCAGGGCGGCCGCGCCGTCGTTCAGCGGCGAGGAGTTCCCGCCGGTCACCGTGCCGCCCGCGCGGAACGCGGGCTTCTTCGCCGCAAGCTCCGCAGCGGTCAGGTCCGCCCTGATGCCCTCGTCTTCGGTCACCGCACCCTTGCCCGTGGCGACCGGGACGATCTCGGCGGCGAACCGGCCCGTGTCACGGGCCGCGGCGGCCAGCCGGTGGCTGCGCAGCGCCCAGTCGTCCTGGCGCTCGCGGGTCACGCCGTACCTGTCCGCCACGTTCTCCGCGGTCTCGCCGAGCGTGACCGGCGGGTACATGTCCTGCATCCGGGGCGAGACCAGCCGCCAGCCGAGCCGGGTGTCGGCCAGGTCAAGCGCCCTCGGGTAGGGGTCCGCGGTCCGCGCGATCACGAACGGCGCCCGGGTCATCGACTCGGTGCCGCCCGCGACGCAGATTTCGGCGTCGCCGGCCGCGATCGCCCGCGCCGCGTCGCTGACCGCCTCCATGCCCGACCCGCAGAGCCGGTTCACCGTGGCGCCCGGTATCTCCACGGGAAGCCCGGCGAGCAGCACGGCCATTCGCGCGACGTTGCGGTTGTCCTCGCCGGCCTGGTTGGCCGCGCCCCAGTAGAGGTCGTCGATGGCGGCCACGTCCAGCCAGGCGTTGCGCGCCGTCAGCGCTTTGAGCGTGTCGGCGGCCAGGTGGTCGGGGCGGACCTCGGCCAGCGAACCCTTCACCTTGCCGATGGGCGTGCGGCAGGCGTCGACCACGAAAACAGCGCTCACGCTTACCACGATAGGACAAACGGCGACGGCCCCGGATGCTCCGGGGCCGTCGCCGTGTGCGTGCGGCGCTGGTTAGGCGCCTGAGGGGTTCTGCCAGAAGTTGCGGCGCTGGCCGTTCGCCTGCGTGCCGGCCCCTTGCCCGGCGAACGGGTTCGTCGCCGTCATGGTGGCCGTCGCCGCACCGGTCGCCGCCTGCTGGGTCAGGCTGTAGGCGATCGCGGTCGCGACGCCGTTCCCGTCCAGCGTGGGCGTCGCCGGGTCCGCCAGGCCGAAGTTCGCGCAGTTGAGGTTCGTGAACGACATCGCGAGCCGGTTGCCGAGGAACGTGGCCAGGTTGTTGCCCACCGTCGGGACCGGGCTGCCGAAGGCGGTGTCGTTGGCCAGGTCAAGCTGGTTCCTCGCGGGCGCGATGTTGACCATGTTCTGGCAGAAGCTCGCCGCGACCGTGGCCGGGTTGGTGAAGGGCGACAGCAGCGGCTGGTCCACGAGCGACCGGTAGACATTGGTCTTGGCGATGCTCATGTTGCCGCCGACCAGCGTCATCTCGTCGTTCGTCGGGACGAGCCCGATCGTGCCCTTCTGGTTCACCCGCGCGCTGAGCTCGTTGAGCGCCTGCGAGGGTGCGGCGCCGTTCGGGTTCGTGCCGTCGGTCGCGGTGAACGGAGTGCAGCCGTTCGCCGGGTCGATGAACTCGCTGAGCAGCGCGTCGTCACTACCGTTGACGAGGACCGAGGACCCGGGCAGCGCCGCCACGTTCGCCGCGCTGGCCTGCGCGGTCTGCCCGTTGGCGTTGATCAGGTACTTGGTGACCACGTTGTCGCTCGGGTCCTGGTCGACCACGGCGAAGTCACGCGTAGTCAGGCAGGGCTGGCCGTCGGTCGCGGTGCCGAGCGCGGGGACCTTGAGCGTGCCCTGGGCGATTTCGGCGTTCGCCGTACGGTAGAAGTTCACCGCGTTGCAGGCGGAGACCTGGCCGATGAGCGACTGGCCGAGCGCGTCGACGCAGTTGCCTTGCTGCGCGCCGGCCCCGGTCAGGACCAGGTTCGTGCCGTTGAAGCCGACGTCGATGATCACGGCGGAGCCCGGCGCGATCGTCGGCGCCGTCGGCGTCACGGCTGGCTGGGTGCCGGCGGTGTCCACCAGCGGGTTGTAGACCTGCAGCGTGCCGTCCGGCGCCAGGATCGTCGCCTCCACGAACGCGCCCTCTGTGCCCGCGTTCGCCATCGAGCAGCCGTCGCCGAGCTGCCACGGCGTGGCGAGGCCCTGCGCGCTGAGCGGGTTAGCGGGAACGGCGAGCGAGCAGTTCATGGACG